>Ga0256405_10001047_pt1 | contig 81814 bp, 87 predicted proteins | sample RumenRJG_02DNA_FD_189096 | JGI IMG/M metagenome (GOLD analysis project Ga0256405, IMG submission 189096) | Bovine rumen microbial communities from Lethbridge, Alberta, Canada - RJG_02 | ecosystem: Host-associated > Mammals > Digestive system > Stomach > Rumen | place: Canada: Alberta... | reverse complement strand
AGTTTTTATAATTTTCTCTGCTCGTATAAAAATTTGTACAATTACCATGATTTAATGATTTTTCTGAATCAATCAAACTACATATTCTAAAGCATATATTCTCATCATATTGATAAAATGTATTTTTATTATCTTTCATAAATTCACTTCCTAATACTATTATATCATCAAAAAAGTATGTTTCCTCATTCTATCGTTCATAATCTAAAAATTCATATGAATTATCATATTCATCTTCTCCCCATAAATCGTCTAAATCTAAATTAAGTCTATTTATATTTCCGATAATAGAATTTTTAAAATATCCAAATTTATTAGTTATAAAATTACCTTCTTCATCCTTAAACTTTCTATTCAAAACCCTTGGAATAATGTAATGAATTATTTGTACTAAATCTTTATATGTATTTCCTTCCTCAAGTAATTTTTCAAACAATTTATCATAATAGAATATTTGTGTATCATTTTCATTTATATAACCTCTATCAATTAATTCTAATGTTAATATGTTATGTTCTTCAGGAACAAAAAAAGCCGATATTTTGGTTTTATCGTCTTTATCTATTTGTTTATTAGTATTTATTCTATTAGTATTTATTTGTGTGTCCTTTTCCACCTCTCCTAAATCCATAGGTCCCTTTTGGTACTCTGGATACTCATAAATTAAATATTCATATTCAAATTGTCCTATTTCGTTTTGTTTTTTATTAATAATTAAATAACCACATCTTTGCAATTCTTGTAAGATATTTTTTATTGCTTTAACTCCCTCTTTGCTAACTGCTACTAATCCATTAATTGAATAATCCCAATCTTCAGGTAAAGATAGCATAAATGATAATAGACCTTTTGCTTTATAACTTAAATTACGATCTCTCAAATGGTAGTTACTCATAACAGTATAATTCTTATTCTTCTCTATTTTAAAAACTGACATTGTAACACCTCCAAACAAAAAAGCCAATTAAATGGCTTACATATACAATTTATAATAATACTTTAAAATATAAGGTTTTAAAGTGGTTATATTGTTATTTCTTCTCCTATAACTTGCGACTGCTTTTTTATCACTACCACATCATTACCAGAAGCAACGGCAATTCCTTTAAATAAATCTCTAACAGTCATTTGTTCACCTGTTTCAAGAAGTATTTGACTACCTCCCATACCAGATGCATTATCAGATGCGGTTACTTTATCATCCCATTTAATAACACCTTTATCTAAACTTTCCATAATAAGTAACATACTCATTATTTTGGTCATAGAAGCAGGAGCTAATTTTTCATGAGAATTTTTTTCAAATATTATTTTTCCTGTTACAGGTTCAATTAATATAGCACTTTTAGCATTACTAGCAAGTCCCACCTCTTTATTAACCATTAATGTATCACTTGCTTTAACTATACTTGGAATTAAAAATAACACTAATAATATACTTATAAATTTTTTCATATAACACCTCTAATAAAATGTATGAAATTATATAAAAAAAAGAATATTTATTTTCTTAAATATCCATTTTGTACATATTTTGTTTCATTTACTACAATAAAAGCTTTTTTATCATATTTTTTTATTAGACTTTGTAAATAATTAAATTGATTTTTATCTATTTCAATAAATAACATATATTTTTCTTCTTTACTATACCCTTTTATACTAAGTTCAGATACCGCATATCCATTATCTCTAATGTTTTTTATTAATTCTATTTTATCAGTAATAACTTGAACACCAAAATTACCTTTAATATATCTATTTGATAAGAATGCTCCTATATATGTTCCTGTAGCAAATCCAAGTGAATAAGATATCGCAATTAATATACTATTATTATCAGTATTAATAGCTTCTTTAGCGACTAAAAACCATACTAATACCTCAATAAATCCTATTAAAGATGCTAATAATCTTTTATCTTTTACAGTTATAATTGTTCTTATCGTACCAAGTGATACATCAATTATTCTTATAAAGAAGACTTTAATACATAATAATAATAAACCCATATAATCACCTATTTATATTATGTTTTTTATTATAACGACTTATACATTGAAAAAATTTAGAAAAATGGTATAATTATACTAGGTGGTAGAATGAAGAAAAGAAGACGTATCAAAAAAAGTGTTAAACAATTTTTTGTAGGATTTATAATTATATTAATATTATTAATAATCATTATTAGTTCTATTGTTAAAAAAATCAATTATAGACATACTTATGATTATAAATTATCTAAAATTGGTTATTCTAAAGAAGAAATTGTGGAAGTAAAAAAACTAGATGAAAAATATATTGATAAATTATTAGATAAAAAATACAATAAAATGATTGTTAAATTTATAAAACAAAAATACTTTATATTTAGTAATCTAGATGAATATATGAAATATTACAAAGATAGTGATAATGATGATTTAGCTTATACAGTAACTATGGTTAACGTTAAAGCAAATAATGATTATTATGATGAAGATATTGTTAAAAATGCTAATATAAAAGATGGAAATTTAATACTGGTTAATAAATATCACAAATTAAATAAAGATTATACTCCTGATGATTTAGTAGATGTAAGTATTCAATATGGATATGGAACTAACAAACTAAGAAAAGAAGTATATGAAAGCTTCTTAAGTATGTGGAATGATGCGAAAGCTCAAAACTTAAGTTTAATTATTACATCAGCTTATAGAGATTATGATTATCAACAAAGTTTATGGAACAATTATGCTGCTAGTAAGGGAGATAAATGGGCAGATAGTGTTGCAGCAAGAGCTGGATATTCAGAACATCAAACAGGATTAGCAATCGATATTGTTACATATGGAAGTAATATGGATAATTTTGAAAACACTGATGAATTTAAATGGTTATGTGAAAATTCTTATAAATATGGATTTATCTTAAGATATCCAAAAGATAAAGAAAAAATAACTGGTTATTCATATGAATCATGGCATTATAGATATGTAGGAAAAGAAGTTGCTAAAAAAATTCATGATAAAGATATAACTTATGATGAATATTATGCTTATTACATAAATAAAAAGGATTAAATAATCCTTTTTTTGAATACCTAAACATAATACTTATTAATTCACAGTAAAATTAAATCGGATACTATATGGTAGTCTGTTGGATATTAATATATCCATTTTTATTGTGTAACGTTCTCATTATTTTCATTAGTGGTATTTTCTACCATTGCATTATAACTATTAACATTAATTGCTATTCCTATAACAAATATATAGGAAATTACATATATCCACATCATTAATATAATAATATTTGATAAGTTTCCATAGAATAAGTCATATCTAGCAACATTATTTACATAATAAGAATAAACAGCAGTTACTCCTAACCAACATATTGTAGTAAAAATTGCTCCTTTTGTTACGGTTTTACTTTTTACTGATCTATCTGGTGACAAAGTATAAATAAGTTTTATTATTAAATAAATAATAAAGAATGCTAAAGGCCATTTAAAATATACAAACACATGATAAAGATCACTTGATATATCACTAAACATTTCTAGATCTAAAATAAAACCTACTATTTTATTACCAAATGCTAATACAATTAATATAAAAACAAATAGAAACATTAATAATATAGTTAAAAATACTGATTTTATTCTTTCTTTTAATTGATTACTATTTTTAACACCATATAATGTATTAGATGTTTGTATTATAGCAAATGCTCCATTAGATACAAGTATAAATCCAATAACTAAATAAATCATTGCTATACTTGAACCAGATGAGTGTATAAATGGTTTTACTACTTCCATTACTCCTGTTGGAGCTACATCATCAAAAAAATTAATAATATCTGTACTAGATAAATTGAATACATTACAAAGTAATCCTATTAAAGTAACAGCTGGTATTAAAGATAATACTAAGAAAAAAGATAAGTGTCCTGGTAATACTTTCATTTCTTCTTTATTTGTTATCTTAATAAGTTTTTTCATATATCTTTTAAATAATTTCATATGATCACCCTTTATTTAAAATTTACATACTTAAATCCAATTTGTTTATAAATATCTGATGCTCTTTTTAAATCAAAAATTCTAGCAAATACAAGATTATATAATTCATCTAACATAAATATACCACATATTGTAAAACTTAGTATTAAAAAAGTTTTTCTTTTTAATTTAGATGCTAAATAATAACATCCTGGAACAATCATATACATAAGAAGTAAACTTGAAACTCCAAAGAATAATACACTTCTTAAACAGATATATCCTTCAATATTACCATAATTTAATATTTCTGAATTATAATCCCAACATCTAAATCCATCAAAGAATGTATATAACATATAACCAGCAATAAATTCCAGTATTCCACATATTAATGTACTTAATATAAATACTTTTAATGGATTTTTTTTATATTTAAATGTAAGAAAATATATTAATAAAGAACCTGTTGCATATATATTTATCCATGGTAAGAAATTACTTCCACGATAATAGAAATCTTTCATACCACCATTAAAATAGTAAAAAATAAATTCATATACAAAACCAAATATACCTGCAATTACGATTATTAAACAAATAATTCCTATCTTTGTTAATTTATCAAATTCAGTTTTATCATTCATATATTTATTAAATACTTCCTTCATTCTATTCACCTATTATAATTATACTATATAAAAAAAGAAAAAGCCATAATTGGCTTTTAATTTTGTAATTCTTCTTTATTTGTTCTCATATCAAGTGTTGCTTCATTAATAGCATCATCAACTGTTTTTAATTCATCATTAATCATACTATATCCTATAGCAGCACCAAATCCATGTTTTAATTCTTTTAATGCTTTATTTAATTTTCTTATATATGATACTACTTGTTTTTCGTCATATTCAATCATATATATTAAGAATTCATTACCATTTGTACGAACTAATTCAGTTCTTTCTACTTGTGATCTAAATAATATTGATGCAGCTTCTTTAATGATATTATCTCCTTCTTCATGTCCATAATTATCATTAATATATGCTATATTATTAAGATCTACTATAATAATAGCTTGTGGATATATTCCACTATTATCCCATTTTTCAATTGAATCATTTAAGTAGTTTCTATTTTTTAATGATGTTAACATATCAATATATTTAAGTTTATCTTCTTTACTAACTGGCAATTTTTGTTTCTTTGGCTTTAATTTTAATATTAATGTTATTGTAGAACCAATTATCAATAATATTAAGAATAACAATATTCCAATTAATAATTTATTATCTGTTATTTTATCTTTAAACATTGTATATTTAACATTTCTCTCTAAACTATTAACATTTAAATATGATAAATAGAAATCAAAATACTCATTAAATACTTTATTATCACTTATACTTCTATTTGTAAAATTATAAGTATTATTTAAATTAAATAAATAATTAATACGATAATTTTTTAATGATGAATACATATATGTATCATATACTTCTTTATCTACAACTATAATATCAGTATCTTTTTTCTTTTTAAGTAATGTTTTTAAATTATCAAATGATTTTGTAGATATTTTATTATCTGTTAAATATTTTTCTATTTTACTATCTTTTAGTGTTAAAACATCATAATTATCAAGAGACATTTCTGAATTAATTTTTACATCATTATCTATTTTAGATAGGATTGCTACATTAGAATCATATGCTCCTACTGTATTATAAACATCTAAATCATATTTATCAATAGATGATGTATTTAGATAGAAATCTATTTTATTTTCATTAAATGCTTTAACTAAGTCTTTATAATTTTTATATTTAGTAAAGCTTATTTCTATATCTGCTATTCTTGAAAATTCTTTTATTATTTCATCATTAAATCCAATTAATTTTTTATTTTTTAATGAATCAAATGGTGCATATTCAACAAATCCATATGAATATCTTTTACTTCTAAAATTAACCTTTTCTTGTTCATATATTTGTTTAAATGAAAAATAACTATTTGAAAAGTTTTCAGTGAATGATTCTTCATAGTGATCTTTATACCATTTTTTATAATATTTTTTAAATATTTTATTTAGTTTTTTATTATCACCTAATTTTAATACAAAATATTTTTTCATTTCAGTGATATCATAACTAATATTTAATTTTTCATTTTCAACTATTTCTTTTAAGTACATTGTTTTAGGTAAGATAATTGCATCTACTCCATTAGTTGATGTACTTATACTTGCGATTAAATTAGCAACAGTAGTATAAGTTTTAAAGGATAATCCTTTATTTTTACCTAAGTAATAACTAGCGTTATTTAAATCAGTATCTAAAACACCTACTGTCATTTCATCTATTTTTTGTAAATTATTATATTTTACTTTGTTCTTAGTAATAATTACATAATTATCTTCATAAATTAAAATATCATTTTCACCAATTTTATCCTTAATTGCGAAAGCATAATCTGAAGATGGATCAGCATCTTTACTATATGATAGTTTATTAAAGTTTAATCCTGTATTTTTTTCCATAGAATTGATAAAATCAAAGAATAAACCTTCTCCATCATAATTAAATACTGGAACATTATTTACAATTGATAAATCAATTACATCATTTTTATTTTTTTCTATCCATTGTTTTTCTAATACTGTTAATGTAGTATTCTTATCTTGCTTTGTAAAGTATATATATATACCTAATATACATGAAATAAGAAATAAACTTATTACACTTATTATTATTATTCTTTTTTTATTCATATTACCACCTATTAGTCATCATTAGACCATTTTATTTTATCACTTGTTTTATGTTTATATCCAATTGCTGGATAATGTTTAGCTTTTGCATTTTCATTTATTAAATAGAATTGAATATCATAGTATTTTAATTCTTTTTCCTTAAATAATTCTAGTTTTTCTGTAGAATAATCTTTCATATCATCTAGATCTGTTTCATCTTCTACAGTAATTAATATATTTATTAATCTACCTTTAATATCAATATCTACTTTTTTTATTTTCTTTCTATCAGCAATCTTTTTTTCTAAATTAGATATTTTACTTTTAGAAATTTTTACCTTTTCAATTCCTTTTAATCTATTACCATATTCATTACCTGATGGTAAAAAAGTTCTAAATAAAACAAAAGCTCCTATAATAAATACTAATATAATTCCTAATACAATAAATATTCCTTTATTATTTTTAATAACATTCATAAATACTCTCCATTCCATACAATTATAATACAATTTTTATTTTTTTTCAATTATAGTATATTCAATATTATACCATTATTAATAAAATATTTAAACCATTTATCTACAATTACTTAAAATTAATTATTTACACTTCATTTACGTAAAATAATATATACCAATTTTTTTATAAAAAAGTATTGACTTTATTTGAAACTTTGGTATAATTATAAATGTCTACTTGATGCAGATGTAGTTTAATGGTAGAACCTCAGCCTTCCAAGCTGACTACGGGAGTTCGATTCTCCTCATCTGCTCCAGTGACGTTTCTGTTCGAACTTTTCGAACATTTACGATAGATATCATCTCATATTGAGATGATTTTTTGTTTGTCGAACTCCACGTGTTTCAGCTTGGAAGTTCTATTAAAAAGTCATCCTTAAAAGAAAGGATGGTGTTTGTAGTGATTAAAATTATTACACAAGAGTTAGAAATAGAAAGTAATCTTAAACAACGACTAGAATTTATATGTGAGTTTTGTCATATCAAACCTACTATTATAAATGGTAGTATTAGAAAAATTGATAAGACTAATTTATCTTACATAGAGCCACATAAGATTATTGTTAAAGATACTACATTTCTAGCATTTAATTATTCTACTGATATTTATGTTGGTAGTCTAAATAAAAAGATTCAACTTGTGGAACTTGAAGATTATATTAAAAATCTACTAAATGCCTGATATTTCGCTAACTATTGACTTTTTAAGACAAAAATATTATTATATAAAGCAACTGAAAGAGATATGCCTAAATGTATTAATGGGGGTTATGCATTATGGGAATAAGAAAGAAAATTTATTTTAATAGTAAAAGTTAGAGAGATAAAGGTAGTAGTATGTATTTCTATTACTTTTGTCTCTCTTTTTTTGAAGAAAGGATGTGTTGTGTGTGGAAAGCAAAGTTAAAAATTTATGTGGATTATATTTAAGAGTTAGTACAGAAGATCAAGCTCATGAGGGATTTAGTTTACCAGAACAAAAAGAACGATTAGAAACATTTTGTAAGTTTAAAGGTTATGAGATAGTAGATTATTATGAAGATGCTGGAATAAGTGCTAAAACAGGCAATTATAGACCTGAATTTGAAAGATTAAAGGAAGATATCAAATCTAAAAGAATTAACACCATAATAGCCCTTAAATTAGATAGAATAACAAGAAGTATATTTGATTGGGAAAAGTTAATGACTTTTCTTGATGAAAATGATGCTTATATAGATTGTGCTAATGATGAAGTTAATACAACTAATGCAAATGGTAAAATGGTATCTCGTTTGCTTATGTCAGTATCTCAAAATGAGATTGAAAGAACTAGTGAAAGAACAAAAGTTGGTTTAGCTGGTGCAATTAAACAAGGACATTTACCAAGTCAAGCACCATTAGGTTATAAACACGAAAACAAGAAACTTGTTATAGACTACTCTACCAAAGATGTTGTAGTTAGAATATTTGAATTATATTATAATGGAAACTCTTATCAAACAATAAGTAATATCTTAAATGAAGAAAAAGTTCTAGGTAAAACTAATTGGCGAGATTCAACTATTACAGCAATATTAGAAAATGAAGTTTATAAAGGAGATTTCGTTCATGGTAAAAGAACAAAACACCCTACTTATTATGAAAATGTAGTTGAGCCTTTAGTTAGTAAGGAAATATGGGAAGATTGCCAAGCACAAAAGAAAAAGAACTCTCGAGCATATCAAAGAACTTTAACTTATTTATTCTTACAAAAAATAAGATGTCCTAGATGTAATAATTTAATGGGTGGAAAAGCAACTAAAAAGAAAAATGGAAATGTTTATTATTACTATTATTGTAATGACTGTAAACTTAATTTAAAAGAAAATGTTATTGAAGAATACTTTGAAAACTTTATTAATGAAATTGTTGAATATGATAGTGTTGTTAATCAATTCTTCTTACCTATGATTAAACAAAAATTTGATGAGCCAAAAGAACTATTAGAAAAAGAACTTGATAAACAAAATGCTAAACTAGATAGAATTAGAAAAGCATATATCTCTGGTGCATTTGATTTAGAAGAATACAATGCCGAAAAGAAAATTGTAGATGAGGCAATTTCTAAAATACAAAGTGAACTTAATACTACATACATTACTGAAGAATTAAAATTCACACCTCAAGACATTTTATTAAAAAGAGATATCGACTTTATCAATAAAGTTAAATTAAAAGATGAATATAAAGAAAGAACTAAAACTTGGAAAGATTATACTAGAGAAGAAAAATCAGACCTTATTATGAAATATGTAGATGATATAACACTCCTTGAAAAGAACAAAGTTATGATAGTTGATGAAGTTAGATTTAGAGAAAGTATATGTCGCCCTTGTAATGAATTAGTCCAAGCAGGCTATATTGATATAAAAACTCCTACTTTATTTGGTAATTTGGTAGGACAATTAAGATTTAGTAATTATCTACCTGAAGAAGAAGTTGGAAAGCATATTATGAGACTCCGACAATACTATGATGTAGGTTTTGAAGAAGCAACTTATTATGTAGAGGATAGAGTTTTCTATTTCAACTTCTTACAAGATAATCGTGCTATTGTAAGAATATTCCCAATGGAAGATTATTGTAAAATAGATCCTGATATAAAAATGAAAGAATATAGATATGGAATAATCTATATTCGTGAAACTGATGAATTTCAAATGCAAGATATAGATAGTGCATTTGATTATATACCAGATGAAACAAACGATAGTGTTATCTATATGAGAGAGCCAATTCCTATAGAAATTGGTGTTAAACCTGTTAAAAAGGAATTGCTCTCTATAGAAGAATAAAATGCGTGGCACGTTTTGTTTACGAAGCAAATGAAAGTGGCAATAGCATTTTATAAACTTATGTAGTTTTGTTTTATTACGAAGTTTTAAAACATTATGAAATAAGTTTCAAAAGGGTTCTAGGGAATCCCTAGCCCACGAGGTTATTTTGATACTTGTGTCAAAATACCTAGGGGGTTAAATATTTTGTCTTGAACAAAATAGGTTCAAAGAAAGGATGTGATTTATATATGCCAGAACTTGCATACTCACTACATTTGGGTAGTGATAAGAATAGAAAAAATGTATCAAGAGCAAGAGCAAAATCTAATGCTAGTGGAACTACTTCTCTATCAAATAATGCAATTCAAAATGCTAGACAATTATCTCGTGTTGATAAACATAATTATCGTAAGTATGATGAAAATCAGCATTTAATTGAAATTATTAGAGGTACAACTTCTCTTTACGATGATGTAAAGAATTTATATAAAGATGAATTTGAAGAAGCAAGATTAGAATATAATTCTAAACAAACAAGAGATGATAGAATAATAGATGACTACTTTAAAAAGATTAGTGATAATTCTAAAAATGATTTAGCTTGTGAAATTATTATTGAACTTGGAGATAAAAAATATTGGGATACTAAAGATGAGAAATTCAAGCATAAAATGTCTAATGTATATAAAGAACAAGTTAAAGATTTAGAGACTTTAATTCCTAACTTTAAAGTAGCAAGTGCAATTATTCATTATGATGAAACAAGTCCACATATTCATATTGTTGGTGTTCCAATTAAATATAAAAATAAAAATGGTATGTCTAAACAAGTTGGTAAATCTGATGTATTTACTAAAACAAAGTTAATAGAACTACAAGATAAAATGAGAACTTTATGTATCGCAAGTTTTAATAAAGAATATGGTCTAAATAATGTTTTAAAAACTAAACAAAAAGGTAGAAATAAAGATATTAATGTTAAAGACATGGGAAACTATATTGAAATGCAAGAAGAATTATCTAAAAATAAAGAACGATTAGAAATTGCTAACAAAAAATCATTAGAACTAGATAATAATTCTAATGATGTTAAAGAAATCGTTAATAATTTAAAAACTACTTTTACTAACAAAGATAAATATGTTTTAAACAAAGATGATAAAGATAAAATTGATAAATTTATTCAGCAAGTAGATTTAACTAATAAGGAATATAAGAAAATGCAAAAGTTATCTATTACCTTAAATGATGTTGAAACTGAATTAAAAGAAAACAGTGAAAAAGTTAAAATACTAACTGAAAATAATGATGCTTTAAATATTAAAGTTAAATCTCTTGAAAAAAAGATAGATAAACAAGAAGATGAAATTGATGATCTCAAAGAAAAAAATTCTAAATTACAAAGCACTATTAATTTCTTTGAAAACTTATTTGATAGATTAGTTAAATTTATTAAAGATAAAATGTTTGGCAAGAAAAAAGAACGCGAAGATTATTGGAAATTTTCAAAAGACCTATATACTCACAATATATTTAGTAATAAAACTATCAAATCAATTCAAGAAGATTATATTTGGAATAAAGAAAATGATAAAGACAAAGGAAAAGATGATTACGAAATTGGTATGTAATCATGGTTTAAATGTCAATCTCTTATATTCCTATTATTTTTAATACTTGAAAGATATAATTATAGATAAAACACAACCATAAATTTTTCCATAAAAAATTCAGGGATTACTTCCTGAATTTTACTTATAAAATTTTAATTATTTATTACTTTTTTTGTTTTGATTGTTTGTTTTCCATATTTTCTTGATAAATTTTATGAAATGTATTTACATATCTAATAAGAATTTGAAAATCCTCATCACTCAAACTAGTTAAATCTTCATTGAATAGATCATTATCTTTTAGTTTGGTAAAAGATAGTGATGCTAATGCCATATATTCATTTAGTCTTTCTATGTCCGAAATATTTTCTACATCAAATCCACATTTATCGCCTATATAGTCAAATAATTCAGTTTGATTAGCATGTGTCAAAACTAAAGTATCATAATTAAATCTTGCCAATTTATCCATTTCTTCATAATTAAATCTTGTTATACTTATATCCTTTTTTTCTTTTAATTTGTTTATAGAATCTATTAGCATCTTAACGACTATATTGTTCTCTATATCAGGCATAACTTCATTATTTGTGACTAATGAATAAATTTCCTCCCAGAATGGGAATGCTATCTCTGCAATTTTTAATTCATTGAAATTATTTGGATTTAATAATAATTCAGAATTCTCTTTTCTAGAAGTATTTATAATAAACAAAACTAATTCTGGATTACTTTTTACTCTTTCAATATATTTTTCTTTTCTTTGATTGAACTCCATATTAGAATGTCCCAATTCACTATTCAACATTTTAATATTTCCCCCTTCTTTAATTGCAAATTATAATAACATAAACTTCTTAAAATGTCAAATTTATAATCACAAAAATGTCAAATTTATAATTATAATTATCTGATATAGCATTTATAAATGTTGAAATTTGAAAATACTATTATTTGTTTAGAATTGTGTTTCTTTTTTTATAAAAATATGCTATATTATTAATAGTGAGTGATATTTATCATATTACTAGAGAAAGAGTTGTAGATATCTACGACACCCGCTCCATTTGATAATTAACTAGTCAATAGACTAGTTTTTTTATACTCCCATAATCTATGAAGTTTTATTAAGCAAAAAAAAGAACTATTAAAAGTTCTTTTTTAGTCTTATTGTGTGAACTATTCAGATTTTTTTTCAGTCTTAGTTTCATTATCATCATGTAACCATTTAATTAATTTTTTTACTTTTCCTAAACCATATTTTTGTATATCTACATCAATGCCTTGTGCTGCTAGTTTGTGAGCTTCCACATCTGCTCCTTTAACATCTTGTGCAAATCTGTAATTATATTCTGGATCTTTACTATCCAACACTACTTGGGCATGGGCTTCGATATCTGCTCCTTCTATATATCTTGCAAAATTATAATTATACTCTGGATTTTTACTATCCAACACTACTTGAGCATGTGCTTTGATATCTGCTCCTTTAACATCTTGTGCAAATCTGTAATTATATTCTGGATCTTTACTATCCAACACTACCTGTGCATGTGCTTTGATATCTGCTCCTTTAACAGATTGTACAAATTCGTAATTATATTTTAGGTCTTTACTATCTAATACTACTTTTTCATGAGCCTTGATATCTGCTCCATCAATATATAAAGCAAAAATACAATTCCACCTTGAATTTTTACTATCCAATACTACTTGTGCATGTGCTTTAATATCTGCTCCTTTAACATCTTGTGCAAATCTGTAATTATATTCTGGATTTTTACTATCCAATACTACTTTTTCATGGGCTTTAATATCTGCTCCTTCAACATATCTTGCAAATCTGTAATTATATTCTGGGTTTTTACTATTCAACACTACTTGTGCAAGTTCTTTGATATCTGCCCCGTTAATAAATCTTGCAAAGTTGCAATTATACATTAAATCTTTACTATCCAATATTACTTTTTCATGTGCTTTGATATCTGCTCCTTCAACATTATATGCAAATTCGTAATTATATTCTATGTCTTTACTATCCAATATTACTTTTTCATGGGCTTTGATATCTGCCCCTTCAACATATCTTGCAAATTCATAATTATATTCTATGTCTTTACTATCTAATATTACTTTTTCATGGGCTTTGATATCTGCCCCTTTTATAAAACTTGCAAATTTATAATTATATTCTATGTCCTTACTATCCAACACTATTTTTTCATGTGCTTTGATATCTGCTCCTTCAACATTATCTGCAAATTCATAATTATATTTTATGTCTTTACTATCCAACACTACTTGGGCATGTGCTTTGATATCCGCACCTCCAATATATCTTGCAAAATTATATGATAAATTTGGATTATTTATTTGTAATATTGATTCTTCTAAATTATCTAAAACATATTTATCTCCTTTTTCATATGACATATCTATAATATCTGCTATTAATTCTCTAATCATTTCATCATTTTTCATAAAATCATCTCCTAATCTTTATATATATTTTAAAAAAAAAATATTGATAAGTAAAATATATATATGTTATAATCACTATAAGGAGTGCTTATAATGAATATAGATTTAGAATTATATAAAGTTTTTTATACAGTAGCAAAATATAATCATATGACTAAAGCAAGTGAAGAATTACATATATCACAACCTGCTATATCACAATCAATTAAGAAACTGGAAGATCAATTGGGTGGAACGTTATTTTTAAGAAGTAATAAAGGTATGGAATTGACTGAAGAAGGAAAAATGTTTTATGAATATGTTAAAGGTGCTTTAGAACTAATTAATAATGCTGAAAATGAATTTACTTCTTTTAAAGATTTATCTAAAGGTGAAATTAAAATTGGTTGTTCTACTGCTTTAACAAAATTAGTTTTAATAAATGTCTTAAAAGATTTTCATCATGATTATCCTAATATAAACATTAATATAACAAATGACTTAACTAGTAATTTAATAAATGATTTAAAATTAGGAAAGTTAGATTTTGTTATATTTAATGAAAGTAATATTAAAGAAACAAATCTTAATTTAGAAAAAATAAAAGAATTAAAACAAGGTTTTATTTATAATCCTGAATTTTTTGATGATAGTATAAATACATTTGAAGATTTAAATAATTTGCCTCTTATTTTACAAAAAGAAGAATCAAACAGTAGGAAACTATTAGACTATGTTGCACTACAAAATAATGTTAAATTAATTCCTAAAATGGAAGTTGTTAGTCAAGAGTTAATTACTGAATTTACTAATATTGGTTTAGGTGTTGGATTTGCAATAATAGATTTAGCTAAAAGAAATTTTAGAAACTTAAAAGAATTAAATATAAATAAAAAAATACCAAATATAAATATATACTTGGCAACTAATAAATCTGTTTCGTTAACATTTGCTAGTAAAATGTTTATTAAGTATTTAAAAAAATAATAATATATATAACTATTAATTTTTTTTGTAAGTATATGGTTTGCCCTTTACTTCTGTAAAGAAAGCACTAGTTAAATCTTCATTTTCTTCTTGATTAACATGATCTTTTTCATATTTTAGAAAATTTGATTCATCATCTACATCTATTAATACAGTTCTTTTTGTTATTTGTGGTTCTTCTTCTGGTTCAAAATATCTTACTCTTGCATTTGATTCATCATAAAGAGTTGTTAAATTATCAAAATGTATTACCTTATTTCTTTTTAAATCTACAAATTCATTATTTCCTATATCATAGACATCTTCATCAATCATTGTTAGAATTGCACAATATCTGATTTGTGAAAAACCATATACTACTTGCATTAAATTAGAAGCAAAATCATTTGAAAATTCTTGAGCCTTATTTCGAGCCTTATTAATTAATGATTCTACTTCATCTTTATCATCACAACAAAAAGTTATACCCTTTTTTACAATTTTTTCATATTCCTCATCAGTTAATATGTCTTCTCTATTTTCAATTGTTGCTACATAAAAATCATTTAATTTTTTTGATAAAAGAATTTGATTTAATTCTTCTTGTGAATATTTTTGCATCATATGTTATACCTCTTTCTTTTTTTGACGTGTTTTTTCCTTTTTTGGACTATAACTAATTACAAATTTAGTTGCTGTATCATCTCTATACATAGCAGGAGTAAAATTATCTCTTGTTGTATCTATTTCAAATTTAATATTGTTTTTTTCTAATTCTTCTAACAATTTTGCTAAGTTAAAATATAAATAACCATATTTACATATTATTTCTGATTGTGCAAATCCAACAAAGAATTCATTTTCTTCAGTACTCTTTACATATCTATATACTGCAACTATTTTTTCTTTATTGTTCATTATAAAATCAGTGAAACTTCCTAAATTATCTGGTAAATCACTATAAGTACCACAAAATACCAAATTAAAAATTAAATTTTTTTTTATTTCTTTATCATTATAATTGGCATTTGATATTAAATCAATTATTTCTTTATCAGCAAATTTCTTTGTATTTTCATCCATATTTTCATATAATTCTAATGTATCAAAACTACCAACTAGTTGTGCTCCACCTTGAATTATTTTAGGTGAAATATATAAATAATTTTTATTTTTACTTTCTTCTATAAATTTTAACTTTTCTTCTAAAGTCATATAAAACCCTCCTAAATAACAATATTATTATATCATTATTTATTATAAAAAAAAATAATAATGGTTATAAAATATTTACATATGTTTTTATTTATATTATAATATTCATTAATTATTTGGAGGGAATAATATGCAAAATAAAAGATTAGATTTAACAACCGCAGTTGAACTTCTACAATTTGTTAGAACTCTTGATGAGAATGGAAAGGTAGTTTCGGCAGATTATAATGAAGGTGCATGGGCTTTACTTGTTAATATGACAAGTGGAGAATATGGTATTAGTAGAAAAAAAGTTAATCAAATATTTAAAATTGCTGATATATTGGAAAGAAAATGTATCATACACTATGTAGAACCTGTACAAAAAAAATTACATAATTAAATGTAATTTTTTTATTCATTTATATCATTATCTTCTACATATTTTGATACATTCATAAAGTTATCATCATATGGATATCTATCCCTACCAAACTCTAACCACATTTGTCCCCATGTTAATCCTTTATTTAATAACTCATTAACATTAGGATTATAGAAAGTAGCATTATCTTTTTGTTTATCTAAATCTACATAATTACCTTCATCATATAATTTAGCTTGAATATCACATTCTAATTTATCACATTGATATGCAAAAAAAGCTTCTTTAGTTTTTCTTTCATCAAATTCTAATATAATACTCTCTAGTTCTTCTCCATTTATAAAATTACTAAATAATTCTTTAATAGCTTTATGACCTTTTTTTAGTTTTTCTTCTCTACTCATTTCAAATTCAGTAATATCTCCTATAAATATTTCTTCTGATTCATGAATTGCTAACATAAAAATAACCTTTTGTAAATCAACATCATAATTATAAGTATATTTCATCGCAATTGCTAATTGTTGTACTCCATAGATATGTTCTGCTACACTTTCTACCCTATCTTTAGATACATGCCAATTAAGCCATCCAGTTCTTAAAATATTTTTTAATTTATTACATAATACATAATATTTAATAACTTGTTGTTCCTTCATATTATCACCCATACATATTATATCATAAAAAAAGACTATCACTAGTCTTTATTTTTAAAAGGATGTTTTATTTTATTTTTAATTTGTTCATTTATTATTTTTATTGATATATCATATATTCTAGTTGCTTCATCAATATCAATATTTAATTTAAGAACTATTTCACTAATAATTTTATCTTTATTTTTTTTACTTATAAAGAAGTTTTCTTCTAGTATATTATTAATTATTGTACACTCTTCTTCATTATAACTTAATCTGTCTGATAATTCTTTTATAAATTCAGTCTTATTCATTGAAATCACCATACATCTTTCCTTTTGAATCTAATTGAATTTCATAACCATATTCAAAGATATATGCCATTACAAATAGTATTAATATTTCTATTAAATTAGCTCCACCAAGATTAAAGTCAGCATCTGATCCCATTAATCTAGTAAAGAATGCACTTATAATACCAGGGAATATAATTCCGGCAATCATAAAGTATGCGATTTTTTTAATATGTTGTACATTATCTAATGTAAATGGAGTATCACCATTATAAATATTTTTAAATAATAATTCTATATTTTTTAATATCATTATTAATATAATAAGATAAGCAATTATAAATACAAATCCTAATTCTGTACATGTTATTATTTCTGCATCAGAATGTTTTTCTAAGAAATTTCTTATATCAACTACTACATCTCTATCCTTTTCATCTATAATAGTTTTATCATTTAATTTAACTTGTATTTTATTATTATTTTCAATAATTTTAATTACATCATCTGAACCTGAAAATGTTATTTTATTATCTTTAACATCTACTTTTGATAAAACAAGTGGAATAATAACCATCGCAAGTATAATAAATGGAATAGCTACTGTTAAACAAATTCTACCTATTTTAGCTAATACATAAATAATTTTACTTAATACTTTTACTTTCTTTTGTTTTTCTTCTTTTAATTTAACTACTTTCATTTTAACCTCCTCATCTAATGAATCAACATCAATTATTGAATCATTAACTAACTCATTAATTTTACAATGAAATATTTTACATAACTCTAAAATATTATTCATTTCAGGATATGCTTCTCCTGTTTCCCATTTTGATACACTTTGTCTTGTTACATTAACCTTTTCAGCTAATTGTTCTTGAGATAAATTTTTACTTTTTCTTAATGTTTTAAGGTTGTCTCCAAACTTCATATTATTTCTCCTTTCACAAACATTTTATTATTTATATGAGGTTAAAACTACCAATTTATGGTTGCATGTAATGTGTGCAACTATAAATTTACATTTTTATTATATCAAAAAGTAGATGTTTAATCTACTTTCTTTTTAAATTTAATTGCAACTACTCCATATTTATTTTGATCATCAATTGTATAAAATCTTTCAAGCAATTTTAAAAATTCTTCTTTACTATAACCTTTAACATAAACATCTTCTATAGAATAATCATTCATCATATCACTAAAATTATCATAGTATTTTAAATCATCTACTATTGCTTCTATTTTTTCTTTATCATCAGGTCTTTTTAAAAAAGTTAAATTATCGCCTATTTTAAGTAATCTTCTTTTTTCATCATTTAATCTACACTCAATATTTTTAGTGCCATTTTTAACAACTTCAAATATATCTTCATCTAAATGTATTATCATTATATCTCCTCTAATTCATATTTAGTAGAACCTAATCCAAGACTTTCAGCATATTCAGTAATATGTCTTCCACATCTTGTATCGATTCTCTCTTGTATATCTTTTGTTCCTTCTTCATGAGTAGCCCATATAGCATCTATAAACGCTTGATCATTGGCAACTGGATCTAATGAAGCAAATATACCTATATCAGCAATTACAGGATCACCTTGATGAGCGTCACAATCACAGTCTAATGAAATTGCATTAGCTATAGTAATATAAACAATTGGAATATTCTTTTCTTTTAAGTAATCAGCTACAGCAGTAGCAGCTTCTGCCATTGATTCGATAAAATCTTTTTGTTCATATTTAGCTTGCCAGCATAAATCTGGATCTTCCGTTTGACCACAGCTATGAATATAGGCTTTACCATTACGTGAGGCTATTCCAATAGATTGATTTTTTAGGTTTGCTCCAAATCCACCCATAGCATGACCTTTACCATGAGCAAGATTTACAAATGAATCATATTTTTTAAATCCTTCACCAATAATATCATATTTAAGATGTTTACCTTTATTTACAGGTATTTTAAATTCTCCCACTGCATCCATTATTTCAACACCTTTACCCATTTCAGTAAAGCCATGTTCTTTAGCAACTTCTAAATGTTCCTCAACATTATTTCTTGCTCCTGGATATGCAGTATTACATTCAATTATAGTTCCATTTAACATATCAACAAATGGTTTAATTAATTCTGATTTTAAATATCCTTTAGAACCTTTTTCTCCTGTTGATACTTTTATTCCAATATTACCACTTAATTTAACACCCAGTTTTTCATATATTTTAATTAATGATTCTGGTGTTATCTCTTTAGTAAAGTAAACTTTTGACATATTATTATCCTCCAAATAAATTATATCATATTATAAAAAAACAAGAAACTATTTCTTGTTTTTTATATATTCTTTTACTATAGGTATTCTCGATTTGTATTTTTCTTTTTTACTTGTTTCCATATGTTCTAAATACATATTTATATCTTGTAAGTAATAACCCTCTACTTTTTCTTTTTTATTAATCATATCATCTTGTATACAATCAATATTATCATTTACTTTATACCAACCATTTTCTTTAGGTATTAAATTAAATTTATCATTTAATTCACTTAATCCTTTTTTTGTTACAGCTATATCTAAATCACCTGCTTTATCTATTATACCTCTTATTACTAAAGCACCAGATGATAATATAGTAAAATCTTCTTTAGAAATATTTAAACTATCTATTAATTCTATTAATTCTTCTTTATTCATTATCCTATTCTCCTTTTCTTTTTCGCAATAATATTTGTTAATACAATAAATACTATACTAAATATTATCATAACTATCATATTATTTATTATTGGTTTTAAAGTATCAAAATTAACTTTTTCTAATTCCATAACTAAATTATTACTATTAACATAATAATGTGTAGGAAGTATTTTACCCATATTAACTACACTTTCAGGTAAATAATCTACTGGAACAAATACTCCACATAAGAAACTTGAACCAATCGCAAGTACATTAATTATACTTGTAATTGTATTTTTATTATTAATTATATTTCCAAGTAAAAAAGCTAATGTTGTTGATGTAATTATAAATATTAATAGATTAATTATAAAGACTAGTCCTTGAGAAGATTTCATAGTATCTCCTATTAGTATAAAACTTAATAATACATAGAATATCCATATAAAAAGTGAGAATAAACTATTTGAAAGTAGCAATTGTCTATTATGCTTTTTGTAATTCATACTACTAATAGATGTTCTTTTTCTAATTTTTTCACATTTAAAACTAGAAAGAACTACACATATTATATATACTAATGATGCTAGTACACTATAAGCCGTAAAATTATAATAGAAATTGGCTTTTGCTAATTTGTTTGTATCTAACTTAGTTGTTACTTTTACAGTTGTTTCTTTTGATAATGTATCATTTATCAATGAAATTAATTCATCTTCATTATTTGTAACATTTAGATATGTATTAGATACTTTTATATATCTTGTTAATATTTGTTCAGATAATGAAGCATAATAATTATCTTTTTTCTTTATATCTAATGTTGGATTTTTATGATTTAAAAAATCTTCTGTATAATTTTTAGGTATATATATTACATAATGAATATCTTCATAGAAAAGTGCATCATCTCTAGCTTCTTCACTATCTTTAACACTTGCTTTTTCACTATTACTTTTTATATATTTTATTAAGTTATTAGTTATTTTTGTATCTTTATCATTATTAATTACTACTATTGTAGGTTTAACTGCACTAAAATTACTAGTTGAATCACTATTATTTAAACTAAATGCAGTAAAAAATATTAATAATCCTGTATATAAAATAAGAAACAATTTATTCTTATTAAATATTTTTAACATTGTTTTAAATACTATCATATTGTTGTCTCCTTAAACTATTATAGGATAAAATAACTAATAATATTGATAATAATGATAAACTCATAATATTAAAGAAATATCTATTAAATGTATCATAATAATATAACGAATAAAAACCATCAGTAATCATATTTGCTGGATTAATTTTATTAAGAATTGGAATATTTTTATCAATAATATATTTCATTGTAACACCCATCATACCAGCAAAGAAAACACACGTCATTGAAATTGCTAATATAATACCCAATTTACTATTTTCATTTGATTTAAATGCAGTAGAAACAAATAATCCTAATGATAATCCTGTTAAACTACCAACCAATGACAATAAAATTATATAACCTATATGTGTTCCATAATCTACATTTAATGCAAATATTGTATAAGCAAATAATAGTATTAATCCTATTACTTGAACTATATATGATGAAAGTAAGGAACTTAAAACTATCTTAATTTTATTAGTAGGAGAAATAGAAACTCTCTTACCAACATTTGACATATTAGGTAATGTTTTATTAACAGATGTCATAGATATAATTGCTCCATAAAGACAAGTCATGGCAATTAAAGTATAAAATTCTACAACCATCATATCTATATTACCTTTAGATTTATTATTAAAAGTTACTTCTTCCATTGATGTTGAACCAATAATTTGATAAATTCTATCAGGACTATATTTACCTTGAAGATTAGTTGCAATAGAATTTGTTTGTTCAATCTCATCTATTACATATTTAAATATAGTTTCATCTATACCATTTGCTTTTATAGTTAAAATAGGTTTATTATTTTTTAATTCTAAATAACCAGCTATTTTTTTATCTTTAAGTAATTTTTTTGCTTTTGTTTTATCTACAAATTTAGTATTAAATAATTTGTCATTTCCAGTACTTAGATGATCAATAGTTGTTTTATAAATCATATTACTATTAAATTCATTATTATCAATAACTGCAATATCAATAGTTTTTAATTTGTCATTTTCTGTTATATCTTTAAATGCTAAATGAAAAAATGTACCCATTATTAATGGAAATGCTAAAGTCCAAAATATTAATGATTTATCTTTAAAAAGTGTTTTTAATGAATATTTAAAATTATGAAAAAACATTAATCTCTTAATTCCTTTCCAGTTAATTCTAAGAAGACATCATTTAATGTAGGTCTTTCAGAATAAATTCTTAAATATTTTATTTTTTTATTTCTAAAATAATCCATTATTTCTACTAAATTGTTTTTACCCTTTTTATAGCTAATAACCAATAGATTATTACTATAAGATACAACATCAACATTTTTGAAATTTGTTATTTCTTCAATATATTTATCATCTATTTCATTTATTTCTACAGTAATTTTTTCTTCAATAGACGCTAATTCTTTTAATTCATCGCATGTACCACTAGCTATTATTTTACCTTTATCAAGAATAATAACTCTATCACATAGTAATTCTACTTCTTCCATATAATGAGTTGTATATACAATAGTAGCACCATTATCTCTAAGTTTTTTTATACCATCTAATATATTATTTCTACTTTGTGGATCAACTGCTACTGTTGGTTCATCTAAAAAGATTAGTTTTGGTTTATGAGCAATACCACATGCTATATTTAATCTTCTAAGTAAACCACCTGATAATTGTTTAGGATAGAATTTTTTAAAATCAGCTATTCCTACTAAATTAATAGCTTCTTCTACATATTGTTTTCTAGTTTTTTTATCTTTAATATATAGACCACAAAAATAATCAATATTATCATATACTGTTAATTCATCAAATACAGCTACATCTTGAAATATTACTCCTATTTTCTCTTTAATATCATAAGAATCAGGTTTCATATCTTTACCAAATATTTTAATTTTACCATTACTATATTTTAGTAATGAAAGTAGACAATTAATTGTAGTTGATTTTCCTGATCCATTTGGTCCAAGTAATCCAAGAATTTCTCCTTCTTTTACTTCAAAAGAAATATTATCTACTGCTTTTATTTTTTTATATTCTTTTGTTAAATTTTTAACTTCTATTACATTCATACTTTCCCTCCACGCATATAATTATATTATATATCTTAGCTGCATACTACCAATTCCTATTGGAAATTTGTCAACTATTCTTAACATTTAAATAAGTAGATACTATATCTACTTATTATTTATATATCTAATTGCTTCTGTTGCGGCAATTGCTCCATCTGATGTAGCTGTAACAAGTTGTCTTAATCCTTTTACTCTATTATCACCAGCAACAAATATTCCTTCTATATTTGTATGACATTTTTCATCGGATATTATATATCCATTACTATCTAAATTAATTAATTTTGCAAAATTTTGATTTTCAGGTATTCTTCCAACTGCAATGAATAATGCATCTACTTTTATATTAGTAACATTTTTTTCATTATCTGTTACTTCAATTTCTTTTAATGTATCATCCGCAATTAATTTAGTAACATTACTATTATATATTATTTCAATATTATCTTTTTCTTTTACTTTATCTACAACATCTTCTTCTGTTTTAAATGTATCTCTTCTATGAATTAAATATACTTTATTTGTTATATCTGATAAATATAATGCATCTTTTAAAGCAGTTATTCCTCCACCTACAACAGCAACATCTTTATTTTTATAAAACGCTCCATCACAAGTAGCACAATAACTAATTCCTCTTCCAAGTAGTTTATCTTCATTTTCAAGTTTAAGTTTTCTACTATCAGAACCAGTAGCTAAAATAATAGTTTTAGTTTGATATGTTTCTTTATTTGTCACTACTTCTTTAGGATTACCATCTTTAATATCAACTACTTTTTCAAATTTAATTTCTGCTCCTAAAGCTTTTGCTTGTTCATATATTTTAGTTGCAAACTCTACCCCACTTATTCCTGGATTAACAGGATAATTATCAATTACATTGGTATTTATTATTTGACCTCCATATGTTAGAGCTTCAAGTACTAATACCTTTTTATTTGCTCTTCCTGCATATATAGCTGCCGTTAAACCAGCAGGCCCTGCTCCAACAATTATAATATCATACATATTATTTCTCCTTTCCTTTTACTTTAACTTTATATTTTTTATACATAGTATCTTGAAATGGATCATAAATAACACTATCAAGTTTTCCACCTATATCAACTATTATTTTATTAGAACTAATATTATTCTTATCACAATACATTATTATTTCATCAAAATTATATTTAGAACATTCTTCTAAACCTAATTCATACAATATTTTTCCATAGCCTTTGTTTCTTAGTGTAGGTCTAATAGACCCAGCCATATGTCCACCAAAGTAATTAATATTTTGATGACAAATAGAAATATGACCAATTATTTTAGAATCATCTACTAAAAAATATAATGTTTGTGGAACAATATTATTAAATAATTTTATATCATTATTAGCTAATTTTACTAAATATAGCCATAACTTATAATTATTTTTAGCTGGTATAGAAAAAATTGTTGTGTCATTATCATATTTTTTAAATTCATTAATATAATCTAGATACCATTTTTCATCAGATTTATCCGGTATTTTTAAATATGGATTATTCATATTTTTCCCCCTTATATAATTATAACACGTGAATAAAAAAAAAAGAAGACTATTCATCTTCTTCTAATGGTTCATCATCATCTACTATTGATAAATCATCTAAATCATCATCTTCTAAATCATCATCATCGATTAATTCATCAATATTATCTTCTTCTATTTCTTCTTCTGTTTCTTCTGTTTCTTCTTCTACTTCTTCTTCTTCATCTTCATCCATTACTATTTCTACTGAATGATTATCTCTAATATCCCATTCATTATTATCTAGTAATACAAATCTTTTATCTATATTTAAAGAAGTATAATAATCACCTATTTTAGAAGCAAAATCTGATTCTGATAAATCTAATAATTTACTTATTTCTTTAAATAACTCTGCAGTACTTAAAGATTTTTTCTTTTCTTTTAAAATTATATATGTGATATCTGTTAGTGACATCAACTCTAATTCCTCAATTGGCATATCTTTAATTTTCATATAAATCCTCCTAATTACATTACACTTGGTATATCAATAGCAAGTATATTTAACATTTCTTTTATTATTCTGTTTGTTAAATTTAATACATAGATATAATTATTTTTCTTAATTACATCTTCTTCATTATTAACATGATTATTTTGATAGAATGAATTAACGGTAACACATAAATCATATACATAATCAGCTATATAACTTGGCATTCTATATTTAAATGCTTCATTAACTGATAATTCTAATTCAAGAAGTTTTAATCTTAAATTTCTATCATAATCATTATATACTATGTCATTTAATGTAGTTGTTTCCTTATTTTCAATTATTTTATTAATTCTTAAATAAGTATATAGGATATATGGTCCTGTTTTCCCAACAACATCACTAAATTTATCAATATCAAATATATAATCTTTTTCACGATTATTTTGTAAATCAGCAAATTTAATAATAGCGTTTACTATTTTATCAATATCTTCTTTATTCATATCTTTATTATCTTCTTTTTTAGATATGAATGTTTCTTTAACATTAGATATTAAATCTCTTAGTTTTGGTGTACCACCTTGTCTTGTTTTATAAGGTTTACCATCACTACCATTAATTGTTCCATTATAGTCATGTTCTAAAGCATCATAACTAATAATACCCGCTAAATCACAAGCTCTAAATACTTGTTCAAAATGAAGATTTTGTCTAAAATCAGTAACGTATATTATATGATCTGGATTATATTTTTCTACACGTTCTATTATTGTTGCGATATCAGTTGATGGATAAAGGTAAGCTCCTTTTGAATTTTTAAATATAACTGGTGGCATTTCTTTTTTATCAGTTTCACGAGCTACCTCTATAATAGTAGCTCCCTCACTTTGTTTTAATAAACCTTTTGCATTAAATAAAGATTCAGTTTTGTCTAAATATTTATAAGCGTCAGACTCTCCACACCACATATCAAAAGTAATACATAAATAATCACATAATTCTTTAACATCATCAATAGATACTTCCATTATTTTTTTCCAATATTCAGTATATTCTTCATTTACTCCATCTTGTAAATCTTTAGTTATTTGTCCACATTCTTCTTTTATTTGTTCATTTTCTTTACATAATTTACTTATTTCAGGATATATTTTATTTAAATAATCTATTGTAATATCTTCAACATTTAAATTATCTCTTTTTATTCCATAGATTACTTCTCCCATTTGTAATCCAAAGTCACCTAAATGAACATCACTTATTGTTTTATAACCTTTAAATTCAATTAATCTTTTAATTGATTCTCCTACTATAGATGGTCTTAAGTGACCAATATGAAGTGGTTTTGCAATATTATATCCACCATAATCTATAAAAAATAATTCATCATTTTTTTGTTCTAAATTAAATTTAGGATTTTCATTCATTTTAATTAATAGTTCATTAATTAATTTATCACTTATCTTAATATTAACAAATCCAGGTTTAACAAATGTTACTTCTTTAAAATAATCATTAAAACTATCTAGTTCATTTATTCTATTTACAATTTCCTCTCCAATTTCTATTGGATTTTTATGATAAATAGAAGCTAATTTAAATACACCATCAAATTGATAATCACAAAGATCTGGTCTATTTGATTTAATTACTTTAGCATCTACTTCATAATTTAGTTCATTTAATATATTTTTTAATATATCACTTAGTATATCTAGTATCATATTTCACCTTCTACAAAAAGTTTATAATTAATATTATCATCTTCTATAATATAATCTATTTCTATATAATTATCTTTTATTTCTATTTTATTCGTATAAATATTTAACTTATAAGTATTATTATATATTTTATATAAACCATTAGTATTTGTTTTTTCTTTAAATTCTAATATTATTTCTTTATCAGAATTTTTTCTTATTATTCTAACTTTATCCAAATATTCAATACTAACATTTATTTTATCTTCTAAATAATTAATCTTATTATTAGTCTTTATACCAATTAAACTATGTTCTATTTTTTCATTAGATTTCTTATTATTTAAGATTGTTTTTATATTTACTTTGGACATGACATTCTCCATTCCTGCATAATTATAATATAGATAGAGGGGAATTGCAACATATTTTTATTAAATTTTAAAAAAAATAAATCAGGAATAAATCCTGATTTAATATTGATAACAATTATCTGTATGATATACGCTATAGTTACCTGATGCATCTTTACCACCAAATGAGAAATAATAACATGTTCCTTTACTTGGTGGATTAGAATTTGCGGTTGTCCATCTACTTGTATAACTACTTGTTTTATTACTATTTGATATTGTTCCATTTTTTATAGTTCCTATTGTATTAAACGAACTTGAATCATATTGTCCGTTATATGGATCATGATCAAATAGTGATGTTATTTTATCTATTTCTGTTTCATCTGTACAACTAAATGAATATTCAAATCCATTATTTATTACTATTACATGATTTAATGTACATGTAGGAGCTGTTGTATCACTTCCTGATGAATTTGTATGAGTTACTACTGCTGTACTTGATGTAGAACCATTTGTTGTTGTATAGGCTTTTACAACAAATACCTCATTATCAATATAATCAAAGAAGTATCCTGTATTATTTTGATCTCCATTATACATTGTTTCTACTTTATCTTTATAGTAATTTAAATTATTAATGTTACTTGAATTAAATCCATTAGTTGTTGTATTTTCATTATATACACATACATTTGAATAATATCCATTAGAATATCTTCCCCAGCTAGGATCACCCGCTATAATTCCTGAATCATTTGTATTTCCTCCAGCTGTTACATTTGCATGTTCAACTATTATATTTTTATTTGTAGTTGTACCAGTTGATGGTACGAATGCTGATGTTGGTCTATCTGCTCCTACTATTGTTGCTCTTTTAACAACAATATTATCAATATAACCTGGTTTATCACCTGTTCCTGATGAAGTAGATGTAATACCACCTACATATGAGCTTCCTTTTAAATCAACATTGTTTATAGCTATTTCTCTTATTGTTGTTGAATATGCTGCACCTGCAACTCCACCTACATATGTTTGTCCAGTGCATTTAATATTATTTAAATTAAGACCTACTATAGTTGCTTCCTTAGGATATCCTGATATACCAACAAAATTTGCTTTAGAAGCATTTATAGTTACATTTGACATTACCTTAGCTCCACCATCTAATGTTCCATTAAATGCATTGTCATCTCCACCTATCATATAGAATGGACTATTTTCAAAATCTAAATTACCTTTTAATTTAAATTTTGGTGATTTACTTGCAAATGCTGTAGCATTTTTCCAATCATCTTCATTTGCTATTAAATAGTAATTACCTTCTTTTTCAAAAGTATCATCTAAACTTGTTGGAATAGGATTTTCTCCTACTGATTTTAATACAACTTTCTTATTTGTATCATAATCAAAATAATATCCATTATTATTATTATCCCCATCAATCCATGTATCAAGTCCTGTTAATTCATAAAAATTTAAATCATTAGTATCTTTTACATCAAATCCACCTGTTACATTATTTCCATTATATATACATTGATTTGAATAATACCCATTGGAATATCTTCCCCAGCTAGGATCACCCGCTATAATTCCTGAATCATTTGTATTTCCAGAAGCATTAACTGTAGCACTTTCAACTATAACATTTTTATTATCTGAATTACCTGTTGATGGTACAAATGCCGATGTAGGTCTATCAGCTCCTACAATTTTAGCTCCTCTTACAATAACACCATCCACTATTGTTGGCTTTTCAGAAGTTCCAGTTGTCCTTCCAACTGTACCACCAATATACGAATGTCCATTTAAATCTACGTTACTTATTATTATTTCTTGAATTGTTGTTGAATCTGTAAATCCGGCGATTCCTCCAACATATTGTTTACCAGTCGCTTTAAAGTTAGTTAAATTTAATCCAACTATTTTAGCTTCATTAGTACGTCCAAATAGACTTGAATAATTTACTTGACCAGCATTTATAGTTACATTTGATATCGTTTTTGCTCCACCTTCAAATGTTCCATTAAATACATTTTGTCCACTACCCATCATGTAGAATTTATTATTCGCAAAATTTAAATTTTTAGTTAATTTTAATTTTGGTGATTGATTAACAAAAGCAGTAGCTTTTTTCCAATCTTTTTCATTTTTTATTAAATAATACTCTCCATCTTTCTTAAGGGTTTTATTTATATCTGTTGGTATTGGTAATACTTCAGCTGCTCTAATTACTATTTTTCCATCATTATCATAATCAAAATAGTATCCTGATTCATCATTATCTCCACCAATCCATGTATCAAATCCTGCTAATTCATAGAAGTTTAAATCATTAGCATCTTCTGCATTAAATCCACTTGTCAATTGACTTCCATTATATACTGCTTGATTTGAATAATATCCATTTGAATAAGAACCCCAGTTACCAGAAATTATTCCAGAATCAGCACCATTTCCACCAGCTGTTACAGTAACATTTCCAACAATAACACTTCCATTACTTGAATAAGCAGTTGATGGTACAAATGCTGATGCAGGTCTATCACCAGATTTTACCTTACCACTACTAACAATAATATTATTAACTGTTGATGTAGCAGAACTTGTTCCAGATGATGTACTTGTTACACCACCTACGTATGAACTACCCTCTATATCAATATTACTTAATACCATTTCTTTTATTGTAGTTGAATATATTGCTCCAGCAACACCACCTACATATGTTCTACCATGCAATTTTATATTATCAAGATTTAATCCATATATATATGCTCCATTTGCATATCCAAATAATCCTATATAATTTGAGCTTGATCTATCTATTGTTAAATTAGATATTGTTTTACCATGTCCTTCAAATGTTCCTTTAAATGGTTTATCTCCATTACCTACTGGAGTAAATCCATTTTCATTGTCATTATCAGTACAAACTTTAGTTTTTTTATCAGATGTGTATTCGCTTAAATCTATATTATTTCTTAATTGTACTATTTTACCTGAATAATCATTTCCAGCATTTACTGATTCACTAAATTTATATAAATCTTCAGCAGAATCTATATAATAGTATTCTTTATTATCTTTTGTTTCAGTTGCTAATTCACAAGGATGTTCATCATTAACTACTACCTCTATATCTTCAACATCAGCACCATCTACTTTACAATTGTCAGCCTTTTCAACTTTTATTACTTCTTTACCATTATAATCTACTTTATATTTACCTATACATAAAGAAGCGCTGCTAACTTTTCTTTTTGTAATGGTTACTACTCCACTTTCAGGTCCTTTTCCTCTATATTTTACATTTTGTTCATTAACCTCTGATACAGTGTAGAATTCCTTATCATCATCATTATCTGGTAATTCTACATTTTCATATCCATTTGCATTTATATCGGAAAATCCTATTGTATATTCTATTGAATCAATATATCCATATGCTGTATCACGAGCTGCTCCTTTTCTGGATTCTTCTATCATATTTAATATAATTGGTATAGCAATAATTGCGATAATAGCTAGTATTACTATTACTGCTAATAACTCTATTAATGTAAAACCTCTTTTTTTCTTCATATTTTTACCTCTTTTAAACTAGTATTCTACTATATATAAGTATAACATAAAATACAATTTTTTTAAATTAAATTTATATTTTTAATAAAAAATACAATACTAAATATAGAGGTGATTAATATGAAAAGATTTTTTAAATGGTTTTTAATTAGTTTATCAATATTAATCATATTATTTATTATATTTTATATAGGATTATATATATATGCGAAAGCATCTCCTAAATTAGCAATTAATTCAGCAAATGGATATTACTTATATGATAAAGATAAAAACTTATTTACTGGCAATAATAATGAATGGGTAAAGCTAAAAGATATATCACCTGATTTAATAAATGCGACTATTGCGATTGAAGACAAAAATTTTTATCATCATTTAGGGTTTGATTATTTAAGAATTGGTAAAGCTATGTTTATTAATATATTAAATGGTAAAACCATTCAAGGAGCATCTACTATTACTCAACAATATGCGAAAAATTTATTCCTTAATTTTGAAAAAAAATGGTCAAGAAAAATACAAGAAGCATGGTTAACTATAAGATTAGAAGTTCATTATAGTAAAGATGAAATTTTAGAAGGATATTTAAATACTATTAATTATGGTGGTGTATATGGTATTGAAAATGCTTCTAAATATTATTTTGATAAATCAGCTAAAGATTTAACTTTAGCTGAAGCATCTATGTTAGCTGGTATTCCTAAAAGTCCTAGTAATTACGCTCCTACTGTTAACAAAAAGAAAGCTAAAAAAAGACAAAAAACTATTTTAAACGCTATGGTAAAAGAAAAATATATAACTAAATCAGAAATGAAAAAAGCTTATAATACAAAACTAGATTATTTAGGAATTAAAAATGATAAAAAATCTAATACTTTAATGTACTATCAAGATGCTGTATTAAATGAATTAAAAAATATTAAAGATATACCTAAAAGTTTTTTAAAAACAGGAGGTTTAAAAATATATACCAATCTAGATTTAGAAGTTCAAAATTTAATAGATGAATCTATAAAAAAAGAAATGAATAACACAAAATTGGAAACTGCTATTGTAGTTATGAATCCTAAAAATGGAAAAATACTTGGTATAGCTGGTGGTAAAGATTATAATAAAAGTCAATTTAATAGAGTAATTGATGCTAAAAGACAGGTTGGATCTACCATGAAACCATTTCTATATTATAGTGCTTTAGAAAATGGTTTTACATCTACAACTACATTTACTAGTGAAAAAACAACATTTACTTTTTCTGGTAACAAAACATATAGTCCTAAAAACTATAATGATGTTTATGGTAATAAGCAAATTACTTTAGCTTCAGCATTATCTTATTCAGATAATATATTTGCTGTTAAAACTCATTTATTTTTAGGTGAAAATACTTTAGTTGATTTTGCTAAAAGAATTGGTATTAATGCAAATTTAGAACCCATTCCTTCTCTAGCTTTAGGAACAGAAGAAATAAACATATTAGAAATGATGAAAGGATATGGAACATTTGCTAGTGGAGGTTATAAAGTAACTCCTCATTTTATTGAGAAAGTTGAAGATATGAATGGTAATATATTATATAAATATAAATCTAATAAAGAAGAATTATTAAACAAAAGTATTACATATATCTTAAATGAATTACTATCTAATTGTTATAATAAAAATTTAATTGATTTTAATTATCCAACATGTATGAGTATAGCACCAAAAATAACAAAAAAATATGCAATTAAAACTGGTACTACTGATACTGATCATTTAATATTTGGATATAATCCTAATCTACTTGTTGGTGGATGGTTAGGATATGATGATAATTCCAATACAAGTAATAAAGATGGAACAATTCTAAAAAATATATGGGTTGATATTATGGAAGGATATTTAAAAGAAAAGCCAGAAAAATGGTATAAAACACCTAATAATGTTGTAGGAGTACTTGTAAATCCTATTACAGGAGAATTAGCTAACAAAGATACTAAGAATGCTACTATTATGTATTATATAAAAGGTACTGAACCCAATGCTACTGATTTAGATAGTACTATACCTACTATGAAACAAGAATAAAACATATCATATGATATGTTTTTTTAATTGTTTATTATCTCTTTAATTGTTTTAATATTAATATTTTTATTATCATTTATTAGATTATCTATAATAATACTATCTATATCATTTTCAATTATTTTATCTATTTTTCTAGCGCCATATTCTTTATAATTTGATTTATCTATTATTTCATTTATTACATTATTATTAATTCTTACATTTATACTCAATTTCTTATATTTTGTTTTTATTTCATTTAATTTCTTATTAATTAGTTCTCTAATAGTATTTTCTTTTAGTTCATTAAAAATAATAGTATTATCTATTCTATTAATAAAAGAAGTATTAAAAAATTCATTTAATTTGGAATTAATAATATTATTTCTTTTAGAATTAAAACCAACATGTATTTCATCAAAACCTATATTTGATGTCATAATAATAGTTACATTATCAAATCTTATTGTTCTACCACTTGAATCTTTTATTTTACCCTCATCAAGTATTTGATAAAATAAATTAATAACTGAACTACTAGCTTTTTCTATTTCATCTAATATTAATACAGAATATGGTTTATTTCTTATTTCTTCTAAAATATTCTTTTTATCATCATAACCAACATATCCTGGAGATGATCCAATTATTTTACTTACACTACTAGCTTCAACAAATTCGCTCATATCAAGTCTTATAATATTATTCACGCCAACCAAATATTCCCCAAATATTTTTGCCAGTTCTGTTTTACCTACTCCACTAGGTCCGATAAACATAAATGAATTACACTTATGATTTTTAAATCCAAGTTTTATTTTTTTTATATTTTTTATTACTTCTTTAACTGCGTTATCTTGACCAAGTATGTTATTTTTTATTTTTAATTCCATATTTTTTATATTTGTTTTATTTTTCATTAATTCATATATAGGTATTTTTGTTTTTATACTTATAATACTTGCGACATCTTTTTTTGTAACTTCCTTTTTATGTTTTGAATAAAGTTTTAATTCTAAATTATTTATTTCATCTAATACTTTATTTTCTTCTTCTTTATATATACTTGCTTGTTTAAAATTATTTTGTATAATAGCGGATTTCTTATTACTTTCAATACATTTGTATTCATTTTTTAATTCATTATATCTTTTTATATCTTTGGTTTCTTTTAAACTTACTTTAGCGCATACTTCATCTAAGATATCAATTGATTTATCTGGCTCATATCTATCATAAATATACTTTTCAGATAGTTCTACTATCATATTTACTATTTCATCACTTATTAGTACATTATGATATTTTTCATATATTTCTTTTAATTTAAATAATATTTTTTTTGTCTTATTTTTATCTGGTATTTCTATTTCTATTTTTTGAAATCTTCGATCAAGAGCTCCATCTTTTTCAATAAATTGTTTATATTCTTTTATTGTAGTTGCTCCTATACATCTTAATTTTCCTCTTGCTAGTGCAGGTTTAAATATATTTGATGCATCTATTGCTCCTTCAGCACCACCTGCTCCAACTAAAGTATGTATTTCATCAATAAATAAAATAATATCATCATTTTCTTCTACTTCCTTAATTATTTTATTCATTCTTTCTTCAAATTCACCACGATATTTAGTACCAGCAACACAGCTTGCCATATCTAAACTAATTATTCTTTTATTTCTTATTGATAATGGAACATTACCATTAGATATCATATTACACAAATTTTCTACAATGGCTGTTTTACCAACACCTGCTTCTCCTATTAAAATAGGATTATTCTTTGTTCTTCTACATAATACTTCTAATAGTCTTTTAGTTTCTTCTTCTCTTCCAATAACTGGATCCAATTCATTATTTAATGCTTTTTTAGTTAAGTCTATTCCTAATTCATCTAATAATAATTTTTTATTTTTTTTACGTTTAGGTTTTTCTAAATTTGAAAATTCTTTATATATTTCATCTAAATCTATATTCATACCTAACATAATACGTATTGCGACCCCTTCTCCCTCTTCTAAAAGAGCATTAAATAAATATTCAATAGTAACATCACTATTATTTTCTTTACTATTTATAATCGCAGTTTCAAATATACGTTTAAGTAATGGAGTATATAAAAACCAATTACTTTCTTCACTTCCTACTCCTATTACATTAATAATTTCTTCTTTTAATTTTTTATAATCTAAATCATATTCTTTTAACACATTACTAACTACATTATCATCTTTTAAAATTGATAATAGTAAGTGTTCACTTCCAACATATGGATGTTTTAAATTTTTCATTTCCTCTTTTGCTTTTACAATTATTTTTCTTGCTTCTTCAGTGAAATTATTAAACATATTCTTCCTCCTTTATCATTCTATGTATATAATGGATAAAATATGTTTTTTTAATCAAAAAAAAGAGGATTATTTTAAATCCTCAAAGAACGCAGTTAGTTTTCTTTTCCTACTTGGATGTCTTAATTTACGTAGAGCTTTTGCCTCTATTTGTCTTATACGTTCTCTTGTTACATTGTATTGTCTTCCAATTTGCTCTAATGTTTTTGGTTGTCCATCAATTAAACCAAAACGTTGTTGTATTACATTCTTTTCTCTATCAGTAAGTTCATCAAGAACCTCTGATATAGCCTTATTTAATAATGATTTTTCACCTAAATCTTCTACGGAATAAGAATCATCAGCAATAAAATCTTTTAAATATGAATCATCTTCTTCTCCAATAGGAGTTTCTAATGATACTGGAAGTTCAGCATATTTAAGCAATTCTTTTAGTCTATCTAATGATACATCCATTTCTTTAGCTAATTCTGCATCACTTAATTTTCTACCATATTCTAGTGTTTTTTGTTTTTGAATATTTTCTAATTTATTGATTGTTTCTACCATATGTACTGGAACACGAATTGTTCTTGATTGGTCAGCGATTGCTCTTGTAATAGCTTGTCTAATCCACCATGTAGCATATGTAGAAAATTTATATCCTTTAGATACATCAAATTTATCTACTGCTTTCATTAAACCTATATTTCCTTCTTGAATTAAATCTGTAAATAACATTCCACGTCCTACATATCTTTTAGCAATACTAATTACTAAACGTAAATTAGAATTTACAATTTCATCATAATATTTTTTAGCCTTTGTCTCTTCATATTTTTTAAACAAATCAACTTCTTGTTCTGGCGTCAATAATGGATATCTTGCAGCCTCTTTCATAAATGTTTTAACAGGATCACTTGAAAATCCATAGTCATTACTATTAACTTTTTTAGTATTATTATCAAGATCATCTGCTTCATCTATATCATTTAAAAATTCATCAATATTATCTTCTGTTAATTCGTCAATATCTTCTTCTTCAATATCATTCAATAATTCGTCAATATTATCATCTGTCAATTCGTCAATATCTTCTTCTTTAATATCTTCTAATTCCATATAATTATCAATAAATCTTTTAGTAAAATTACTTATGTTTGCTACCATTTCATCATATTTACTCGTTTTAATAATTTTTGAATTTTTGCTTTCTACAAAAATACCATCTAATAAATTATGTAATGAATCACTTAATGTAATTAATTCTTTAATTTTATAGTCAGTAACTCTTTTTGGTAGATCTTTTACTATTTCTTTAGTCAATTCTTCTAATTGTTTTATTTTATCTATATTTTTATTCATATGGATCCCTCCAATTTAGTGTTTATAGTAGCATAAAAAAGAAAAAAATGCAATAGTTATGCATAATTATCTTCAAAAGTGAAATCTACATTTTCTTCTATCCATTCTTTTCTTGGATCTACTTTATTACCCATTAAAACACTTACACGTTTTTCAGCTAATGAAGCATCTGATATACTTACTTTTATTAAACTTCTCTTATCTGGATCCATAGTTGTTTCTCTTAACTCTTTATCATCCATTTCTCCAAGACCTTTATAACGTTGTGTTTTAGTTTGTTTTCCTTTGAATTTATCATCAATTAAATATCTTCTATCTTCTTCAGTCCAAGCATAATATTCTTCTTTACCACATGATACTTTATATAATGGTGGCATTGCTATATATAATTTACCATTTTCTATTAATGGTTTCATATATCTATAGAAGAATGTTAATAATAATACTTGAATATGAGCACCATCGACATCGGCATCGGTCATAATTATTACTTTATCATAATTACAATCTTCAATATTGAAATCACTTCCAATACCAGCTCCAATAGTATATATCATTGTATTAATTTCTTCATTTTTAAGTATTTCATCTAATCTTGCTTTTTCTGTATTTAATACTTTACCTCTTAAAGGAAGAATAGCTTGAAATTTTCTATCTCTACCAGATTTAGCTGTACCACCAGCTGAATCTCCTTCGACTAAAAATAATTCATTCTTTTTAGGATTTTTAGTTTGAGCTGGTGTTAATTTACCATTAGTAATCTTTTCTTTTTTACCCTTATCTTTTCCTTGTCTAGCTTCATCTCTAGCTTTTCTAGCAGCTTCTCTAACATTACGACTTTTTGTCATTTTTTCTAAAATTTTAGTAGCGCTCTCTTTATTTTCTTCTAAGAAAAATTGTAATTGTTGAGTAACAACACTATCAACTACATTACGAGCTATAGGTGTTCCAAGTTTTCCCTTAGTTTGTCCTTCAAATTGTAATAGATTTTCTGGTATTTGTAATGAAATAATTGCGGTTAATCCTTCTCTTGTATCACTACCTTCAAAGTTTTTATCTTTTGCTTTTAAAAATCCATTATTTCTAGCATAATCATTAAATACTTTTGTAATTGCTGTTTTAAATCCTACTTCATGTGAACCACCATCATTTGTTTTGACATTATTAACAAATGAAATAATATTTTCTGAATATGTATCAGTATATTGAAAAGCAACTTCTACATTTATTTTATCTTTTGATCCTTCAAAAAATACAGGTTTATGTAATGGTGTTTTACCATCATTTAAATAATTAACAAAAGCTTCTAATCCTTTTTCATAATTAAATACTTCTTTTCGACCATCTTCGGCATCTGATACTTCTACAGTTAATCCTTTAAGTAAGAAAGCACATTCTTGCATTCTTTCACAAATAGTAGTAAATGAAAAATGTGTAGTAGAAAAAATTGTATCATCAGGCATAAATGTTACTCTTGTACCTGTTTTATTAGTTTTATCTAATTTCTTTAAAGGTACAGCTGTTTTACCACCATTTTCAAATCTTATATAGTATTCATAACCATCTCTTCTAATAGTTACTTCTAACCATTTAGATAAGGCATTAACAACACTTGCTCCTACACCATGAAGACCACCTGATACTTTATATCCACCTTCTTCAAATTTACCTCCAGCATGTAATACTGTATATATTACTTCAGGTGTTGACATACCAGACTCATGCATTCCAACAGGAACTCCACGACCTTCATCTTCTACTGTAATACTGTCATCTTCATTTAAAGTAATTTTAATTTTTTTACCATATCCATTTATTACTTCATCTATACCATTATCTACGATTTCCCATACTAGATGATGTAACCCTCTTTTATCTGTTGATCCTATATACATACCTGGACGTTTTCTAACTGCTTCTAGTCCTTCAAGTATCTTTATAGAACTTTCATCATACTTTGCCATGTTATCACCTATTAAATTATAACAAAAAAAAGAAAAAATATCAATTTTTCTTTATTTTTAATGTATAAGTTTTCTGATATTCTTTGCCATATATATAACATTCTGTAGGATTGAATATTATATTACTATGACTATCTTTATTTGTAGGCATACCATAATATCCTGATTTATGATACCAAACTTCATCTATTTCTCTTAAAAAATGAAAATCTGATAATAGTATTTCACTATTTAAATATTGTTTTATTTGAACAAATATAGCAATTTTCCATTCATTTTCTTTTACCTTTTGTAATGGATGTGCTTCATGATATTCAATACCTAAATAATCTAAATCACTAGTTAAACATTCAATTAATTGTTCAAATGTAAAATACATATTTAAATTATGATCTGTCAGTGTTCCTGGTTGATAAGCATCTTTTTTTATTAATCTTTCAGCTATATCTAGACCTAGTGCGAAAGCATAACAATTAGTTGTGAATGCATGTTTCCAACTTTTTTTAGTTAAATCACAGTATTTTGTATATTCTGTACTATCTAGTTTAATCATTATTTTACCCTTATTTTATAATTATCTAAATCAAATCCATTTTTTATCGCAATTTCAATTAATTTAGATTCACTTGCTTTCTTTACTTCTTCTAATTCCATTATAGCCATCGGATTATAAAAGATTGCTGTACCAAAATAATTAATTAAATCTTCTCTTAATCTATTTATATCTACCATAAAACCACCTGTATAAATTATATCTAAAAAAAATAATCATGTAAATGATTATTTTAAAGCATCTAATAATTCAGCTTTTTTCATTGTAGAGATTCCTTCAATTCCTTTTGCTTTAGCTAATTCTCTTAATTCAGCAACTGTTTTTTTAGATAAATCTTCTGATTTTTCTTCTTTTTTAGTTGTTTTTACTTCTTTAACTTCTTTTTCTACTTTAGCTGGTTTTTGTTCTTTAACTTTTCCATTTAAAGCATCTTTAGCAAGTTCTACTAATGAAGCAAATGTTTCTGGTGAATCAATAGCGATTTCTGATAACATTTTTCTGTTAACAGTAACTCCAGCTTTTGATAAACCATTGATGAATTTTGAATAACTAATATCATTTAATCTACAAGCAGCATTAATTCTTGTAATCCATAATTTTCTGAAATCTCTTTTCTTTTGTCTTCTATCTCTGTATCCATATTTTAATGAATGCATTACTTGTTCTTTAGCTGTTTTATATAATCTATGTTTTGAACCAAAGTAACCTTTAGCTCTTTTCATAACTTTTTTTCTTCTTGCAGCGTGGATTGTTCCACCTTTAACTCTTGTCATTTTCTTCCTCCTACTATATTAAATCTTTTAATCTATTGTAATCTGCTTTTGTAAGTAATGATCCTGCTCTACTCTTTCTATTTGCAGCAGCATTTTTCTTACCTGTATTATGTCTTGAACCAGGTGTTCCTATTTTAACTGTTCCACCAGGTCTAACTTTGCAAACTTTAGCAATACCTTTATGTGTTCTTTGTGTTTTTTTAGCCATAATAATCCTCCTATTTTTCCTTGTTTGGTATAAGCATCATTGTCATAAATCTTCCTTCTAAACTAGGTTTAGAATCTATTACTGCGATATCCTTTACTTCTTCAGCAAAGCGCATTAAAACATCCCTACCTAATTCTGGATGAGCTAATTCTCTTCCTTTGAATCTTACAGAAACTTTAACTTTATGACCTTTTTCTAAATACTTAGATGAATTGCGTACTTTAGTATCAAAATCGTGTTTATCAATTGTAACTGATAATCTATATTCTTTTACTTCCAAATTAGATTCACGTTGTTTTTTCATATTTTCTTTTTGTTTTTTCTTTGATTCATATTTGAATTTATTATAATCCATTATTTTACAAACTTGAGGGTTTGCATTTGGACTAATAAGAACTAAATCAAATCCTGCATAACTAGCTAGAGTTAATGCATCTTTAATATTTTTAATACCAAGTTGTTCTCCATTTGGACCAATTACCATTACTTCTTTAGCACGAATTTGTTCATTGATATACAATTCTTTACCTTTATTTGCGATACCTGACACCTCCATAAAAAAGTGAATACATAATGTATCCACTTAAAAAGCATATTAATATTAATTAATGGCTTTCGACCCAAAGCTTAAGCAATCGGGTGGATGTGGATACATCTCTTTCCTTTTTTTCAGATTTCGTTATAAATTATACACATTTATTATATGTTTGTCAACATATTTTTATGAAAAACAATAAAAAATCAGGAATAAATCCTGATTTAATATTGATAACAATTATTTGAGTGATATCCACTATAGTTTCCAGCCTTATCTTTTCCTCCAAATGAGAAGTAATAACATGTTCCTTTTTGTGGTGGATTTGAGTTTGCTGTTGTCCATCTACTTGTATAACTACTTGTTTTATTACTATTTGATTTTGTTCCATTTTTTTCTGTTCCAAGTGTACTCCATGAACTTGAATTATACTGTCCATTATATGGATCATGATCAAATAATGAAGTTATTTTATCTATTTCTACATCATCTGTACAACTAAATGAATATTCAAATCCATTACTTATTACTATTACATGATTTAATGTACAAATTGGAGCTGTTTTATCATCACCTGTATCTTTTGTATATCCTACTTTTTGTGTAACTGCTGTACTTCCAGAAGTTGTTGTATATGCTTTTACTAATCCTACTTTACCATCTTCAACATAATCGAAGAAGTAACCTGTACCATTAGAATCTCCATCATACATTGTTTCTATCTTTCCACGATAGTAACTTAAATTATTCTTATTGCTTGAAGCAAATCCTCCCTGACTTGTATTATTCAATCTTGAATCATCAGAGAAATATCCATTTGAGTAATATCCTAACCATCCATCTGTTGGTGGTGAAATTATTCCTCTATCTCCACCATTTGAACAATTTGTTGTTACATTGGCATTTTCAACAATTATATTTTCATTTTTATATTTACTTCCAAATTCACGTGAAGATCCAGCTATTCTACCAAGTTCTCCTCCTACTGAACATGAAGCACCTGATACAGTAACATTTCTTATAAGAACATCATGTATTTTTGCAGATTCAGTATCTTGTCTTGTTAATATACCAACTAATCCACCGGTATTTGATTGATATGATTCCGTTCCTGTTGTTGTTACTATTATATTATCCGCTAATATTTCTGCAACCTCTGAATCATTTACATAACCAGCTAATGATCCAGTTCCTGAATAACCTTTAACTGTTATATTTTTTGTTTGTAGTGCATATACTTTTGAATCTTTCATAGCACCAAACATTCCAACATAGTTTACTGTGTTAGCATTTATAGTTACATTTGATATTTTTTTAGCATTACCATTTAATGTTCCTTTAAATGGATGATTAGTACTTCCCATCATATAATACTTATTTGATGAGAAATTTAAATTTTCAGTCAATTTGAATTTTTTATTTTTACTTACTAATGCAGTAGCATTTTTCCAATCAGTTTCATTTTCAATCAATAGATAATCTCCATCTTTTTCAAATGATTCATCTGTTGGTAATGGATTTGATTCAGCGCTATATAGTGCAACTGTACCATTATTATAATCAAAATAGTAATTTGGATCATTATCAGCACCATTTATCCAAGTATCAAGTCCTACTGCCTCATAGAAGTTTAAATCATTAATATTTGCTTCTGCAAATCCACCTGCAGAACTATTATTTATTTTTGATTTAACAGAATTTTGAGCATTAGAATAATATGCTATCCATCCTGTAGGTGAAATAACTCCTCTATCTCCACCATTATTACATGAAGTTGTTATGCTTATGTCTTCAACAATTATATTTTTATTAATAAATCTTGTCCCAAAATCAGATTCACTTCCTGCTATTCTACCAAGTTCTCCACCTGTTGAACATCTTGTTGCAGTAACAGTACCACTTCTCATTATAATATCATGTATTTGTGAACTACTTGCACTTTCTCTTCCTAAAATACCCACAAGTCCACCTGTATTTGATTGTCCATCTTCACTTCCAATTGTTTTTACTGATATATCTTTTGCAAGAATATATGATACTTCTGAATCTATTGCTCGTCCAACTAAAGATCCTGATCCAGAATATCCATTAACAGTTATATTATCAATTGTTAATCCTTTTATTTTTGCTTCTTTTGTTGAACCAAACATACCAATATAGTTTGCTGTATCAGCATTTATTGCTACATTTGATATTTTTTTAGCTCCACCTTCAAATTCTCCTTTAAATGGATGATAATAACTACCCATCATATAATATTTCTTGTTTTCAAAATTGATATTTGAAGCTAATTTAAATTTTTTATTTTTATTTGCTAAAGCTGCTGCTTTACGCCAATCTTTATCATTTTTAATTAATAAATAATCTCCATCTTTTTTAAATGATGAATCTTTTGGTATTGGTTTATCAATAGTACTTACTATGATAATTTCACCATCTTTATTATAATCAAAATAATACCCAGATTCATTATCATCACCATTGATTAATGTATCTAATCCTAATGCTTCATAGAAATTAATATCATTATTATTTAATGGATTAAATCCACCTTGAGAACTTCCATTTAATTTACTACTTGTAGAAAATTGAGCGTTTGAATTATAAGCTATCCAACCACCTGGTGAAACAAGTCCTCTATCTCCTCCATTACTACAAGATGTAGTTACATTAACATCTTCTATAACAATATGTTCATTAATAAATCTAGTTCCAAAATCAGATTCGCTACCAAATATTCTACCAAGTTCTCCACCAGTTGAACATCTTGTTGCAGTAACAGAACCACCTCTAATTGCTACATCATGTATCTTAGATACACTAGCACTATCTCTTGCTAAAATACCTACTAAACCACCTGTATTTGAATGTCCTGATTCTGTACCAGTTGTTGTAACATCAATATCTTTTACAACTATTTCATATATATCTGCATCTATTGCATATCCAACTAAAGTTCCTGTTCCAGAGTATCCTTTAACTGTAGTTGTATCAAGCGTTAAACCTTTAATAGTAGATCCACTAACTACTCCAAATAAACCTACATAACTATTACTTGGTCTATTTATTGTTATATTTGATATAGTTTTTCCTCCACCTTCAAAGTTTCCTTTAAACTTATTTGTGGTATTTCCTATAGGAGTAAATCCATTTTCATTGTCATTATCTGTACATACTTTAGTTTTTTTATCAGATGTATAATCACTTAAATCAATATTATTTCTTAGTAATACGGTTTTTCCTGAATAATCATTACCACCATTTACTGAGGCACTAAATGCATATAAATCTTCTGCTGAATCTATATATACATATTCTTTATTATCTTTTGTCTCAGTTGCTAGTACACATGGTGTTTCATCTGGTACTACTACTTCTATTTCTTCAACATCTTCTCCATCTGCTCGACAATTATTTGCTTTTTCTATATTTGTTACTTCTTTACCATTATAGTCTACTTTATATTTTCCTATACATAATGATGCACTACTTACTTTTCTTCTTGAGATTGTAACTACTCCATTATCTGGCCCTTTTCCTCTATACTTTATGTTATATTCTTTTAATTCTTCTACTGTATAGAATTCTTTATCTTCATCATTATCTGGTATTTTCATATATTTTTCTGAATCTATATCCGCAAATCCATTATTATATTCTATTGCTTCTATATAACCATATGCTGTATCACGAGCTGCTCCCTTTTTAGCTTGTTCTATCATATTAAGTATTATTGGAATAGCAACTAATGCAATAATCGCTAGTATTATAATTACAGCTAATAATTCAATTAATGTAAATCCTTTTTTATTCTTCATATTAATACCTCATTTACATAGTTTCCTACTATATAAAAGTATAACAAAAAAGTACTAGTTTTTCAACTAATACTTTAATAATTTTTTACCTATTTATCCATTCAATTGCACTTATTATTCCAAGTTTTCCATATTCATAAGTTAATCCGCCTTGTAGATAAGCTATATATGGTTCTCTTAGTGGTCCATCACAAGAAAGTTCAATAGAAGAGCCTTGTGTAAAAGAACCACTAGCCATAATTATTTTATCATCATAACCTGGCATATCATCAGGTATAGGTAGTACACTTGCATCTATTGCTGAACCTGCTTGAATACCTTGTGTAAATTTAATTACTTTATCTGGATCATTAAATGTAATCATTTCCACTATATCTGCTCTATCTTCATTATATAATGGATCTACTTTATATCCTAATTTTTCTAATATATAAGCCGCAAGTATAGCCGTTTTTAAACTACTACTTACTACATGTGGAGCAGAATATATTCCTTGTAGGAATTGTCTATTAATACCAAGTGTAGGTCCAACATCTTTACCTTCTCCAGGTAATGTTAATCTTTCACCTACAAGTTTTATTAAGTCTTTTCTACCAACAATATATGCACCATTAGGAGCAATTCCTCCACCTAAATTTTTAATTAAAGATCCAACACAAATATCTGCACCTACTTCTATAGGTTCAACATCATTTACAAATTCACAATAACAATTATCTACCATAATTATTACATCTTTATCTACTTTTCTGATTTCTTCTATTACTTTTTTTACTTTATCTATAGTTATACTTTTTCTTGTAGAATATCCTCTTGATCTTTGTATTTCTATTACTTTTGGTTTATTATTTTTTAAATATTCAATAATTTTATCATAATCAAAATCATTATTAACTAATTCTATTTCATCATATTTAATACCAAATGATTTTAATGAACTAGGATTTTCTTTAATACCTATTACTTCATGTAATGTATCATATGGTGTACCTGATATAGAAAGTAATAAATCATTAGGTCTAAGTAAAGCAAAAAATGTAACATTTAAAGCATGTGAACCTGATACTAATTGATTTCTTACAATCGCATCTTCTGCTTTAAATATATCTCTAAACACATTTTCAGTAGCTTCTCTACCTATATCATTATATCCATAACCTGTAGTAGATGAAAAATGTATTTCTGATACATTATTTTTATGAAAAGCATCTAATACTTTTTTACTATTTCTAAAACATAAATCATCTATTTTTTTAAATTCATCTTTTAACTCTAATTCTGCTTCTAAAACTAATTTTGTAGCATCCACTAATACATACCTCCATCTATTCTTATAACTTGATTATTAATATAGTCTGCTTTATCACTTACTAAAAATTCTACTAAGTAAGCTATTTCTTCTACATTACCAAATCTATTTTTAAAGATTTTTTCTTCTTCCTCTTTAATATAATTATCATCTAAATCTTTCATATCTTTTTCTGTTTTAATCCAACCAGGAGCAATCGCATTTACATTAACGTATGGTTTAAATTGTAAAGCTAAATTATGAGTTAATGATATTAACCCAGCTTTTGAAGCATCATAATCTACACACATTGGATAGTATGTATCTATACCATTAGTAGAAGCAATATTAATTATTTTTCCATATTTATTTTCTACCATTTTTTTACCAACTAATTTAGAAAGTAAGAAAGGGGCAACTAAATTAACATCTAATACTTCATTAAATTCTTTCTTAGTTTTTTCGTCAAATAAATTTGGTAAATCTAGTGCTGCATTATTAATAAGTATATCAATACTACCAAATTCTTTAATTGAATCTTCTACTAATTTGTTAATATCTTCTTCTTTAGTTAAATCAGCGTGTAAACAAATACTATTATTTAATTCTTCTTTTAAACTATTTGCTATATCTTCTCTATTATGATAATGAATAATAATGTTATTATTCTTAGATAATATTCTACATATAGCTTGTCCTACTTCTGAAGTAGCACCTGTAACTAATATATTCATAAATCCTCCCAAAAAAAGAGCTATTAAGCTCTTGATGAATATTTTCCGTCTGCACTTGTAACAAGTATTTTTTCACCTTGTTCAATGAATAATGGAACTTTAACTAGTAAACCAGTTTCAGTATATGCATCTTTAAGTGCATTATTAGTAGTATTTCCTTTAACAGCTGGTTCTGTTTCAGCAACTGTAAATTCTACTTTATCAGGTAAAATTAATCCTAGTAATTCTCCTTCAAATTGAACTAAATCAACAGTACAATTTTCAATTAGATAATATTTATCATCACCTATTTGAGCTTCAGATAATTCTAATTGTTCATATGTTTCCATATTCATGAAACAATATGTATCACCTGTATTATATAAGTATTGAACATTAGATCTTGTAATATTTGCTTTTTCAAATTTAACATTTGTATTAAATGTTCTTTCAACAATACCACCAGTTCTCATATTCTTTAATTTAGTTTTCATGAAAGCTGATCCTTTACCTGGTTTAACATGTAAAAATTCTACTACTTGATAGATATTTCCTTCTATCATTAATGTCATACCATTTTTAATATCATTAACATTAATCATAACTAACCTCCTATTAAAAAATAAGGTTTACCCTTACTATTTATCTTCTTTATGTGCTGTATGTTTTTGACATCTAGGACAATATTTATTTAATTCTAAACGTTCTGTTGTATTTTTTCTATTTTTTGGTGTACGATAATTTTTTTCTTTACAAACTGTACAACTTAATGTAACTAATTCTCTATTTTCACCTTTCTTAGCCATTTGTATACCCTCCTTTTCGAGCACGTTGTTAACATTATAACACGTTTTCGTGTATTTTCAAACACTTTTTAGTCATTTTTTATATAATTTTTCTACTTTTTTGTATAAACCATTACTGTATCTCTACCATGTTCACTAATTGAGACCATTTCATGATAATTAATATTGTTTATACAGTTAAATCTACTTGTTGGATAGTGAATATATTTTATCGCATCTTCATTAGTTTTATCATAAATATCTTTTTTAGAAATACTATAGAAATAATTTATTAATATTTTTCCTTCTTCTTCAGTAAAATTTAATATTCCTGTCATAAAATTATATATATTTTCAATATAATTTTCATTAAAGAAATAAGACATTTCTATTCTACCAAGTATATTTGAAAAATATAATACATCATATTTATCTTTTAAATTATTAGCTAATTCTAAAAGATTACATTCAATAAATTCTACTGGAATAAATTCTTTTTCTTGTAATAATTCATAGTTATTTCTTTTTAAATATGGTATTAAATCATAATATTTATTCATTTTTTCTTCTTCATCTCTTAAAATAAATAGTCTTTTTCTTATTTTAAGTGGTGAATAATTATCATATAATGAATCCCAGAAATCTAGTGATTCTCCTTCTAAACTATTTCTTATTTTTTCATATTCTTTTAATCTAAATGAATTAGCATTCTCTAAATTATAGTAAAAATAATCTAAAAAATTAAAACTTGATAATTCTTTAACAGCAGCTTTTTTTAATTCATACATATACTTTGCGAAAGGATTAATATCAAAATGAGTTATTTTTTTAGCTCCATATAATTGAGATGTTAATATTTGATCACCACTAGAACCAGTAAGTAATATTTTTTTATCTTTTACTAAATCAGCATTAAAAAACCCAGCAAGATTTTCTGTAGTAAAAGGATAAATCATATTAAAAAATGGTCTAAATTCTATTTCAGATTCCTTATTTTGTAAATAATCATGTGCTAATTGTTTCTTTTCTTCGTATGTCATATTCTTCTCCTTCGCGCTACACTATTATACACTAAATATTGTATTTGTCAAAATATATTTTACTAATTCTTCTCATTAATCTACTATTAATATTAGATTGATAATTACTTCTATGATCATAATTAGAAATATCAGGAGAAACAACGGTAAAAGTAACTATTGGATCATCATATGGAGCGTATGAAGAAAAAGTAGTAGTAATAGTTTCTTTATCTATTTTACCATCACCATTTGTATCAACAAAACTTTGTGACGTTCCTGTTTTACCAGCTGGTTTATATTTTAAATCAATATATCCAGATCCAGTTCCACCATATTTTAATACTTCTTTAAATCCTTCCTTTACTCTATTTAAATATTTATCTTCTGTTTTCACTTTATTTAATTCTTTATTATTATATAGTATTTCCTTATTATTTTTATAATAGCTTTTTAGTAAATGTAGTTGCATTCTTTTACCATTATTAGCAATTGTTCCCATATATTGTGATAATTGTAATGGCGTATATGTATCATATTGACCAATTGCAAAATCAAGAAGTAATCCTCCTGTATTTTTAGTACCTACATTACCAGTACTTTCAACTGGTAAATCTATTCCTGTTTTAGATCCAAGTCCAAACTCATGAAATGTATTTCTATATAAATTTAAAGCATCCTTAGTTTCCTTTATAGGAATATTATAATAATATTTAACATTTGCTACTTTCATAGCAGTAAAATATTGATATGTATTAGATGATTTTTTTAAGGCTGTTATATCATTTAATGTACCTAAGCTCATCCAAGAACATTTCTTAGGTGTACCAGATAATTTAACACATCTATCTGTTCTAATCTCACCAATTTTTAAGGCATTATTATTATAACCTACAATATGAGAAGCGCCTTTTACTACTGATCCTACTGTAATAGGAGAAGTCATAATACCTGGTGTATAATCATATATTTTATAACTTTTATTATTTTCTTTTATTTGTTTACCAGCCATAGCTAATATTTCACCTGTTTTTGGATTAGTTATTATAACAAATGACCTATTATAATAATCTGTATTTGGTTCTTTCTTTGTTTTTATTATTTCTTCTTCTAATATTTTTTCTACATCACGTTGTAATTCAATATCTATTGTTAATTTAATATCATTACCCCTACTACCTAGTTTATATAATACTTTATCACCTTTATCATTTATTTTATAAATGTTTTTCTTTCCTTTTAAGTATTTATCATATTGAAGTTCTAAATAACTAACTCCAACTCTATCGTTTAAATTGTATCCCTTTTTTAAATAATCTTCTACTAAATTATCAGGAATACTATTATTGGATAATGTACCAAATATTGATTTAAATGTATCATTATATGGATAGTATCTTTCCCAATCTAATCTGACATTTATACCTTTTAATTTATGTATATTAGCCGCAACTAAGGCATATTCTTTATCACTAATATTTTCTTTTTTTATTATTTTTTCTTGATATTTATATCCTCTATTCATTAAATCATAAATATATGCTGCTTTTTTATCTTCTTTACTTAATCTATCTAAATCTTTATCTGTTATTCTTTGGTATTTATATTTTAAAATATCGTTATTAGTTATTTTTCTCATTTCTAATAAATTTAATTCTTCTTTGGTTATTTTATCATTAGCTTCTTTTGGATATAATAACATCCAAAAAGTTTTATACATATGTTTTGTTGCCTTATTATCTATACAAATCATTTTAGATAATTTATAGGATAATTCTATTTCCGTTTTAGTATCATTATCTCCTTTTTCATAGTAAATAACTTTTATTGGAATATTATCTACTATTATTTTATTATTTCTATCAAATATTCTACCTCTAGGAGCTGTTGATCCTTCTATTTTTAAATCTGTAACTTCTTTTAATTTTTCTAAATAGTAATCTCTTTTAATAATTTGTACATAAAATAATTTAACAAATAATATAATAATTAATATTGTTATAAAAAATATAAGTATATTGTATCTTTTTTCTATTATTTTATTCATATCACGATATTTTTTATAATAATTAATTCTTATTTTTTTCATCTTTGTATAACAATATATTCATATTTTCCTCCTATACTAATTTATTACAATATTACTATTATATGTCATATACTATAATGGTGATAAAATGTTTTCTAGAATAATTGAAAATTATATTAAAAATTTAACTAAAAAAGATATTATAGATTTTTCTAATAAAGAAAATATAATATTAGATAATAGTGAATTAGATTATATTTATAATATTATTAAAACAGAATATAAAACCATTTTATATGATGATTCAATTAATATATTTAATAATATAAAAAGTAGGATAAATCCTACTTCATACAATAAAATTAAAAAATTATTTGATTCTTATAAAGAAAAATATAAGAAATATCTATAATTATTATGATTAAAATTTAATATTTTAATCATTTTTTATAGTATTTTCTTACATCCTCTAATAAATTATTATTAAGCGTTTTATTTCTTATCATTTCTATTTCAAACTTATATGGTGGATATGAAACTTTATCATTATCAATATCTTTAATATATGGTGTTTCAAGTATTTTAGGTATACCATCTAATTTTTCATGATAAAGAACTTTAAGTAAATTATCAAATCCTATAGTACCATATCCAACATTTTCATGTCGATCTTTATGAGCACCTATTTCGTTTTTACTATCATTTATATGAATACAAGCTAACTTATCTAAACCAATAACTTTATCAAATTCATCTAATATTTTATCAAAATCATTTAAATCATAACCAGCATCATTTATATGGCAAGTATCTAAACAAACTTTTACTTTATCTTTATAGACAATGCCATCTATAATTTTTTTTATTTGTTCGAAACTAGTTCCAAGTTCAGTACCTTTACCTGCCATTGTTTCTAAGCAAATATTTACCTTAGTATCACTTAAAACACAACAATTTAATACATCTATAATATTTTTAATTCCTTGTTCTATACCTACTCCAACATGTGATCCTGGATGCAACACCATCATTGTTACTCCTAATTGTTCTACACGATCTAATTCTTGTCTTAAAAAATTGATATTAAATTCTCTATTATTAGCATTTGCTGGATTTATTATATATGGTGCATGTACAACAATATGTCTTAAATCCATATTATTTTCTTTCATAATATTTAGTGCTTCTAATGTTTTTGAATCATTAATAGGTGATCTATTTGTATTTTGTGGAGCTCCTGTATAAAACATAAAGGTATTTGAATTATAACTTAATGCTTCTTTTATACTTCCTACTAATTGATCATCACTTTTAAATGATACATGTGAACCTATTATTAATTTATACATTTACTTGCCCTCTTTTTCATTTCTTCATCAAATATTTGTCGACATACTTGTTCATAATCGTCATATCCTCTTTCAGCCATTAAATCACTTAATTCTATCATTGATTTTACAAACAAATAGCTTTTTTTATCATTTACACTGACAAATATTATTTTATATTTTGAATTAAAATCTAATTCTTCTAAAAATTCTACAGCTATGTTATTGTTAATAAAAAAATTATCTGCTAAATGTTGGTTACAATCAACATACATAAATGTAGATGTAAAAAAACCATCTTGTCCACACTCAAAATAATTCATAATAATCACCTAATTTTATTATAACAAAAAAATAGCTAAATAGCTATTTAAATCAAATCACTTTTTTTTATTATAAATGTTTTATCTTTTGTATAAAATGCATAAAAAACATCTTCTAATTTTAAATTTTCTTTTATAAGTAATTTATGTATCCATATATTATCTTTTTTTATTTCTTTAAGAACATCATAATCTATCACTCCATCCATTATTATAGGAAGTGGATAGTCTTTTTCTTTTTGAAATACCGATAATGTTCCACTATTTTCTAAAATAGCATAGTCTACTTCTTCTATACTTTTTACACCTTTATCTCTTAATTGAGAAATTAAATCATCTAAGGTATATCTTAGTTTTTTCATTTCACTAAATATAACTTTACCTTTTTTTATAATAACACTAGGCTTTCCATCTAAAACATTTCTAATCTTATTATTTTTTAATGAAATATAGCTAAGAAGTACTTGTAATACTACAATTGATATCATTGGTACTAATGATATTAATATTGATTTATTATAGTTTTCTATACAAATAGCTGCTAGTTCTGCAATCAATATAGTTACTATTAAATCTACTACACTTAATTCTCCTACTTCTTTTTTTCCCATTATTCTAAAACATATTATAATTAAAAAATAAAGTAAAGCCGTTCTAAAAAGAATTGTTATATACATAATCATCACCTATTTTATTATGAGACTTTCATAATTTTTTTATACATTCATATTTTTTATTAGGAGGGTTTTATGAAATATATCAAGAATATTGGAATAAGTACTTTATATATTATTGCTAGTTTACTTATATTTACTTTTATTATGACTTTTTTCTCTTATTTTAATATTATAGGAGATAAGTTTGTATCATTTCTTAAAATTATGATTCCTATTACTTCATTATTTATAGGTGGAATGTATATAGGAAGAAGAAGTAATAAAAAAGGATGGTTTGAAGGTTTAAAACTTAGTTTAATATTTATAATTCTTTTAATTATTTTTGAGTTTTTAGCATTAAATATTTCTTTTGAAGCTAAAAATATTTTATATTATATAATAATAGCTATATCATCTATACTGGGTAGTATGGTAGGAATAAGTATAAAAAAAACCGATTAATTCGGTTTTTATTTAAATAATCCCATATAGTATTTTTTCTTACCTCTTCTTACAACAATTGCTTTTTCTTCAATTGCCATATCTTTAGATACTATTTTTTCTTCTTCTTGTACTTTATCTCCATTAATACTTATAGAACCTGCATTTATAAATTCTCTTGCTTCTCTTTTTGATGAAGCAATACCATTATTTACTAAGAAATCTACTAAATTAACTTCTTCTGTTATATCAAAACTTGGAATATCTTTAAAAGCTTGTTCTATTTCATCTAGTTTTAATTCTTTAATATTACCACTAAATAATGCTTCACTTATTTTAACAGCCTTATTAAATTCTTCTTCACCATGTAAGAAAGTAATTACTTCATGAGCTAATGCTTTTTGTGCTAGTCTTTCTTCTGGTTTTTCAATATGCTTCTTTTCTATTGCTTCTATTTCTTCTTTAGAAAGGAATGTTAATTTTTTTAGATAATCAATAACACAGTTATCATCACTATTAATTAAGTATTGATATAATTCATAAGATGATGTTTTAGTTTTATCTAACCATAATGCATTTCCTTCTGTTTTACCAAATTTAACTCCATTTGAATCAAGTACCAATGGCATAGTCATACCATATAATTCAATGTTATCTTTTTTTCTAGCTAGTTCAATTCCTGTAGTTATATTTCCCCATTGATCTGAACCTGCAACTTCTAAAGTAACACCTTTAGTTTTATTAAGTACTAAGAAATCTAATCCTTGTAAAATTGTATAAGCAAACTCACAGAATGTTATACCTGTTTCTAATCTTCTATTTATAATATCTTTATCTAACATATAATTAACATTTATATATTTACCATAATCTCTTAAAAAATCAATAGTATTTATTTCTTTAATCCAATCATAGTTATTAACTACCTCAAATCCAAATATCTCTTTTGCTTGTTTAGTTAATCCTTCTACATTGTGTTCTACTTCTTCTTTAGTTATCATAGGTCTTTCATTAGATGGCTTAGGATCTCCAATAAGTCCGGTTGCTCCACCAACTAATAATATTGGTTTATGTCCATATTTAGCTAATCTAGTTGCGATTAAAAAACTAGAAAAATGTCCTATATGCATAGAATCAGCAGTTGGATCTGTTCCTATATAAAATGTTAATTGTTCTTCATTTAATTTTTTTTCAAGTTCAGGACTACTTATATCTTTAATAAGTCCTCTCCATTTTAAATCTTCAAATAATGTCATTATTTTTCCTCCTTACAATGTTCGCAATCACATGTATCAGTCATAATTGTAACACCACTACTTGTACCAAGTCTAGTTGCGCCTTCATTTATAAATTTTTCTGCATCTTCTAATGTTTTAATACCACCACTTGCTTTTATTTCAAGTATTTCATTTTTATGTTTATTAATTATTTTCAAGTCTTCAATACTAGCTCCTCTACTACCAAATCCGGTAGAAGTTTTTATAAAATTCACATAAGTTTCATTACATATTTCTGTCATTTTAGCTATTTCTGATTCAGTTAGAAAACATGTTTCAATTATTACTTTTAATATATGTCCATCTATTGCATCTCTTATTTCTTCAATTTCATCTTTTACATAATCATAATCTTTATTTTTTAAAGCATTAATATTAATTACCATATCTATTTCATCTGCACCATTTTCAATCGCATTTATAGCTTCAAATACTTTTGTTTCTTTTGTTGAATATCCATTAGGAAATCCAATAACAGTACAAACGGCTACTGTTGAATTTTTAAGAAGTTTTTTTGCTAAAGATACATAATAAGGTGCAACACAAACACTTGCAAAGTGAAAATTAATTGCTTCATCACATAACTTTTCAATATCTTTTATTGTTCCTATTTGTTTTAAATTTGTATGATCAATATAACTATTTAATTCCATAATATCCTCCTATAATATATTTTTTAATTCATATAAATTACTAATTATTGTACAATCTTTTTTATCATTTTTTGTTAAATATATAGCTTTTAATCCAGCATCAATAGCTCCCTTAATATCTACATCATATGTATCTCCTATAAAAATGCATTCCTCTGGTTTATATGGTAAACACGATTCTATAAATGTTTCTTTATTTGGCTTATTTAACATATTATCTGTACCATATACCATTGTAAAATATTTAAGTATTCCATATCTTTTTAATCTAAAAGATTGTTGAGTTGTAAACCAATTAGTAAGTACTACTAAATCATATTTAGATTTTAAATATTCTAATGTATCTATTAATTTATAATCAAATGTATCAGGTGTACATTTTCTTAAAAAAATAGTCCATCTATATACAAAATTATTAGGTAATTTAATACCAGAATATTTTTCCATAATATCTTTCATTGTCTTTAAATTATATGTATTATATTCTGATTCGTAATTATCAACTGCTTCAATTAGTTTATTAACTAATTCTTTTTTTGGTTCTATTTCAAAATAAATTAATGTTTCGTTTAAGGAATACCAATATTTATCTTCCCATGGTATTAAAGTATTATCCACATCAAATATTAATCTCTTAATCATAAATCCTCCCAAAAAAAAGCCACTATTATAAGGACGAATAATCGCGGTACCACCTTATTTCATAATGACTTATGCTCTTTAATTGATAACGGAATTATCCGATTTAATTTAAGATTTGTATTTCACTATTTTATCTTGGTTAATTTACATCACCATTAACTTTCTGATTACTAATAAAATAACTACTTATAATCCATCAACATTAATTACTAATATTATATTCTATATTTAATTATTTTTCAACATCTTTTGAATGAATTTCTTCAATAATATTTTCTATTTTCTTACCATATTCTATAGATTCATCAAATACAAATTCTAGTTCTGGAGTATATCTTATATCCATTCTATCCATTAATTCTTTTCTAATAAAACCTGAAGCATTCTTTAATGCTTTAGCTGTTTCTATCTTTTTATCCATATTTAAAACTGTATAATATACTTTCGCATAACTTAAATCACTTGTTACACGACAATCAGTTACTGTTACAAATTTAATATCTTTATCTTTTACTTCATTAGCTAATATATAACTAATTTCTTTTATCATATTACTTTCTATTCTATCTAATTTAATACTCATAATATCACCTCTCATTTATATTATACCAATTAATTAAAAAAATAGAAAGAATTATCTTTCTATTTCAACCATTTCATATGCTTCTATAATATCACCAACTTTAATATCATTAAAGTTTGAAATTGTAATACCACATTCAAGTCCTTTTTTAACTTCTTTAGCAGAATCTTTTTCTCTTTGAACTGAACCAATATCACCATCATAAACAACTACACCATCTCTAATAATACGTGCTTTTGCATCTCTTTTAATAACACCATCTGTTACATAAGAACCAGCAATAGTTCCTACTTTAGAGAATTTAAATAATTGTCTTACTTCTGCAGTACCAGTTATTTTTTCTTCATATACTGGTTCTAGCATACCTTTCATGGCTGCTTCTATTTCTTCTACTGCTTTATAAATAATATTATAAAGTCTAATTTCTACACCATTTTCTTTAGCATAATCTCTTATATTATTAGTTGGTCTTACATTAAATCCAACAATAATAGCATTAGATGCTTTGGCAAGAACAATATCACTTTCTGTAATACCTCCTACACTGCTTCTTATTACATTAACTCTAACATCTTCAACTTCAATTTTTTCTAAAGAGTTTTTAACAGCTTCAGCAGAACCATGAACATCAGCTTTAATAATAACATTGATTTCTTTTAAACCTTCACCAATCTTATTAAATAAATCATCTAGTGATACAGCATCATTAGCTTTTAAATCTTTTTGCTTTTGTGAAACTTTTCTTTGTTCAGCAATACTATGAGCTTGTTTTTCTGTTTCAAAAGCCATAAATCTATCACCAGCTTCAGGGACTTCTGATAATCCTGTTATTTCTACTGGTTTAGATGGATCAGCTTCCATAATCTCTTTTCCTTGATCATTTTTTAATGTTCTTACTTTACCATAGCTTGTTCCAACTACAACTGGATCACCTAATCTTAAAGTACCATTTTGAATTAATACAGTCGCAATAGGACCAACTTGTTTATCAAGTCTAGATTCTATAACAGTACCCATAGCATATCTACTTGGGTTTGCTTTATATTCTTGCATTTCCGCTACTAGTAATATATTTTCTAATAATTCTTCTATACCTATTCCTTGTTTAGCAGAAATACGCGTAAATATTGTATCTCCACCCCATTCTTCAGGAGTTAAACCGTATTCTGCAAGTTCAGTCATTACTCTTTCTGGATTTGCATCTGGTTTATCTATTTTATTAATTGCAACAAGTATTGGTACATTGGCAGCCTTTGCATGATCGATTGCTTCTTTAGTTTGAGGCATAACTCCATCATCAGCCGCTACTATAATAATTACTATATCTGTAATAGATGCTCCCCTAGCTCTCATTTCAGTAAATGCAGCATGTCCTGGAGTATCTATAAATGTTATTTTTGAACCATTTAATTCAACTTGATAAGCACTAATTGCTTGAGTAATTCCTCCTGCTTCTCCATCAACTACATTAGTTTTTCTAATTGTATCAAGTAATGTAGTTTTACCATGGTCAACATGCCCCATAATAGTAACTACTGGAGGACGACCTACTAAATCTTCAGCCTTATCATTAACTTCAAATTCTTCAAAGTTAGTAACATCAACTGATTCTTCTCTTTTTAGTTCCTTACCATATTCTGATACTAATATTTCTGTATTGTCAAAATCTAAACTATTATTTACATTAGCCATTATTCCTAACATAAATAATTTTTTAATTAATTCGGCTGGAGCAACACCTAATTCTTTAGCAATATCTCCAACTCTCATTCCTTCTTTATATACAATTACATTTTCATTAGTTTCAGTATTTGATTGTAATTTTTCTTTATTTTTGTACATTTCTTTTTTCTTAGTTGCTAATTCTTTTTTACCTACTTTAGGCACAACTTTTTTAGTTTGTTTTACTTTTTGTTTTGAAATTGTTTCATCTAAATTAATTTCTTCTTTATGAGCTACCATCTCAGTTAATTCTTCTACTGTTTCATCGTCTACTACTTCATCAATAACATTATCAAGTTCTGTAATATCGATATCTTCTAGCATATCATCTTCACTATTAACATTAATACCTAATTCTTTACATTTCTTAAGTATTTCTTCAACTGGTTTATTAACGTCTTCTGCATATTCTAATACAGACATCATATTAATCACCTCTCTTTATATATTTTGTTTAAGTTCTTCAAATATTTCATCTGGAATATTTACTTCTAAATGCTTACTTAGTAATTTAGAACTTTTTGCTTTTTCAATTGTTTCTAAATCTTTTTTTAAATAAGCCCCTCTACCATTAGCTTTACCTGTTAAATCAACAATTACATTACCTTCAGGCGTTCTTACTACCCTAATTAATTCTCCTTTTGGTAATTTTTCTTTTGTTATAACACAAGTTCTCATTGGAATTTTTTTAATTTTGGTCATCTAAAATATTAATCCCATCTGCTCTTGCTTGATCATAACTTTTAACATCAATTTTATAATGTGTTAAACGAGCTGCTAATTTAACATTTGAACCTTTTTTACCAATGGCAAGTGATAAATTTTCATCATTTACAATAACATATGCTTCTTTCTTTTCTTCATCTGTTACAAAAACATGTAAATCTTTAGCTGGTGATAAAGCATGTTCAATAAATACTATTGGATCTTTATCATATGCAATAACATCTACTTTTTCTCCACCTAATTCTTTTAAAATATTAGCAATTCTTGTTCCTCTTTCTCCTATACATGAACCAATTGGATCAACATTAGGATCTTCTGAGTAAACAGCAATTTTAGTTCTATTACCAGCATCTCTAGCAACACTATAAACTAAAATAATACCTTCATTTATTTCTGGAATTTCTAATTCAAATAATCTTTTAACAAATCCATAATGAGTTCTTGAAAGTAAAATAAGTGGTCCTTTTGAATTGTTATCTACTTTTGTAATATATACCTTAATATTTGAACCCATTTTAATTTCTTCACCAGGAATTGTTTCACTCTTAGGTAGAATTCCTTGAGTTCTTCCTAAATTAATGTAATAATTTCTTTCATCTTCCATATCTACTGTACCAGTAGCTAATTCTCCTTCTTTATCAGCAAATTCTTCAATTATTACATTTCTTTCTGCTTCTCTTATTTTTTGAATAACAACTTGTTTAGCAGTCGCAGCAGCAACTCTACCAAAATCTTTAGGAGTTACTTCTTCTTCAATTGTTTCTCCTATTTTAATACCTGGTACTATCTTTTGTGCTTCTTCTAATGTTAAATGAATATTTGGATCATATACAAATGGAAGTACTGGTTCATCTTCATCTTCATCATCATCACTAATAGTTGAAAAATCGATATCAGAGAATTTTTTATATTTATCTTCTTCTGCTCTATCAACAACAGTTTTAAATGAATATACTTTAATATCACCTGTATCTTTATTAATATCTACTCTTACATTAGTTTGTGAATTATAATTTTTCTTATAAGCAGATGTTAAGGCAAGTTCCATTGCTTCATAAATAACTTCAGGATCAATACCTTTTTCTTTAACTAATAAATCTAATGCTTTTTTAAATTCTTTATTATTCATCTTCTTCACTACCTTTCTCTTTTGAACATACATCTAGTATATAGTTTTCTTCAATAGGGTCTTCTTCATCTAAAATAGGATTAATTAAATTTGAAACATTAACACAATCTTCTACATCCATAATTCCTACTTTATCAATTATAACTCTTAAGAAGTTTATACTTCCTTCTTTCTCATATACTACATCATCTAAGATATAATTATTTTCTTCAATTACATCTTTAATTAAATTTTTAATTTTCTCTTCCATACTTCCTCCATAATTATATGAAAGAGTGGGAATTTCCCACTCTCTGCTTCATCTATCTAATTATATCATACTTTTTGAAAAATAAAACCTTTTTTTATCTTTTTTTACTATTTTTTATATTTTAATGATATAATTAATATGGTGATAATATGAGTTTAACAAAAACGGATAAAATAAAGAACTATTTTAAAATAGCTGGTTTAGGATTTTTATGTATATTTATATACTTTTTTATATCAAGTATTGAAGTAGATTTTTTAGATATGTTTAATATAAAATATGAAAATTTGCCACTAACTATTAAGGTAATATATTTAATTTCATGGGAAATTATAATGATTTGTTTAATAATGTTAGTTCTAAATAAAAAAATATCAAGAGATTTTAAAAATATGACTAATAATCATAAAAAATATTTTAAAAAATATTTTAAATTTTATTTAATAGCTTTAGCTGTTATGATGATGAGTAATTTTATTATTAATATTGTATTAAATAACGGTCTTGCTTCAAATGAAGAAACCTTAAGAGAAACCTTTGAAATAAGCCCAATATATATTTTCTTCTCATCAGTAGTGTTTGCACCTATAGTAGAAGAACTAGTATTTAGACAAAGTATAAGAAATATTATTCCAAACAAAGTATTATTTATACTTGTATCAGGTTTAGTATTTGGTGGATTACATATATTAGCTGGTTATTCTGGCCCAATGGATTTATTATATTTAATACCATATTGTGCTCCTGGATTTGCCTTTGCTTATATATTAGCTGATTCGGATAATATTTTTATATCAATTGCGTTACACTTGATGCATAATGGAATATTAGTATCACTACAATTTCTAGTATTACTTTTTTCATAAAAAGAGTTGTCATCTCTTTTTTTTTATTTTATAATTAATATGGTGATAGTATGAAGAAACTAATCATATTCTTTATTATTCTTATTACCTTTTTAGTTTTAATACTACTCTATAGTAGATTTATAGGAATTAAGAATATTCAAATAAGAGAATACAAAATTGTTAATAAAAACTTTACTGATGATTATTATGGATTAAAGATTGTTCATATAACTGATATTCAATATGGTAAAGTTACTTTTGATAAAGAATTAGATGAATTAGTAAAAAAAGTAAATTTAACAAAACCTGATATTATTATATTTACTGGTGATTTAATTAATAAAAATACTAAACTTACTAATGAACAAGCAGATAAAATCGCATCAATTTTAAGTAAAATGAAAGCAAGAATTGGTAAGTATGCTATTGAAGGAGATAATGATACAGGTTTTAAAAATTGGAGTTTAATAACAGAAAATTCTGGATTTAAAATATTATATAATAAATATGAAACTATTTATTTAGAAAACAACAGATATATATTATTAAGTGGGGTAAGTAGTAGTAATATCTCTATTAATGAAAGACTAAAAGAAACAGAAGAATTTTTAAAATCAAAAAAAGAAGAAGAACTGCCTATATATTCAATATTAGCTATGCATAAACCTGATGATATTATAGATATTAATACCAAAAACTATAATCTTGTACTAGCAGGACATTCATTAAATGGACAAATTAGATTACCTTTTATAGGATGTATAGGATCTAAACCAAAAGGAGCAAAAAAATACTATAATCCATATTATAAAGTAAAAGAAAGTGATCTATACATATCTAGTGGTATAGGAACAAATTCATCTAACTTTAGATTAAATAATAAACCATCATTTAATTTATATAGAATAGTAAATAAATAACACTTCAAATGAAGTGTTATTTTATTATAATTAATTTACTATTAATATAATTGTATTATTTGATTCTTATATTTTAATTAAATCAAAAAAACAGTCTATTGACTATTATTTATTACATGAAATAATAAAATCTTTATTTATTACTACTCTATCAATACCTTCAGCATATTTGCTAGCATTACCACCAAATATACCTCTTTGAATATTCATAAGTAAATATGAAATATCAACATCAGTGAGTTCTATAGTGTCACTTTGTTCCATTGAAAAAGTTCCAACGTATTCTAATATATTATCCCCTTTTGAAGCTACAATAACTGTAACTCTATCTCCTTTTTGAAAATCAAACATATAATCCTCCTAAAAATAAAATATATCTTCAAATTTTAAATCTAAGGCAATTGCCAGTACATATGCTAATTTAGCAGTTGGTTCATACTGACCTGTTTCTAAAGAACTAATTGTATTTCTAGAAACACCTACCATATCGGCTAATTCTTGTTGTGAAATATTTTTTTCTTTTCTTATTTCTTTTAATTTATTTTTTAATATTAGCTTATTTTTCATATTATCATACCCTAAAATATTACCTTAAAATATTCTAAGAAAAGTATTACTGTTAATAATCCCCAAGTAATAGATGTAAAAATATTTAGTTTTCTATTCTTACTTAATTTAATTGCTTTATATCCATATATAACAGTATTAAATGTAGTTATTAAGGAATAAAATGCTGGATTAGATCCTTTTCCTGTAACAATTTCATAAGTAAAGAATAAAAATGCTAATAACAACATACTTATAGCAGCATATTGTCCGGCTTTTGAATCAACTTCTATTTCATATACATCTTTCTTTTTATTTTCTCTTTTACTTGCTTCTAATATTTCTTCTTTTTTCATAGTATCCTCCTTGCCAAGTAAACTTGGTATATATAATATATCATATGCAAAGTATACTTGTCAAGTATATTATTAAAAAAACAGTCTTATGACTGTTATTTTAACTGTTCTACCATTTTACCTGTTAAAGATAATTCTTTTATAGTTACACTCTTTGATTCAGAATAATTACAATTATCATCTGTTATTAAATAAATATCTGTCCATTTGGCATCAATATTATATGAAGAAGCAACTATAGTTGCATTATAATTTTTATTATCAATAACAACCTTTACCTTTTTATTTAATTCAATATTATTTACTTCTTTTTCTACTCTTATTACAAATCCTTTATAATCTTTTCTTTTAAACACAATTGAAGAATTTAATTTAGTATTACCATCAAATATCACACCAGCACTTTCATCAAGACTTATTATATTATTGTTATTTTCACCAGTTTTAGCAATAGATACTACTACAGTTTTATTTAGATTACCATAATTATCAATATATTCAACAATGTTATGTTTAGCGATTGATCCTTTACTAACTTTTCCATAAAATACAATATTATTGCTTATTATTTGAGTATCAGTGATATTAAAAACATTCGTACTATTAATATACTTGTTTTCAATACTTTTAATTTCTTGTACTGTTAATTCTTTTGTTGGTTTTTTTTCTTCTTTTTTACTACCACATCCTGTAATTGCTAATGCTGTTACTAATGTTATTAAAACTATAAATTTTCTTTTCATTATATACACCTCTATTATAATTATAGCATATACTTTTTATAATTCATCCTACATAATATAAAAGCAACTAAATAATTGCTTGTTATTATATCCATTCCTTTACCTTATCATTAGCTTCTTTTGCTTTTGAACCTAAAATTGCTAATCCTGGTTCTATAGAAGCTCCAACACAAATTTCTTTTAGTTGTCCTGGTACCCCTGATAATCCAGATCCTTCATGGGTTACAAATGGCTTAATAATTTTACCACTATAATCATATCCTTTTAATGCCGTAATTAATTCTTCTGGCATACCACCCCAATAAATTGGAGATCCAATATAAATTACATCATATAATGAAACATCAGGAATTTTTTCTTTAATAGGAGCATTATGTTCCATAGTTCTTTTTTTTGCTTCCTCAATACAATCCATATAACTTACTGGATAACTATTTAAAGGTTCAACTTTAAAAATATCTGAATTTGTATATTCTTTAATATATTCAGCAATCACTTCTGTATTACCCTTATTAATATATCCAACAGCATAGTTTTCATCTGCTCTACTAAAATAAATAATTATACTCTTTTTCATATAATCACCATCCTAAAAATATTATATCATAAGATTTTATTATATAAACAAGATTATTAATTAAATAAAAAAACTAGGAATTATCCTAGTTTTGTTTTTTCATTATAAATAATCCTAAACCTATAATACTTACTCCTAACATTGTAAAATAAATCATTATATTATCACCAGTATTTGGATTTATTAATTTTTTATAATTTATATTTACTATTACATCTTCATCTGGCATTATAAATTTATTACCATTTACTTTTATTAAATTACCACTAGCACCTTTTACTTCGATAATAGATTCATACCCCATTTTTTCTTTTATTTTTAAATCTACATTAGATTTATATGGGTATTCTGTTTTATCTATAGATACATCATTAATACTATTTGAATCTATTTTAATATTATGAATTTTAGTAACTTCATATTTATTATCTGCTATTTTTACTACTCCATAACCATCTTTAACATATTGTGATGAATTATATGTATAAGTACCACCTGTAACTAATTGAATAATTGTAGAAGGATTCTCAGCATAAATATCTTTCTCGCCTATTGATTCAAAATCTCCTTGATTTATTATTATTTTAATTAATTCAATAGCCTCTGGAGGATTAGACATTGAATTAGCTTCAGCAATTGGAACCAATGATTTTAAATTACCACCATTTATTGTTACTTCAATAGGTTGTTTTGTTGTATGTTGTGATACAGCAATTGCGGCACCTTTTGATGTAGTACCACTATTATTTGCTTTTATTTCATATATATCACTTGTTCCAGTAATGGTTCCATCATTAACAGTTAAATTAGCTGCTCTTATTTCAATTGCAGTAGGTCCAGATATATTACCACCATTAATTATAGTAGTACTATGTTGTTGAGGTAAATACATACCTACACCGTGAGTAGCTATTAGAGTACCATCATTAATAGTAATAGTAACATTTCCGTTATTATCATTACCATTACCTGCAATAGCCATATCATAACCCTTTATAGTTCCTCCATTTACTGTAAGAGTAGAACCACCAAAAGAACCTATTCCTGCACCATTTGTATTTAATGCTTCTATTGTACCACCATTAATAGTAGTAGTACTATTTGCATCAAGATTAACTGCTTGTTCATTTATTCCATCAGTTTTTAATAACCCACCATTCATTTCAAAAGTAGAATTAGGACCAACTTGAATATCAGAACCATTAGTAGAATAAACAGTTCCTGATTGCATAATTAATTTATTATTATTATATATTGCATACATATTACTAGTATTTGTTATTGTTCCACCATCAACTTCTAATGTTCCTTTATTATTAATTGCTCCATAAGTTCCTAGTCCTTCAATAGTCCCACCTTTATGAGTAAGATTACCTGTTGATGATACAATAATTGTAAAATCATCTTTAGATGTTATTTTACCTTTTTTATTGGATGATAAATCAGTTATTGTTACATTATTATTAATAGTAATTGAATTATTTTCTAATGATATTGTATGACCATTTAAATCTAATTCAGCATTTTTATTCATGCTTAGAGATTCAGTGATAATAACATCTTTTTCTAATCTAATTTTACCACCTAAAGCAAATGCTTCTCTTAATGTTCTATATCCAACACCTTCAACATAAGCAACGGTTGAAGGATCTACATAAGTCCAATGTGCATAATATGTTATATTTTCAGTTGGTTTTGTATTTTCGGTTATTATAGTTCCACCTGTTAAATTAGTAAACCATCCATCAAAAGAATTATCTACCTTTGTAGGAATTGGTAATACTTTTATTTCATCACCTATAGTAATTTTTTTATATGTAGGATTTACATTTCCTCCATTTGCATCAAATGTAATAGTAATTCTATTTGAATTATCCAAATTAAAAGTAAATGTTTTATAAGTAGTTCCACCTATATTTTCACTATCTAATAGTTTTTCACTATCTTCTTCAATACCAGTTACTTTAGTTTCATTAGTATCATTACTAACAGTAGGTGTATTACCTGTATTACTTGTTTTACCTACATGATATATTCCACCTTTTATAATTCCATCATAAACATTATAAGTATTATTTGCTACTACACCATATGTTTTTCCTTGAACAACGGGAGTTGTTTTATCATAAATATCATCTTTAACACCAATATTTAAAGTACCTTTTTCATTATATATTGCGTATAAATTGTTAGAAACAATTGTACCACCTTTAATATAAGCTTTACCATCATTTTTATTTTGAATAGTTGCTCTTTCTTCTGCTGATGATTCAACATAAGCTCCATCTAATATATATAACGTACCACCATCATTATATATAGCTTGTCTTGTTCCAGTAGCTTTAAGAATTCCACTAGAAACTGTAAGTTTACCTTTTGAGTTATTATTAATCATACCCGATCCTGCATCAGAAGTAAGTGTCCCATTTTTAACTTCAAGTGTACCATTATTAGTTATTACAGTTGCATCAGTTTTATTACTTAAAGTATGGTTATTTAAATCTAATACAATATCATATCCTTCTTTAATAATTACATTTTCAGATATATCTTTTAATAAAGTTATAGTTGTTTTATTATCTGACGATGCAGCATTAATTGCTTTTGACAAACTAGTATAATATGTACCATTTATTTCAGCCACATTATTATCTGGAGCAGCTTTAACGCTAGTAATACTAAAAACAAATAATAATAACAACAATATCTTTCTTTTCATACTATACGACTTCCTTTAGTATATATTATTCAGGGTTATCATAACATATATTGCTTATTATATCAATATATATTGTTTTTAGTAAGTAAACCATATGTCAACCTCTTTTATGCACAAAAAAACCTCTTTATTGAGGTTAATTTCAAAATGGTGGACCTTAGGGGATTCGAACTCCTGACCCCCACGGTGCAAGCGTGGTGCTCTAGCCAGCTGAGCTAAAGGCCCATACAACGTTAAAATTATAACACAAAAAAATAATAATTGTCAACAAATATTATGATTTTTTTACATATTTAGACTAAAACATAACCAAATTAACATATTTTCATATAATATTTTAGAAATATGAGGAGGGATATTTTGAAAAAAGCATTTATTTATATATTTAGTATATGTATAATAGCTATATTTTGTATAATTATATATTTAAATACAAGAAAAAAATCTGAGCTTAAAAAAATAAAAGTTGCGGAAGTAACACACTCAGTATTTTATGCACCTGGATATGTTGCTCATAAATTAGGATATTTTGAAGATGAAGGTTTAGATGTAGAAATAATTCTAACACCTGGAGCTGATGCAGTTGCGGCTGCAGTTTTATCCAATGATGTTCAAATTGGTTTTTGTGGAACAGAACAATCAATATATATTTATAATCAAGGTAATAAAGATTATTTAGTTAATTTTGCCGCTATGACTAAAAAAGATGGAAGTTTCTTAATTTCTAGAAATAAAAATAAAAACTTTAAAGTTAAAGATTTAAAAGGAAGTCACATTATTGCTGGAAGAAAAGGTGGAATGCCATCTATGACTCTTAAATGGGCTTTAAATCAAAATGGTATTAATACCGATAAAGATGTTAATTTTGATACAAGTATTGCTTTTGCTTCCATGAATGGTGCTTTTATAGGTGGAACTGGAGATTATGTAACTGCTTTTGAACCAAGTGCTTCACAACTTGTTAATCAAGGTTATGGACATATCGTAGCTTCTATTGGAGAGTTAGGTGGTAATGTACCTTATACTGCTTATAATGCTAAAAAAAGCTACATAGAAAAAAATCCAGATACAATTAAAGGATTTACAAAAGCAACTAATAAAGGTTTAGAATATGTTCATAGTCATAGTTCTAAAGATATTGCTAAAGTAATTGGAGAATACTTTCCAGATGTATCCTATAATGATTTAGTAAATTCTATTGAAAAGTATAAAAAAATAGATGCATGGAATAAAAATACTGTAATAAATAAAAAAGATTTTGAACACATACAAGAAATTTTAAAAAATGATAATGAATTAGAAAAAAGTGCACCTTTTTCTAAATTAGTAGACAATTCTTTTTCTAAATGAAAATATTAGATATAAATAACTTGAGAAAAATCTATCACACTAAGAAAGATGAAATATTAGCTGTTGATGATTTTTCTTACTTTCTAGAAGAAGGTGAATTTATATCTATTGTTGGACCTTCTGGTTGTGGTAAATCTACAATTCTTTCAATATTATGTGGTTTAATGGACTATAGTGGTGGAAATATAAAAATTCATAATAATTATAAATTTGGATATATGTTACAAGAAGATAGTTTATTTGAATTTAGAAATATTTTAGATAACTGTTTAATAGGATTAGAAATACATAAAAATATAAATGAAGAATCTAAAAAATATGTAGAAAATTTACTTAAAACATATGGGCTAGATTCTTTTAAAGATAAATATCCAGATAACTTATCAGGCGGTATGAGACAAAGAGTTGCTTTAATTAGAACACTTGCAACTAAACCAGATATATTATTATTAGATGAACCATTTAGTGCTCTTGACTATCAAACAAGATTAAAAGTATCAGATGATGTATATAATATTATTAAAAAAGAAAAAAAATCTGCAATTATGGTTACACATGATATAGCTGAAGCAGTTTCTATGTCTGATAAAGTTATAGTACTTACAAATCGTCCTAGTAAAATTAAAAATATATATGAAATTAAACTAGATAATAAAAAAAGTCCTATAAGCAATAGAAAAGATCCTAAATTTAATTATTATTATGATTTAATATGGAAGGATATAGATCATGACTAATGAGCATAAATTATATTTAAAGAAAATAAAGAAAAATAATTTTTTAGTCAGATTATTTCAAATAATAATTATTATCATATTAATAGTTTTATGGCAAATACTAGCTGATTTACATATTATTAATACCTTTATAGCATCTAGTCCTAAACAAGTAATAAATACATTAATTAAGCTTAATAATACTAATAATTTATATATACACATATGGACAACTATATATGAAACTATTATTAGCTTTACTCTTGGTACATTAATAGGATGTTTTATTGCTTCGCTTCTATGGTGGAACAAATTTATCGGGAAAATAATTGATCCATATTTAACAATGTTAAATAGTTTACCCAAAGTTGCACTAGGTCCCATAATTATTATTTGGTTTGGAGCAGGTATTAAATCTATAATAATTATGTCTTTATTAATATCCTTAATTATTACAATTATTAATGTATTAGATGGATTTAATAAAACTGATTATAATAAAATTAAACTACTTAAATCTTTTAAAGCTACTAAAAGTCAAATATTTTTTAAACTAATACTTCCAAGTAACTATAAAACAATTATAAGTGCTTTAAAGATAAATGTAAGTATGTCTTTAATAGGTGTTATTATGGGAGAGTTCTTAGTATCTAAAAGAGGTATTGGTTATTTAATAATATATGGTTCTCAAGTATTTAATCTAAGCTTAGTAATGACTGGTATTGTTCTTTTAGCAATTGTATCAATTATTATGTATTACTCTATTTCTATATTAGAAAAAAGACTTATTAAATAAGTCTTTTATATATAATTATTTAGTTTTTTGTTCAGCACGTGTTGCTGAAAAATAATCTAATTTAAATTCATCTTGAATGAAAGTAAAAGGGGTTTTATTATTTAATGCCTCAATAATAACATCATAATGTGAATATAAAGATTTTATTTTTAATTCATTTGCTTTTAATTTTTTATCATAATTTTCATCAGTTGTTTCAGCACTAGTAGATGCTAAAAAGTTGTATCCGTCAATGTTTCTTACTATTAATTCAGTTTTAACAATTACATCATCCCAACCATCTAATCCACATCTTTCTGAATGCCCTATAGCTACTAATCCTTCACCTATTATCTTACCAGTATATTTACATTCTCCGTATTTATCAATACTAAATTCACCATTTTTATTAATAGATGTTAAATAGTCAACTGGCAATCCATTTTCTTCCATAATTTCAATATAGTCATTAATCCATTCAATATATTTTATATTTATCATTATATAACCTCGCTTTTTAATGGTTATTATTATACTCATTTTAAAATAATTGTCAATCAAAAAAAAATAATTAAATATTCTTTTTTCTGTGTAAAAATGTGTAAAATTTTAAATTAATTTATCATGGTTTTTCTAAAGTATTATTTTATTAGGTATTGTATTTAAACAAATAATTTTGAAATTTTTTTATTTGACAAGTATACTAAAAATATGATAAATTTATTCTCGTGCGCCATTCATAAATAGCTATTTAATTGCACATAAATCAATCTTAGAAAGAAGTGAACAACATGGAAATATTATTATTAGGTAGTACTATTTTATTTAGTATTACATCCAAAAAAATTCATAAAGTATATTTTATGAATGAGTTAATTAAAAAAAATTATAAATTAGATAATTATTACTATGATAAAAGTCTAATTTACACAATTCCCATTATTAATATTGCATATTTAATTAAAAACATTAGAAAATATAATATTAATAATTTAGATTATTTAAATAAAAATAATTTGATTATTCCTTTAACTGAAAAGGAAATAAAACTATATAATGATTATTCTAATATAGCAACAGTATTAAATATAAATATATATAAAAATAATAAATCTAATATGATTGTTATGGATCTAGAAAATCATACTGAAAACACTTTATATATAACCAATGAACATAATAATTATATTATTAATTATTCTAAAGGACCTATATCAAAATTATCTAAAAAAGAACAATATGAATATTTAAAAAAGGAATTAACTACTATAGAAGAAATACAAAAACCAAAAGTAAAAACAAAAAGATAGATTAAATCTATCTTTGATATGGTTTTCTATTTTTTTTAAATTTTATAAGTTTAGTTCTATTATTTACTGATTTATTTTTATTAAAATTATTTAAAGGACATTCAAGTTCTTCAGAAAAAATTTTTTGTACTTCCTTTATATGTTTCATATCTTCTAAAATATGTACATTTTTAGGTAAATTTCTATAATCTTCAAAAACATCTATTGTTACTTTAGCTTTATTACACATTTCTTTAAGTTGTTTATCAATTATTTCATACCCTTCTTCTTCGGATATTATATGACTATCAATTTGTTCAAAAATAGCTTCAGTAATATCTCTATCACATTCTAAGCATTTTCTTATTTCTTCTTTTACTCCAAATTGTTCAGAAACATAACCTAAAAGAATATATGAATCAACATTATTATCATCAAAATACTCAAATATTCTTTGAATTATTCTTTCATATTTTAATTTTTCATATTCCTCATTTTCTTTTTGTAAATAATGTTCATACGCATTCCAATTATTCTTAATTCTTTTTATTTTTTTATCTATTTCTGATAAAACAGATGTATTAGCGGCTACATATTCGGCTAATTCAGCATCATAATAAGATATATAATTAATTATTTCAAAATGCTTACCTAATTTTTCAAATTCTTCATAATTATCATATTTTTTATGTAATTCTAATTCTAAATTTATATATCGAGAAAATATTTCACTAATATAATTTTCAACAACAAAATTCATAATAGTTTTATTATAATGATATAAATGTCTTTGATAAATAAAACCTAAACCAAATGCTTCTTGAATTTTATAATTATAGTCCTTTTTTGATTCTTCAAATTCCATCTGATCTGCATTATAAAATAAATTAGCCATTGTTATACATGTATTATATATATCCTCATCTTCACCTTTTGAAATCTTTGACATAATTATATTTATTTCATAAATATTAGTTCTAATATCTTCTGATTCTTTATCTTTTGGATTAAATCCAGCATATATTTTTTTAGCAAACTCTAGATCATCTTTATAAAAATCCAATAGCTTTTTAACAAATGTATAATCCGATTTTATTTTATCTGAACACAAAGAATATAATTCTTTATTCGTACATACTACATCAGCCATAAATTCAGGGTCATTTTCAAGTGCATCAAGCTTCTTTAACCACTCTGGTTTTGATTGATTATCTTGGTCATCTAACTCATCTAGAATATCTAATTCAAAGTCTTCAATATCATTTCCTTTAATATAATCATCTATTGTTTTTTTTGTATACTTTTTCATCTGCATCCCATTTCCCATACGAGATATACTAACATACTTTTATACTGGTGTCAATTAGTTATATAAAAAAAGATAGAAATCTATCTTTTTATTTCGAAATAACTTTTTTATGCCAATTTTTTTTATGACAATTTGGACATTTCATTTTTCTGGTTCTATTAATATGTTGTGAAAATAATATACTTTTATAAGTAGGTATATATTTATAATGACAATTAGAACATTCATAATATCCAGCAACTTGTTCTATTTTAAGAGAATTACACATTCCAAATATAAATATAATACATCCTATTACAATTAAAATACCCTTAATCCAATAATCTAGTTCTACAAAAGATGCGATAAATATTAATGTTATAAATATAATTGAACTACCAAATCCAATTATATATTCTAAGAATAACAATCTTTTAGTAAAGTCATTATTTCTCTCTTGTAATTCAATTAATTTTTCTTCTGCTTTTTCCATATACTTATCTTTTTCAATTATCTCACCATTTAGAAGTTCATTAACAGAAATATCAAATATACTTGATAATTCAAGCATTAAAGATGCATCAGGTAAATTAATACCTCTTTCCCATTTAGAAACAGCTCTATCTGAGATACCTAATTGTTCTGCTAACTTTTCTTGAGTTAGATTTTTCTTTTTACGACATTCTGCAATAAATCTTCCAATCTTTTCTTGGTTCATAATTATTCCTCCTTGATAACAATTTATCAAATTACAAGTATTTTTAACACAAACCTGTGGTTGAGTTAATTATTATATATTTTAACATTTATATTTTTATTATCAAATTCATCTAAATTTTCAATATGACCTATTTTAGTATAACTATAAGTTGTATCAAATGATTTATAAAATATTACTAAACAATTATTACTATAAAGCATTACATCACCTTTATTAATATGTTTAGGGCTTATTGGATCAATTGGTAATGTATTATTTAAATAAATATATTTTTCATTATTATTTAAATCTTTCATAGTATATTCACTTGGTAATAAATTAATAAAAGATTTTGTTGTAATATTATTTTCTAAATTAAGAATATAATCTTTATTATTTATATTTATTTTAACACTCATTTTATAGTATCCTCCTAGTAAATTATTTAATTCATTTTCCACTTTTCCATAATTTTTAGGATACTTCATATATCCAGATGCACTTATAGTTTTTTTATCTTGAATAGTTAAATACATGTGAAAACTGTCACCATCTAATACATTTGGATCTGATTTAGAAAATCCATCCCAATTTGCAACATCATATTTATTTAATATACCTATCAATTTTTTAATAGTTTTTTTATCTAATTCTACTTCTTGTTTTTCTTCTTCTGCTATATCATTTGGTTTAATAGTTAAAAAACATTTATCACTACAATTTATATTGTAACTTACATTTCCGTTCATAGCTGTACTAGTAGAATAACCAAAATCTAATCTAGTTAATTCAGTTATTTTTTTATTTTTTTTTATTATTTCATTTTTACCACAACCTATTAATAATAAGCATACTAGTAATAATAATATCTTTTTCATTAAATCACCTAATATAATTATAATATATTAATACAAGAAAAAAAAGATTATAAAATCTTTTTTATTCATTTCCTTTTAAACTAGTAACCATATCAATATTTTTTATTTTACGAGCTAATAATCTTGATACTAAGTATGATATTAATATGGTTCCTATACCGGCTATAACATAGGTTATGGTATTTATACTAGCTCCAAAGTCATAATGTTCTTCAATATAAGTTTTAAATAACCAATCTGTTAAATAATAACCAAGTGGTAATCCTATTATAGTAGAAATAACTGCTATCCAATTGTTTTGTTTAATAAATATCTTTTTTATTTGACTATCTTTAAATCCTAATACTTTTAATGTAGAAAATTGATATTGTTTTTCAGTATATGAAAGAATTCCCAAATTATATATTATGATACTTCCAAGTACAACAGCTACAACAATTATTAATACTAACATCGTTTTCATCATAGAAAGCATATTATTCATACCATCTTTTAAAGCATCAATATCTTGAATAGAATCTATATTTTTAATTTCTTTAATATTTTTCAAATCTTTATTAGTATATATAGAATCAGGAGTATACTTAATACCTAAACTTTCTAAATATTTTTTTGTCATAGTAACATTTTGATTTTGAGGATCTTTATTAAATCCAATTATTTTAGATGTATAATATGTTTTATCACCATAGATATGCCATGTTATTTTATCGCCTATTTTATATCCCTTATTTTTAGCTAATTTATATGTTACAAATATACCATTATCTTTAGGTTTATCAATAAATCTATTTTTTTTATCAACAAATCTAACATAATTTGAAGCATCTGTAACAAAGATATTATTTGCTTCTCTCTTACCTTCCTCTTTAATTTCTATACCTAAACTTTGTGATGTATAATTCCCATATTCATCAGTTAATATAGTTATTTCATTATCATTTATTCCTTCTTTAATATTTAATTTATAATCAAAATTATAGATTCTTTCAAATTGTAAATCTACAAAGAAGTTCGTTGAATCTAACATACCTAAGCACATACTATTAACATAGAACATCCAACAACTCCAGCTATACCCATTAGTGTTCTCATTTTATTTCTAATAATATCTCTAATATTCCATATAGTTTCAAATTTGAATTTTTTAAATATTTTATGTTTAGTAATATTAAGCATATTACCTTTAATACTAGGTATTTTATTACGCAATGTTTCAGCTGGATTTTCTTTTAATATAGTTCTTCCAGTTATATAAGTAATTAGTGATACAGTAAGTACTACTAAAAGAGTTATTAAATAGCTACTATTATTCATTACAGGATGTCCATTTGGAATTTCAAACATAGACATTTCAAGACCAATAAATACTTGCCCTATAAAGAAGTATCCAAGAAGTAATCCTACTATGCTTGCTAGTATAGATATCCAAAATCCATATCCAATATAATGAAACAATACTTTATGATTACTAAATCCTAATGCTTTTAAAGTACCAATTTGTACTCTTTGTTTTTTTACGACCCTAGTCATAGTAGTAATAACAGAAAGCATTGCAATAAATAAGAATAATCCTGAAAATACTCCTACATAAGTTTTTCCTCCATCTATTTCTCCTTGATAAGCTCTATATGAAGATGTATCTTCAATATTAACAATAGCTAAAGCATTAGATACATTATCTTCTATATCATTTTTAACATTATCACGTTTATTTGTATTATCTACATCTACCATAATAGAATTATAATCTAAATTCATATCTTTAAATTCATTTAAAGATAGATAAGCAAATCCAAATTCTTTTCTATCAGGAAATAATTCTGATTCATCTCTTACATCATACAAGTGATCTGGTACATTAATTAGTCCTAATACCTTTTCATGTAGTTCAATATTTTGATATTTAACTAATATAGTATTTCCTACCTTAATATTATTCTCTTTCGCATAAAATTCATCTAACCATACACCAGATTTATTCTTATCAAATTTTATTCCATCTACTACATAAAACTTAGAAATGTTATTTGATTCAATAAGATTAATAAGTAGGGTTTTATCATTATCTGTTAAACCTGTTACTGATATTTTACCCTCGGCGTCCTTAACGTTATTAAGACTTTTAATTTTATTTAAATCCTCTTTATTCAAAGATCCCATTATGTTTAAATCTTGTAGATTATTTTCAGTATAAAACTTATTAGAAGTTTCTTTCATACCACACATATATGCTTCAATACCACTATAAGCCATTATACCAATCATAATCATTAAAAATATTGTAATAAATTGTGATAAGTTTTTTCTAATATCTCTAAACATTTTTCTATTTAACATATTACCACTTAACCTCATCTATATTTTTAGGTTGTTTATTTAAAATATTAGATTCAACTTTACCATTTTTTATTCTTATTACTCTATCTGCTATATCAGCAAATAAAGAGTTGTGGGTAACTATAATTACTGTAGTATCATTATCTGCTTGTTCTTTTAATAATTTTAATACTTCTACACCTGTATTTGAGTCAAGTGCTCCAGTAGGTTCATCACAAAGAAGTACTTTTGGATTTTTCATAATAGCACGAGCTATACTTACTCTTTGTTGTTCTCCACCAGATAATTCTTGAGGAAACTTATTTGCATGTCTACTAAGTCCTACACTTTTTAAAACATCCTTTGATTTTTTTGAAGTATTTGTAACATCTTTAATTAAATTAACATTTTCATCTACAGTTAATGTAGGCATTATATTATAAAATTGAAAAATAAATCCTACTTCATTAGCACGATATCTAGTAAGTTCTTTGTCACTATATTTAGCAATATCATTATCACCTATTTTAATACTACCACTAGTTGCTTTATCCATACCACCAAGTAGGTTAAGTAAAGTTGATTTACCTGCACCAGATGGACCTAATATAACAACAAATTCACCTTGTTCAATATTTAAATCCACTCCATCTAAAGCATTAAATTTTTGCTCTCCTATTTTATATGTTTTTTTAACATTTTTTAATTCTATAAAACTATTCATAAAAACCTCTTTTCTAAATATGAAATCCATTTCATATTTCATTATATTCTTTTATTTATAAACAGTCAATAAAAATATGAATATTTATTCACATTTTTCTAAAATAATGTTATAATTGTACTGGGAAGTGATTCAATGGATATAGTTAGAGAGCCAAAACAACAAAGGGCAAAAGAAAAAAAAGAAAAAATCATTAAAGCAGGATTTGATCTTATTTGTAAGAATGGATACCATAATACCAATACAGCAGAAATAGCTAAAGAAGCAGGTGTTTCTACTGGTATAGTATATCAATACTTTAAAGATAAACATGCTATATTTATGGAAGCATTAAATGTATATGGAGATAAAATATTCTTTCCTATGTTAAATAATAAAATTGAATTTAATAGTAATATTGATATATTTATTAAAAATATTATCAATAACTGCATAGATAATAATAGAGTATCTGAAATTGCTCACGAAGAAATAATGTCTATGGTACATTCTGATCATGAAGTTGCTGAATTTTACTATAGCATTGAATTACAAACTACAGAAAAAATTAAAAAAATATTACTTGATAATAATTTATATGAAAAAGTACACATTATGATAGGTATGATTGATCACTTATGTCATGAAATAATATATCATCAACATCATGATATGGATTATAATGTTATGACTAATTTAGTAATTAATAATATTAAAGAGCTATTTAAAAATGACTTAAATTAAGTCATTTTTTTATACATAAAACAATCATTCATATGAGAGTTAATTACTCCTATAGCTTGTAAATAAGAATAAATAATTGTACTACCAACAAATTTCATACCTCTTTTAATTAAATCTATAGAAATATCATCGGATAATTTATTAGTTGTTTTATCATTTTCATATATTATTTTATCATTAGTAAAAGTTTTTAAATAATTATAAAAGCTTCCATATTCTTTTACTATATCTTTAAATATAATTGAATTATTAATACTAGCTTTTATTTTTAATTTATTTCTTATTATATTTTTATTGTTAATTAATTCATTTATTTTATTATCATCATATTTTATTACTTTTTCTATGTCAAAATCATCATATGCTTTTCTAAATGCATCTCTTTTATTTAATACACATTCCCATGATAATCCTGCTTGAAATGATTCCAATATCAACATTTCATATAAATATTTATCATCAAAATTTGGTATACCCCACTCATGATCATGATATTCTATATACTTAGGATTATTTAAATTACACCATTTGCATCTCATAATTTCACCTAATATTATTATACAAAAAAAGACATTATTTGTCTTTATTTTTTTTAAATCTACTAAATAAATCAAATTTATTTTTTAAATCCATAGCTTCTCCAACTACTGGAATATCACGTGCCTTATCATAAGTTTCTTGATAGGCTTCTCTTCTAATACGATGTTTAACATCATATTTTATTTCATCTAATATTACATTATCTTTCTTTTCTTCTGGATTATTCATTTTAGATATTTCTACAAATAAATCTGTATATTCTTTAGCAAGTGGTGATGAAGCAAAATCTGTTTCAAATTTCATAACATCATCATATGAACTAGCAAATTCATTTAATCTATTAAAATAATCCTCAATTTTTTTAAATAAATTTTCATCCGTAATTGCATATGATGAGAAAATTGCTGTTCTACGACTTTCTACACTATTTTTAACCATTTCATTCATATTATTCCTCCTAACTCAATTCTATATTGGCTTTAGCATTTAAATCTAAATCTGCTCTTCTACCTAACTTATAAGCATAATATCCAGCAGCTCCTATCATGGCAGCATTATCAGTACAATATTCTAATTTTGGTATAGTTAGATTAATACCTTGTTCATTACAAAGTTTAGTAAATTCATCTCTTATTCCACTATTTGCACTTACTCCACCAGCTATAATTAAATTTTTACAATTATAATCATCTAAAGCTTTCATTGTTTTCTTTGTTAATATTTCTACCACTCTACTTTGAAAAGAGCAAGCTAAATTTTCTTTTATGATCTTATTTCCTTTTTGTTCTTCATTATGTTTTAAGTTAATAACAGCACTTTTAATGCCACTAAAACTAAAATTATAAGAGTCATCATCTAAAGGTAAAGGTAATTCATAGCTATTAGTACCTATATGGGCTAATTTATCTACTTTAGGTCCACCTGGATATGCTAATTCTAAAACTCTTGCTACTTTATCATATGCTTCTCCAACAGCATCATCTAAAGTAGAACCTATTACATTAAAATCGTAATCTTCTTTCATATATACAAGTTCAGTATGTCCACCACTAACAACTAAAGCCATTAAAGGAAATTCCATACCTTTTTCTAAATTATTTGCATAAATATGTCCTGCTATATGATGTACTGGTACAAGAGGTTTATCATATATGAAAGATAATGTTTTAGCGGCTTGTAATCCAATTAGTAATGATCCTATTAATCCTGGACCATACGTTACAGCAATAGCATCTATATCATCCATTGTTATACCTGCTTTATTTAGAGCTTCATCAATAACAATTGTAATATTTTCAATATGCATACGACTTGCTATTTCAGGAACAACTCCACCATAAGTAGCATGTGTATCCATTTGTGTTAAAACAATATTTGATATAACTTCATGTCCATTTTTTATTACAGCTACACTTGTTTCATCACAACTTGATTCAAATGATAGTATTAATGTATCTTTCATATTACACCTCCTTTACCATTAAATAAGCATCATGTCCATTATAATAATTTTTTCTAATTGATACTTTTTTAAAGCCATATTTTTCATATAGTTTAATAGCGTACTCATTATTAGTATCAACTTCTAATGAAATATTTTTATTACCTAAATATTCCATTAATTTAGATCCAATACCTTTATTTCTATATTCCTCAAGTACACCAATATATTCTATTTCATATCTATCATAAATATCATCATAAATTAAAAATCCTAATATATTTTCCTCTTTATAAGCAACTATCTTTGAATAAATATTTAATTTTAATTCTTGATTAAATATTTTTTTAAATATATCTTCTATTTCTTCTTTACTAACTTCTATTATCATTTTTTTCTTCAGCTTCTGTTCTTTTTAAATAAATAGGATTAACACTATGAGGATTTATTCCTTTATCATCACAATGTTTATTAACTATTTTTTCTATATTAGGATTAGGTTCAATACCATCAACAATATCGTCATAGCTAACAAATTCTACATTATCTTTATCCAAATTAATTAATAATTCATCTAAATTAATATATTTATCTTCAATAATGTTATTTAATTTATTATCATATAATCCAGAATATACAAATCCTCTTCTAGCATCTATTATAGGGCAAATATAATAACTTTCACTTGTTGAAGCCATTACTTCTAATGAAGAAATAGGTATAATTTTAATTTTTAATGCCCAAGCAATTGTTTTAGCGACTGTAACACCTATTCTTATTCCAGTAAATGATCCTGGTCCAATTGAAACATAAATATTATCTAAATCTTTTTTATCTATGCAATTATTATCTAGTATTGTCTTTATAGATGGAAGCAATTTTTCTGATAAATTATTATCATTAACAAAATTAATAGAATCTACTAATTTATTATCCTTAAGTAATCCTATAATTATTTTATGATTACACGTATCTAAAAAAAGAGAAATCATAGAACAGCCTCACATAATTCCTCGTATTGTTTTCCATATGGAGTTAATATTAACATTCTTTTATTTTCATCTATAACTTTAAACTTAATATGTAAATATTCTTTAGGTAAGATATCTTTAATAGTATCTGCCCATTCAATAACTACAACTCCACCTTTATTAAAATATTCTTCAATGCCAATACCATCTGTATTGCCATCTAATCTATAAACATCCATATGATATAAAGGTAACTCACCATCATATTCTTTAATAATTGAAAATGTTGGAGAAGTAATTGATTCTTTAATACCTAAAGCATTTGCAATACCTTTAGTAAATACTGTTTTACCACTACCAAGTTCTCCATCTAAACATATTACCATATTAGGGAATTTTTCAGATTCAAAATCCTGTGCAATTCTAATTGTTTCCATTTCTGATTTAGTTGTTATTTTGTAATCCATAATATCACCATATTAATTATAACAAAAAAAAAGTATTATTTAAATACTTTTTAAGACAAAAAAAAATTATTGGCAACGTCCTATCTTAGCTTACACTATTGTCGGCGTTAAAGTGCTTAACTTCTGTGTTCGAGATGGGAACAGGTGTATCCACTTTGCTATAGTCACCAATAAAAGAGAAATTATTCTCTGAAAACTAAGATAATGTGTTAACAATCAAATTAATAAAATCAATATGATTAAATCTTCGTACTATTAGTACTGGTCAGCTCAACATGTCACCATGCTTCCACCTCCAGCCTATCAACCAGATAGTCTTTCTGGGTACTTATTTCATAAAGAAGGGAAAACTCATCTTGAAGTTGGCTTCCCGCTTAGATGCTTTCAGCGGTTATCCATTCCATACATAGCTACTCTGCGCTGCCACTGGCGTGACAACAGATACACCAGAGGTATGTCCATTCCGGTCCTCTCGTACTAGGAACAGCTCTCCTCAATTTTCCTACGCCCACGACGGATAGGGACCGAACTGTCTCACGACGTTCTGAACCCAGCTCGCGTGCCACTTTAATGGGCGAACAGCCCAA
>Ga0256405_10001046_pt1 | contig 81852 bp, 89 predicted proteins | sample RumenRJG_02DNA_FD_189096 | JGI IMG/M metagenome (GOLD analysis project Ga0256405, IMG submission 189096) | Bovine rumen microbial communities from Lethbridge, Alberta, Canada - RJG_02 | ecosystem: Host-associated > Mammals > Digestive system > Stomach > Rumen | place: Canada: Alberta... | reverse complement strand
ACCCGGAGGTCGTTGGTTCAAATCCTTCCCTCGCAACCAATGGTTCTGTAGCTCAGTAGGTAGAGCAACGGACTGAAAATCCGTGTGTCGCCAGTTCAATTCTGGCCGGAACCACCATTATGTAGACACAAAGCCATTAAGGCTTTTTTTTTATTAAAAAAAGACTACTCTTCTTGATAGTCTTCATCTTCATAATATTCATAGTCTTGTGAGGAATCTTGAGTTTCTTCTTCTGAATTAATCTCTTGAGATTCTTGCTCGCTTTGCCATGGACAGGCTGAAGTATATGCATTTCCAGAAATATCTTCAAAGTAATAACAATTATGTTTATCTCTAGCATAGCTAGATTCCATATCATAATATTTATTAAGTAACTTTAAACCATATGGTGAAGTAAAGACATAATTTCCATCTCTCATAATAACCTCAACATATTGATATTTAAGTTCAGGATAATAATGTATTTCAGAAATTTCATTAATAATACTATAATCACAATTTACAAGTTCTTTTTCTATAAGAACTAAATCTTCTTGATTAAATCCTTCTATTAGAGGAACTTTATTAATGATATACAGATTATCACGATCTAATTCAATTCTTTCATCTTTATCTGTTACTAATACACTTTTATTATTTTCATATGTATAACCAATTATCTTTTTTTCTTGAACATTAATTTTTACTAATCTACCATCTAATAATTCTACTTTGCAATCTTCAACCAAAGGATTAGTCTTAACATTTTTTTCAACAACAAAAGGTAAAGTCGTTAAAAACTTATTGTCATTTGTAACATTACTTAATCGTAAAATATCTTCTTCATTTAAATAATTGTTTCCACTAACTACAACTCTATAAATATTTGATTGTTTAGAAAGAAAATAAATACCACAAATAATTACCAAAGATAAAAAAACACTCAATATCAGATAGCGTCTTTTATTCTTTTCTTTCTCAGAAATGATTCGATGTTGCTTACGTCTATTGAGAAAAACATTGGTATCTAATATTTTTTTCTTTTCTTCTAACAATTGAATTTCTCTACTTCCATTACTAGTTTAATATTATATTTTTCTTTCACTTTATCTTGTATTTGATAAGCAATAGAAAGATAATCTTGTGCTTTACCATCACCATTATTAACAATAAAATTAGAGTGTTTATCAGAAACCGAAACATCATTAATACTAAAACCACGATAACCTATTGCATCAATCAGTTTCCAGGCAAAATCATTTTCAGGATTTCTAAAACATGATCCTGCACTAGCTTTTTCTAATGGCTGAGTTTCTTTTCTTCTTCTTAATCTATCAGCCATTAAATCTTGAATAATTTCAGGTGATTTTTTTATTAAAGATAGTTTTGCAGCTACCACCACCCATCTAGGATGATCATGAAATATAGAATGTCTATATGAAAAATTTAGTTCATCATTATTTAACCAAATAAGTTCATCATCTTTTAAAACTAATACTTCTTTGATAATATCAGCCATTGATGACTTGTATGCTCCAGCATTCATATAAATTAAACCACCAATAGTTCCCGGAATACCTGATGCAAATTCTAAACAACTTAAACCTTGCTTAGCTAATATATTCGCAAGAGCTGGTGCCATAACACCTGCTTGCACATAAACTTCATCATTATGTATTTCATAGTCATTTAATTTTTTCAAACTAATAACTACACCATTATAATCACTTTCACCACAAACTAAATTTGAACCATTGCCCAATACTTTAAAATTGATTTTATTACTCTTTAAAAAGGCAATAATTGCTTTTAAATCATCAACTGAATTAGGTAAAACAAAATGAGCGATGTGACCACCCATCTTTAAAGTAGTTAAATCTTTAAAACATTTATCATCATGGTATTCACCATGTTCAATAAGAAAGTTTTTAATCATATATTTTCTACTTCCTTTATGATATCATCTAAGACATTCTTATTTGCTAAAAAAGATGCATTTCTTGATAATTCTTTTAGTTTTTCATCATCATTAATCAATGAATTAACAACATCATACAAATACTTACCACTTAAATCTTTTTCTTCTATCATGATTGCGGCATTTTTATCTAGTAATGCTTTGCCATTGTAGTATTGATGATTGTTAGGCACATATGGAGAAGGTATTAAAATTGAAGGCATAGCTAAAGCACATATTTCCGCAATTGTCGTAGCACCTGCTCTTGATATTAATAAATCAGAGTTTTTCATAACTTCAATGCCATTTATTCTTTCAAATATTTTTAAATAATCATTACTATTAATTACACTTGTAACTTCCTCATAATGAGATTTGCCTGTAGCAAAAATAACCTGATAAGATCCATCTAATAATTTAAAGTAATCAAATAATTTATTATTAACTGAAGAAGAACCTAAAGATCCCATAAAAATAACTACTGTTTTTTTATCAGGATTTAAACCTAATTCTTTTAAAACATTTTTATCTTTTTCAATTAAAAATGCTTTAGAAGATTGAGGATTACCTAAAATCTTAGTATTTTTATTCTTAAATTGTTTAGTATTCTCATCATAAGAACCAACTACTAAATCAACCTTTTCATCTAAAAGTCTATTTGCTCTTCCTACAAAAGAATTCTGTTCATGAATGATTGTCTTCTTTTTTAATTTAATTGCTGCAAGCATTACTGGTATTGATATGTAGTTACCAAAACCGATAGCTAAATCAAAATCTTTTACGATATTTAGGCATTTAAAATAAGCATTAAACATAGATAAAAGGCTTCTTATCTTTTGAATAATACTTCCTCTAGTAGTTAATACATCTAAACCAATATATTCAAAACCTGAAGATGGTATTAAATCTTTTTCCATTCGATCATTAGAACCAATAAAACAGATTTCGTGTCCTCTAGATTTTAAACCCTCAGCTAATGTCAAGGCAGGATAAATATGCCCACCTGTTCCTCCTGCAACCATCACTATTTTCATACCATACCATTTTAACACTATTTAAAAAAGGTGACTACTCACCTTCGTTTTGATTATTATCTTCTATTAGTAATGCTCCTAATTGCTTAATTGCAATTGGATTAACTATTATTAATAGTATTAAATACACGACAAGATGTATCCAATAATTAGTACTAATAAAATCCACTAGAGGTTTTAATAAAAATATTTCAATACCACTAAGTATTAAAAAACTTAAAGTATAAAAACCTATATATTTAAGCGCATCATTCTTCATTAAAACAAAACCTTATTATGTATTACTTTACCTAATATTTGTATTTCATCAAACTTAAAGTGACGATCATCATAATTGTTGTTAGAAGCTTTTAAGATTACGTCATTATCATTAATCTTAATTCTTTTTATAGTGACTTCATTATTATCTAATAAGAAAACTCCAATATCTTTATCATCTAAATAATCTTGTCTTTTCACATAGACAATGTCCCCTTCTTGAATTCTATCGTTAATCATAGAATCACCTTTAACTTTTAAGTAAAAATATTCTCCAGGACCATATTCTTTATTATCACAATATTCATAGCCATAGATAACTTCATCAGCATATAAATCATAACCAGCTTTAACTTCACCAATTATAGGTACAGCAACTTGCTGGTTTCTTAGATTTAAATTTAATAAATGATCTACATCAACATTAAAAATATCAGCCATCTTATTCAAAGTTTTAACTCTTGGAAAGGCTGAACCATCTTCCCATTTTTGAACTGTAGTGAAAGACTTATATCCTAGTTTTTCAGCAAGTTCATCTTGCGACATCTTAGATGTTCTACGTAAAAATCTTAAGTTTTCTTTAAATTCCATACTTTAATTCTTTCTTCATTATTATTCTATGATAAACTTGATTTTTATTCAAGTTTTATATTGAACTTGATTATTTTTCAAGTATAATAAAACTATGAATAAAGTAATACTTCATTGTGACCTTAATTGTTTCTATGCTTCTGTAGAAATGCTGTATAATCCTAAGCTTAGAAATGTTCCTATGGCAATTGCAGGAGACCCTAAATATCGTCATGGAATAATCTTAGCTAAAAATGTTTTAGCTAAAAAAACAGGAGTTAAAACAGCTCAAACAATCAATGATGCTTTAAAAGTATGCCCTAATCTAGTGATTAGAAAACCAAATTATGAATTATATGAACATTATTCTAAAAAGGTTAGAGATTTATATTATCAATATACTGATAGAATTGAACCATTTGGTCAAGATGAATGTTGGTTAGATATTAGTGAAAGTATTAATTATTTTGGTGGTGTTGAAAAGATTGTTGAAGAATTGTTATTTCGTGTTAAAGATGAACTTGGATTAACTTTATCAATTGGGGTTTCTAATAATAAGATATATGCAAAGCTTGCTTCTGATTTAGCTTTAGAAGATAACTATAAAATAATTAATTCCATACAAGATATACAAGATATGCCTGCAAATAGTCTTTTATTTGTAGGAAAGAATATCAATGAAACTTTAAAAACATATGGAATATATACAATTGGTGAATTAGCTAATAAACCAATATCATTTTTAGAAAAAATATTAGGTAAATTTGGTATGACTTTACATAATTATGCAAATGGAATTGATGATAGTGATGTTTGTAGATTTGATGAAATATCTGATGAGGTTAAATCAATTGGTAATTCTATGACAACCATTAGAGATATAACTAATATTGATGATTTTAAGATAGTTTTAACTACCCTATGCGATTATGTTTCATCTAGACTTAAAAAGAAAGGTTTGTATTATAAAACAGTTCATTTAAATTTGAGAAATAACAAATTAAAAATCAAAACTATGCAACTAAGTTTAAAAGAAAACTCTAATCTAAAGAAAGATATTTATAATAGTGCTTTACAATTATTTGAAATAAATAATTGTAACTTCAATATCCCCTATAGATCTATTGGTGTATCTGTTTCTAATCTTTCTAGTGAAAAAGAAATATGTCAGGTTGATTTATTTGATGATAATTCTTACTCACTAAAAGATTTAAAGAAGGAGCAAGCAATAGAATTGATAAAAGATAGATTTGGTAGTGATGCTATATCTTCTTTGAGACTTCTAGAAGAAGACAATTTAATACATTTAAAGAAAAATGATGGTTAGAAAGTATATTGATGTAATATGTTTGAACGATAAAGGTGGTAATCTTAAACCTCTTTATATAATATGGGATGATTATAAAAGAATACCTATATTAAGAGTAAAAGAAATCAAACCAAAAGCTTCTTTAAAAGCTGGTGGTTCAGGTTTAAGATATACATGCGTATTTAAGACTAATAAAATTAGGCATCTTTATTATGATAGAGGCAAATGGTACGTAGAAATGTTTTCTGCGTGATATAATGCTTTTGAGGTAAAAGTAATGAATGAATTATTTGACTTGATTATAGTGGGAGCTGGACCAGCAGGCTTAACAGCAGCAATTTATGCTTCTAGAGCAAACCTAAATGTCTTGGTTGTGGAATCTGGAGTAAATGGTGGCAAGCTTTCAAAAACATATGAAATAGAAAACTATCCAGGAATCAAAAAGATTAGTGGCTTAGAATTAGCTAATCAATTAACTGAACATGGTCAACAATTTGGTGCAAAACTTATCACTGGTGAAGTTAAAACTATCACAGATAATGGTGAAACAAAAACAGTAGAACTAGTAAGTCAGAAAAAATATGATTGTAGAGCAATAATTGTTGCAACTGGTACAAAAGAAAGACCTTTAGATTTACCAAGAGCTAATGAATTCACTGGAAGAGGTATTTCTTATTGTGCTGTATGTGATGGTTTCTTCTATCGCAATAAAAACGTTGTGATAATTGGTGGAGGAAACTCAGCATTAGAAGAATCTTTATTCTTAGCATCTATTGCAAATAAAGTAACAATCGTAATTAGAAGAGATGAATTTAGAGCTGATGCTAAAGTAGTTGATAAAGTAAAAGAAAATGAAAAGATCGAAATAATAACTAAGAGCTTACCAGAAGAATTAGTTATTGAAGATGATAAGATTGTAGGTATTAAAATTAAAAATGTTGATACTGGTGATATTACAACTCTAGAATGTGCTGGAATCTTCCCATATATAGGTGCTGATCCTTGTACAGATTTCTTAGATAAAACAATACTAGATGAAAGAGGTTATGTTATTACAAACCCTGATATGTCTACAGCAATTAAAGGAATATTTGCAGCAGGAGATTGCATCCAGAAAGATTTAAGACAAGTTGTAACTGCATGTAATGATGGTGCAATAGCTGCAAATAGTGTTAATAAATATCTAAAATAGTATGAAAAAACAAGAAACAATACAGAATTATTTAGAGGCAATTCATATTCTTTCATTAAAGAATAAGAAAGTAAGATCTATCGATGTAGTTAACTACTTAAACTTTTCTAGACCAACTGTTTCAGTTGCTTTAAAAGAACTTGAAGATGATGCTTATTTAAAAATTGAAGATAATTTAATTTATTTAACTGAAAAAGGAAAAGATGTTGCAACAACAATGTATGAAAGACATGAATATATAGCTAAATTATTAATAAAACTTGGAGTTAATGAAAAAACAGCATATGAAGACTCATGTTTAATTGAACATGATATTTCAAAAGAAACATTTGAAGCTATAAAAAAGGCTACCAAGAATCTTATATAAAATAGGAGTTCAATATTGAACTCCTATATTCTTTTATGCTCTTCCTGAGTATTTACCATCAGCAGTAGAAACTGTAATTCTTTCACCCTCTTCAATGAATAGAGGAACTTTAACTTGTAAACCAGTTTCTGCCACAGCATTTTTCATCGCACCTGTAGCTGTATTGCCCTTAACTGCAGGTTCACATTCAACTAGTTGTAAATCTACTTTATCTGGAAGTAAAACACCTAATACTTCACCATTATATAGTGTGATATTAACATCTAAGTTAGCTACTAAGAAATTAGCTTCCCATTCAAGTCTTTCTTTAGGTATTTCAATTTGCTCATATGTTTCAGAATCCATAAACACTTCCATATCACCTGAATCATATAAGAATTGCATAGGTCTCTTATCAATAAAAGCCTCTCCTACTTGATCACCACCAATTAAAGACAATTCCTTCACAACACCAGTTCTAGGTTGTTTAACTTTAACTTTAACTTTCATTTTAGCCATAGCTGTTTTGTTTAATTGGATGTCTATGCATTGATATAATTCATCTTCCCAAGTAAAACATTGGCCTGGCTTGATTTCTGTACAGTTCATCATAATACATTTACCTCTTCTTTTATTACCCTAATATTGTATTATATTTTAATTAAATAAGACAACATTAAATATTATTATGAAATTAGCTATACTTTTTATAATCTTTTCATAGAATAGTCTATTATCATTCTTTCATATACATCTATCTTCATTACATAATTATCAAAATAAAGTTCATAACTATTTCCACTACCATATGTACTTACATATATTCCATTAACTATAAAATCATCCAGTTCATTATTTTGAATTAAATAACACTTTGCATATGTTAAAACTAAAGCTTCTAATTCGAAAATATCTTCATATTCTTTTAAATTAATATAAACATTATTTGCCTTATAAATATAATCACTCTTGATCGCTATCAAAGACATCATTATCGATAAAACAATCAGAAAACTCGTCGAGATAAATCCCTTTTGTTGAAGCGATGATTCTTTCATATGTTTCATTATTCTTTGTATATACCACATAAATATACTCACCTTTTCTTTCAAAATATACATCAATGTCATTTAATATTATTTGTGTTCCTGGTTGCATAAGTAGCTTATTATTCACGAGATTTAAACTAAAATCTTTATTCTTGTATATAAAATCTAATGAGTAATGATTAACTTTAATATCATAACTAATAAGTAGATATTCTCTTAATTGACATAAAGCTAATTCATCATTAATTTCGTTATAATTAAAATCTATTTTAGATACATAATTAAAAACTAAACTACTTAATGGTAGTATCGTTATTAAAATAATTATTCCAATAATATTTCTAATCTGATTCATCTACTTCACACGCTTCACAAACAATTAAAGTATTAAAGATTTCTTCATAACTATCATTAGAATTAAATTGATAGTTAATATATGATTTTTCATATTGTTCAATTGTCTTATATATTGAAAAACACATAAGACATATATATGTCACAATAAATACTGATAATAGACTATCAAGCATTATAAAACCTTTATTCATACGTGACATAACCATTGCCTAAATGCACAATTACTTTATGTTTATTAATATCAATTGTGCGTCCTTGATTAATATGGCCCATACTATTAAACCTAATTCCTTTTTCATATGAATGTTCTTGTTTAGATAGAATTGACTTTGATTGAATATATAAATAATCATTTATAAAATAATAGTGATCAAAATTAAGTGTGTAATTAATATTTAAATACAGTAAAGATAGGCTTGTTATAAGGCATAAACTTATCAGCATTTGTAGCATTGTAAAACCTTTGTTAGTTGTATACACAATGACCATCCATTATTGTTAAAACTGAACCATTTGAACATTTAGTCTGAGATTCATCTAAATAACCACCATTAACTAAATCAGTTATAGAATTTGGCACACTTCCATAATCTAGTTTAAATTGAGCAATTGCTGAATCTACTACTTTAGTCATAGCTGAGCAAGCTTTTGAATCAACAGAATTTATTATTTTTGAAACATTGGGGATTGTTAGTAGTAGTAAGATAGAAATAATTATTACTACCACTACCATTTCTAGTAATGTAAATCCTTTATTATTTTTCATTTTTACCTTCTTTCTAATATAAACTTATTGCCTGCATTGGCATAAATAGAATTTGATAGATAAATATCACTATCAAACCAATAAATAGATATGTACTTAATTGAATAGTCAATGTGTATTTTTTTAGTCTGTTTTGAATTCTTTGTTTACTTAATTGCACATAAGATGAAATAATATTTGAAAAATCATTAGTATAATTTGCAATCTTAATAAATCTTGCTAAAGAAGAATCATAATAAGTTTTAGATATTGCTTGTTTAAATGATTCTCCTTTTAATAATCCTTCATCTAAATGAAAGGCTAGAAAAGATATAATTGGCTTACTTTTCATGTTTTTAAGAATAGCTAATGATTGTTTTGTCTTATAACCTTTTTTTGTGCATATTAATAGTAGTGACATAAACTCTTCACAATAATAGGTATTGATTAGAGAATTAGGAAAATATTTTGAAACAAATATATACATAATTGCTATTCTTTTAGGATTTAGATAGTAAACAAATAATCCCGTAACAATCAATACGAAGATATAAAACGCATTTATCACAATCCTTAAGATAATTCTTATTCCTAGATATATATTATTTTGATTATTAAAAGAATTCATGACATTCATTATTGAATCAATGCCATATAAATCAAATAAATATAGTGACGTTACAGATATAAACAATAATATACAAGGATAGGCAATATTATTTATCAATTCTTTTTTACTATTTTCATTATTATTATAAAAATCTAATGATAAAGATAATGTTTCTGAAAACGAAAGATTACTTAATAAAGCTAAAATATATGTTTCTATCTGTTTAGGTAAATACTCTTTAATAGCTTTATCAATAGAAATACCTTCATCAAGTTTGTTTTTGATGCTTTGAAGAATATTTTTGTTTTTGTTGTTGGATATTAATTCAAAACATTCACTTATGGATAAATTTGTATTTAGAAGCTTACTTAAATATGTGATATCTTCAATACTTAATCTATTATCATAAAATATCTTTTTCAAAGATATCATTTTTTATACCTATTGCTATCTGTGTTTCAATATTCACAAATGATGAAGAATTGTAATGATTATTACGATAATAATCTATTTCATCTTTATCCATAATTTCATATAAAACAACTTTCTCTTTATTATGCTTATTTATAAGCATTCTTTGATTAGAGATACATAATAGATTTTCAAATAAATTATCCTCATTTACACCTAGTTCTACCATTCTTGAGATACACGAGCTGGCACGTGATGTATGGATTGTTGATAAAACCAAATGTCCAGTATTAGCTGCAATAACCGCAATTCTTGCAGCTTTAAAATCTCTAATTTCACCTATCATAATAATATCTGGATCATGTCTTAATATTTGTTTAACACCTTCTTCATAATCTAAGCCAACACTTTCATTTACAGCTAATTGAATAAAATTATCATGGTAGACTTCTATTGGATCTTCAATTGAATAAATCTTTTTATTATTTACGCTTTTTAGTAAAGAATATAAAGTTGTGGTCTTGCCCGATCCTGTAGGTCCAGAAAAAAGAATTAGTCCACAATCTTTATTCAATAGTGATTTAAAATATGCGTTTTGTGCATCTACCTTAGATAAATTATCAGCATTAACTCTAAGTTTGGAATTTAATATTCTTAAAACTCCATTAGAAAAGTTTAATTTGGATATGATCGCAAATCTTAATGATAATAAATTACCATCAACTTCCATTTCAAATTGTCCAGTTTGTGGACTAGTAATATTACCTACATCCAAATTCGCAAGATATTGAAGATATCTAATTAATTTAGAATCTTCAAACTTACTCTTTACCTTATGACATCTTCCATCAATTCTCATTTCAATAAGTATTTCTTGATGTCTCAAAGTGAAATGAATATCTGTGGCGTTGTACTTTAAGGCAAGTCTTAATAGCGCTATTAATCGTTGTTCCATTGATTTACACCTCCTACTCATAATTCAAATAAAAAGTGTAAATTCCTAAATAAAAATGCAATTTCTTGCATTTTTATCTTAAAAAATAATTATTACTTAGCTCAAAAGACAGTAAACTAGGCATATCGTGGCCTGGATATATTTTATAGTCCTTATCAAAATTTTTGAATATTCTTAAAGATTCTTTTAATTTACGTGGATCTGAGCCCTTTAAATCAGTTCGCCCGACCGTGAGTCTAAACAAGGTGTCTCCTGTAAATATACTATCTTCAAATACATATATGACTGATCCTTCGCTATGACCAGGAGTAAATATAACTTCAAAGTTAAATGGTCCAATATTCATTGTCCCTTCTTTTAAATCATTTATTGGACAACTTATATAAGAAACATAACCAAATTCACTTCCTGAATACTTATCTCTAGCTAAATATTCATCTGCCATATTCATATATACAGGACATTGATAATATTCATATAAACCATCTACAGCTTTTATATGATCAAAATGGCCATGGGTAAGTAATATTGCGTTAAGTTTGTAGTTTTCTAGAATATTAATAAGTTTTTCTGGCTTAGATGCAGGATCTATCAGGATTGCATCATTACCTATACTTAATAAATAAGTATTGGTTTCCATAGGCCCCAAAACAAATCTTTTTATTTCCATATTATTAAAAATAGGCAATTAGCCTATTTTTTCTCCTTATGTACTGTTTGTTTATTACATCTAGGACAGAATTTCTTAATTTCCATCTTGTCAGGATGTTTTTTCTTATTTCTAGAACCAAAGTATGTTTCTTCACCACACTCAGAACACTTGAATGTTACAAAATCTCTTGGCATTTATACTTACCTCCATTTACGCTTAATCATTCTAACATATAATTAATTTTATTTTCAATATTTAGAATAATTTCTGATCATAATTAATTTTTAAATGTTTATAAGCTTTCTCTGTAACAACTCTACCTCTAGCAGTTCTATTAATAAAGCCAATTTGAAGCAGATATGGTTCATAAACATCTTCTAATGTTACTGATTCCTCACCTATTGCGCTAGCTATAGCTTCAACACCTACAGGACCACCTTTAAAACGTTCAATAATGCCTGTTAGATATCTAATATCTACATCATCCAAACCAAGTTCATCAACTTTAAGCTTTTCAAGTGCAGCATCTGCAATTTCTTTATCTATCTTGCCATCATTTCTAACTTGCGCAAAATCTCTAACTCTTCTAAATAGTCTGTTTGCTATACGCGGTGTACCTCTAGACCTTTTCGCAATTTCAATTACTGCTTTTTCATCAATATCAGAATTAAATACTTTAGATGTACGTCTGACAATTTGTGATAATTCATCTACTGTATAATAATTTAGTTTGTTTGTTATACCAAATCTATCTCTTAAAGGTGCTGAGATAGAACCAGCTCTTGTAGTAGCTCCTACTAGAGTAAAAGGTGGCAAATCAAGTCTAATAGATTTAGCACCTTCATCCTTACCAACTACAATATCAATATAAAAATCTTCCATAGCAGAATATAATACTTCTTCTACTATTTTTGGTAGTCTATGAATTTCATCAATAAATAAAACATCACCAACTTGAAGTGAAGATAGAATAGCTGCTAAATCACCTGTTTTTTCGATACTTGGACCTGTAGTAGTTTTTATATTTGTGCCCATTTCATTAGCTAAGATATAAGCCATAGTTGTTTTACCTAAACCTGGTGGGCCATATAGTAGTACATGATCTAAAGCTTCATCTCTTAGTTTTGCGGCCTTAATAAAAACTTCAAGATTCTCTTTTAAATCTGTTTGTCCTACATATTCTTTTAATGTTTGCGGTCTAAGACTTGAATCATCATCTTGACTCTGTTTATCCGCTGATAATACTTTTTCTTCTTTCATAACTTCTTACTTTACGAGTAACGCAAGAGCTTTTTTAATAAGCTCATCAGTTGAACCATCTTCTCTTTCTATTTTCTTTAAGACATTTTTTATTTCTGCAGGTTTATAACCAAATTGTTTTAAAGCTTCAGAAACATCTACTAGTTTATCATTTTCAATGTTTTCAACTTCAACAAGTTTTCCTTTTAAATCTAAGATAATTTGTGAAGCAGTCTTATTACCAACACCAGGCATTCTTCTCATAAAGTCGATATCACCTGTTTCAATTGCAGTTATTATTGAATCTGCACTTGCTGCAGATAAAATATTAGAAGCAATTCTTGGTCCTAAACCTTTTACAGAAATCAGTTTTACAAATAAATCATACTCTTGTAAAGAAAGAAAACCAAATAGACTTATCTCATCTTCTCTTACATTTTGATAAGTATAAATAGTAACTTCTTTATTTAGGCTTAGACTCTCAGGATGATAAAAGTTGATACGATAGCCAATTGAACCAGTATCAACTAATACATAATCTAATCCATACGCATGAACTGTGCCTTTTATAAAACCAATCATACTTAAATTATACATTAAAAAAGCTGTTATCTTTCATAAGATTAACAGCTCTTTCTTTATTTAGATTACATGTACGCTTTCTGAATCAAATTTTACAAATGCTTTATCACCAACTTCATATACTTTTTTATTTTTTGGATTAAAGTCTGTTATTTTAACTAATGTATCACCTACTTTAACATGGTAATTTTGATAACTTCCCATGAAGCAACTTAGTGTAACTACACAAGGAAGTTGACCTTCATCAGCTACAATAGCTGCTTCAGGACGAAGAACTAGAGTACAATCATCATTGACTTTTCTGTTTCCTAAATCACCTAGTTTAACTTTATGACCTTCAATTTCAACTTCGTTTTCAGCTACTACTTTACCTTTTAAGAAGTTAGCTTCACCAATAAAGTCAGCTACGAATTCATTTACTGGATGATAGTATATTTCTTGTGGTGTACCCATTTGAGCAACAACACCTTGATCCATAATAATTATTTTATCTGAAATAGCCATTGCTTCAGATTGATCATGAGTAACATAAATTGCGGTAATACCAGCTTCTTGCTGAATACGACGAATTTCTGTACGCATGTTGACTCTTAATTTAGCATCCAAATTTGATAAAGGTTCATCAAATAATAATACACCTGGCTCAATTACTAGTGCCCTAGCTAGAGCGACACGTTGTTGTTGACCACCGGATAATTGGTTAGTCATTCTTGCTTCCATGCCTTCAAGTCCCACAAGCTTTAAGATATTAGTAACTTTTTCTTTAATAAGTTCTTTATCCATTTTTCTTAACTTCAAACCATATGCAACATTATCAAAAATATTGTAATGAGGAAGTAAAGCATAGCTTTGGAAAACCATTGCTGTATCTCTTTTATTTGGAGTTAAAGCATTTATAGGCTCACCACCTAAATAGATTTCGCCCTCATCTGGACTTTCAAAACCTGCAATCATTCTTAGTGTTGTTGTTTTACCACAACCTGATGGACCAAGAAGTGTCACAAATGATCCAGGTTCTATTTCTAATGAAGTATCTTTAACTGCATAGAAATCTTTACCTGTTTTAGGATCTTGATATATTTTTGAAATATGATCTAGAATTACACCTTTTTTCTCTTTTGCCATATTAGTATTCCTCCTTTATTGTTCTACTAGTACCGAAATATTTAATAAATAAATTCATTAAAGCTACAGCTGAATATGTTACTAGAATTAATAAACTTGCAAAGGCACAAGCTATACCAAATGAACCTTTTTCTGCAAATTCATTAATTTGAACAGTTATCAATAAATATTTAGGTGTAACAAGTAATATAATCGCACTAATTGCAGTAATACTTCTTACAAATGCGGTAACTAAACCTGATAAGAAACTATCCTTAATTAATGGAAGTGTTACACTCATAAACACTTTAAAACTATCAGCACCCATATCATAAGCTGATTCTTCAATACTTTTATCTATTTGCCTTAAAGCAGAAATACCACTTCTTGTACCAGTTGGAAGTGATCTTACCACAAAGACAATAATTAATAATAATCCTGTTCCATATAAACCTTGTAGAATACCTGTACGGAATAAACCACCAGAATATCCTCTAATATAACCAACACCTAGTACTGTACCAGGAACGGCCATTGCTAGCATCGATACAGCTTCAATAAAACCTTTTGTCTTGAAATTTCTTTTAACAACAAGATAAGAAATTATCATTGATAATAAAGCGGTAATTGGTGAAGCTATTAAAGATAAGACAAATGAATCTTTAAATGCTTTAAAACCTTTGTATCTAGTAAATACTAATTGGAACCACTTTAAGGTTAAAGTAAAGTCATAACCCCACGTAGTAAATAAGGCACCAAGTGGAACACATACATACATCAAAACTACAAATAAAGCTACAATCAAACACAAAAATGTTAATGGTCTAGTAACACTTTTATCAGTTATAAGCATTCTTTGTCTAGATGCTTTACCAGTTAAAGTTGCAGTACTTTTAGCTTCTAAATAATATTTTTGTACCACAAACATCAATAATGTAATTGATAGTAAAACTATAGCCATAGCTGAGGCACCTTGTTTATCGTATGCACCAGTTATCTGTAAATAAATTGATGTTGCAAGAGTATCATATGATCCACCAATAATCATCGGATTAGCAAAGTCTGCAATTGATTCAATAAATGTTACTAGGAACGCATTTCCTAGACCTGGAAGAATCAATGGAAGAGTTACTGTTGTAAAAACTTTCCATCTTGATGCACCCATATCTCTAGCAGCTTCTTCTAAAGATGGATCAATATTTTTCAATAATCCTTTTAGCATCATATAACACACTGGAAAAAATGTTAATGTTTGTACTGTAACAATTCCCCAGAACCCATAAACATTATTGTCATATATATGTAAAAGATATCTAGTTATAATACCAGCCTTACCAAATAGCATTATCATTGATAAAGATAATACAAATGGAGGTGAAACAACTGGCAATAAACTAATAATCTTAAATAATCCAGATAATAATTTTGTTTTTAATTGAACATATTCTTCTACATAAGCAAATAATAAGCCAATTAAAGATGAAGCAATACCTACAAGAAAACCAACTTTTAAAGTATTAGTTATTGCTTTTCTAAAACCTGCCATCGCAAGTACACGTTTAAATACATCTAATGTAATTTTTCCTTCATTTATAAAACTATCAACTAATAAGATAGCTAAAGGATAAAGTATAAATAAAGTCAAAAACACAATTAGTAAGACAATTGTGCTTATCATAATTGGATCAGCAAATAATTTTTGACGATCCAGTTTTTTACTTTGACTACTAGCCATATATATCTCCCTTATTTAAAGAAAGGGGCGAAAACATTCCGCCCCTGTTTTAGCTAAATTAATTATTCAGTTTTAAATCTGTCGTCGCCACCACCTAGTGCATTCATAACTTCTTCGATATATTTATCTGTATTGTTTTTAGCATCTTCGAAGTCATAATCCATAACATTGTTTGGATCTAGGCCAAATTCAGTAGCTAATTCAGGTTGTTTAGCGTTATCAATTACTAAGAATTGATAAGATTCATTTTGAGCAGCTAATTCTACACATTCTGGAGATAATGCATATTCAATCCATAGTTTTGCAGCATTAGGATGTGCACAACCCTTGAATATTGCAGTAGCACCAACTTCAAATGAAGTTCCAGAACTAGGAATAATTAATTCAATGTTCTTGTATCCGTTATCAACGATTTGTGTAATACCATCATGTAAGAAACCAATACCTACAACACATTCACCTGTACCAACATTCTTAGATGGACCAGAACCTGATTTAGTATAAACTTGAACATTCTTATCTAAATCAACTAAGTATTGAATACCTTCATCATGACCATATTTTTGAATCATTGTGTTGATAACTAACTTTGCAGTACCTGCAGTTTTATAGTTAGATAACCAAATTAAACCTTGATATTTAGGGTCAGTTAAATCAGCCCAGTCTTTAGGTGCATCAACGCCTAAACGAGCTAATTCATCTTTGTTTACCATGAAGCCTAAGATACCTTTATAGATACCATGCCAATTGTTTTCAGCATCTTTATAAGCATCGCCCATTAAATGAGAAGCATGATTAGCAGCATAAGGTTCTAATAAACCTTCTTTTGCAACGATGTTATAAGGGTCAGTTGTTCCACCGAACCATACATCAGCTGAAGGATTGCCTTTTTCTTCTTCAACTTTGGCTTGTACTTCACCAGTTGATAATCTTTGATATTGAACATCAATACCGAATAATTCTTTGAAGTGGTCACAAGCAGCAGCTAGATAAACTTCTTCACAAGAACCATAAACTACTAATTCTCCTTCTTCCTTAGCAGCAGCAATTAAGTCTTCTAAGCCTTCAAAACCTGCAACAGTTACAGGTTCATCGCCACCTTGGTTGCCACTATTGCCACCATTATTGTTACAAGCAACAAGGCCAAATGCGATTAAAACTACTAGAAGTACTTTTAAAAGTTTTTTCATATTTACCTCCTGGGGTTTTTTACCCTACATTCCATTATATAACAAAAATGTAAACGTTTACAAATTATTCTAAAAAAATGAAGAGTATCACTACTCTTCATCCATAAATTCAAAACTATAATCTTCTATAAATACCTGATCGCCATTCTTACAACCCTTTTCTCTTAAAGCTTCATCAATCTTCATTTTAGATAAAGCTCTAGAGAATTTTAATACAGAATCTTCATCATCTAGGTTAGTATTATGGAACAATCTTTCAACTTTTTCACCCTCAATTCTCCATATACCATTACCTTCATTGTAGACTTCAAATTCTTTAGGTTCTTCATAAGTATAGACAACTTTAGTATCAGTTTTACTTGTATCATATAAAGGAAATTGTGGTAAATCTTTTAGTAAATCTTTAGTTCTATATAATACAGGCATTAAACCTTCATTAATAATTGTGGTAGTTTCAAATACTTCAAGATCTGGATATTTTTCTTTAAACTTATTTAAATTATCTTGAGCATTATCTAAATCCATCTTATTTGCGATGACAATTTGAGGTCTATCTTCTAAATTACCTGGATATTTTCTAAGTTCTTCGTTAATTACTTCATAATCATTGATTGGATTGTCTCTGCCCATATCTAAAACATGAAGTATTAATCTACATCTTTCAATGTGTTTTAAAAACTCATGTCCTAAACCTTTTCCTTGTGATGCACCTTCAATTAAACCTGGTAAATCAGCCATTACAAATGATGAATCAGCTACCTTAACCATACCTAGTTGTGGTTTTAGTGTAGTAAAAGGATAATCAGCTATTTCCGGTTTCGCATTAGACACAACTGATAATAAAGTTGATTTACCTACTGAAGGTAAACCTACCAAACCTACATCAGCTAATAGTTTTAATTCAACTAAAACATTTCTTTCTTGACCAGGTGTACCTAAAGTTGCATAATCAGGAGCATTATTTCTAGATGATTTGAAGTGAAAATTACCTTTTCCACCTTTACCACCTTGGCATATTACTTCTTCAGAATCTAGTGTATTTAAATCTGCAACAATTTCATCAGTTTCCAAATCTCTAACAATCGTTCCTAATGGAACCTTCACAACCACATCATCACTAGATGCCCCATACATATTATTAGTCTTACCATTTTCTCCATCTTTAGCTTTAATCATTTTAGAAAATCTTAAATCTAATAGAGTTGATTTATTAGTATCAACTTTAAATATTATTGAGCCACCTTTACCACCATCTCCTCCAGAAGGTCCTCCTAAAGGATTATATTTTTCACGTTTAAAAGCGACAATTCCATTGCCTCCATTACCAGCTTTTAATTTTAAAGTTACTTTATCAATAAATTGCATAGTTAAATAAAAAGCCCATTAAGAGGGCTTTAAAGATTAATAATTAAGCTACAGGATATACAGATACTTTCTTTCTGTTTTTGCCTAAGTGTTCATATTTTACAACACCATCAATTAAGCAGAATAATGTATCATCTCCACCCTTTTTAACGTTTGTTCCAGGATGAATCTTTGTGCCTCTTTGGCGATATATAATTGATCCAGCAGTAGCAAATTGACCATCTGCTAATTTCGCACCTAAACGTTTTGAGTGTGAATCACGTCCATTCTTTGTCGAACCTACACCCTTTTTAGAAGCGAAGAATTGAATATTTAATACATATTTCATTTGTTTTACTTCCTTTCTAGTTTAATGAAGTCTCCATAGGATTCTTCAATTGTCTTTAGTTGTATCATTACTAACTCAAAGTAATTTTGAACAATACCAGAATCAGACTTATTTACAACCTTAATTTCATTAGTTAACTGTTTAATATCAATATTTTCATTGAGTGCATCTAAAGCATTCATGAAACCAAACATTATTGAACTAACCGAAGCACAGATGAGATCTTTTCCATATTCATCAGATAATGCATGTCCACTAACATCTAATGACTTATACATATCATCTTTAACTTCATATATTACTTTAATCATTAGCCAATCTTTTCTACAGTTAACTTAGTGTATGGTTGACGATGACCCTGTTTACGTCTAGTAGAACCAGTTTTTTGCTTGTACTTAAAGATAGTGATCTTCTTTCCTTTGCCCTGTTTTTCTACTTTACAGGTAACTTTAGCACCTTCAACATAAGGATTACCTAAAGTTAAACTACCATTTTCTAGGGCTACAACCTTATCGAAGACATATTTTTTACCTTCTTCAACATCTAGTTTTTCAACAAAGATGCTTTGGCCTTCTTCTACTTTAAGTTGTTTGCCACCAGTCTCAATAATTGCGTACATAGTGCACCTCCTTTATTTAGATTCAGACTCGCCATGAAGGTGATCTTATGATTCTTAAAACCTTTTCTGAGCGGTTATAATCCCCTCTAAGGAGGGACTACAACGTTAATATTCTAGCAAATCTACTCTTTATTTTCAATATATTTATATAGAAAATCTATTTAAATCAAATTTTGCATCTAAATCCATACAATATCTAATTAATACTTTAATTGTTTCGTCAATATCTTTTAAACTTACAACTTCTTTAGGAGAATGTGAATATCTATCTGGCGCTCCCATATCCATTACAGGAATTCCATCCTTTTCAAGTTGTAAGAAAGCAGAATCAGATAATGCGCCTCTTAATACACAACGCTGTATATTAATTTTTTCTTTTTTGGAACATTTTAATAAATGTTCAAACATACCTCTGTGAACAACTTGACCATTTAAACTCTTATCATGGAAATTTGTGATAGTAACACATGGGCCATTATCCATCTTTACATTTGAATTATTCTTTTGATCAGGGGTATCATTACATCCTGGTGCAAGTAAACAAATAGCCATATCAACATCAACACTTCTAGGAACAATCATTGCTCCTTTAGAATTAAATTCTTCCATAACTGTTCCAACTAAATGGATAGTTGCATCAGGTTTTTTGTTTTTTAAAGCCTTTGCGATTTCAAGTAGTTGCACCATCCCAACCGCATTATCTAAATATGTTCCACATATTCTATTATTTTCTAATTCCATAAAAACTGGATAATAACTTACAGGACATCCTACTTCAATACCTAATTTCTTAAGCTCAGCAGCACTTTTTACACCAATATCTACACACAAAGTTTTTAAAGGATCAACGCTATTTCTTTCTGCTTCAGACATGCTTTGATATGCCCTAGCACCAATCACTCCTTTATGATATGTACCTTTTTCACTAGATACTAATACAGGAATACCTTGAACTAACTTTTCAGGAACTCCTCCTATTTTTTCAAGTGTCATGAAGCCATCATCATGGATATTTTTCACTACAAAACCAATAGTATCAAGATGTGCAAATATCATAAGGTTAGGTGCTTTAGTATTTTTACCTTTTATAGTACCTATAACATTTCCAAATTTATCTACCTTGATTTGATCACAATATTTTTTCAAATCATTATAAAAAGCTTTTACTGCTTCTTTTTCAAATCCACTAACTCTAGGAATAGCAGCATATTCTTCAATCTTTTTACTTAATTGTTTGTATTCCATGATACTTACCTCTTTTTTTCATTTTATCAATTAGAAATATAACAGTAAAGATAAGCTATAATGAAAATATGAGTAATAACAATCTATATTTAGGTATTGATTTTGGAACTACAGGACTTAGAATTGGTGTCTTTGATAAACATGGTAATGAAATAGCTTTTTCTAGTGAAACTTATCCTACTAAAAATGAAAAACCAGGTTATGCCACACAAAACCCTGAAGATTGGTGGAAAGCTATAATCAAGGCTACAAATAAACTCATAGATAATGGTATTAATCCTGATGATATAAAAGCTCTTGCGGTAGATTTTCATTCTTGCAGTGTTGTTTTGTGTGACTCAGATTCAAAAGTACTATATGATAGTTTAATTTGGATGGATGTAAGAGCAAGTAAAGAAAATGATGAAATTAATTTAAAAACAAATCAAGAATTATCTGCAGAATGGATGCCAGCTAAATTACTATGGCTTAAAAGAAATATGCCTGAACTATACAATAAAGCTCAAATTTTTTGTGAAGCACAAGATTGGATGAATTATCGTTTAACAAATATTTGGAGCATCAATATAAACTGTTCAGTCAATTGGGGATATAATGCTGAAAACAAATCTTTTGATGAAGATTTCTATGAAAAAATTGATTTAAAAGATGCATTAATTAAATTTCCTAGTAAAAATGTCTACGCGGTTGGAGATGTTATAGGGGAATTAGATAAAGACGTCGCTAACTTATTAGGACTAAACGAAAATACTATTGTAGTATGTGGAGGAATTGATAGTTCTATAGGTATTTTAGGAATGAATTCTATTAAAGATAATCAATTAGCTTTATGTACTGGATCTAGTAATCTTGCAATGGTCTTAACTAAAAAACCATTATTCAATTTAAACAAAATTAATTTAGGACCTCATCATTTAATACATGGATATTATACTGATTATCGTGGTCAAACAGCTTCAGGTTCAATTATCAATTGGGCTAAAAGAAATTTATATAGTGAATTAGATAATGATTCAGCATATAAAATTATGGATGAAAAAGCTAAAGAGATACCAATTGGTGCAAATGGTTTATTAGTATTAGATTACTTTCAAGGCAATAAACATCCTTATTTAGATGGTGATGTTAGAGGAATGATATATGGACTATCTTTATCTCACAGTAAAGATCACATATATAGAGCAATACTAGAAGGTATATGTTTTGAAACTGCACATCTAATATATCAATTTGAAGAAAAAGGAAGAAAAATAGAAGAAATAAATTTATCAGGTGGCCTATCAAAAAGTGATTTATTCTTAAATATCCTTGCAGATGTAACTAATAAAAAGATCAATGTACCAGAAAAAAGTGAGTGTTCATGTTTAGGAAGTGCAATAGTTGCCTGTTTTGGTGATAAACAGTATCCTGATTTATTAAGTGCTTGTGATCATATGGTTAGATATTGTAAAGAAATATATCCTAATATAGATAATCATCATAAATATCAAAAATTATTTGAACTTTACTTACAAATATATCCACAGTTTTCTGATTTCTTTAAGACAATAAACAAAACATTTAAATCGTTATAAAATGACAACTTAGTTGTCATTTACTTTATATGGTTCATAACCGTTTTTAATTAAGATTTCATCAAAATCTTTTCTTGCGAGTTTACATGCTTGCTCAAATGTTGGGGCAATTTTAATTAAAGACAACATATTATCTAATACAAATCCTCTATCTTCAATTGCATAACTATCTGTATCATAATAAACACCATCAATTAGTTGTTTATCCTTAATCTTATCTAATAATCCTTTAGAACTATTATAAAAACCATATGCAGGCATACCTAATGCAACAAAGTATCCTGCTTCAAATAATGTTCCACTATCTGGTTGATTGCCACGCCAATCATCAAGTTGCGCTATCACCATATCGCTATTGTACATATGATTTACATCATGCAAGAAAACTCTTTTCCAGAAGTCTTCTCCAGGAGCTACTGGCTCACCTTCTCCAGGAAAAAGACCAATAAAGCCATATTTATCACAAATACTCTTCCAATACTTTATAGTCTGTTCACAAGTAGGAAGAAACATTTCAAAATCAGCTAAATAAACAACAGGTTTTCTCAATACTCCATTTTTATCTATAAACATGATTACACCTCATACATATCTTTGTGAGCAACTTTTAAAGCATCTTCAAAGTCACCTTCTACAACTTTACTAGAATACTCTAGCATTAAATTAACAGGACCAGGTTCAAATGTTATACCATTTTCATCAACAATATTGCCATGTTCATTAGTTTTCTTTTCTAAAACATATCTATCAGCACATGCTCTTATGTCTAACATATAACAATACAATTTCTTTTTTAATGCATAGCCAATTCCTAATTCAAATGCAGATTCAGAATATGGTTCAACATTACTTCTAAAATCCATCGTATCAGCTATAACAATATCAGCTTGTTTAATTAGTTCAAGTCTTTTTTTAGCCAATTCATAGCCTTGTTTTTCATCGCTATTATGAATAAACAATTCATCAGGCATCTTAAGTAATTCAAAATCATACTTCTCACATAAAAGAGAGTATTTTTCAAATATTTCTTTTCCATTTTTAAGTAAACGATCAGGACCTGATAAGTAAATCTTATATTTCATATTAAACCTTTCTTAATTATTATCTAGATAATTAATCGCATCAATAAACACTTTAATAAACTTTTCTCTATCTGTTTCAAGTAATACTATATGGCATCCATTTTCATCTTTATTAAAGATAGTCTGTCCTTGAGTATCGATGCCATCTAATATAATATCAACAGTACCTAATTCATATTTAAATAATTCTGGTTTCAATAAATATACAATTGGCACTACATCAAATATGGAAGTACGATCTAAATTTCTTTCAATTGCATAATTACAATAAAAATCAAATAGTTCTCTTATTAATTTAGAAACTTTTTTATCATAAGAAATATTGTTTACTTCACTAAGTAGTATCGCACCAGATTCACATACTTCAATTGGTGCCATAACTACTTTTATATTCGAATCAAATACAATTTTTGCAGCTTCAGGATCATGCCAAATATTAAATTCAGCATATTTATTAATATTTCCACCATTTATAGCTCCACCCATTAAAACAATTTGTTCAATATTATCTTTAAGATTAGGATAAGTGGCTATGAGCATGCCAAGATTTGTTAATGGAGCTAAAGCTACAATAGTAATCTTTTCTTTCTCTAATACTTCTTTGTAAAACTCTAAAGCATGTTTATTACTAGCTTTAACTTTGCTTTCTTCTAGTATTGGTCCATCCATACCACTTTCACCATGCGCTATTGGTTGAGGCATTGATGGTTTAATAATTGGTTTATCATATCCTTTATAAACAGGAATATTGACTCCTAAATAATTTTCAACTTTTAATATATTATTTGTAACTTTATCTAAAGTTTGATTCCCTGCAACTGTTGTTATACCTATGATATCTAATTCATCTTTATGCGCTAGAGCTGTAATGATGGCCATGATATCATCATGGCCAGGATCACAATCTATAATTATCTTTCTCATTATTGTTCTTCTACCTTACCACGTTTAATACGATAGTAATTAACGATAGAAACAACAGTTAGGATTACAAATACTGAGAAGTATGGAATTGCTGAAACTAAATCAGGTGGGAATAAAGGATTACTACTAAATACAATTGATACAGCTCTAAATATAGCAAATATTATCGCAGATATAATTAATGAAAAGTAGTTTCCATTAGCAATACCATTTGCAGCAACACCCATCCATCCTTGTCCAGAAACCATTCCTTTTGAGAAAATCTTTAAATAGTTTAATGATAAATAAACACCACCAAGTGCTGCAAATACACCTGATAATAAAAGCGATAACACTCTTAATCTATCAACATTAATACCAGCTGTTTTAGCAGCATCGGCATTTAAGCCACAAGCTCTCATTCTCATACCAAGAGGTGTTTTGTACAGCATAATAAATAATAATATTACAAGTATCCAGCATATGTATGTTAAAACATATTGACCAGAAAGAATTTCACCTAGTATTGGTATATTTTGTATAATTGGAATATTTATTGACTCTAATAATGGAGTTGCCAAAGAAGCAGTTGTTCCTTTATCACCAGTTAATTGGAATAAGATAAAGATTGCAACAGCATCAGCGAAAGTATTCAAAGCAATCATTATCAAAAACGCATCAGCACCAAGTCGCATCGAGAAGAATGTAATTAAAAGTGCTGTAAGCATACCTACTATTATGCCTGCTAACACCCCTACCCAAGCGCTACCACTCAAATAAGAACCAAATACACCAGCAAGTGCTGCAAAAGTCATAATTGACTCAATTGCAATATTACCAATACCAGTACTAGCTGCCACAAACGCACCAATAGCTGCAAAAATAATTGGAGTAGCTAGACGTATAATCTGAAGTAAAAACCTCATTGAAAATAAAGTTGATAAAACACTATTCAGCATGTTCTTCTAACCCCTCCTTTAATAGTTTTCTTTCTCTATATCTTCTTAAGAAGTGTTGAGAAGATATGAGCATTATTATAATACCTTCAACAATCGCAACAATTTCAGAAGGTACTGAATTATCTGTAAAGTATAGAATTGCTGTACCTTGTTCTAGATATTTAATCATAAATGATGCAATTACAATGCCAATTGGATTATTTCTTCCAAGCATTGATAGTAGCATTCCTGAAAAGCCAATTCCTACTAATGATTGAGCTGGTGTGTAAAAAGATGTCTGTGTCAGTAAATGCGTAGTTGCACCCATTCCTGATAAAACACCAGCAATAGAAGCAGTAACAATCGCTAGCTTAAAAGCACTAATTCCAGAATAGTTAGCAAAGCTAGGGTTTGTACCTGCAAGTCTAATCTGATAACCTATTCTACTTTTAGTCATCACCAAGTAAAGAATTATAGTTACTGCAATAAGTAATATCAAACAAATTGATATTTTTAGTGGTTCATAAATATAACCAATTTTTGCAGTAGCTAAATAGTCTTTAGAACTATTACCACCTCTTTTTAAAGTGCCTAAAAATGTTCTAACAATAAATGCGGCAACACCAGCATATATTGAATTAAGCATCAACGATACAACCATTTCATTTGTACCAAATTTTGCTTTTAAAAATGATGGAAGTATCATTACAATACCACCAAAAGCCATTGCAGCAATATAACAAAGAATTGGATGCAAAATTGGTGAATCGGTAATAGGTGTAATTGCAACCGCCGTTGCAACAGCACCAGATAAGATATAAATACCTTCGGCACCTAGATTAAATGCACCAGCTTTAAATAATACACCTGCAGCTAAACCAGCAAATGCATACGGAATAAAGCTTTCTATAACAGCGCCAATATATCTTGTTTTAGTTAATGGCCCAGTTAGTATAGTAATAATAGCATTTATAGGATCCTTACTAACCAAACACAATATAACAAACGTAATTGCTAAAGCAATCAAGATAGAAATAAGCATCTTAACTGCATCAAATATCTTAGGATTAGAAATAGATAATTTATATTTATTTGAATATTTATCACTTCTATCAGTCATTTAATGCACCTCCAATTTCTTCTATAGATTGATGTTTAGCACCAAGCATATACATACCTAAATCTGAATCATTTACATTATTAGCATCCTTGAAGTATCCGGCAATTTTGCCATCAAACATAACAATAATACGATCTGATAAATCCATTACTTCATTTAAATCGGCAGAAACTAGAAGTATTCCAGCACCCGAATTTCTCATTTCGATTAGTTTGTGATGAACAAATTCTGCAGAACCAATATCAATGCCGTGTGTAGGTTGTTCAGCTATCATGAATGTTGAATTAGTATTGTATTCTCTCGCTACAACTACTTTTTGAACATTTCCACCTGACAAACTATTAACTGGTGCATCACCATCTTTAGTTTTAACTGCAAATGTTTGAATTAGATTATTAGATACATCGTTAATAGCTTTTGAATCCATAAATATTTTTCCATTAATATCTTCCCTTGTATAATATGTTGATATTAAGTTATCTTTAATAGGAAGTTCGCCAGCAACACCATCATTCATTCTATCTTCTGGTATATAAGCCATGCCGATATCTCTTCTACCTTTTATATTTAAGTTATTGACAGTTTTGCCACAAATACTAATTTCGCCTTTATATGCGGTTTTTTCTAATCCTGTAATACATTTAACAAGTTCCTGTTGACCATTGCCTTCAACACCTGCAACACCCAATATTTCTCCACGTTTTACCGCAAAAGAAATATCATCTAAAACAGGTTTGCCATTTCTTTCCATATAAAGATTTTTAATCTCCAATGCTTTTTCATTATTAAAATCTTCGTTTGTTTTATATTGATCCATATCATTATCTAAATCTCTACCTATGATTAAATTGGTTAATTGTTCCATAGATAATTCTTCGTTTCGATATGTACCTTTACTCACTCCATTTCTTATTACAGAAATCTTATCGGAAATCTTTTTAACTTCTTCTAGTTTGTGTGAAATGAAGATAATTGTATGTCCTTGAGATTTAAAGAAACGTAATTGGTCAAATAATTTTTCTGTTTCTTGAGGAGTTAATACTGATGTAGGTTCATCTAATATAATTAATTCTGCATTTCTGTATAAAGTTTTTAGTATTTCGACTTTTTGTCTTTTTGCAACAGATAAAGTTGATACCTTGGCAGTAACATCGAGTTCGAAATCGTATTTGTCTGATAATTCCTGACACTTATTTTTAGCTTCTATTTGATTAATAAAAATACTTTTTGTAGGTTCTTCACCAAGAATAATATTATCAATAATACTAAATGATGGAATTAACATAAAGTGTTGGTGCACCATACCTATACCAACTTTAATCGCATCCATCGAACTATTAAAATGAGTTTCTTCACCCTTGTAAGTAATTGTGCCACTAGATGGTTTTTCAATTCCGAAAATCATCTTCATCAATGTGGACTTACCAGCACCATTTTCACCTACTACAGAATGTATTTCACCTTTTTCGAATTCCATGTTAATGTCACGATTGGCAACTGTTCCGTTTGGGTAAACCTTGGTAACATTTTCAAGTTTTAATATAGTCTCCATTAAGACCTCCTAGTTTTATAAAAGTCATGCGCTATAAAAGCGCATGACTTATAAGATATAAATTAAGTTTTTAATTATTGAACACGATTAGCGTCTCTAACTGCTGGCCATTGTGCTTCATAAGTTGCTTCATCCCATTGTTTGCAGTCAATAACTTCAACAGAACCAGATGCAACCTCAGCCAAAGTAGCAGCTACAGCGTTTCTAACTTCTTCAGAAGCGTTAGCTAGATAGAAATCATTTTCTGCTAGACCAACACCATTCCAAGCAATACCCCAAGATTCAGCTTTACCTAATTTTTCAGAATATGTGCCATTTGCAACCATTTCACATACAGCTTTAAATGCAACGTTAGTATTCTTTAATGCAGATGTTAAGATTGTGTTAGCCCATGCATCGTTCTTTCCTTTGAATTGTAAGTGTTGGTCTTGGTCTACACCAATACACCATACATCTTCGTGTTCAGAACAAGCATCGATAACACCATTTCCTAAACCACCAGCAACTTGCCAGATTACATCAGCGCCTTTGCTAATCATATCTTCAGTAACTTCCTTACCTAAAGCAGTATCAGTAAATGAACCAGGATAAGAAATAACATACTTAACGCCTTTGTCTGTTAATACTTGGCAATATCCAGAAATGAATTGGTTCATATCTTGAGATTCCATACCAACTACAACACCAACAGTACCAGTCTTAGTAACTGCAGCAGATAAAGCACCTACTACATATCCTAAATCGTCAAGTGCCCAGTCAACAGCGTAGCAGTTTGCTGGAACACCATCATCAGGAATCCAAGAACGGTCAAAGTTGTAGAATAATTGATCAGGATATTTCTTACAAGCTTCATATAAGAATGGTTCATAAGTACCATTACCACTAACAACTAAATCATATTCGTGATTTTCACAAACGTTGTCATACCAGTTCATCCAGTTTGATTCTTCAGCTGCACCATTAGGGTCACATTCGAAGATTTCAACGCTAATGTTGTTATCAGCAGCATCTACTTCTCTAGCAGCGTTAGCTAAAGTATCGAAGTAAGATTGGTCACCAGTAAATGGTAATAACACAGCAATTTTAGTTACGCCATCATCAGTTGGCTCAGGGTCAGGTGTGTTACCACCATTTCCAGAATTGTTGTTACAGCCGGCTAATGTGAATACCATTAATGCTGTAAGCAAAACTGTTAGAAATTTTTTCATTACACTCTCCTTCTTTTATATGTTTAAGATATGTCTAAGATATCTTTAAACCAATACTAAGGTTTATGGTATCTTTACCTAAATAAATACCATATAAATCATGAAGCTGTGGTACTTTATCCAAGGTGAATTTTTCACCACTTAATAACATTATCATTTTATCATCTAGGCATGTCAGTTTCAATATGGTTTTTTCTTGATTTTGCTTAAAATCCCATCTCTTGATAAGCTTTTCACAAACATCTTTTTCTATTAGCTCAACACAATCTTTATTTAAACCAATGCTCATAAAATGACCGTAGTCTTTCATATTGAATACTAATTTGTGTTCATAGCCTTCAATTGGTATAAAATCCCATTCTATTGTCTTATAAGTTCCACCATATGAACCTGAAGATATTAAAGCTGAACTTTCACTTTTTCCTATCATACCTTCTTCATTTATGCTCCAATCACCAGAATGCTTCACAAAGCCTCTTATATTATTCATATAATCACCTTCATATCTTGGTCCATAGTGGTCAATTGGATAGTTAGAGAATTCATATTCAATTATTGGTTTTCTATTAACTTTATAAGAAATGATTGAATAAGGTTTATTAGCTATAATGCCAATTTTATTGATAATAAGGTTTAAGCCTTTTGGCATAGTCATTTTGAGTTGTCCACTTCCATTAATATTTGTTTTATCACCTAAATACTGTTTGCCATTACAATCAATGCAATATAAATACATCTCTTGTATTTCTTTTGAATCAAGTTCAACTATCAATTCTTCATTTGGATATATTAATGGTGAAAACTCAGGATCATATCTTGCATCATAAATATCATCAGCTAAATAGTATGTGTATTTATATATGTCCTTACTATTTACATATAAAGTATCATCAACTACTTGAATTTCACCTTCTTTACAAAAGAATCCTTTACTTCCATATTTTAGATTGAATAAAGGCATATCAGTGATTTCTATATCTTCTAGTTTATATGCAAGTTTTGTAAACATCTTTGCACTTTCAGAAATATATTGAATATTTAAGCAACCAACACTACTTGAACAATTCACAATATCATTGATTGGTTTAATCCAAGATTCATCAATACCATCTAAACCAACTATCGCACCTAAAATACTTCCAACATTACCACAATTACAATCAGTATCCCAGCCACTTCTATTAAGCATTTCTAATGTATTAGAAAAATCATTTTCTCCATAACACATCGCCATAATCATTAAACAAGTATTAGGAATAATATGACATACACCATCATATTTGTCATAACCATAGTTATCTTGGATATATTTTAGACAATCTAGATAATTATCTTTGTTGTTTTTATAGAAGTTGATGATATCAACAACCGCTTTATAATACGAAGAACTCTTGTTTAGATAAGTCAAAGCTTCAGCTAATAATGAATGAATGTCTTTAATTTCATAAGCTAATGCAATACAAACTGCTACAAATATACCACCTTGTATACCATCACCATCATGAGTGACACTACTTGCCATAGATGCCAATCTTTTAGCTTGTTTAGGATTATATCCTGATACATATCCCCAACAATCAGAAAAGATTTGACCTCCTATTTGTTCAGCAATTGTTTTGCCATTTTTTTGAATACTTCCAGAATCAGGAGCCAAAATACCATTCTTCAAGTTTTCATATGCAGTATGTTCACTAGATACGCCTACTCCTCCCCACCAGAAGAAACCATGATAGTCACATATATAATCTAGAAAAGCTTGACCAATATCTTTTTCATTAATATCTTTCTTATCTAATAAAGGTCTAATAAAAAATAAAGGGCCATTAGTATCATCATCGGCAGCGAAAATGCCATAGTCAACTAAATAGCCTTTTTGTAAACCATATTCTTCAATTATTTTTTCACTTGTCCAGTTTTCTACAGGTGATCCAAGTCTTACACCAATACACTTTCCTAGAAAACTTGCATAAGTTGTATTTAAATAATTAAGATAATTCTTATCAAGCATTATTTTCTCCTAGTAAATGTTTAATAAAATAATTAGTAGTTTCATCAGTTAGTTTTTTAGATAATTCTGTTTTACTATTCCAAGCACCAAAACCATGATCTGCACCCTCTATAGTTAATAGTGTTCTATCTTTAGCATTTATTAACTTATCATATGTTTCTAAAGCAATACGATGTAAAACAGTAACATCTTGATCACCATGGACAATTAATGCACATCCTTCAAATTTACTTAAACCTTTTTCAGGTGATAAGTTTTCCATATCATCAATTAAATCTTTACTAAGTTTAATATATTCACTATCAAAACTATTATAGAAATCACAATAGCCTTTTTCATTTGCTTCCTTTTTCATTTTTTCTAATGATTCACCTAAGAATGTATCTTTATTATCAAAAGCTTCAAAAGTTGCGCCAGCCCATAAACTAATTACTTTTACTTCTGGATGTTTATCAATAAATAATGAAGTTAATCTTCCACCCATACTATAACCAATCATACCAACTTTATTTTTATCAATGTTATATTTTTCTATCATGTATTCATAACATGTTTCAATATCATCTAAATTATTTCTTAAAGTATAGTTAATAAAATCTTCTTCAGAATCATCACAACCTGCTTGAGCAAACATAATACTATTTACACCATATTCACTTAACTTATCAGCAACTTCAATAAATCTATTGTCTTCACTCTTGTTTGCTTTAAAGCCATGAACCATTAAAACTAGTGGTCCACCTATTTTTCCTTCAACAATTATAGAATGAATATTAGTATTTCTTTTTGATTTTATTGTCTGTTTAAGCATAGTTATTAATCTCCTTTATATAGTTATATTAACATAGTCTAAACACTGTTTTGTGTTTTCTTGACATCTTTTAAAAGCATATAATAATATGAAAAAGTAATCAGTATTACACATATAAAAAATAAGGAGAAAACACATGTCAGAATACTACGATCCTTGGGCAGCTACCACTTCTAAACATGGTATCAGCGCCGATTTACTGATCTCAGCTATGCAAAAATGTATCAGAAGAGGTCAAGAAGCTTTAGCTATGCGTTTTGCATATGAACTCTACATCACATCGCAATTTCATGAAGAAAAACTATGGAATAGACTATTAGTAATATGTGTTGAAGATATTGGTTTTGGTGATCCTAATTCAATATTGATTGTTAAAACATTAAACGATTTAAGAAAAGAATTTCCATACCTAGATGGTGATAGACCTATATTCTTCTTATATGCAATTAGATATTTATGCAATTGTAAAAAAGAAAGATCTACAGATCATATTAAGAATATAATCATGATGGAAAATGAAAAAGGAGAAATTCCTGAAATACCTGATTATGCAATAGATATGCATACTAATAAAGGTAGATTTGAATTAAAAAGAGATGTCTTCTATTTCTTAGATGAAGCATCTAAGGTTGAACCTTTATGGGAAAACTATGATGATACATACTATAAACAACTATATAAAATGTATCAAGACAAAGCTAAACAAGAAAAAGAATAAAGATGGATAATTCCATCTTTTTATTCACTTGTATATATTGCTTTAGCGTATTTCCCTTTATCTATCATTAATGGTTCATAAATCTTTAATTTAGACATTGGACCTATTTTTAATTTCATCATTACTCTTAATGCGTGTTTAGAATTAATGTCATGAACAAAGCGCATCTTCATAATCTTTAATTTATATTTCTTACACATTTCAAACAATTCAGGGAAACGATCTGCTTGATATAAGATATAAGCTTCACCATTATCTTTCATAAATTTTCTTAAAGCTTTAAACAAATCTTCCATAGGTAAACTTTCTTCAAACATTGCCTCTTTAAAATAAATGTCTTCGGTGACATTATTCATTTCAAAAAAAGGTGGATTACATATAACTACATCAACTGCTTCAATATCTAAATCTTGTATCTTAGAATGATATAACTTAAAGTCATTTGAATACTTACTTAAATTTCTTTTTGCGACTTCTAATGCATCTTTATGAATATCAACACCATATAAGTATTTTGCGCCATGATAATGTGCATAAAGAAGTAAAGCTCCTGTATTTGTGCCAATATCTAATACTGATTTGTTTTTCATTTTATCTAGAAACATACCTAAAAAAGCTGTATCAGTATTTGCTTTGATAAAGCGTTCATCTTGTTCAAACTCATAATCAATAAATTTTAAATAATCAATTTTCTTCTTCATAATCTTTTGATAATTCAAAATAGAATGTTGATCCTTGTTTTTCTATGGATTCAACACCATATTTTGCTTTGTGAGCTTCTAAAATAGCTTTAGCTATAGCTAATCCTAAACCTGTAGAATTCACAGAACGATTGAAATTCTTATCAACTTTATAATACCTATCCCAGATATATGGTAAAGCATCTTGAGGTATTCCTGAACCCTCATCTTTTACTTCAAGTCTTACTTTATCTTCATCATCAATTGTTTTGATTATTATCTTTGAATTATCGTCAGAATACTTCAAGGCATTAGATAAATAATTATATATAACTTGTGATATTTTTATTTCGTCTGCATATACTACACAATCATCTAAATCTAATACAAGATTAATATTCTTTTCTTTTATTAAATTGGATAATAATAAGACAACATTATTAACACATTTTTTCAAATCAAAATTATTTAAATTGAGCTCAATAATACCTGATTGTAGTTTAGATAATTCAGACATATCAGATACTAGTTTATCTAAATATTCTGTTTCTTGAATAATTACATCTAAATGTTCATTACGCTTTTCAGGATCATTTCCTGATATATCTTTAATCATTTCTGCATAAGCTTTAATCATTGTTAAAGGAGTTTTAATGTCATGAGAAACATTTGCAACCAAGTCTTTTCTTAAATCATTAACTTTTGATAATTTTTCAGTAGCATCATCTAAAGTTGAAGCAAGATCATTTATCTCTGAAAAAGAATTTGTTTCAAATTTAGCATCATAATTACCCATAGCTAATTTATTAGCTTCATTTTTCATTTGCACAATAGGACTAGATATTCTTCTTGCAAGAAAGAATGCTACTACAAGTGAAATAAGCATAACAATAATAGCTAAATATAAATATTGATTCATAATAAAATCGATATATGATTCAACTGGTTCTAGTGGTGTATTTAATATTAAGTAATAATTAGCTAAATTAGTTTTTATTTGTTTACCATACAAAAGCATTTCGGTGTTTGTTAATTGAGAATTCAAAGTGATTGAGTATGGATTTTCTTTTTTTATTCTTTCAATAAAATTTTCAGGGTTTTCTCTTATAATAAAAGTTTCATCTTCAATACTTATTTGTTTATCCAGCATGCATAATTGTCCTAAAGAATCTGGAGGATAATATATGCTTTGATTGTTTTCGTTATAGATAATAGCACATACATTATTGCCGATGATTGTTCTTGCTGCAGAATCTAAATCATTATTATTTACATTATCTTTTAATAACAAAGATTCCATGGTAGATGAAATAGAATCGATTATTCTTAATCTATCATCTCGATAATAAGGCTTAATTAAAACCACTAGAAGTATTCCTAGTAAAAGCATTATTGATATAGAAAAACCTAGAAAGTATAACCAGGTTGAAAATCTTATACCTTTAAAATTAAATTTCAAATTTATACCCCATACCTCTAACAGTAACTATATGATCAGCATATTTACCAAGATCTTTTCTAAGCATCTTAATATGTGTATCAATAGTGCGATCATCATCATAGTAGTCAGTTTGCCAAACTGCAGATAATAGTTTATCTCTTGTTAAAGCAATGTTTTTATTTTCTACAAGATATATTAATAAATCTAACTCTTTAGGAGTCATCATAACTTTTTTGTCATCAATACTTACACTTCTTCCAGATACATCAATAATTAATCCATCAAAAACATATTTTTCATTATCTCTAAGATTATATCTTTCACATACAGCTTTTATTCTAGCCATTAATTCTTTTGGTGAAAAAGGTTTTGTGACATAATCATCAACTCCTATTTCAAAAGATAAAAGCTTATCATCTTCTTCTTGTCTTGCTGAAAGCATAATAATAGGAACATCTTTAATCGCTTTTATTTTTTTACATGCGCTAAAACCATCAAGTTCAGGCATCATGATATCCAAAACGATACAATCATAATTATTGTTACGTACTTTCTCTATTGCATCTTTGCCATTACTTGCTTCATCACATTCATAATTTAGTGCCTTAGCATATTCAGATACAACTTCACGAATTTTTATTTCATCATCAACAATCAATATCTTCATGATAGCCTCCTATAAAAGTTCAATTTTCTTTACAAGACATGAATCTTGTCTTTCCATTTTTCCTTCAAATAATATATATTTTCCTTTTGATAGTTTTGAAGCAAATTGTGAATACAAATTAGGCATCACAGCTAAAGACAAAGAACCCTTATCATCAACCAGATCCACAAATGCCATTAGATCACCTTTCTTAGTCTTTATCTGCTTAATATTCTTAATTAAACCAAATCCCTTTATATTACCAGTGCTTATAGATAAATTATACAAATTATCTGTATTAATATTGTATTTTTTCTTAACTGCAATTATTGGATTAAAGCTAAAATAGAAACCTAATACATTTTTTTCATTTTCCGCAAGAATCATATTATCATCTCTTAATTCATTGATAATTGGTTTATCATCTTCTTCAATTAAAGATACTTCATTTTTATGAGCATTAGCATACATAATCACATTATCTAAAGCAGAAATCATAGTATTACGAGAATGTTTAAACTCATCAAACGCTCCTGCATAGATTAAGTTTTCTATTACATTTCTTTCTACGCCTTTTATTATTAATCTTCTTACAGTTTCAACATAATCTAAGAATGGACCATTTTGATTTCTTTCATCAATTATTTTTTGGCTAGAGATACTTCCTACTTCTTTACATATACTTAAAGGCATGATTATACTATCGTCTTTAATGATATATGTAAGCTCGGAATCATTAATACTAATACCCTTAATCTTTTGTTTAATATTTAAACATTCACTTATATAATCATATGTTTTACTTTGTGAACCAATAACACCATTTAATAATGCTTTATAGAAGTATAATGGATAGTTTGCTTTTAGATAAGCTAATTGATAAGCAATTAAACCATAAGCTATTGAATGAGATTTATTAAAACCATAATTCGCAAACTCTAATATCAATTCATATACTTTTTCACTTAACTGCTTACTATATCCTTTTTGAATGCATCCTGCAATAAAGTCTGAATGAAGATTCTCAAGTTCTTTAACTTTCTTTTTAGACATAGCTTTTCTTAAAATATCAGCTTTACCATAACTAAAACCTGCCATTTTTTGCGCAATATTTATGATTTGCTCTTGATAGACTATGATGCCATAAGTTTCTTTTAAAATCTCTTCTAAATTTGGATGAAGATATTTAATCTTATCAGGATTAGCTCTACTATTTAAGAAATTAGGAATATTCTTCATTGGACCAGGTCTAAATAAAGCTATACACATCGCTATTTCTTCAAATGTCTTTGGTTGCATTTGTCTTATTAAATTTCGCATACCAGAAGATTCAAGTTGGAATACTCCTAGCACATTAACATCATCAATTAGTTTAAATGTTTTTTCATCATCTAAAGGTATATCTTTAATATTGAAATTTTCTTTTTTATTAATCTCTTTTGTAATCTCAGCAATTATACTTAAATTTCTTAATCCTAAAAAATCCATCTTGATTAATCCTAATTCTTCAAGATATTCCATTGTATATTGTGTAGAGAAAAGATCATTTTCTATTCTTGTTACAGGAACAACTTCATCAAGTTGTTTTTTAGACATGACAATACCTGCAGCATGTGTTGATTCATGACGAGGATTAAATTCTAACTTTCTAGCTATTCTATATAATTTACGATATCTTTCATCAGATTCAATCTTTTGTCTAAATAAAGGAATTGTTTCATATGCTTTTTTTAAATCCATATCAACTGCATTAGGAATAATCTTACAAATACTATCTATTTCTCTATTAGGATAATCTAATACTCTTCCCACATCTCTTAAAACTTGTTTAGCCTTCAAAGTTCCATAAGTAATAATATGACCCACATGTCTAATGCCATATTTATCTCTTACATATTCAATAACTTCATCTCTTTCATCATCTGGAAAATCAGTATCAATATCAGGCATTGTTATTCTTTCTGGATTTAAAAATCTTTCAAATATTAAACCATATTTAATTGGATCTATATCAGTTATACCTAAACAATATGAAACTAAAGACCCTGCAGCTGAACCTCTTCCTGGTCCAACCATTATTCCTTTTTTCTTTGCGAATAATATAAAATCATAAACTATTAAAAAATAGTCTTCAAAATTCATTTTTATTATTACTGATAATTCATATTCCAAACGTTTTGAATATTCACTTGTGATATTACCTTTTAGTCTTCTTTTAAGTCCCTCTTTACATAAAGAAACTAAATATTGTTTTGATGAAACATTACTCTTATTAATATATTCTGGTAAAGAAGTTGAATAATTTAAATCAACATTACATTTAGATGCAAAGACATCAGTATTGATTAAAGTATTTTTATCATATAAAGCATCATATTCTTCTTTGCTTAAAAAATGTCTTCCAATATCAATAGTATTATCAATATCACTTACTAATTTTTTATCTCTTATACACTTTAAGACATTGTACTCTTCATAATCATTACTATTTAAATAATAGGTTCTATTTATTGCAAGTGTTTGAATGTTGTGTTGTTTTAAAAGAGGTTTAAGTTTTTCATTGCGGGAATTATTAATTGCGATATCATTATCCACAAGCCCCACAACATAATCTCCAAACATCATTCTTTGCCTATCAATAATTTGATTTGTATCCATATTTTTATCTATGTAGGCTGTTAAAGGCATATCATCAGATAAAAGACATAAGATATTATTTTCACGATATTTATTCAATATATTTAAATCAATTATTTTGTCATCACTTGTACAAATATGGCTTGAAAGTCCCATAAGGTTTTTAAAACCATCGTCATTTAGTGCGTATAAAATCATTGAATATACTTGATCATCAGCTTGAATATCAAATTCTAATCCAAAAATAGCTTTAATATTATTCTTATCACAAGCTTTTTTAAAAGCCATTGCCCCAGCTAGGACATTTTTATCAACTAAAGCTAAATGAGTATATCCATATTTCTTTCCATAAGAAACAATGCCTTCAATACTACACATTGATGAAAGCAGACTATAAACACTTCTTATATATAATGGACAACTCATATAATCATTATACTTTATTATTTTGATAGGTAATGTTAGAATGATAATACACCCATGGGGGGTATGTTTATGGAAAAAACTTATGAAGTAAAAGGAATGACTTGTGTCATTTGTAAAGGAAATGTAGAGCGAGCTTTAAATAATGCTGAAGGTGTAAAAGATGTTAAAGTTAACCTTTTGGAAAATGAAGCTACAATAACTTTCGATGAAAATATTACTGATGAAACTAAATTAGCTAAAGCAGTAAAAGATTCAGGATACGAACTAGTAATATCAAAGACTAATACTATTGACTATACCAAAATTAATATGATTATATCTGTAGTTTTAGTATTAATCTTAATGTATTTTTCTATGGGTCATATGTTTAATATACATATTCCTGAATATGGTAAGTATATACAGTTTGTGTTATGTACAATAATTATTATTTTAAATATTCATTACTATAAATCAGGTTTTAATTCTTTGAAGAATCTTCATCCTAATATGGATGCCTTGGTGTCAATTTCATCTTTAGTATCATACTTATATTCAATTTATGTAATGCTTATAAATAATCATCATTATCATTTGTATTTTGAAACAGCAGCAATGGTCTTAGTAATTGTAACTATTGGTAAATATATTGAAGGAAACAATAAGAAAAAAGCTAGTAAGACAATTAGAGGATTGGTTACTTTAATACCTATGCAGGCAAATCTAATAAAGGATAATGAGATCGTAATTATTCCAATAGATGATTTAAAAAAGAATGATGAAATATTAATAAAACCAGGAGAATCTATACCTCAAGATGGAATTATTATTTCTGGAACTACTACTATTGATGAATCAATGATTACTGGAGAATCGATTCCTCAAAGTAAGACAATTGATAGTGAAGTAATTGGTGGTACTGTAAACCTTAATGGTGAAATCAAAGTTAGAGTTACTAAAAATGCAAATCAAACTACCCTATCTAAAATAATTACTCTTACTAAACAAGCTACAATGTCTAAAATACCTGTTGAAAAGTTTGCGGATACTGTATCAAATTATTTTGTATTTGGAGTAATTGGAATATCTATACTAACTTTTGTAGTGTGGATGCTTATAGATAAAAATTTTGAACAAGCTTTAAATTTTGCATTGTCAGTGCTTGTTATAAGTTGTCCATGTGCTTTGGGTTTAGCTACTCCTGCAGCAATCATGGTTGCATCAGGAAACGCTGCTAAGAATGGTGTTTTAATTAAGAACCCAGAAATCTTAGAAGTTGCAGGAAATATTAAATATGTTGTATTAGATAAAACTGGTACCTTAACAAAAAATAAATTAGAAATAATAGATACAAGAATCTATGATGATGAATTTATAAATGTTTTATCTTCTCTAGAAAAAAGATCCAATCATCCTATAGCTAAAGCAATCAATGAACTATATCCTGATGGAAATATTGAATTTGATGAGTTTGAACAAATATCTTCTAAAGGTTTATTAGCTTCAAAAGGAAATGATATATATTATGCAGGTAATTTAAAACTAATTGAACAATACTCTAAAGCTAATGAAAAAGATATTGAATATGCCAAAGATAATAACTATTCATTTATCTTAGTTGGTAAAAATGATAAATTATTAGGAATTGTTTATTTAGCAGATGTATTAAAAGAAAGTTCATACGCTGCCATACAGAGTTTAAAGAAAAGAAATATCACTCCTATCATGTGTACTGGAGATAATGAGATAACTGCAAAAAATATCGCAAGAAAACTTAATATTGATGAATATTTATCTAGTGTTACACCTCAAGATAAAAATGAATTAGTTCTTGAAAAGAAAAAAGATGGCAAGGTTGGCATGGTTGGTGATGGAGTCAATGATGCGATTGGTTTATCTAGTGCAGATGTTTCTTTCTCGGTTGCCAGTGGAACTGATATTGCTTATGCAACTAGTGATGTTGTCTTAATGAGTAATTCCATCCTAGATGTTTCATTTATGATAGATTTAGCAGCGAAAACAATGAGAATAATTAAACAAAATTTATTCTGGGCTTTATTCTATAATGCCTTATTTATTCCTGTTGCTGCAGGTTTATTCTACAAACCATTTAATTTAAGTTTAAATCCTATGATTGGTGCTATCACCATGTCGGTGAGTTCAATATTCGTTTTAACAAATGCACTTAGAATTAATTCAATTAAAAAGGAGGAAATTAACACGATGAACAAAACTGTATTAATTGAAGGTATGATGTGTGAACACTGTGTAGCTCATGTAAGCAAAGCTTTACAAGATTTAGGAGCTCAAGTAGAAGTATCTTTACAAGATAAGAAAGCATATTTAACAAACACTTCATTAACAAACGAACAAATTATTCAAGCTATTGAAGATGCAGGATATGAAGTAAGTGGTATTGAAAATGACTAAAGATCATAAAACTGTAAAAAAGTATTTAACAATCGCTAAAGGACAACTTGAGGGTATCATCAAAATGGTTGATGAGGATCGTTATTGTTTGGATATTTCTGATCAATTAATGGCAACAAGAGCCCTATTAAAGAAAACTAACAATCTCATCTTAAAGAATCATATAGATAATTGCGTTAAAGATGCAATCAAAGATGGTGATGATAAAAAAATAGATGAAGTTATTAGAGCTTTAGAAAAACAGATTTAACAATTGTATAATGAACTTATGAAAAGAGAAAATACAAGACAGATTAAAGTTGGAAATATTACCATTGGTAATCAAAACAAAGTAATAATCCAATCAATGACAAACACTAAAACTAAAGATGTTGAAGCTACTGTAAAACAAATTCATGAATTAGAAAAAGCTGGTTGTGAATTAATTAGAGTTGCCATACTTGATATGCAAGATGCCTTGGCAGTTAGTGAAATAAAAAAACAAATTAATATTCCTTTAGTTTGTGATATTCACTTCAATCCTGATTTAGCTATTCAAGCTATTAAATCAGGTGCTGATAAGATTAGATTAAATCCAGGCAATATCGAAAACGAAGAAAAGATTAGACAGATTGTAAGTCTTTGCAAAGAGCATCATGTACCTATTAGAATTGGTATAAACGCAGGTAGTTTAAATAAGAAATATGAATTGTCTGCTAATGCTATGATTGAATCTGCAAAAGATCATTTAAGAATACTTGAAGCAATGGATTTTCATGATATATGTTTATCATTTAAATCATCTGATCCTCTAGAATGTATTGAAACATATAAACTCGCATCTGAAACTTTTGACTACCCTTTACATCTAGGAGTTACAGAAGCTGGAACTCTACTAGATAGTACAATTAAATCTTCTTTAGCACTAGGAAGCTTACTACTTGATGGAATTGGTGATACTATTAGAATCTCTATTAGTGATAATCCTGTTGAAGAAATCAAAGTAGCTAAAAAATTATTAAGAGCTTGTAAGTTAAAGATGGATGTAGCAAATCTAATATCTTGTCCAACTTGTGGAAGAATACAATATGATATGCTTCCTATTGCAAAACAAATGGAGAAATATTTAGAAAATGTAAATAAAGATATTTCGGTAGCAATTATGGGCTGTCCAGTAAATGGACCACTAGAAGCTAAAAGAGCTGATATAGGTGTTGCTGGAGGAAAAGATAGTGCTGTTTTATTTAAAAAAGGAGAAATTGTTAAGACAATTCCTCAAGATAAAATAATTGAAACTTTAATATCAGAAATAGAAAAAATGTAAGGAGCTAATTAATAGCTCCTTGTTTTTGGAAGAAATAAACTTCCTTATATTTAAACGCATTTCTTATAGCTGCGTAAGCTAATGGTAATAGGTATGGAAGGAAGATGAATGCAAGCATCTTAAATAAACTAGCTTTCGTAAATAATGAATATAAACTATCAGGTAAAACAATAATCAATAGTGAACTAATAATTATTGTTGATAAACAAATTAATAATATTGGAAGGATAAATTTGTTTTTAAACAAATATAGATATTCATTTGTAATAGCTGTATCAATACTCATAACCATTAATAAGATATGCAGTTTTGAAAAAAAGTATGGAATATTGCTAGGAATAAGTATTAAGCAACTAATCACAAACATAAGAAAGCCAATTAGTAGTATCCTATAACAATTAATACTATCTTTAAACAAAAGCAAGTATATACATCCAATAGCTCCAATAAGAATACCAAGTATTTCTTTACCATTTAAGAATAAGCACCAAGATATAATCATCAACCAGTAATTTCTAATAACTAACATTTTCATCTTCCTACCTCCTGATTACATAATATGCTAAATAAAAAAAGATATTGTCCAAATATTTGGACATATATATAATTAAATTATGAATAAACAAAGACTACTAAAATTAATTGAAGTCTTAAGAAATAATACTGATATAGATCATAAATTATCTATAAATCAGATTATTTCTCTTTTAGAGCAACAAAACATTAAAATCAATAATCGTAAAACAATCTATGATGATTTTAAAGTATTAGCTGATTATGGATATGATATTGAATATGATAATGGCTATTATTTATCAGAAGCACCATTCACATTATCTGAAATTAAAATAATAATTGATTCTTTGAATTCTTTAAAAAATCTTGATGATGTATTTTTAAATAGACTAAATACTAAACTGTATTCTTTTATTTCTAAATATGAAGTAACTAAACTAAAAAAACTTGAATATCATAATAAACATAAAGATAGAAAATTTATTAATAGATTAGAAGATGCACTTCAAGCTATTACAGAAAAAAAGAGTTTACTAATAACTAGAAATAATAAAAATGAAGAGTTAATCATCCCAATATTCTTATATAGACAAAATGATTACTACTATCTTTATTATCATTATTTAAATAGCGATAAAATATACCATACTAGATTCGATAATATTGATAGTATGAAATTATCTGATGAAACAGATGAAATTAATATCAGTACATCTCAAATAATAGGACACATAAATGAGAGTACTAATGCATATTATTCAGGGAAATCACAAACAATTAAATTCAAGATTCTTAATGATAGTCAATACCTACGCACAAGACTTAGTGATGATTTTAGTAATATTGTATTTTCTAAAGATGGTTTTTCTATAAAAGCAAATGTCAACAATGTGTTTTTTTCTAAAATATGTGCATATGGTTTAGATATAAAAATCAGCGATAAAGATATCGCTGATAAGTATAAAGATTATTTAAAATCTATTATTCATAATCATTAGGTGTGTAGTAATATTTTAAGTTTTCAATATCGATGTTTTGTGCTTTTAATAACTCACTTACAGATACTAATTGATATCCCCTATTAACTAGTTCAGGTACGATTTTTTCGATTGCTGAAGCAGTTTCATCATAAATATCATGGAATATTAAGACATCTCCTGAGTCAAGTTTTTGATTTAATATTTGTGCACATATTTCTTCAACATCTCTGGTGTACCAATCTTCAGAATCAATATCCCATAAGATAGCAGGAACTGGAGAAGCTTCCACTACTGATGAATTAAATTCTCCAGATACTGGTCGATATGTTTTAATATCATATTCCATAAACTCTTTCATATAATCAATTGGTCCATTAATCTCTTCATAAATATCATCTTTCAAAGATAATTCTGTAAGTGAATAAGTATGAGTTTGTGTATGAGATGCATATTCATTACCTTGATTTATTGAATCTTTTAAAAAGAAATAAACTTGATAATCAGACCAAACATCACGATCTTGAAGTTTATCACCTATTACATAGAAAGTGCCACAAGCGTCATAGTCATATAATGTATTAACTATTCTTTCAGTTGAAGTACTACCCTTTTCATATGAAAACTGTGGACCATCATCAAATGTTAAAGCGATGATAGGATGTTCAGGGTTTGTATCAATATATGTAGGTTTTACATATAATTCAAATGGAAAACCAAAATTCATATTGATTTCTTTTTGAATATACTTTAATGGAACATAAACATCCATCTCATGTTGTGGAACATGACATTTTAAAAATTCTTGTTCAATAGAATATGTAACATTAGAAAAATCAATATTTTCAACTTTTAATTGTTTTAAAAATTCAGCGTTGTAGTATTGTTCAGGACGTTCTTTCTTATATGTATATCTTATATAATCACTAATCATTTTCTTGCCATCATCAGAAACTTCACTGATTTTTAATAGATTATATTGTTTATCAGTAAAATAGCGATAATCACCACCATAACTGATCTGATAATAATCGCCATAAGGTATTAATGTATAATCAAAGATTCTATCATCTTTTACACCTTTACATATTTGCTTAGCTGTTTTTAAACCATTTTCTCCTTTAGGATAAAAGGCTAAACAATGTCTAGTTTTATATGTTCTAGCATCTTCATGAATTGATTTTTTACCAATAAAAGAAAAGTTAGTATTAAATAAAACTAATCCTAGTAATATAACTAGAGATAAGGCAAAAATAACTAGTACCGACTTATTTAATCTTCTTTTTTTCATCTACTTTATTATAAACTATTAATGATAAAACTTTATTAAATAATGATATCTTGCTATATAATGTTGTTAAAGGGGTAAACTATGTATTCTTTCGCAAACGACTATTCTGAGGGAGCTTGTCCCGAAGTATTAGAAGCTTTAATTTCAACAAATTATAATCAAACAGCTGGTTATGGATTAGATGAATATTGTGAGACAGCTAGTGATTTAATAAAAGAAAAAATAGGAAATAAAGATATTGATGTTCATTTTGTTACAGGTGGTACACCTGCAAATGTTTTAGCTATGTGTTTATTAAAACCATATGAAGCTGTCATTTCTGTGGAATCAGGTCACATCAATGTCCATGAAACTGGAGCTGTAGAAGCTACTGGACATAAAATTATTGAAGTTAAAGGAAAAAATGGAAAAATTACAGTTCAAGAAATTCAAGACGTAGTTAAAAATCATATAGATGAGCATATGGTTAAACCTAGAATGGTTTTTATTTCTAATGCGACAGAATTTGGAACAATATATTACAAAGAAGAATTAAAAGAAATATATAACACATGTAAGGAATTAGGATTATATTTATATCTTGATGGTGCTAGACTTGCTAATGCTCTAGTTGCTCAAGGAAATGATTTAAGTTTAAGAGATATTTGTGATTATACTGATATCTTCTATTTAGGTGCTACTAAAAATGGTGCATTAATGGGAGAAGCAATGATAATCAAGAATAATAAATTAAAACCTAATTTTAGATATTTGATGAAGCAACATTGTTCAATGCTTGCAAAAGGTAGGGTTATTGGTATTCAATTTTTAGCTTTACTTAAAAATGATCTATATTTAGAAAATGCAAGAAATGCTAATATCATGGCACAAGCTCTAAAATATATTTTTAAACAATTAGGATTTAAGTTTTATATTGAATCACCTACTAATCAAATATTTCCAATTATTGATAATAATCTACTAGAAAAAATAAAAAGCAGATATACAATCATTGAATGGGGAAAATATGATGACAATCATACAATAACAAGATTTGTTTGTTCATGGGCAACAAGAAAATCTGATATCCAAGAATTCTATGAAGATTTACTAGCATTTATAAGACAAGAAAGAATAAGATAGGTCTAAGACCTATCTTTTTAATTCTTCTCTTGTTTCAATTAAACTTTTAATTACTAAATCAATATCTTCTTTACTATGATTTGCACAGACTTGTGTTCTTATTCTTGCTTTGCCTTTAGGTACTACAGGATATGAGAAAGCTACTACATATATACCCTTTTCTCTCATCTTTGAAGCAAAAGCAACAGCTAATTTTTCATCATATAGCATTATTGGTACTATTGGATGAACTCCATCAATAATATCAAACTTATTATCTACTAATTGTTTACGATAATAAGCAGTTAATTCCATTAGATGTTTTCTTAAATCATTAGACTCAGAAAGCATATCAAATAATTCAATGCTTGCACCAACTATAGCAGGAGCTAAAGTGTTTGAGAATAGATATGGTCTACTTCTTTGTCTTAATAAATCAATGATTTCTTTTTTACCAGATGTATATCCTCCAGAAGCTCCACCTAATGCTTTACCTAAAGTTCCTGTAATTACATCAACTCTTCCTTGAACATTACAATATTCAATTGAACCAGCACCATTTTCACCAATAAATCCTGCAGCATGGCTATCATCTACCATCACTAAAGCTCCAAATTCATCAGCTAAATCACATATCCCTTTAAGATTACAAATAATGCCATCCATAGAAAAAACTCCATCAGTAGCGATCATTTTAATTCTGGCACCATTTTGATCAGCTTCAATAAGCTTTTCTTTTAAATCAGACATATCATTATTCTTATAACGATATCTTTTAGCCTTACAAAGTCTTATTCCATCAATGATAGATGCATGGTTTAATTCATCAGAGATGATTGCATCTTCTTCTGTCAACAAAGTTTCAAACAATCCTCCATTAGCATCAAAACATGATGAATATAATATGGTATCTTCTGTTTTTAAAAAATCAGATATCTTTTTTTCTAATACTTTATGTATATCTTGAGTACCACAAATAAATCTAACTGAAGCTAGACCATAACCTTTTTCATCGTATGTTTTCTTTGCAGCATCAATTAATCTTTGAGAATTACCTAATCCTAAATAGTTATTAGCACACATATTTAATAATTTTTCATTATTATCCATAGTGATATATGCACCTTGTGCACTAATAAATGGTGTTTCATCTTTAAATAAGCCTGCATCTTGAATTTCTTGAAGAGTCTTTGAATAAAAACTTAGAGTTTCTTGTTTGTTCATAGTTGTTCCACCTTATCAATATTTGTCCAATCTAATATAACCTTCCCAGATTTACCAGACATCATTGCATCAAAACCTTTTTGATATTCGCTAACATCATAACGGTGAGTAATAATAGGAGAAATATCTAATCCTGCTTCAATCATGGTAGTCATTTTATACCAAGTGTCCCACACTTTTCTGCCATAGATGCCTTTTAGATTTAAACCTGAGAATATCACCTTTTCCATATCAACATTAGTATTTTCAGGAAGTAATCCAAGTAAAGCAATATTAGCGCCATTTTTCATATTATGAATCATTTGATTTAAAGCTGAGCTAGCTCCAGACATCTCTAGACCCACATCAAATCCTTCTTTCATGCCAATTTGTTTCATGACATCTTCTAGTTTTTCTTCGTTTAAATTCACAACCCTAGTAGCTCCTAGTTTCTTAGCCATATCTAAACGATATTGATTAAAATCAGTAACAACTACATGTCTTGCACCTGAGAATTTAACTATAGCAGCTGCCATACAGCCTATTGGACCAGCTCCGGTAATAAGTACATCTTCACCTAAGACATCATATGTTAAAGCTGTATGAGTAGCATTACCAAATGGATCAAATATCGCATATAATTCCTCATCGATATCCTCTCTAGTTTTCCAAACATTTACATAAGGAATAACCAAGTATTGCGCAAATGCACCATTTCTATTGACGCCTACTCCTTTTGCGTTTTGACAATTCTCTTTATGTCCTTCTAAACAATTACGACATTTGCCACAAGTGATATGTCCCTCACCAGAAACAATATCACCCACATTAAAACCTCTTGCGCCTGGTCCAACTTCAACTATTTCTCCTACATATTCATGTCCAATAGTTAATCCAGGTTTAATTGTTTTTTTAGCCCAATCATTCCATTCGTAAATATGTACATCAGTACCACATATCGATGTTTTTTTAATCTTAATTTTGACATCATTGTATCCTACTTCAGGAATTTCAACTTTCTTAGGCCATATACCAACTTCTGGTTTTTCTTTAACTAAAGCCCACATTAGATTATTTTCCATATCAATATCCTCTTTAACTTAATTATAAGATCTATTATTTTAACTTAAAAGAAATACTACCTTTATTATTCTTATATTCAACATCAATCAAAGCACCATTGATTAAGGTCATACCTGGTTCAGTATGTCCTAAATCCATTTCACAAATATGTGGAATACTTCCAAGTGCTTTATCTGCAGCTTTAATATAATCTAATTTTGGATTTTCAACTTTTGGAAAAGCAACTCTACCAATTAATACACCTTTACAATATTTAAACCATCCAGCATTTTTAAACTGAAGTAGAGTTAAATAAAATTCATATGAAGACATATTAAAGACATCAAAATACCAGACAATACCATCATCTTTATATCTTTCAATGAAATCATTTGTATAATCAAACTCAGTTCCAATCAGTTTTGCGATTACTTCAATACATCCACCTATTAATCTTCCACTAATCTTAGCATCAGTTTTACTAAGCCAATTAACTCGATGTTTAAATTTTGTTTCATCATTAATTGTTTCAATAAAATCTTGGTAGCGATTATATGATTTTTGTTTAATGATGTTACCTTTTATGTATTCAAAGAAAGTATCTTGAGATCTATCGCTTTCAAAAACAAAACCTGCACCATTTTTGCCATATAAAGTTGCAATATCAAGTGAAGTTGTTATTGTGAAAAGAATATTTGTTGGATCAGACATTCCTGATATCCATTTAGGATTATCTTTAATATGCTCAAAATTAACATAAGGCATTATTTCAAGCATGTAATCTCCACCAGATGCACATAAAATCATATCAACACTTTTATCTAAGAATAATTCATCTAACTCTTCAGCTCTTTTCTTAGCGGTTGTAGATCTTTCATTATCAACTCTAACTGATTTTGTTTCTTTAACTTTATAATCTAAACTACGTAAATATCTGTTAGATTCTAATAAAGAATCTAATTTGTGCCCCACTCCTGCACTTGGTGCACATATACCTATTTTGGATTGTTTTTTAATAAATTTTGGATAAATCATATGACTTTAAGCTCCTTTATGTTCATTATATATTATCTTAATTATTAAAAGTTTTTATCTTCTAAAAAAGTTTGCAATACCATACTATTTATTTTAAAATGATATTGCATATATATAAAGTTGCTAGTAAAGGGGATTTATGACAGGTAAGGTTAAGTGGTTTAATGCTGCTAAGGGTTATGGCTTTATCACTGGTGATGATGGAAAAGAAGTATTCGTACATTTCTCTTCAATTCAAATTGATGGCTATAAGACTCTAGATGAAGGTCAAGCTGTTGAATACGAAGTAAATGATGGCGAAAAAGGACCTCAAGCATATGATGTAAAGAAGATTTAATCATTTAAATAAACCAAAAAGAACTCTAAGAGTTCTTTTTTAATCAACATTATTCAATTCTTCAACTAATTCACTTCTTATTGTTTCTATAGCATTAATTGTATAATCAATCTTATTTCTTGCATCAGTGATTTTGCTTTGTACTTGTAGATCAGTAAAGATATTATCAAAGAAGTAATCAGCAAACGATAGAAAATCATCCATCTTAAAGTCTAAGTCTACTAAATTATCAATATCATCAAGCTCTTCAGTAAACTTTTTTAAAGCTTCTTTAGCTTTATTCATACTTTGTTGAGCAATGGACATCTTCTTTCTTTTAAACATTGTAGAAAAAATAGTACCTCCAGAAATATCTAATATGCCCCATCTTCTAGCACTAGCTAAACTTTCTTTAGCATCATAAAGATATTTTAATGCTTCATCAGCAGCATCAATGGTTTCAAATATTTCATTTATATATACATTATTTTCCATAGCTATATTGTATATGAGTTATCACTATTAACTTTTATATGAGCCTTAAAGAAGTATTTACAAGTATCCACCATATACTTAACATCTTTAACTCCTGCAGTTTCTACAGGTGAATGCATTGCCCATTGACTAAGACCAATATCTACACTCAAAATTGATACATGTCTACTAGCCTTATTACCAAGAGTACCTCCACCTCTTCTTCCTGTTTTATTGGTGAAGTATTGATATTTAATTTTATGATCATCCATAATTTTCTTTAATAAAGCACAGCTTAATGAATCAGTAGTATATGATTGAGCAGCATTATATTTAATAACCACACCCTCATTTAATCTAGGAGCATTATTTAAATCATATAATTCAGCATGGTTTGGATGTAGACCATGTGCATTATCAATCGATAGCATCATACCTTGATTAATCAAAGACATATAATCTAAACTTAAATCTTTACATATTCTTTCAATGCTTGCTTTTAAAAAGTCAGAATCAGCTCCTTGTCTGCTTAATGAGCCAACTTCTTCATTATCAAAACATGCATATATGTTGATATTATTGTCATTAAAATTATTTAAGAAGCCTAATAAACTAGTATATGCACTCTCAAGATTATCAATATGTCCACAAGTAAAAAACTCTTTTTTATCAGACCAAACATATCCTTTTTGAATTGGATATAAATATAAATCAAAACCAGAAATATTTTCTTTTTTAACTTTAAGTTTATTTGCTAAATAAGCATTAAAATCAAAATTCTTATTTAAAGTAATAATTGGAACCATATCAACTGCAAGATCTGGTTTTTTATCTTCAATATTTCTATCTAGATGAGGAGCCATTGATGGAATTATACAAAATGGTTCTTCATCCATAAAGATACGACTTGTAATCTTTCCTTTTTCTTTTACTATAACTCTACCCGCAATTGATAAAGGTCTATCAAACCATGGTCTATAAAGCATTCCCCCATATTCCTCAACATCAAGCTTAACTGCCATATCAGTCACAATAATAGGATTTGGTTTTAATTTCATACTAGGACAATCACTATGTGATGCCACAATATGAACAGAAGGATCATTTAGCTTTTTACCAACATTAAAAGCTATAATACTTGAATCATTTCTAGTTATATAGTATTTTTTATTCTTTTGAATCTTTTCTTTATTTAGTTTTTCATATCCATTATTTATCAATATTTTTTCAATATTAGCAATAGCTTTAAAAGCTGTAGGACTCTCATCAATAAATTTAATTAAATCATTTATCATAACTTTCCTTCTTTCTATCTTTTATAATTATATCTTATCTATTAAAACATGGTTTATAATATTATTAAGGTATATATGATTAATAAATTTGTTTTAAGTAGGAGTCAAAATCTATCTTATGTTAAAAGTAATCTTGATGATTTCATCAATAATAATTTAATATTGTCTAGATATGATGATGAAGATCCTTTAAAAGATATTGCCTATAATAATTTTAAGACTGCATATGAGTTTATATTAAACAATCCTGATGTAGATAATGATTATAAATGTTTATTAAAACTTCATGATATCTTAATGAAAGATTTAGATGATGGAATAAAAGCTGAATTAAGTGAAGATCAAATATCAGAACTTAAGAAAATGATATATCAACCTACTAAATCAAATACTGAAGTAGCTATTGATGTAATGCTTTATATTTTAGAGAAAAGGATGTTTGTGGATGGTGATGTAAGAGCTGCTTTATTATTCAGTAATAAGATAATGGTTGATAATGGATGTGGTTTTATAACTATTAGTCCAACATATAAAGATACTTTTAGAGAAAAGTTAAGAGAGTATAAAAATAATAACGATTACGATATTAAAGATTGGATATATAAATATTGTATAAAAGGACCTAAATTAGAATATTAAACCTCTTTTTGAGGTTTTTTATATCAGGGGGTAAATTATGAAAAAGAAAGGTTTTTCGATTATCTTATTACTTATTTTTATAGTGCTATCTAGTGTCTGTATGTTTATGGCAGATACTATTCAAAAAGGATCAGGCACTATAGAGATTCTTGATGGACAAATTGATACTGAGCAAGGTTTTTTAACATATAAATTATATAAACCTACTTCAGCCTCATCTTCGTCTAAAGCTCCAGGAGTTCTCTTATTACATGGATATCAAAACGACCATGAAACTTGTGCAGCTTATGCGATAGAGCTTGCAAGAAGAGGTGTTGTTGTGTTGTGTTTAGATGAATATGGACATGGCTCTTCTAGTGTTGGTCTACTTTCTAGAGGTTATGTAAATCATGTAGTTAAGACAAACTATGGAAATGAATCTAAAAATGATGGAACATATCAAGAGATATCAGGAACTAAAAGATATAGATTGTTGATGAATTTTTCTAATTTATCTTTTTTTAATGATTTTTATTCAAAAGATAGTGATGGCAATTCAATTATAGATAGTTCATGTGGTGGTTCTGATGCATACAAGTTCTTAGCAAGTTTAGATTATGTGGATTCTAGTAAACTAGGAGTAAGTGGACACTCAATGGGAACTTGGTCAAGTTGGAGTGTTGCAGCTGATTATGCAGGAACTAATATTGAACCTAAGGCTATAGTTTTACAATGTGGTGAATTATTTAGAGATAGTGTATACGATAAAAATAAAATTCATTTTAATAATGTCTTATTACTTCAAGCAAAATATGATGAATTCTCTTATTTCCGTGATTATAAACTAGTAGTAAATGATGAATTATTAAAAACTCCTTTAAGATATGAGTTTTTAGGCACTGATGCACAAAACGCTATGTGGAATACTACTTATGGAAAATTTAGCGATGGCAGTGCTAGAAGAATGCAGCTATTAAATACTAATCATCGTTTAACCACTCATAATATAGACGGTCTAGAAGCTGCATTAGATTGGTTTGATAATACTATTGGTTTACCAAATAAGATAGATAATTCAAATATTGTTGCTAAAAACAAAGAGTATTTAGTTTTAACAGCAATGCTTCTAGTTTTAGCTAGTTTATTTCCACTATTAGATATATTATTAAGCACTGAAGTATTCAAATATATGGTTGATGAATTACCTGATATAAACAATATAGTAAAACCTAGCTCTTGGTGGAAATCTGCAATCCTTACAATACTTATCTCAGGCTTATCATTCCCATTTATGAGTCAGCTTGGACATGCCCTACTTCCTATACCAGAAAACATCTTTAGAATGACAATTGGTAATGGTTTTGTGGGTTGGTATTTAACTTTAATAATTGTAATGCTTATTACTAATTTAATTAGAATTATTAAGAATAAGAAAAAAGGTATAAATGATGGTAACTTTAGTTTTTGGGCATTTGTATTCTCTTTTATACTTGCAATTTTATTAGTAGGATTTGTTTATGTAATTAATTTAATATATTACAAATTGTTTGATTTAGATTTAAGATTTATTTGGCCATTCTTTAGACCATTTAATATGCAACGTTTCATACAATTCTTAATTTATTTGCCTATATATTCTCTATTCTATTTATTGAATAACACAAATATTATGAAGAATTTAAGAACTAAGGCTACATATTATAAAGGTATATTTGGTTTTATATTAAATTGGTTAGTTAATTTCTTCTTAATGTGTTTTGGAATTATATTAATTGTTTTATTAGAATATGTACCATTCTTTTTAGATATAGGTCCAGGTGCTGATGTATTATTTGGTTCAACTTTTGGCGGACCATTTATGTCCATATTAATACTATTTGTACCACAGTTATTATTCTTCTCTATTTTGTGTACTTATTGTTATCGCAAAACTGGAAGAGCTTATACTGGAGCCTTTGTAGCAGCGATGTTGGCGTGTTGGATAGTTACAGGTGGTTCATCAATTCTATAGATTAATGAAAGCTTAATAATCAATTAAGCTTTCTTTTTGTATTATAATTGTTTTTATGAATACTAAAAGATTAACTTCTTTAGCAATGTTGATTGCTATTTATGTTGTATTAAGTATCTTAACTCCTATTAGGATTGCCAATTTTAAGTTTACTTTTGAAGCTTTTCCTATTCTAGTTGCAGGATTATTAATGGGTCCAATTGATGGTTTAATGGTAGGAGCTATAGGATCTTTTATATATCAACTGTTGTTTTCAGGATATGGAATTACTGCTACTACTATTCTTTGGATAATTCCTCATGCAGTAAGTGGATTTATAGTTGGTTTATATGCCAAAAAGAAAAACTATGACCTAAACTTTAAACAAACTGCCTTTATATGCAGTATTAGTGCTCTAATTGTCACATCATTAAATCTATTAGCTTTATATATAGATTCTAAATTATATGGATATTATTCATTTGCTTTAGTGTTTGGAAATCTACTTATTAAGATAATAATTGGTATAATACTAGCCATTATTTATTCATCAATATTACCTAAATTAATTAAATTTCTTAAGAAACAAATAGATAGATAAACTATATTTACATGAATATAGTTTTTATTATCTATTTAAAGTAAAATTTATATTAGAGAGGTTGATTAATAATATGACAGATATTGAAATTGCACAAGCTTGTAAGATGAAAAAAATCAATGAAATTGCAAAGACTTTAGATATTCCTGAAGAGTATTTAGAATTATATGGCAATTATAAAGCTAAAGTTGATTATAAATTATTAAAAGAATTGAAGAATAAAAAGAATGGAAAACTAGTTTTAGTTACTGCTATTAATCCTACTCCTGCAGGAGAAGGAAAAACTACTACTACTGTGGGACTTGCGGATAGTTTAAGAGCTATAGGTAAAAAGGCTGTAGTTGCTTTAAGAGAGCCTTCTTTAGGTCCTGTATTTGGTGTTAAAGGTGGTGCTGCTGGTGGTGGCTATGCTCAAGTTGTGCCAATGGAAGATATCAATCTACATTTCACAGGTGATTTTCATGCTATAGGTGCTGCTAATAACTTATTAGCTGCAATGCTTGATAATCATATTCAGCAAGGTAATTCTTTAAATATCGATCCAAAAAGGATTACTTGGAGAAGAGCTGTCGATATGAATGATAGACAACTTAGAAATATTATTGATGGCCTAGGTTCAAGAACTGATGGAACTCCTAGACAAGATGGTTTTGATATTACTGTAGCTTCAGAAGTTATGGCTATATTATGTTTAGCTAGTGATATAAGTGATTTAAAAGAAAAACTATCAAGAATAATAGTTGGATATACTTATGAAAATAATCCAGTAACAGCTGGTGATTTAAAAGCTCAAGGAGCTATGGCTGCATTATTAAAAGATGCGTTGAAACCTAATCTTGTTCAAACTCTAGAAGCTACACCTGCTTTTATTCATGGTGGTCCATTTGCTAATATTGCGCATGGATGTAACTCCATCACTGCTACTAAGATGGCATTAAAGCTTGGTGAATATGCAATTACTGAAGCAGGTTTTGGTGCTGATTTAGGTGCAGAGAAATTCTTAGATATTAAATGTCGTAAAGCAAATTTAAAACCTGATGCTGTTGTGATTGTCGCAACTGTTAGAGCTTTAAAACACCACGGAGGATTAGATAAAGATAGTTTAAATACAGAGAATTTAGAAGCATTAGGAAAAGGAATGCCTAATTTATTAAGGCATGTAGAAAATATTACAAATGTTTATAAACTTCCATGTGTTGTAGCTATAAATGCCTTCCCTACTGATACAGAAAAAGAATTAAAACTTGTAGAAGAAAAATGTAAGCAATATGGTGTAAACGCAGTATTATCTGAAGTTTGGGCAAAAGGTTCAAAAGGTGGAGAAAACCTTGCAAAACAAGTTGTTGAATTATGTGAAAAAGATAATGATTTTGAATATGCATATGATGAAAACTTAAGCATTAAAGAAAAACTTGAAGCTATCGCTAAAAAAATCTATCATGCTGATAAAGTCGAAATTCTACCAAGCGCAAAAACTCAACTTAAACAACTTGAAAAACTTGGTTTTAATAATCTACCTATCTGTATGGCAAAAACTCAATATTCATTTTCAGATGATCAAAATAAATTAGGTGCACCAGAAAACTTCACTATTACAATTAGAAATTTAAAAGTATCTGCTGGCGCTGGATTTATTGTTGCCTTAACTGGAGACATTATGACTATGCCAGGACTTCCTAAAGTACCTGCTGCAGAAAAAGTTGACGTTGATGATAATGGTGTAATATCGGGGTTATTCTAATATGGAAAATAATACATTAAAAAACTTTGTTGAAGAAGTATCTTCAAAACAAGCAACTCCAGGAGGTGGTGGAGTAATTGCTTATGTAGGAAGCTTAGCTTCTAGTTTGGGAATAATGGTGACTAATTTAACTATTGGTAAAAAGACATATGCAAAATATGAAAATGAACTAGAAGATATAAAGAAAGAATTAGAAATATTAAAACTTAATCTACTTGAATGTATTAATAAGGATGCTGAAGCATTTAAACCACTTGCGAAAGCCTATTCACTTTCAAAAGATAGTGAAGGCTATCAAGAAAACCTTGAAAAGTGTTTAAAAGATGCTGCAAACTCTCCATTATTGATTCTAAAATATGCGTGTCGTGTTATAGAACTAGATGAAAGATTAGCGATCATAGGTTCTAAGATATCTGTTAGTGATGCTGCAACTTCTGTGATGTTGGCACATGGTGTATTATATGGAGCCTATGTAAATATAATAGTTAATACTAATCTAATGAAAGATAAAGAATATGCTTCTAATATGAATGATGAAGCTGTTAAACTTTTAGATGAGTACTCAGTAAGAGCATTAAACATTTATGATGATATATGTAAGAGGATAAGTAATGACTAGAATATTAAAAGGTAAACAAGTCGCAGATGCTATCAATCAGAAAAGCATTGCTAGTAATGAAAGATTAAGACAACATAACATCACCCCCACTCTAGCAATCTTTAGAGTTGGTGAAAATGAAGCTGATATCTCTTATGAAAAAAGTGCTATTAAAAAGTGTAATGAAGTTGGTGTTGAAGTAATAGTTAATACTTTTGATTTAAATGTAAGTGAAAAAGAATTTTATAAAAAACTTGATGAAGCAAACAACGATAATTCTATTCATGGTATTTTAGTATTTAGACCTCTACCAAAACAGTTTAATGACAATCATCTAAGAAATTATATCAATCCTGATAAAGATATTGATGGTTGTTCAAATGATTCTTTGGCAGGAATATTTATTAATCAAAGAATTGGTTTTGTTCCTTGTACTAGTCAATCAGCTATAGAAATATTAGATTATTATGGTATAGATATTCAAGGAAAAAATGTTGTGGTTATAGGAAGATCTTTAGTAATAGGAAAACCTGTTTCAATGCTTCTATTAAATAGAAATGCAACCGTAACTATCTGTCATAGTAAGACTAAGGATATAGCTAATATTGCTAGTAAAGCTGATATTTTAATAACTGCTATAGGAAAAAGTGAAATGATAGATAGATCATACACTAATGAAAAGCAAACTATTATTGATATTGGTATATCATGGAATGAAAAGAAACAGAAAATATTTGGCGATGTTGACTATGATGATGTAGTTGATTATGTAGATGCGATTACACCAGTTCCCAAAGGAGTTGGTGCAGTCACAAGCGCAGTTCTTGCAAATCATGTAATACAAGCAGCACTTAGAATTAATAATATCCAGGATTAGTATCTGGATATTTTTATATATGCACACATATTGGAAAACATAATAACACTCATTAAAACTATTTCACTAATGCAAGTTACCATATTGTATTTTAATATTGTTAGAAAAGTTAAAAATACTCCAAATATAAAAACATTTCTAATTGAATTAAATCTATATATATTAATAAAACTGATTAAACTAACTAAAAAACTACCAGAATATGCAAATAATAAATGCAAATTACCTTGTATATTATATGGAACATGATGAGGGATTATTACTCCTATAATCATTGAGATTAATATTACTATAGAGTATCTTCTATTAAGTTTTAAAGTTTCATAGTATAGTATTAATCCAATAACTATTCCAAGAAATAATAAATAGAAATAACCCCTAGTATCTAAACTAAGGGTTGAATAGTTTTCTTTAAATAAATCTAATTTACTGATAGGCAATATAAATAATATATAAGCAATTAGATTAATCGTTATTAATTTATAATTGTTTATCCTCATCAATCAATATTTTTATTGCTTCTACAGCAACTTTAATAGCACCTTCAGTATCATGAACTTGTGGATTATCTAATTGAGCTGCAGCTCTTTCTTGATTTGCTACCACTAGGAAACAAGAACCAACTCTTGCTCTTAAATATTGACCAACTATGAAAAGTGCTGCTGATTCCATCTCTGATGCTTTACAATCTAAAGCTAACCATGCTTTCCACTTTCTAATTAATTCTTCACCATTAGGAAGACTTTCTGGACGATGTTGGCCATAGAAAGCATCTTTTGATTGGCTCACTCCAACATGATATGGTTGATTTAATTTTTTACATGCTTCAACTAAAGCATTTGTGACTTCAAGATTAGCTACTGCAGGAAATTCTATAGGCGCATATTCTCTAGAAGTACCTTCCATACGAATAGAAGCAGTAGAAACAACAACATCACCTGACTTTATATCAAGTTGCATACCACCACATGTACCAATTCTGATAAATGTATGTGCTCCACAAGCAAAAAGTTCCTCTAAAGCAATTGAAGCACTAGGTCCTCCAATTCCTGTAGAGCAAACAGATACTTTTGTACCATTCAAATAACCTGTATAAGTTGTATATTCTCTATTTTGACCTACCTTTTTAGGATTATCAAAAAACATTGCAATTTTTTCACATCTTCCAGGATCTCCAGGTAAGATTACATATTCGCCAATGTCTTCTCTGCCAACACCAATATGATATTGTTTTCCAGAACCTTCAGTATAATCAATCATATTATTTCTCCCCTACTTGTATAATATAATTTTATTAAAATTTGTAGTTAAGCACAACTTCAGACATGAAATATAATGAACCACATATCAAAATGTTTTCATAATTATCAATTGCATAATCTATAGCATCAATATAATTATCAATTGTCTTATAATTATCAAACTCTTTTAAATCAATAACTTGTGTATTATCAAAATTAGTTATTATTAATTCATCACAATGTTTATTTAAAACTTCAATCATTTTTAAGTATTCTTTTCTTTTCAATGCAGAAAATACAATACATTTACTACCTTCAAATTTATCAAATGATTTAACTAAAGCATCAATGCCATGTATATTATGTGCTCCATCTAATATAACTAATGGATCTTTTTTAACTATCTCAAATCTTGCACGCCATAAAGTATTATAAATAGCTTGTTTTGCCTTATTAATATCAATAACAAAATTACAATCTTCAGCAATTATTTCTAATGCTTTTAAAGCTAAAGAAGCATTATTAATTTGATAATCTGCATATGAAGATAATTCATAAGTTTCACCATTAAATATGAATCTTCTATCAGCAATCTTATTTATACTATCTAATTTGTAAAATTCGCAATTTCTTTCCTCAGCAATCTCTTTTACAATTTGAGTACATTCATCATCTAATAATCCTATTAATACTTTTGAATTATTTTTAATAATTCCACACTTTTCAGTACATATTTCAGCTAGAGTATTACCTAGTCTATCCATATGATCAAAGCCAATTGTTGTGATTATTGATAGCTTAGTATTATTCACAACATTTGTTGAATCTTTTCTACCACCAAGACCTACTTCTATAACTGCAAAATCAACATTTTCTTCTTTAAAGTATTCACACATTATTAAATAATCCATTTCAAACATAGAAAGCTTATTACTAGTGAAGAATTCATAATTCTTATTTAAAATTCTTAAAAAAGCTTCATCAGTTATATTTTGATCATTAACTCTAATACGATCTTGATGTTTAACATAATGTGGTGAATTCAAAGTACCAACTTTATATCCCTGGGACATTAGTAAGGCTCTTATATAATTAACAGTTGAGCCTTTGCCATTAGTTCCTGCAACATGAATAACATAAAAACTATCTTGTGGATTTCCAAGTTTTTCACAAGTTTTTTTAAAATTAATGAATGAATATTTACTTGATTTTTGTTTATATATCCAATTTATAGCTTCATCAATATTTGTGAACATATAATTATTATATATCAAGAATTTTTAATAATTACATTTCTTATTTCATCAGCTACTTTTTCACATGAGTCAAAACAATTTTCTAGTCCTTCATAGATATTAGTCCAAGATGTTAGATCTTTACTTTGACTATCTTCAATAAATAATCTTCTAGTAGCATCCATATATAATTTATCGCCTTCATCTTCAACATCATTAACTTCTATAACTTTTTTTAAAAGATTATCTGGGGCTTTAAAACCTTTAAGCTCAGCAGTAAGAGCTCTTAATTTTATACATATTTCATTAATCTTCTTACAGATAGGTAAGACATCATCACGACATTCTTTAATATTGTACATATAGAATCTTTGAAGAACTTCATCGATACTATCACAAACTGAATCATATAAATCTGCAAGTGCCATAATATCTTCTCTATCGATGATAGGTAAGAAATCTTTGATAAGTTCAGCAATCATATCATTTTTTAAAATATCTGCTTGATGCTCAAAAACATGCATATTCTTCATGTTTTCTTGTAGTTTAGAATTATCATACTTTTCAACTATTTCAATTAACAAAGCTGATTGATTACAAGCTAAATCAGTTACTTTATAAAAATGTCCAAAATAATCAATTTTTTCTTTTTTCATAGGTCCTCCATTAGATAAAAATCAATAAAAATATCTTTGTCATAATATAACCAACTAAACCACAACCTGGGAAAGTTAATACCCAAGTTAGGATCATTTCTTTTACAACGTTCCAATTAACTCTTTTAATACTCTTACTAGCACCTACGCCCATGATTGCACTTGTTTTAACATGTGTAGTTGATACAGGAATACCTGTTAAAGATGAAATCATGATACAAATAGATGCAACTAAATCAGCACAGAAACCTTTATAAGTCTCAAGTTTTACCATATCCATTCCAACAGATTTAATAATTTTCATGCCACCAATAGAAGTACCAACTCCCATTATTAAAGAACATAATACCATGAGCCAAATTGGTATAGGTAAAGCTTCAGAACTAGTTTTTCCTTGTGCTAAAAATAGTCCTAGCAAGAATACACCGATGAACTTTTGACCATCTTGTGCTCCATGAACAAAAGCCATGGCTGCACCAGAAAATATTTCAGCTTTACCAAAAAACTTATTAGTTTTTCTTCTATCCATATTGATACATATAATCTCAATAAGTTTCACAAATAGATAACCAAATAAGAAGCCTATAACTGTCGATACAACTAAACCTAATAATACCTTGATCCATTCTTGGCCATTTACACCAGCTAAATTACCATGAATAGAAATAGCACTACCTGTAAGTCCAGCAATTAAAGCATGAGATTCAGATGTAGGAATACCAAAGACACTTGCTAAAGAAGCCCACAAAACAATAGCTACCATGGCCGAACATAAAGCAACCAAAGCAAGTCTGGCATCATTTCCAAAATCAACAATATTAAATATCGTTTCAGCAACTTTTCTATTAAATATAGTCATTACTAATAAACCTAAGAAATTAAACACAGCCGCCATATAAATAGCTGCTTTAGGCTTAATAGCTCTAGTAGTCACACAAGTCGCTATAGCATTTGGAGCATCTGTCCAACCATTCACAAAAATTACTCCAAAAACTAATATTGAAATTATTATTAATGAAGGATATTCTTTTAATAGATTTAAATAATTAACAAAGCTTAATTCCATAATATTTTTCTTAAAATAAAACACAGTATTCTATTACTGTGCATATAAATATAACTCATCACAGCAATAGCAGTGTATGAGTCTCACAATTTAAAGTTAGCCGGGCATTAACCGAGTTGGCGGCTCAACTACACACATGGTGTCTGTTACTCCCTCATCAAGTATATTTTATTAGAAAATAGATAATGATTTCAAGGAATACTTAATATTATAATTAATTTATGAGAATTATTGGCAATGATTGGGATGATATTTTAAGTGAAGAATTTGAAAAAGAATACTATCAAAAATTAAGATCTTTTCTTAATGAAGAATATCAAAACAATATTATTTATCCTCAACCTCAATATATTTATAATGCATTGAGATTAACTTCATATAAGGATACTAAGGTTGTTATATTGGGACAAGATCCATATCACGAACCTATGCAAGCTCATGGTTTAGCTTTTTCAGTTAATAAAGGAGTTGATATACCTCCTTCTCTTCAAAACATTTATAAAGAATTGCATGATGATTTAGGATGTGATATTCCAAGTCATGGTAATCTTGAATCTTGGGCAAAACAAGGTGTCTTATTATTAAATACTGTTTTAACTGTACAAGCACATAAAGCTAATTCACACAAAGATAAAGGTTGGGAAAAAATAACTGACACAATTATTTCAAAACTAAACGATAAAAATGAGCCTGTAGTGTTTATTCTTTGGGGTAATAATGCCAGAAGTAAGAAAAAATACATTACAAATTCAAAACATTTAGTATTAGAATCAGTTCATCCTTCACCTCTTAGTGCCTATAATGGTTTCTTTGGTTCTAAACCATTTTCTAAAACTAATGATTTTTTAGTTTCTCATGGATTAATAGCTATTGATTGGCAAATTAAATAATATATAATTTATCTATGCCTAAAATAAAAAAAGATGAACTAAATAGAGTTTTTAACTCGTTATGCAAAGAAAAAGAAAGAGTATTACCCGCAAATCAAAAAGCTCCTAAAAGAGTTGATTTTGTATCAGATATTAAGACAAGTAAGCCACAATTATACTTTATTGATGGTTATAATCTAATGTATTCCATTGAAGAAATTAAACAGATTGCTAATACTGATTTATTATCAGCTCGCAATAAAGTTATAGATATTGTCTGTGATTTTCAAGGCTATGTATCAAAACAATGTGTTCTAGTTTTTGATGCATATCGAAACGATGTATCAATACCTGTTGTGAATAAAGAATATAATATCAGCATTGTTTATACAAAAATGAATCAAACTGCTGATATGTATATTGAACAAAAAGTTCAAGAACTATCACAAGATTATAAAATCTTTGTGGTTACTTCTGATGGTCTTGAACAACTTAAAGTATTTTCTAGTAATGCTTTAAGAATATCTTGTAAGGAATTTATGCATCGTTATGAAAACTTACAAAAGAAGTATAAAAATAATAATAAACGAAACAAAAACCAACCATTAAAAGAATTAAGAAAATTATTATTTGAAGATGATTAATGATTATCTAAGAATAATTTATATTCATTTAAAATATCAACTAATTCATCATATGTTTTTATCTTACTAATTTTATTTTTATATGTTGTAGCATCATATAAACCACTTAAATAATGTGGAGCTAATCCCCTCATTTGTGACATTGCATTTTTTTCGTTAGTGAGATTCATCAGCTTTCTTGCATGTTTTAAACAATAATCAAATCTATCTTGTATCGTTACATTAACTCTATCTAATCCATTTAAATAATTATCAATTTCTTTTATTAAAAAGGGATTGCCAACTAAAGCTCTACCGATCATAACTCCATCACAATTAGTTTGTTTTTTCATTTCAACAAAATCTTCAACACTTTTAACATCACCATTACCTATCACAGGAATATTTAAAGAATCTTTAAGTATTTTAATGTGTGACCAGTCACTATGGCCATCATACATTTGTGATCTAGTTCTAGCGTGTAAGGCAATTAAACTAACTCCTACATCTTCTAGTTTTTTACTTAAAGATAAATAATTCATATTATTTAAATCCCAACCAAGCCTCATTTTAACGCTTACAGGCTTTTTTACGTTTCTTACAACTTGTTTAACAATCTGTACAGTCTCATCTTCATTTTTCATCATTGCGCTTCCTGCGCCAGTTTTAACTACCTTATTAACGGGACAACCCATATTTATATCAATAAAATCACAATTAGTTTCATTATCTAGTACTTTAGCTGCATAAACCATTGTTTTTATATCGCTTCCAAATAATTGCAAAGAAACAGGATGAAAATCATTAGAAACTTTAAGCATGTCTAAAGTTCTTTTATTCTCATAATAAATTGCTTTATCTGATACCATTTCTGAGTAAACTAAGCCAGCATTAAACTCAAAACACAACTGCCTAAAAGCATCATTGCTGATGCCTGCCATAGGTGCCACAATTACATCAGAATTTATGATAATATCTCTAACTTTAAACATACTTTAATAATTCTTTAATATCATCAATATCAAAATGATAATTCTTTTTACAAAACTCACAAGTAATATCTAAATGTTCATCTTTTAAGATTTCATTTAAATCATCTTTTCTTAAAGTTAATAGTTTTCTTTTAAATCTTTCTTTTGAACAATCACAATGGTATTTAACATATTTTTCTTCTAATATTTTTGCATCTTTAAATAAACTATATAGATAATCTTCAATATTAGGATTTTCATCTAAAACTGAAGAAATAGGTTTTAAGTTTAAATTCTCTAAATATTTAATATCTTCTTCATTGTGATTAGGAAGAAGTTCTATAATCATAGCTCCTGCAGATTTAACACTATCATCTGTATCAATCAAAACACCTAATGAAACTATTGCAGGAATTTGTTGGGATATTAAAAAATAGTATGCAAAATCATCCCCTATTTCTCCTGTTTGAAGTTGTACTTGAGAAGTGTAATTCTGTTTTAGTTTTAGATTTTTGCTTACAGAAAGATAACCATCAGTTCCTACAGCTAAACCTACCGCAAGTTTATGAGAATTAGGATAAGTCTCATAAATATGAGGATTATCACAATAACCTTTTATCATACCAGAGCTAGATCCTGTACATAGAATTCTGCCAATTGGACCATTACCATTTATCGTAACTGTAACTTCTTCATTTTCATCTTTTTGGTTCATCGCAAGTAAAACTGTAGCTGAAAGAGTTCTTCCAAGTGCTGCACACGATGTTGGCCATAAATCATGAATTTGTCTTGCTTGTTCTACTAGTTCTTTACTATTCAACAAATAAACACGTGCATGTTCATTTAAAACAGTAGCAATTAACATGTTTTTTTCCATAAAAATATTATATAACAAAGGCCAAATTATTTTTTGGCCTTTCTTGTTGCTTTAGTTTTTGTAGTTTTTTTACCTATATCTTTTTTCTTTTCTTCTTTACTAGCTTTATAGGTTTTCATTGTATTAGAATCTTTTAATAATTCTTCAATCTCTTCAGCAGTTAAAGTTTCTTTTTCAATTAAAGTTTCTGCAATCTTAACTAAATCTGCTTTATTAGCTTTAATAATATCTTTAGCTTTTTTATGACAAGAATCAATAATCTTTCTTACTTCAGTATCTATTTCATATGCAACTTGGCTTGATGCATTTGATGGAGAGGCATAATCTCTTCCTAAGAATACTGAATCATTACCACTATTGTATTGAATAGGACCTAGATCAGACATACCATATGTCTGAACCATATCTTTAGCAATCTTAGTAGCTGATTCAATATCACCATACGCACCTGTTGTTATATCGTCAAAGAATAATTCTTCTGAAGCTCTACCACCCATATAAGAAGTAATAGTATCTAATAATTCTCTTTTTGAATTTAAGATTTTTTCTTTTCTAGGAGTAATTAGATTATATCCACCTGCATTACCTCTTGGAATGATTGTAACTTTTTGAACAATTGCACCATCTGGTAAATTCAAGCCAACAATCGCATGTCCTGCTTCATGATATGCCACAAGTTTTTTAGTGTGTTCATCATAAGTTCTTGATTTTTTAGCTGGGCCCATCATTACTCTGTCGATTGCTTCATCAATCTGTTGAGTGCCAATCTTATCTTTGTTTTCTCTAACTGTTAGAATTGCTGCTTCATTTAAAACATTTTCTAAATCAGCACCAGAGAATCCAGGTGTTCTTTTTGCTAGAGCAGCTAAATCAACATTAGAATCAATAATCTTATTTCTAGCATGAACTTTTAGTATTGCTTCTCTACCCTTTACATCTGGTAAAGAAACAGTGATTTGTCTATCGAATCTACCTGGTCTTAATAATGCTGAATCAAGAACGTCAGGTCTGTTTGTTGCCGCAACAACAATAACGCCAGCATTATCAGACATACCATCTAATTCAACTAATAATTGGTTTAAAGTTTGTTCTCTTTCATCATGTCCGCCACCTAAACCTGCGCCTCTTTGTCTACCTACAGCATCAATTTCATCAATAAATATCATACAAGGTGCTGTCTTTTTAGCTTTAGCGAACATATCTCTAACTCTACTTGCACCAACACCAACAAACATTTCTACAAAGTCAGAACCAGAGATTGAATAAAATGGAACATTAGCTTCTCCTGCTACAGCTTTAGCAAGTAAAGTCTTACCTGTACCAGGTTGACCAACCATAATAATACCTTTAGGAATTCTAGCACCCATCTTAGAAAACTTTTTAGGATTCTTTAAGTATTCAATAATTTCTTGCATTTCTTCTTTTTCTTCATCACATCCTGCAACATCTTCAAAACGAACTCTAATATTTTCTTCAAGTCTTGCGCGTGACTTAGAAAAATCAAATGCTTGTTTATTAGAATTTACAGCACCCATTCTATTCATCAAATAAATACCTATTGCTGCAAAAGCAATAAGTGGCACTATAGAACTTGCAAGTTCTAATAAATAATTTGATGCATTCGCATCAACAAATGTTACATTTTCAACTTTCTTTAATTCTTCTAATAATTCTTCAGTTGTTTTTTCACTATTAGGAATTATCGAAGTAAATTGATAATTACTACCATTTTCAGTATAAAAACCAGTAATAGTTAAAGTATTATAGTCTACAGAAACTTTTGCAGAACTAATTTTATTACTATTTAATAGTTGATTTAATTGATTGTAATTTAATGATGTATTAGCTACTCTGCTAGGACTAGAAAAAACCATCATAAATAAAAACAATGACACAACTAAATATGGTAATAGATTAAAAAACGGTCTATTATTCTTATTATTCATTCTTACTCCTTATACAACTCTTCCTTTAATACACCTACATAAGGTAAATTACGGTATTTTTGATTAAAATCTAGTCCAAAACCAATCACAAATTCATTAGGTATTTCAAAGCCAATATATTCAGCACTAATATCAATAATTCTTCTGCTTGGCTTATCTAATAATGAAACAACCTTAACACTATTAGCACCTTTTGAATATAGTAGTTCTTTAACTTTTTGTAATGTCTTACCAGTATCTACGATATCTTCTACAATTATGACATCACAATCTTTAATAGAACGATCTAGATCTTTCAAGATTCTTACATCACCCATTGATTCTGTTCCTGAATAACTAGAAACAGCCATAAACTCTAGTTCACATTCAATTGAAAGATACTTAATAAGTTCAGCCATAAAAGGAATAGAACCTTTAAGTAAACCTATAATTACAGGAACCTTACCAGAATAATCATCTGAAATTTGCTTAGCAAGTTGCTTGCACCTATCAGTTATTTCTTCTTGAGAAATGAGTATTTTTTTCACATCTTCATTAAGCATCTCGAATTCCTCCGTAATACTATAATTTTATCATAAAGACATTAGGATTTTTTGAATAATGATTTATATCACAACCAATTTCTGGCACTAAAATAGCACTACCCTCACTATTTAGCATTATAGGCCAAGTTAATCTTTCATATAATGAAATCTTGTTATCTATAAAAAACCTATTAATTTTCTTAGTTCCATACCTCATCTTTATAGAGTCGTTTTGCTTATAATTTCTTATAGTGATTGGAAAATCTTTTTCATTTAGATATACAGCTTGCTTACTAGAACCATTTTTTCTAATTTTTAAATATTTATATGTCTTATTATTTAATACTGATAAGTTATTAAATGTATATGAATAATCTTTTGGCTTATTAAAGATCTTGATCATTCCATATTCTTTAACTAAAAACAGATTCTTATTAGTAAATAGACAATGTTTACTAGTAGATAATTGCTTAATCATATCTTGATAGTGTCTATCAGATTTATTAGGGAATAATCTTCTTAAATATGCGACTAAATATTTTAAATTCAAAAACTCATTTAAATCATAAGTATCTTTTTTTAGATATCTTTCAACATTTTTATCTTCAATTTGTTTTTCTTTGTTTTTATTATTAATAGTTTTTACTAATTCTTTCTTTTGTTTTAAAGACATCTTTTCAATTTCGCTATGTCTAATTCTATTTCTAGTATAAACATCACTAAAATTAGATTCATCTATACCATATTCAATATTATTAACTTCACAATATTTAATTAAATCTCTTTTTTCGTATTGTAATAATGGTCTAATAACTTTAATATTAAAAATCTCATTAGTTTTATTTAAACCATAATATTTAACGCCTATATTCTTTTTAATCTGCATCAAATATGTTTCCAGATGATCATCAAGATGATGTCCCAATAATACTGCTTCTAATTTATTCTTCTTAGATAATTTAGAAAAATATTCATATCTTACTTTTCTTGCATAACTTTGAAAATTACCCTTTACATCATCTGGATAGATATTTAATACATGAATTTTAATCTTATATTTCTTGCAATATCTTCTAAGCAAAGTTTCATCATTTTTAGCTGAATCTCTTTTATGGTAATTCACATGAGCTACTTCAAGATAACTTTTAGTTTTTCTTACAATATCTAAAAGAGCCATTGAATCTGGCCCACCTGATACTGCAATTAAATATCTACCTGAAGGGATATTTATAGTAATTTTCTTCATTTTAATTATTAAATCTAAAAAACATAATATCACCATCTTTAGGATGATATTCTTTACCTTCTAAACGAATCTTTCCAGCTTCTTTTAATTTAGCTTCAGTTTTATATTCCATGATATCTTCATATGTATATACTTCGGCTTTTATAAACCCTTTTTCAAAATCAGAGTGGATAATACCTGCGCATTGTGGAGCTGTATAACCTGATTTAAATGTCCAGCCACGGCATTCATCTTTACCAACAGTAAAGAAAGTTTCTAATCCTAGAGTCTTATAAGCCTTGATTATTAACTCATCTAGACCACTTGAATTAATGCCTAATTCACTTAAGAATTCTTGTTTTTCTTCTTTTGATAAATCTGATAATTCTTCTTCAATCTTGGCACTAATTGGCACAACTTGAGAACCTTCTTTTTGTGCATATTGCATAACTTCAAGATAATGTTTATTAGCACTAGGATTATTAATTTCTTCCTCTTTTATATTACAAACATAGATAACTGGTTTAGCAGTTAAGAAATTAAATTGTTTTAAATATTCAACTTCATCTTTATTGAAATCAAGATTTCGAATATTTTCACTTCTTCCTAAAGCTTCATGAACTTTTTTTAATAAGTTATATTCAAAAACAGCTTCTTTTTCTTTTTGATTTAATGCTTTCTTTTCAACTTTAGATATTCTATTTTCACAACTTGCAATATCAGCCATTTGTAGTTCAAAGTTTATTATTTCAATATCATCAACAGGATCGATTCTTTCATATACATGAGAAATATCTTGATCTTCAAAACATCTAACCACATGACATATTGCATCTACTTCACGAATATTAGCTAAAAACTTATTACCTAAACCTTCTCCATTTGAAGCACCCTTTACAAGTCCAGCAATATCAGTAAATTCAAAAGCAGTGAAAATAGTTCTTTCAGGTTCAAATAAATTAGAAAGATTGATCAATCTTTCATCTTTTACTTCAACTACTCCCACATTTGGCTCAATGGTTGCGAAAGGATAGTTGGCAGCCTCAACTCTTGAATTAGTAATAGCGTTAAATAATGTAGACTTACCAACATTTGGTAGCCCAACAATTCCAGCAGTTAAACTCATATTTACCTCAACATATAGTTTAACATTATTAAGTGCTAAAATGTAGATATGAAATTATTAAAAGTAGATCAAAGCATGATTGAAAAAACTAGTAAGTTTGCTAAAGAAGTATTTATTGACTACTACAATGACTTAATTGGTAATAATCAAGCTACATATATGGCAAATCTTTTCTTGTCTGATGAAGCTATAGATAATCTTATTAAACAAGGTGCAATATTCAAAATATTAGTATTAAATGAAACAATTATTGGTTTTAGTGCATATCAAAAACAAGATAGTAGACTCTTCCTATCAAAACTGTATGTTCATAAGAATTATCGAAATCAAGGTTATGGTAAGAAATTATTCTTAGATTGTATTAATTATGCTAAAGATAATAATTTAGAAAAGATATTCTTAACTGTTAATAAATATAATACTTCATCATATAATATGTATCTTCATTTGGGATTTAAAGTTATAGATAGTGTAGTAAATGATATCGGAAATAACTATGTAATGGATGATTACATAATGGAATATACAATCTAAAACAAAAAAGGTCTAATGACCTTTTTTGCTCTACTATTATTGGAAGATTGTTAATGAAAAAATTATTACAATATATTTATATCATTAACATGTGAAAAGATTGTGAAAGTTTAAATCTTTAACATAAACATACGATCTTTATTGTTTATATCCTTAAATACTTTAATTTCGCTATCAGGATAGTATTTCCTAGCTAAACTAGATAATCTTTCTTTTTGATCATATCCCATTTCAAAGAATATTAGACCTTTATTAGGCATAATTTTATGTGCATTTTCTAATATTTCACGATAATACTTAAGACCATCTTCGCCACCAAATAAGGCAATATGAGGTTCAAAATCATATACTGATGTTTCTATCTGTTCACTTGTTTTGATATATGGTGGATTAGATACCAAGATATCAACGGTTATATTGTTATCAATATATGGTTCTAACATTGAACCTTGTAGGAAACTTATTTGACAATCATTATTCTTGGCATTTTCTCTTGCAACATTTAAAGCATCTTCAGAAATATCTGAAGCATAGACATTTAAATTGTCTTCTTCCTTTTTTAAAGCTATTGCTATAGCACCTGTACCAGTTCCTACATCACAGATATCAATTTTTTGATTATTATAATATTCATCATATTGGCTAAGTATCAAAGCAACTAATTCCTCTGTTTCAACTCTAGGTATTAATACATCTTTATTCACAATCATCTTATAACCATAAAAATATGAATATCCTAGTACATAATTCATTGGTTCGTTATTGAGAATTCTAGTAATACCTGATTCAAATTTTTCTAATAATTCTTTATTTACTTCTTTATCTAAGTCTAGATATAAATTAATATTGAATTCATTACATAGTTCAAAAAGAAAAGCCTTCACAGTTTCTTCTGGAAGAGCTTTTTCTCTAAATTGTTTACGATACTCATGTATTAGTTTGTTATATGTGATCATTTAATAGTTTTTCTTTGTCATCATTTTCAAGTAAAGCATTGACAATATCATCAAGTTTACCTTCCATAATTCTATCTAATTGATTAATAGTTAGACCGATACGGTGATCAGAAACTCTGTTTTGTGGGTAGTTGTAAGTACGTATTTTTTCAGAACGATCTCCTGTACCTATTTTAGACCTTCTAATAGCGCCTTCTTGCTCTTCTTTGATTTGCTTATAGTATTCATATACTCTTGCACGAATGATACGTAAAGCAGTTTCTTTGTTTGCTAATTGGTTTCTACCATCTTGGCAGTTTACAGTGATTCCTGTAGGTTTGTGTACAATTCTTACAGCACTATCAGTCTTGTTGATATGTTGCCCTCCAGCTCCTGAAGCACGATGTGTTTCAATCTCTAAATCAGAATCAGGTATTTCCACATCTTCTTCTTCTACATCAGGGAAAACAATTACGGTAGCAGTAGATGTATGAACTCTACCTTGTGTTTCAGTTTTAGGAACTCTTTGTACACGATGAGCGCCAGATTCAAACTTAAAGTGACGATAAGCATCTAATCCTTTAACCATAAAACTAATTAAAGCATAACCACCAGCTTCTGATTCAGATGATTCCATTACTTCAACTTTATAACCTAAAGAATCTGCATAATAAGAATACATTCTAAATAAATCACCTGCAAAAATATTGCCCTCATCTCCACCAGCAGCACCTCTAATTTCAACTAAACAATCATATGAATCTTCAGGATCTCTAGGAAGTAAAAGCTCTTCAATGTGTTTATCTAGTTTAACTAACTCCTGTTTAGCTTCATCAATTTCCATTTGGGCCATTTGTTTAATTTCTTCATCACTCTCATTTAACATCTCTTGGCCATCTTCAATAATCTTATTGTATTTCTTGTAGTTTTGATAAGCATCATACGAAGCTTTTAATTTAGCTTGTTCCTTAGATAATTTTGTATATTTTTTAACATCAGAAACAATCTCATCTTGCATCATGAGATCAGCTATTTCTAAATATCTTTTTTCAATTTCTTCTAATTTAATAATCTTTGCGTCCATAATCTATCTTTCTAATTTAACAACTGGTTTATCTATAACTTCATGACAATGTCTACATCTTGCTTCATATGATTCAGATGCTCCAACTAGAATAACTGGATCATAGTATGAAGCAGGCTTGCCATTAATAATTCTTTGAGTTCTAGTAGCAGGTGCACCACATTTATTACATACTGCAGCTAATTTAGTCACAAATTCAGCTTCAGTAATAAGTTTAGGCATAGGACCAAAAGGTTCACCTCTAAAATCTGTATCTAGGCCTGCAACCATTACTCTAATTCCACTATTAGCTAGTTGATTGCATACTGCACATATGTTTTCATCAAAAAACTGAACTTCATCAATTGCGATTACTTGAGTTGTAGGTTTAACCATCTCTAGTATTTCTAAAGCATCAGAAATTACAAATGATTCAACTGATGAACCCGCATGCGAAACTACTTTTGTTTCAGAATAACGATTATCAATACTAGGTTTGAATACCATGATTTCTTTTTTTGCAAACTCTAATACTTTAATTCTTCTAATAAGTTCTTCAGTCTTTCCTGCAAACATGCAGCCACTTATTGTTTCAATCCAACCATCTCTATAACTCTGATACATAATGCCACCTCATCATCATCATTATTATATCGAAAAAAATAGAGGTTTTAACCTCTATCTTTCTTCTTTTAAGCCATACTTCTTATTGAATTTCTCAATTCTACCTGCAGAAGCTGCGAATCTTTGTCTACCTGTATAGAATGGATGACAATTTGAGCATGTATCAACCTTAATGCCATCTTTCTTAGTAGATCCAGTTTCGAATGTTGTACCACAGCCTGCACATGTAACAGTTACTCTGTAATAATCTGGATGAGTCTCTTTCTTCATCTTTAATCTCCCTTCCGCCTTGGATATCTATGTCAATCCAAAGTAAGTTTTACGCTTGTATATTTTAACAAATATCTAAATAAATGTAAATATTTACTTGATATCTGCACCTAAAGCTCTTAATTTATCAACAATTGAATCATATCCTCTATAGATATGATATGCATTATGGATAGTTGTTTCTCCATTAGCAATTAATCCTGCAATTACTAAGGATGCTCCACATCTTAAATCTGTAGCAAATATATCTTGTCCTGTTAGGCTTGTAGGACCATGAACCATACTATCTCCTGAACCTACTTCTATATTTGCACCCATCTTATTTAATTCGTTGCAATGTTTAAATCTTTCGATATATATTGTCTCTTCAATATGAGAATCACCTTTTGCTTTAGTAAGCAAAGCGGTTAAAGGCTGTTGCAAGTCTGTAGCAAAACCTGGGAAAGGTTGTGTAATAATATCAACAGCTTTTAGATTGTTAGATTCGTATACTCTTACAAAGTCTGAACCTATTTCAAAATTAACACCCATTTCTTCGAGTTTTAAAGTTAAAGCTTCAATATGTTGAGGAATAACATTTTTAATTGTTACATCTTGTCCACATGCTGCTGCAGCAATTATGTATGTACCAGCTTCGATACGATCTGGAATAATATCATGAATACAACCTTTTAATCTAGAAACACCATTAATAGTTATTTCAGATGTACCTGCACCTCTAATTTGTGCTCCCATTTTATTCAACATTGAAGATAGATCAATAATTTCAGGTTCTTTTGCAGCATTTTCAATAGTAGTTCTTCCTCTAGCAAAACATGCAGCAAGCATAATATTAATTGTTGCACCTACAGAAGCAAAATCTAAATAAATATCATCACCAGTTAATTCTTCAGCATCTATTTCAATGATGTTACCTTCTTGTTTAATTTTTGCGCCTAATGCTTCAAAACCTTTTAAGTGTAAATCAATAGGTCTAGGACCTAGATTACAACCTCCAGGAGAATACATACGCACATGTTTAAATCTACCTAGTAATGCTCCCATAAAATAATAAGAAGCTCTAAGTTTCATAACATCTTCATCAACTAAGTCAATATTAGTAATATTTGTAGGATCTATTGTTAATTCATCATCATCAGCTGTAACTTTAACATTTAATAATCTTAATAGTTTTATTAGAATTTGAACATCTTTAATATTTGGAACATCATAAAGTTTAACAATTTCACTTGCTAAAACAACAGATGGCAAAATAGCCACCACTGAGTTCTTACATGAAGAAACTACAACTTCTCCATTTAACTTCTTATTTCCATTAATTCTAATAATATCTTCCATCTTATACCCTACAAGATAAAGCAGGTTTTCAACCTGCTAAATTATTCAACCTTTTGTGCCCAAACTTCATCAGAAGTTCCAATGCAGAAATATTTATCATCTGCAACTTTAGCCCAAATATAACCATCAGATGAATTAACTATTTCAATTACGTTAAACTTTTCTCCATTTTCGGCAGTTTCATAACCATTATAAGTAGTAGTATTATCATCTAATCTTTCTGCAGATGATCTAAAACTAATAGGACCATCAATTATTTCATATACACCTGCACTATGAGAATTATTATTCTTTAATTCTTCAATTTGTTTATTCAAGCTTTCAATCATTGCATCTTTTTCTGCAATCTGTTGCTTATAAGCATCTTGATTTGCAAGTACTTGATTATAGTTTGTATTAGCTTTTACGTATGCACGATGTTGATTTACTGCATATAATAAACAACCTACACATGTTGCAAGTAATAGAAGCATTACAATTAGTCCTAATAAAGCTGTTGTATTAAGTTTTCTTGTAGATCTAGTTGAACTAAGTTCTTCTAAGTCATCATCTTGTTTTTCTAAATCATCATACAATTCTTCATCAGACATCTTAAAAATGGACATATCAACAGTACCAGAGTCACTGGTTTCTTGAGTCTTTTCATCAAAGAAATCAGGAATATCTAAAGTTTCATCTTGATTTTCATATGGATTTTTTCTAGTCATAATTTACCTCACAATTAAACTTTTTCAACTAACATTACACGATAGCCATCATATTGTCCATTAAGTAGTGCACTTTGATTTGCAACTTCAAATATTGAAGACAATATCTTTCCATCAGTGTTAATGTGTTCCTTAAATATATCAACTATCATCTTATTCTCATCAGCATTAATAGAATAACCATGATTTAAACCTATCTCTACAAATTGACGTAAGTTTTCAACATCCTTAAACACACAACGGTGTAGGATAATAATTCTTTTATTTAATGGATAATCATATGTGATTGAATCCTTTAAATCATAAACTGTTCTTATAAAATCATTAGAGATGTATGGATATAGTTTATGAATTCGATCATATATTTGTTTATATTCTTCTTCACGAACTTTCTTTTCCTCATCTTCTTGTATCATTTGCTTTCTTAAATCTTCAATTAAGCTACTTACATATGTATTATCTTCTTCGATATTAGGTTCTTCATCTATTTGTTCGCTATATTCTTCTTCATCTTCAAAAGGAAATTGATCTTCAATAGTAAAATCTTCAATATTTCCATAGTATTGATCATCAGATACTTGTATTTCTTGTAGTAACTTAATGATATCAGTGTGATCTATTTGATCAGGAACTTGATTCTCTTCTTTTAAATCTTCTTCAGTTTCATCTTCATGAGCGACAACTTCTGAAAAAATTGAATCTAATTCTTGAGAATCATGTTTATCCTCACCAATTTCATCACTTATTGTTTCAGGCTCATTAGTCTTATTAACATTATCTTCAATTAATTGAAGAAGTTTCATATCTTCGTTAGATAATTCAAATTCTGATTCTTCTTCAACTTCATATTCAGCATCATCAGCTTCTTTTTCAAAGTAATCTTCTGGCTGTTTTTCATCATCCTCTACAGAAATAGTTTCTTCGTTGATTACAGCTTCATCTTCAGCATCATCAGCTTCTTTTTCAAAGTAATCTTCTAATTGTTTTTCACTATCCTCTTCTAAAGAAACAGCTTCTTCATCACTTTCATCTTCATAAACAGCTTCTGTATATTCTTTATTTGCATGTTCTTGTAGATATTTTTCAAGATTGAATACTTCTACATATTTAGTATCCTTATCATCATAATCATCAACATGATCTATTGGAAGAGTATTGATGTTTGTTGAATGAGCATTATTCTTTTCATAATCTTTAATATTGAATATTTCAATATAGTTTGTATCTTCATCATTTACTTCTCCATCGCCATTTAAATCTTCTTGAAGTAAATCATCTTCATCATTTACTTCTCCATCGCCATTTAAATCTTCTTGAAGTAAATCATCTTCATCATTTACTTCTCCATCGCCATTTAAATCTTCTTGAAGTAAATCATCTTCATCTAAATTAAAACTACTATCCAAATTATAGAAAGACAATAAATCTTCTAAATCGTTTTGGTCATTTTTCTCTTGATTATCATCAAGAGAAATATCAAACATTCTATCTAATTGTGTAGAAAGCTTATCAGAATCATCGTGAACACTTAAAAACTCATCAAAAACATCTTCTCCAATTTGAAGAAGTGTATTGATTGTTGATTGAGCAACACCTAAAGATTGATCAATATTATGACTTAAATCATTTTTTATATTTTCTAAATCAATATTTCTAAGTTCTGATATCTTACTAGAGCTGCCATCATCAAGATGTTGGTCTAAATATTTAACAGCTTTATTTACAAAACCTAGCAACATCACATTTTTAGGTTTCACTTTTTCCTCCTGCTTAAAATCAATATTCCATCTCCAATATTATCAAATAACATTATATCAAAACGCTTATCATTTCGCACCATTTCTCTAAATTTATTAATCTTTTTAACTAAATTCCTTAAATTTCTAGATTCAATATGTTCTACATCATTTATTAATCCATGAAACACCATATTATCAAAAAACATTAAACCATCTTCAGCCAAATTATCTATAAACATTTCCAAATATTTTCCATATTGTGCCTTAGCCGCATCTACAAATATCAAATCATATATCTTATCTGTTTTAAAATCCTCTATCGGCATATTAAATACGCTAATCTGTTTATCTAAAGATTCTTTTTTTATATTAGTGATTGCTTGATTATACATATCAATATTTTTTTCTATAGTATCTATATGAATATCCTTATTTAATCTTGCAATATTGATAGCGGAATAACCTACAGCTGTACCTAACTCTAATATTTGTTTAAAGTCATTCTTTTTAATTGTTTCTAAAAGAAAAGCTAGCCCATCATCTTTGATAATGGGCACACCCTCTTGTAATGCTTTTTCTTTAATTATTTCAATCATTTCAAAACTTGTTTTACGTATTCAACAAACTTATCACATTTAGCTATTGCATTTTCCATGCTGCTATCCTTAACAGATAAGTAGCACTTACACTTTGGTTCTGTACCTGATGGTCTAATTGCAATAAATGAACCATCTTCTAAATAATATTTCAATACATCAGAAACATCATGCATATTAAAATCAGTAACTGTATCGTTTTCATAAGCTTTTTGAACTTTGAAATCTTCAATTCTTACAGTTTTAAATCCTGGAACTTGTAAAGGATTTTCTCTAATATTAGACATGATTTCTTTAAGCTTAACAGCACCATCTGCACCTGGTAACATTATTGAAATTTGAGTGTCATAATAGTAACCAACTTTTTCATAACAATCATTCATGACATCCATTAATGTTTTACCATTCTGGCGATAATATGCACATGCTTCCGCAAGCATTAAACATGCTTGAGTTGCATCTTTATCTCTTACAAAAGTTTGTATTAAAGATCCATATGATTCTTCATATCCAAATACATATGTCTTTTCTTTTGTTTTTTCATATTGTTTAACTTTGTCGCCTATATATTTAAAACCTGTCAATGTTCTTTCGTTATCACATCCATGATATCTAGCAATAGCTTCACCAATATCACTTGTAACAACTGTATTAAACATGCATGGATTTTCTACCTTAATATTAAATTCTTCATAAGTTGATAGAATATATTCAAGTAGTAATGCACCTGTTTGATTACCATTTAGAAGCATATATTCACCATTATGTTTTAAACCAACACCCATTCTATCACCATCAGGATCACATACTAGTAATAGATCAGCATCAATTTCTTTTGCGAGTTTAATAACTCCTTCATATGCTGCAGTTTCTTCTGGATTTGGTGTTTTTGTTGCTCCAAATGCAGGATCAAACACTGCTTGTGATTTAACATCATAAACATCATATCCAGCAGCTTTTAAAGTATCCATAACAGGATGATATGATGCTCCATGTTCACTTGAAAAAGCAATCTTAAAGTTCTTATCTACATCTTTTCTTAATCGTATTGATAAACAATCAGCATAGTATGCTTTATCAACTTCATCATTCACAATATGAATTAAACTTTCATCATAATCATCACTTGGCTTTATTTCTAAAATATCTTCTAATTGACTTATTTCATCAATAACTTTTTGAGCAAGTTTAGGTACTAATTGACAACCTGTTTCATCATACAATTTATAACCATTGTATTCTTTAGGATTGTGTGAAGCAGTAATCATAACTCCACCATCGCAATTGTAATATCTTACAGTATATGAAAGCTCAGGTGTAGGTCTTAGAGAATCAAATAAATAAGTTTCTATATTGTTGCTGGCAAAAAGTTTAGCACAATCATAGGCAAACTCTTTTGAGTTAAATCTATTGTCATATGCTATAGCTATAGAATGTTTGTCATTCTTTTTTAAGTAATTCGCAAAGCCTTGAGTACATTTTCTAACGGTATGTATATTAACTCTATTAGGACCAGGTCCCATAATACCTCTCATACCAGCTGTGCCAAATGCAATATCAGTATAAAAAGAGTCTTTTATTTCTTGTTCACTTAGCTTTTTTAATTCTTCTTTAACTGAATCATCTACAGATGGATGATTTAACCATTTTTCATATACTTGCATGTATTCCATAATTATCCCCTTTACTAAAAATAAGGGAAGATAAGATCTTCCCTTTTAATCTTTAAATTAATCCAAGATTACTGAATAACCTTCTGTGTTCTTAAGATTTCTTCTATAGCTGTTATTGCTGCGTCTTCGTCTTCACCTTCACAAGTTATAGTAATTTCAGATTGTGTAGGGATTCCTAATGACATTACACCCATGATAGATTTCATGTTTACAGATCTCTCTTTAAAAGAAACCTTTACATCACATTTGAATTTACTTGCAGCGTTCACAGCAACAGTTGCAGGACGAGCGTGTAAACCTACTGGATCAACAACTAATACATTGATTTCCTTCATTGCGGTCCTCCTTTTCTATTAATTATTATAGAATTGAAAGCGCTTTAATTCAAGATAAATAAATATTTTTATTTATGATATGTTTCATTATTTAAAATCTTAAAAGATCTATAAATTTGCTCCAAAAGTATAAGTCTAGTCATATTATGAAGAAAAGTTAAATCTGAAAGCTTTATTCTCTCATTAGCTCTATTTATTAAGTCTTTAGATAAGCCTAAAGATCCCCCTATAACAAATACAATTTTAGAATAATTAATGAATAACTTATCTAATTTATTCGCAAAAGACACAGAATCAATGGCTTTTCCATGTAAATCCATCAATATTACATAGTCACTATCATCTATCTTTTTTAATACTCTTTCACCTTCACTATTTAAAACAAGCTCTTGATTATCATTAATAGTTTCATCTTTTACTTCTATAACTTCTAATTTATGATATCTGTTAATCTTTTTAATATAATCATCTATCAAATTTGATAGATTTTTACCCTTAATTTTACCTACACAAAGTATTTTAATCATTTTCTATACCTAGCATTATAGTTTGATTATTTCTCAATACTTCAAAATTAAGAGTTTGATCTTGCAAATATATAATCTCTAAATAATCATTGAAATTATTAATTTCTATATCATTAACTTTTAAAATTACATCTCCTACAACTATTCCAGCATTATTTGCAATCAAGGAGTCCTTAATATTTCTGACATACAAACCATTAATAGTTTGAATATCTAAATTCAAATTAGTTTTTTCATAATTAGGCATATCTTTTATAAGAACTGCATCAATTCCTAATAAATTTCTATTTATATCTTCATGATTGATAATTTTATCTGCAACAATTCTTAACTCATTAGAACTAATCGCAAAACTATAATCAGAATTAGACATTGTATTTAAACCAACTACTTCACCTGTCATATTTAATATAGGAGATCCTGAATATCCTGTTTTTAAAGCAGAATCAAGTTGTATTACATTTAAATAATAATTGTATCTATTAGAATCATAAGTAATACTATTATCTAATGATAATAAAGGATGACTAATCATCGATAACTTAGCACTTGAAGAATATTCTAAAGAACTAGGTGTACCGATACTAATCACAAATTCACCAGCTTGTAGTAGTGATGAATCACCAATTTTTAAACTATCAATAGAGTATGGACTTTCTATTTCAAGAACTGCGATATCAGTATAAATATCAAATCCTAATAAAGTTGCGGGAACATTATAACTTGATCCAAATTGCACATTAATGTTTCCAGTATTAGAAACACCATGATAAGCTGTAACGATATAGACTTTATTATCATTTTGACCATATACAAAACCACTTAATAAAGAATTGTCAGCAATAACAGAAACAATAGAATTCTTATTATCTTTTACGATTGTAGTAAAATCAGTTGAAAAACCTGATACTTCATATTCATTTATTGTGATAGATTGGTTTTCTTTACGAGAATTAGGTCTACTTAAAGATAATATTAATAACCATATAAATAATATTGCGATTAATAAATATATCAAACGATTCTTATTCTTATCCATAAGTTCTCCTGGTATATTCTAATTGACTCATCTTACTGATTATATGAGTCTAAGAATATACACTCTCCTTTTCTACCAATCTTTTATTTAACAGTGATTGGTTAACTGTTATTAACTTTTGTAGAATTGAA
>Ga0256405_10001044_pt1 | contig 81901 bp, 90 predicted proteins | sample RumenRJG_02DNA_FD_189096 | JGI IMG/M metagenome (GOLD analysis project Ga0256405, IMG submission 189096) | Bovine rumen microbial communities from Lethbridge, Alberta, Canada - RJG_02 | ecosystem: Host-associated > Mammals > Digestive system > Stomach > Rumen | place: Canada: Alberta... | reverse complement strand
GAAAGGGAAAGGCAGTCGTTTCACAGTTGAAATTTCTATGCAGGAAGCTGAAGAACAGCTTGGATATACAAGCAATACACCTGTTTATCATAACAATAAATTCCATGATGTCATTGCCATTGACAATGATGAGGTATTACTTCTGATGCTGAAAGAGATGTACTCCCAAGAAGGAATACACTGCGACACCTGCACCGATGCTGCGGAACTGACGTTTATATAACAGACACAGTAACATTATTTATTTTAGACGAGGCAGTATACAATAGTCACTCATGGCAAACAATCGTCGATAATAATGAGATATTGGCAAGATATGACATACCTGCAAAATACTATTTTGACAATTTCAGTCGTAGAAATCCTATAACATATCCTCCTACAGAATATATGTCAGGCATTGTTGTGCGTAAATTCGATTGATAAGAGATTCAACATTTGCAGATTTCCAATCTTTCTTGATGCCAAATTCTTGCGTCCCTTCGGTAGCAAGCTAACGAAGTTCGAGCGCGGAAATTCGGCAGAACGCAAGATTAGACTAAAACGTCATCAAATAAAAAAGAGGGTGTGTCAAAAAAAACAGACACGCCCTCTTTTTTTGTTTGCCGGACTACCGACAAAATATTTACATGTAGAATCTCAGACCAAATTGAAGGTCCATTCGCTCTATTCCGTAGAAACCGTACTTTGAAGTGTCCACTCCCTCGGGTCTTTCCATCGACATCCTGAACGAATCAAACTGCAAGCCAATGCCAATCTTGTCCGACATCTTATAATGAACTCCCATCTGAGCCATCACTCCCATACGGCTAATGCTCTCTGAGACGGAGTTATAACCGTTTGATATGCTTTCGGTATAATTCGTATAGCCCAAACCTAACTGAACATCCCAAATCCATTTTTTGCCAAGTTTCATGCTTGCCGCCAGACTTGGACCGATGTAATGCATCTTTAACTTTAAGTCGTTGTCGAATGTTGTTCCGAAGTACTGGTAATTTACGCCAAGACCCAATCCATAGTTCCAGATGTGCTGATAGTCGGCAGAGACATTAAATCCCATCTTGCGCTTATATGTGCCATTATAAGTCGTAAATTCTGACAGAATCCATCCGGGACCTAAGCCAATCTTTACAACGTCATGAGGAACATCGTAGAGTTTCTTCTGTCTCTGAATCATCGCGTTGGCATATTCGGAATATTCGGCATCATGCCTCTCCTCGATATTCTGGAGCGATGTCTGAGTATCAGCCTTTACCAAACTGTCGGGCATAAGCATAATAGTACCCCAGATACGATGGCAAGTAGACTTCCCGTCGGGATATTTATGCTTGTCTATACGCAGCACGTTGCCACCACTTTCGGCAGTCTTCCTTACCGCCAGAGCCAGCATATTGCCATAGAGACAATTTTTTGTTGGCGTAAGTCCGCCGTCTACACACTTTACCTTTCCGATAGTCATTGCTGCCGTAGGCACAGAATCGCTCATGTCGTAAACCATAACAGAGTTGGCAGGGCGAGAGGGATATGCTTCTGTAAGTTCTGCCACTACCTTTGGTGATGTCTGACAACTTGCAGCTATTATAACTGTCAGCACACCAGAAAATACCTTTTTCATCTTATTTTTCTTTGTAATAGGATATTGAATTGAATGATTGTGCAAAAATATACTTTTCTTGCAAAACTGCAAAGGTTTTCTACACATGAGTTCGGGATTAAATTCTATACATCTCTTACTTTTACAACATATAATTTGTTGATTATATAAAAGAACTTTTCATCTGTAGACGCTGGAAGCGTCTCCGCTTAGTAACCGTAGGTCGGGACGACCTGCGGAATAAGAACTATCAACAACAAGCACTCTGAAGGAGTGCCCCATCTGTCGCAATGGGCGACCGCTTTCAGGGTCGATGATATTCGTTGTGTTTCAGCCCGCAGATCCTACGGATGCTGCGGTTACTGAGAGGTGACGCCTTCAGCGTCATTCCGAATAATCATCTGGAAATGGCGTTTCTTATCCCGAAATCTATGTTTGCCATATTACAATTCGGCTAAGCAGAAGGCTTCGAGATGCGTTCGGGATGCGTTCGGGTTTTGCACATTTATACCATGCTATTCAACAAAAAACGGCGGCATCCCAACAGAAGGAAGGATGCCGCCGCGTTTTTTATGCTTTCAGAGCCTCATCAGATGCTCTGTTCAACGTTCCACACGAATGCTCTCAGACCAAGCATCGGGTTGTCCTCGTCGAGTTGACGCAGACGCTCAAGAACCGTCTCTACCAAATTATCCTCAACAATAGTAAGGATGGCATTGTTCATTGACGGCCATGCGTGCGAACCAAGGTGCGGTTCACCGCTCTTCGAGCCTCTTCCGCCTACGCCCTGCAAAAGCGTGTAGCCTCGGGCGGTAGACTTTGTAAGCACTTCTACTACATCATCGTGATGTGCCTGATCGTATGTTATAAAAATAGTCTTCATATCAAGAATCTGTATTATTCAATATACTTGTGTGATGAGTGCTCCATTGAAGTAGCACGGCTTGCGCTCAACTGCTCCTCGGCCTTGTGCTCCTTCCAATACTCGTTAAGTTCGCGGTCTGCTCTCAGGCTGCGGCGCTTTCTCCAGATGCCCACAGAACCGAAGATACAGAACATTGCAGGAACATAGATAAGAGTAAGGATTGTTGAAACCGTAAGACCACCGATAACCGCAACACCAAGCGGACGCCACATCTCGGCACCTACACCCGTACCAATAGCCATCGGAACCATACCAAGTACGGTTGTAAGCGTTGTCATGAGGATTGGGCGCAGACGGCTGCGGGCTGCCACTACAGCCGAGTGGATAAGGCTCAGGCCTCGCTCGCGCATAAGTTGGGTGTAGTCGATGAGCACGATACCGTTCTTAACCACAATACCGATAAGCATGATACCACCAAGCATTGACATGATGTTCATGTTTGTGCCAGTTGTCAGCAACGCAAGAATGATTCCAGAGAATGCAAACGGCACGGAAAGGATGATGATGAACGGATATGTCAGACTCTCGAACTGAGCCGCCATAACGATGAACACAAGAATGATAATAAGTATACCGAGTGTTCCGAGGTCTCTGTTACTATCCATCTGGTCTTCGTACGAACCTGCCACCTGAACGGTTATTGTTGAAGGATAGTCCATGTTCTTGTAAATTTTCTGTCCCAGTTCAACACCATCAGAGAGTGCATATCCATCGGCAAGAACGGCATTAACCGTTACGATACGCTGACGGTCCTTACGCTCGATGGTTGGCGGAATGGCAGACTCCTTTATCGTTGCGATGTCGCGGATTCTTACGTTCTGTCCCTTGGCATTAGGTATAACCATGTTCTCGATGTCGTCAACCGAGATACGGGCAGAAGGCTCGTAGCGAACCTTGATGTCGTACTCCTCACCATCCTCGCGATAGTATGACATCTGGCTACCGTAGATGAGGCTTCGAACGCTTGTTGCGGCAGCAGAAAGACCGATGCCCTGCTGAGCCAGTTTGTCGCGGTCGAACTCAACAACGATTTCAGGCTGATAGTCGGAACGCGAGATGTTAACCTGAGTAATCATGTTGCTATGACGGCGCAGAGAGTCGGCAAGTTCGTCGGCAACGCGCTTGGTCTCGTCCATGTCGTATCCGTAAATCTCGAACGATGCTGTACTCTGACCGCCCATTCCGCCGCCCGAGTTACCGCCAAGAAGTACGTTGTACTTGGCAAGTTCTGGGATTGCCTTACAGTCGGCACGCATCTCGTCGCAAATCTGAGCCAATCCCTTCTCACGCTCGTTAGACGGAATCATCTGTACGTTGAACGAAATGATGTGCGAACCGTTATCGCGGAGCGAAGCGAATGTGTTGTCATCGCCAGCCTGACCAACGGTAAAGTTACAACTCTGCATTGTCTTGCCGTAACGCTCAATCCACTTGTTGGTAAGAGCCTTTGCCACTTCCTCGGCCTTCTCAACTCGTGTACCGATAGGAAGTTCGAGCGTTACACCCACACGACCGCTATCGTTTGCTGGGAAGAACTCACTCTTGATGCCAAATATAGCAGCCGCGCCGATACTACAAATAAAGAATACGAAACAGCCCATAAGCACGATGTAACGATGACGAACAGCCCAGTTGATTCGGCGTTCATACCAGTCGTCGAGCGAGTCGAGAGCGTTGGCAACAGGCGTATAGAGTTTCTTGAACAATTTGCTCTGCTTCTTCTGCAAACGAAGCAGCAGCGAACAAAGCATTGGAGTGAACGAAAGCGCACTAAGAGTAGAAACCGTCATGATGATACACATCATCCAACCCAACTCCTTAAACAGGATTCCGGCAATACCCGTAACCATTGTAAGTGGGAAGAACACGGCAATCATCGTAAGCGTTGAGGCTATAACCGAGATTGCCACCTCGTTGGTTGCATGAACGGCAGCCTGCTTAGGATTAGAACCGCGCTCAATATGCGTAGTAACATTCTCGAGCACAACGATGGCATCGTCCACAACGTTACCGATGGCAATACTCAAACAAGAAAGCGAAATCATGTTGAACGAACTGCCCGTTGCATACAGATAGATGAACGAGGCAATCAACGACATCGGAATGGTGATTACGATAATCACGGTTGCTCTCCATCGGCCAAGGAAGATGAACACAACCAATGCCACGAACAGCATAGCGTATGCAATGGTCTCAACCAGAGAGTCGATTGTGTGGTGGATGTTCTCCGAAGTATTAACGATGATACCCAGTTTTACATCCGAAGGAAGATTCTTCTCAAGGTCAGGAAGCATCTTCATAACCTTGTCCGAGATGGCAACAGAGTTTGCGCCGCTCTGCTTCTGCACCACAATCATGGCACCCTGAACGCCGTTGTTGAATGTGCGCTGCGCACGCTCCTCGAGGTTATCCTCAATGCGAGCCACATCGCGAAGGTATACGTTCGTTCCGTTGCGAGTGCCAACAATAACGTTCAGCATCTGCTGAGGGTCTGTAAACTCGCCCTCGACACGAACCGTGTATGTCTGCGTACCAACATCAACAGTACCGTTTGTAACGTTTCGGTTCTCGGCAGCAATGGCGTTACTAACCTGAGCCGGGCTGAGGTTGTAAGCCTCCATCTTCTGTGGGTCCATGTAGATGTTAATCTCACGCTGCGGAGCACCCGAGATTGACACCGTACCCACTCCGTCAACACGCGCCAACGGGTTGGCAACATGCTCGTCGAGCAACTTGTAGAGTGCCTTCTGGCTCTCGTCTGCCTGAACAGAGATGAGCAGAATAGGAATCATATCGGTAGAGAACTTGAACAGGATAGGCGTCTGAGCCTCATCAGGCAAGGCGCTGCTAACCATGTCAAGTTTGTCTCGCACGTTGTTTGTGAGCACATCAATATCGTAACCATACTCAAACTGAAGGGTGATTACAGAGATGTTCTCGCGCGAGTTTGACGTGATGTGCTTGAGGTGCTCAACAGAGTTAAGCGTATTCTCAAGCGGACGGGTCACATTATTCTCAATATCATTGGCGCTGGCTCCTGTGTAGTAAGTCATTACCATGATAGTATTGGTATCTATATCCGGATACAAGTCGATAGGCAACTTGAAGAATGAGAAGATACCAAAGACTATGACGGCAAAGAAACAGAGGCTCGTCATAATCGGGCGTTTTACCGCTCCTTCGTATAAACTCATATAATTTCTTTTTTGTTAGAATGAATAAAACAGAGGCGGCTGTTACTTAACAACCTCAACCTTACGGCCGTTAGTCAAGCGGCTCTGACCGGCAACAACGACCTTAGAACCCGGCTCAACGCCGCTCATAAGTTCGTAACTTGTGCCGATGTGCTTGCCAAGTTCAACCTTCTGATATACAACAGAATCGCCCTGATATACATAAACATAGCGGTCGCCTGCACCAACCTGCTTTACAAGAGCCTCGTCTGGCACAAGCACATGGCGCTGTGAGCCGAAACTTACGGTTGCACGGGCAAACATACCCGGACGAACCTTCTGCTTGCTGTTGTTTATCGTAATCTCAACAGGGAAGGTGTGAGTTGCGGCATCGATGGTTGGGTAAACGATTGTTACCTTTCCGGTGAAGTTCTCGCCCTCGTAAGCATCGAGAGTGATGTCAACCGACTGACCTTTCTTTATCAGTTTGTAATAGTTTTCAGAAACGTTAACCAAAAGTTTTACAGGGTTTGTCTGCTCAACTGTAAGTATTGGAGTGTTTGTGTACATATCGCCGTTATCGTAGTTGCGGGCTGTAACAACGCCGCTGATAGGGCTCAGGAGTTGTGTGTTCTGAACCATCTGGCGATACTGAGTCTGAAGCACGTCGAGGTTCATCTTCATATTGTCGTACTCAGCCTTTGATGCACCGCCAACCTTGTAGAGAGCCTCAACACGGTTGAACTCAATCTGAGTGTTGTCAATCTGAAGTTTCAACTGGCGGAGTGACGACTGGTCGAGCTGTACGAGCACCTGACCCTTGCGAACCTGATCGCCCACCTCAACATAAATCTTCTCGATACGGTAAGGCACGTTAGGCGAGATGTTGTTCTTAACATCGCTCTCAACAGTAGCCGTGTAAACCTCGGTCTGTGCAATGTCATCCTCAACCACATCGGCAATCTTTACCTGTGGTATCTCTTTTGCCTTGTCGGTCTCATTTTCCTTGTCCTTCTTTCCGCAAGAAACAAGCGTGCAAGCTGCTATCGCAGCAAAAGCCATAAACTTTATCTTATTCATTGTCTTATTTATTATCATTATTGTTTGCATTTTCCTTTGCAGGTTTCTTTGCCTTCAGTACAGAGCCGTCATCCTCAGGCTCCATCTCAAGATACTTGCTTTCATGTCCAAGCACATAGTTAAGGTCGGTACGGGCTGAAAGATAATCGTATATTGACTGCTTGTAAGTAAGTTTGGCTGAGGTTACGTCTACAACCGACGAGTTGAGTTCGAGAATCGTTCCCTTTCCTACCTCGTATCTCTTCTCGGCAATGGTGCGGGCCTTCTCTGACTTTACTACAGCCTCTTTGTTAGACTCTACCTGCTCCTGACTTGCCGACATGTTGTCGAGATAAGTCTGAACCTGCATGTTTATCTGTCGTTCGGCGTTTGTTCTGTTCAGCGCGAGTTCTCTCTGCTGCATCTTAACCTTCTTCAAAGAAGTCCAGTTCTTTGCGCGGAAGATTGGAATTGTTACGTTGAGAGTTGCGTAAACGTATGGGTTGTACTTGTACTTGAACAGGTTCCAGTTGTCAGACATACTTGTGTAGAGATATGCGCCCGACAACGAAACGGTAGGCAGGAAGCTTGTCTTAGAAATAGCCAGATTGTGGTTAAGCATCTGCTGGTTCAGGTCGAGTTGACGGAGTGTAGTATTATCCTCGAGCGAGAGCGATGACATCTGAATCTGATCCTTCAGCTGAGCCTCGTAGTTTTCGAGTTTGTCGTTTACCTCAATCTCAACATTGCTATCCATTCCCATCAGCACCTTCAACTGAAGTTTTGCAAGGGCAATGGAATTCTTTGCCGATACCACCTGAGGCTTTATGTTGCGAGCCTGAACCTCGGCACTTATCTTGTCATACTCGCTCACTCTGCCTTGGTCAAACTTGTCGCTTATCACCTTGTAGTTCTGCTCGGCAACCGAGTAACTTGCAGCAAGCACCTCGTAACTGTCCTGTGCCAGAAGTAGTTGATAATAAGCCTTTGACACCTGCTTTATGAGGTCGAGTTTAGAAGAGCGCGAAGCCTCGACTGCCAGACTGATGTCTGTCTTTGTTAACTTCATCGTCTTGTAAAGCGAAGGTGAATACACTGGGATATTAAGTGCCAGACCGGCATTCACCGTGTTAGGCGAACCCATCTTGATGTCTCTGTCCATCATGTGAATTGTCTGCACCTTGAAGTTGTGAGTAAAACTGCCCGTAAAATCGAGAGTCGGGTAAAGTCCCTCGGTGGTCTCCTTGTCGGCGAGTTTCTTCAGTTCAATGTCCTGATTCGCAATCCTTACCGACGGATTCTGCTTTACCGCATACTCAATAGCCTTTTCGAGGTTGAGCTGCACCGTCTCTGCGTTCGCCACCTGCGAGCCAACGGCACACAAAGCCAGCAACCAGTTTCGGCCTACTGAAAAAAACATTCTACTTTTCATTAAAATCTTATTTTACCTTTATTTATTTAGAAACAAGCTGTCGAATAACATTCGTCCTTTTTCCGTACAAATACCTCTGACGCTTATAAAAAACATCGTATGGAACGATTCCTCCATCGAAAACTCCTTCAGTTTCGAATTGTCTTTCATAAATCCCTCGCGAACTACCTCGTTCACCAAGCGTAAAAGTCCGTAATTTATTTCCGGAAGGAACAAGCCCTGTTCAACTCCGCGAGCAAAAAACTGGCCGGCGGTCTTGTTACGCTCAGCCGACTCGCACTTTATCATCTCCTGCAACTTTGGATACTTTACGATGTCGTCGTACAATCGCGGATTCACAGTCTGAATCTCGTTCATGTGCATTTTGTATAGTTCGTAAAGGAACGTCAGAACATTGTCACAGTTCTCGTACATACTCTTTAGGCGAGCCTGTTTTTCGCTATTCAGAAGACGGAAGCAGTCCTCGAGCAACGCCTCCTTGTCCTCATACACCTCGTACAGAGTTCGCTTACTGATACAAAGAGAAGATGCTATCTTGTCCATCGTTACAGGCTTGATACCATCTTTTGCAAATGCTTCAATCGAAACTCTCAGAATCCTTCCCTTCAGTTCCTCTCTCTTTGAATCCCTTTCTTCCATTAAAATGTTATTCTATTCATTAAAACTTAAAATGACGCTGCAAAGATAGAAAACTTTTTCAATATGATAAAGTTTTCGAAAACTTTTTTTTCTTTTCGGGTTTTCTATTGTTTTTCCTGTTCCGAACATTCTGTTTTTATATCCGAATGAGACATCTGACAGAATATCGGCATAACTAAAATTTATGCAACATTTGTTATACATTATCTGATAGAAAACGTATAAAACAGTCAGTCTGATAATAAAAAACGTGGTTTTCTGTATTTTTATATGAAAAAATATGGATTTCGCATGTACAAATGCCTTTTTTTATAAAAATATTTATTAAAACTATCGATTTGTTAGCAAAAAGTTTGTTTGAATAAATTTTAGTAGTATATTTGCAGCGCAAACAAGAAAATAGTTTTATTCTATTGTTTGATAATACTGAAATTTTTAAACAACCAATAAAAGAAAAATTCATTATGAACGCAAATCAGGTAGTGGAAGATCTGAAAAGACGCTTCCCAAATGAGCCAGAGTACATCCAGGCTGTATCTCAGGTACTTCCTACAATCGAAGAAGAGTACAACAAGCACCCAGAATTTGAGCGTGCTAACCTCATTGAGCGTCTCTGTATTCCAGATCGCGTAATCGAGTTCCGTGTTTCATGGGTTGACGACAAGGGTAACGTACAGACTAACATGGGTTACCGTATCCAGCACAACAACGTTATCGGCCCTTACAAAGGCGGTATCCGTTTCCACCGTTCTGTAAACCTTGGTATCCTTAAGTTCCTTGCTTTCGAGCAGACTTTCAAGAACTCTCTTACAACTCTTCCAATGGGTGGTGCTAAGGGTGGTTCAGACTTCTCTCCACGTGGCAAGTCTGACGCTGAGGTTATGCGTTTCTGCCAGGCTTTCATGACTGAGCTTTACCGTCACGTAGGTGCTGACGAGGACGTTCCAGCAGGTGATATAGGTGTTGGTGGCCGCGAGGTTGGCTACATGTTCGGTATGTACAAGAAGCTTACTCACCAGTTTACTGGTATGCTTACAGGTAAGGGTCGTGAGTTCGGTGGTTCTCTTATCCGTCCTGAGGCTACAGGTTATGGTAACGTTTACTTCTTGCTTAACATGCTTAAGACTAAGAACATCGATATCAAGGGCAAGACTGTTCTTGTTTCAGGTTCAGGTAACGTTGCTCAGTACACTACAGAGAAGCTTATCCAGCTTGGCGCAAAGGTTGTTACTTTGTCTGATTCTAACGGTTACATCTACGATCCAGACGGTATCACTCGCGAGAAGCTCGACTTCGTAATGGATCTTAAGAACGTACAGCGCGGACGTATCAAGGAATATGCTGAGAAGTATGGCTGCAAGTATGTAGAGGGCGCTCGTCCTTGGGGCGAGAAGGCAGACATCGCTCTTCCATCTGCTACTCAGAACGAAATCAACGGCGAGGATGCACAGAAGCTTATCGCTAACGGCGTATTCGCAGTATCTGAGGGTGCTAACATGCCTTCTACTCCAGAGGCTATTAAGGTATTCCAGGATGCTAAGATTCTTTACGCTCCGGGTAAGGCTGCTAACGCTGGTGGTGTATCTGTATCAGGTCTTGAAATGTCACAGAACTCTGAGCGTCTTTCTTGGACTGCCGAGGAGGTTGACAACCAGCTTCACAGAATCATGGACGATATCCACGCTAACTGTGTTAAGTATGGTACTGAGGCTAACGGCTACGTTAACTACGTTAAGGGTGCTAACGTTGCAGGCTTCATGAAGGTTGCAAAGGCTATGATGGCTCAGGGTATCGTTTAATAACGAGACATAATCATAAGTTTTTGATTTTTGAAATAAAGGGCTGCTGGTATGTTTTCATACCGGCAGCCTTCATTTTTACGGAGAAGACGCACCTCTTGGCGCAGAAGTGCAAAAGCACTTTTCAAAAGCGATTTTTGCTTACATCACACATTTTTACTATCTTTGTAAATGCGTATGTAAGAAAAAATGTCAATGAATGAAGAATATAAGTAAAATATACGTGTTGTGTCTTATGCTTTTTTCATGCTTAACGCTACATGCACAAGACACCACAACGGGAAAGGCATCGTACTACTCAAACAAACTGCACGGGCGCAGAGTAAGCGACGGCACACGCTACAACAAAGACAGCATGACGTGCGCTCACCTAACCTATCCGCTGGGCACATACCTGAAGGTCAGAAACCCTAAAAACGACAAGGAAGTTATCGTAAAGGTAACAGACCGCGGTCCACACTCAAAACGACTGATGATAGATCTATCGTGGGCAGCCGCAAAGGAACTAGACATCATTCGCTCGGGAATAGCACTTGTCGAGGTATCGGTCTACAAGGAAATAGTGGTGCCATACAGGGACGATTCTCCTATAGAAGTACCAGAGTTAGACTGGGGCGTAGAAGAGGGCTCATACATGCCTAATTTCTCGTCGAGCATAAAGAAGAACAGAAGATAGCCTTCTATTCAAAATTCGAATTGCGGACTTTCTTCAGAAAAGCGACAATCTTCTCACGGCTCCACTTAGAACCAACCAAATACATCGCAAAAATACCGTTACACTCTGATGTTAGGAAGTTGTTATCTACGTCATTGTCATTATAAAGTCTGTATACAATGTATTTTTCTATGCTGTCAGACTCTACAAGTTCAAGTTTAATGCCATTTTCCGAAGTGAGAAATCTTCAGTATACCAATCATAATGCCCCCTTAGAAATTCAAATCCCTTTTTATTCTGTATTCTGTTAAAGCCCCCCTTATATCATAAGAATCAATAGATAATGTTATCGAATCCTCACTTGCAAAAAAACGCGGTCTGCCAATATGCAGATACTCTTTTTCATACCACTTACCGTCAATATAGACTTTCCCGTAAGGAAATCGCACTTACTCGGTATGATTCAATGTCTTTTTATATTCACAACTTTCAATAACGGAAACATGTTTTTGCTTTTGTGCACAAGCAAACTGCGTTGCGAACAATAGAATTAGAAATATTTTACTCTTCATTTATTTGACTGATGTTTATCTGTAAATTTACTACATTTCTTTAAAAGGGCAAATAAACGTTGTATTTCTTGCACGGAGATAGAGACTTGCAAAAAACAGAATGGCTAAATGGGGCATTTCTGGACCCGAGCGAATGCAATCAACAAACAAACCCGCAAATAAAAAAGGCTGTCCTTCTCAGAACAGCCTTTATATAGAATATAGAATATAACAATTATTCAGCCTTAGGAGCCTCTTCAGTAGCTTCAACAGCCTCTGTTGCAGGAGCCTCAGCCTCTACTGCTGCGCTATTCTTCTTAGAACGGCGAGTACGAGTCTTCTTAGCAGCAGCCTTTGCCATGTTCTCATCGAAGTCAACGAGTTCGATGAAGCACATTTCTGCAGCATCATCCTTACGAAGACCAGTCTTGATGATGCGAGTGTAACCACCTGGACGGTCAGCAACCTTTGCTGAAATCACCTGGAACAATTCTGTTACTGCAAACTTATTCTGCAAGTTGCTGAACACAACACGACGAGCGTTTGTAGTATCTTCCTTACTCTTAGTGATCAAAGGCTCAACAAACTTCTTCAAAGCCTTTGCCTTCGCAACAGTCGTAGTGATTCTTTTGCGCGGACTCAAGATTAAAGATGCTGCCATGTTTGACAACATTGCCTTTCTGTGAGATGCGGTACGACCCAAATGGTTAAATTTCTTATTATGTCTCATTTTTTTTATTCTTTATCTAATTTATACTTAGAAATATCAGTTCCAAACGAAAGATTCAGACTCTCTAGCAAATCATCAAGCTCAGTGAGCGATTTCTTACCAAAGTTACGGAACTTAAGCAGGTCGGTCTTGTTAAACTGTACCAAGTCGCCGAGTGTATCAACATCTGCAGCCTTCAAGCAGTTGAGGGCACGAACAGAAAGATCCATATCAGTCAACTTAGTCTTCAGCAACTGACGCATGTGCAATACCTCCTCATCGAACTCCTCGTTGTCGTCAAGACCAGCATTCTCGATAGAGATCTTCTCGTCAGAGAACAACATGAAGTGGTAGATAAGGATTTTAGCAGCCTCCTTAAGAGCGTCCTTTGGATGAATGGAACCATCAGTTGTAATTTCAAGCAACAGCTTTTCGTAGTCGGTTTTCTGCTCAACGCGGAAATTCTCTACAGCGTACTTTACGTTACGGATTGGAGTGTAAATAGAGTCGATTGGAATCACGTTAACATCGCTGACATTGTCTCTGTTCTCCTCTGCGTCGGCAGGGACATATCCGCGACCCTTGTTAATAGTGATGTCAATCTGCATTGTCGCTTTAGAATCTAAATGGCAAATAACCAATTCAGGGTTTAACACTTCAAATCCAGTCAAATACTTACCTATATCACCGGCTTTGAACTCGCTTGCGTTTGATACGGTAATGCTTACCTTCTCAAACTCGCGATCTGCTACTAATTGCTTGAAACGAACTTGCTTCAAGTTCAAGATAATGTTAGTAACATCTTCCTTAACGCCCTCTACAGAAGAGAATTCGTGCTCAACACCTGCAATACGGATGGTGTTGATTGCGAAACCTTCCAAAGATGAAAGAAGTATTCGGCGCAAGGCATTACCGATAGTAATACCAAAGCCAGGCTCCAATGGACGAAACTCGAATTTACCGAATTTGTCATTGGCCTCTAACATTAAAACTTTATCAGGTTTTTGAAATGCTAATATCGCCATTCTTCAATTATTATTTAGAGTACAACTCGACAATCATTTGCTCTTTAATGTTCTCTGGAATGTCAGCACGCTCTGGCTTGTGCAAGAACTTACCAGCCTTTGCGCTCTCCTCCCACTCCAACCAAGGGTACTTGCTGTGATTGAAGCCAGCCAATGCATTGGCAATAACCTCCAATGACTTTGACTTCTCACGAACTGCAATTACCTGACCTGGCTTAACTGCGTATGAAGGGATGTTAACAACAGCGCCATCAACAGTGATGTGCTTGTGGTTAACCAACTGACGAGCAGCTGCACGTGTTGGAGCAATACCCAAACGGAACACTACATTGTCAAGACGTGACTCCAAGTTCTGCAACAATACCTCACCGGTAATGCCGTCTGAACTAGCAGCCTTCTCAAACATGTTACGGAATTGTTTCTCGAGAACGCCATAAGTGTATTTTGCCTTCTGCTTCTCTGCCAACATGGCACCGTACTCAGAAGTCTTCTTGCGACGGTTGTTACCGTGCTGTCCAGGAGCATAATTCTTCTTTGAAAGAACCTTGTCAGCTCCAAAAATAGGCTCGCCAAACTTACGTGCGATTCTTGATTTTGGTCCAGTATATCTAGCCATACTTTCTTTAATTTTAGTTTTTTGTGTTAAAATGAGACTGCCTTACAGTTGCAGCCGAAACACAGTCTCATTTTGATAAATCGGTTATTTCAATTATACTCTTCTTCTCTTTGGAGGACGGCAACCATTATGTGGCAATGGAGTAACGTCTATAATCTCTGTAACCTCGATACCAGCTCCGTGTACAGTTCTGATAGCAGACTCACGTCCGTTACCTGGACCCTTAACGTATGCCTTAACCTTTCTTAGGCCAAGATCGAACGCTACCTTAGCGCAATCCTGGGCAGCCATCTGAGCTGCATAAGGAGTGTTCTTCTTAGAACCTCTAAATCCCATCTTACCAGCTGAAGACCATGAAATAATCTGACCCTCACTGTTTGCCAAAGAAACGATGATGTTGTTGAATGAGCTATGTACGTGCAACTGACCCATAGCGTCAACCTTTACGTTTCTCTTTTTAGCTGCGACTGTTTTCTTTGCCATATCTAATTATTATTTAGTAGCTTTTTTCTTGTTTGCAACTGTCTTCTTCTTACCCTTGCGAGTACGAGCGTTGTTCTTAGTACTCTGACCGCGAACAGGAAGACCAATACGGTGACGTACACCACGGTAGCAACCGATATCCATCAAACGCTTAATATTCAACTGAATCTCAGAGCGAAGGTCACCCTCTACCTTGTATTCAGCAGCAATAATCTCACGGATCTTACCAGCCTGGTCGTCGGTCCAGTCCTTTACCTTAATGTCCTTGTCGACACCAGCCTTCTCCAAGATTTTTGCTGAGCTACTACGACCTATACCGTATACGTAGGTCAACGCGATTTCACCTCTCTTATTCTGAGGCAAATCTACACCAACAATTCTAATTGCCATATTCTATATTATTTTTTTCTGCAAAAATAATCAATTAACCCTGACGCATTTTAAACTTAGGGTTCTTTTTGTTAATAACATATAAACGTCCCTTGCGACGAACAATCTTGCACTCAGGGGTACGCTTCTTTAATGATGCTCTTGTTTTCATATCTAATTTTATTTATATCTGAATACTATTCTGCCTTTTGAAAGATCGTATGGAGACATCTCCACGCGAACCTTGTCGCCGGGCAATATCTTTATGTAATGCATTCTCATCTTACCTGAGATATGTGCTGTAATCTCGTGACCGTTTTCCAGTTCAACACGAAACATTGCATTTGACAATGCCTCTACGATTACTCCGTCTTGTTCTATAGCTGACTGCTTTGCCATATAATAATTAAATTGCTTTATCTCCTAAAACTTCTTCGATAAACTCGAATGATGAAAGAATATCTGCGCCGTTCTTGCGTACCGCAATCGTATGCTCGTAATGGGCAGCAACTGAATGGTCGCGAGTCTTTATACCCCATCTGTCCTGTTCCATGTATATCTCACGACTTCCCAACGTAATCATTGGCTCAATCGCAATACACAGACCATTCTTTATCTGAGGTCCGTTACCTCTTCGACCATAGTTCGGTACTTGCGGATCTTCGTGCATTTCCCTGCCAATTCCATGTCCAACAAATTCGCGGACAACTCCGTATCCTTTGTCTTCGCAATGTGTCTGGACAGCAAAGCCGATATCACCCAAGCGCTTTCCGGGAGCAGCCTGCTCAATACCCTTGTAAAGCGATTCCTTTGTTGTCTTCAGAAGTTGCATAACCTCCGGACTAACTTCGCCTACACAAAATGTGTAGCACGAATCGCCATTAAACCCATTCAGAAGAGTTCCACAATCAACAGAAACAATATCACCCTCTTCAAGCGGATTATCATTTGGTATTCCATGTACAACCTGATCGTTCACAGATGTACAGATGCTCGCAGGGAACGGACCGCCGTAAGGATTGGGGAAACCAAGGAATGTTGGTTCAGCCCCATGGTCGCGAATGAAAGTATCGGCAACCTTATCCAATTGGCGGGTTGTTACACCCGGCTGTATAATCTTGGCAAGTTCTGCCAGCGTTTTACCCACCAGCAGATTTGCTTGCCTAAGTAGTTCTATTTCTTCATCAGTCTTAAGAAATATCATTGCCTTTAATCAATAATATTTAAGCTACAGGAGCAGCATTACGGCCACGGATGTGACCTTCCTCCAACAATCCGTCATAGTGACTCATCAGCAAATGGCTTTCGATCTGCTGCAGAGTATCAAGCACTACACCTACAAGAATCAACAAAGATGTTCCACCAAAGAACTGAGCGAACTCTGCCTTTACACCGAATATACCGGCAAATGCTGGCATACAAGCGATGAATGCCAAGAACAAAGAACCCGGAAGAATAATGCGGCTCATGATACCGTCGATATAATCTGCAGTATCCTTGCCCGGCTTAATCTTTGGAATGTAGCCGTTGCTACGCTTCAAGTCCTCTGCCATCTGAACAGGATTCAGTGTAATTGCTGTATACAGATATGTAAATCCTATAATCAACAAGGCAAATACAATATTGTAAAGCCAACTTGTATGATCCATAAACAACATTACAACAGAATTGTTGCTCTTACCGCTAAAGCCTGCAAGTGTCAGAGGGATGAACATGATAGCCTGTGCAAAGATGATAGGCATTACATTAGCAGCGTATGGCTTCAATGGGATATACTGGCGAGCACCACCGTACTGACGGTTGCCAACAATCTTCTTTGCATAGTCAACAGGAACTCGGCGAGTACCCTGAACAAGAAGAATTGCTGCCATCATAACTGCCAACAGAATTACCATCTCTATCAAGAACATTACCAAACCACCAGCGTGCGCATTCTCCAAGCGAGTTACAACTTCCTGAGTGAATGATGCTGGTAGGCGAGCAATGATACCGAGCATGATGATAATTGATACACCATTACCGATTCCACGGTCTGTAATACGCTCACCCAACCAAAGGATGAACATACTTCCGCCTGCCAAAATGACAGTAGAAATCAGCTGGAATGCCAATCCACTGATTGCAGGATTTATAGCATCACCTGCTTGCGCCTTCAAGTTTTCGATATAGAAATAGCCCTGAACAATCAATATAACCAAAGTCAGATAACGGGTATACTGATTAAGCTTTCTTCTACCGCTTTCGCCCTCACGCTGCATCTTCTGAACAGAAGGCATGATCATCGACGCAATCTGGATTGCAATTGAAGCAGATATGTATGGCATGATTCCCAATGCAAAAATCGAAGCATTTGAGAACGCACCGCCCGAGAACATGTTCAACAATTGCATCAAACCGTTATTGGTCTGCTCATGCAAACGTGCCAGCTGACCAGGGTCAATACCAGGTAGAACCACAAACGAACCAAAACGGTATATTGCAGCGAAAAGGAGAGTTATGAGGATCTTCATACGAAGATCCTTAATTCTCCACATATTCAACAATGTTTCTCTAGCCTTTCCCATTTTGATTTACAGTTTTACTGCATTACCACCTGCTGCCTGAATAGCAGCTTCAGCACTCTTAGAGAAAGCGTTTGCCTCAACGTCAACCTTAGCAGTCAAAGCACCGTTGCCGAGAACCTTAACCTTAGCGTTAGCTGAAACAAAACCTGCTGCAACGAAATCGTTGATAGTTACCTTTGCAAGATTCTTTGCCTCTACCAACTTCTGGATAGCATCCAAGTTTACTGGCTGGAACTCAACACGGTTGAAGTTCTTGAAACCAAACTTAGGTAGACGGCGCTGAAGAGGCATCTGACCACCTTCGAAACCAATCTTATTCTTATAACCAGATCTTGCCTTTGCACCCTTGTGACCACGAGTAGAAGTGCCGCCCTTACCAGAACCTGGACCACGACCAATTCTCTTTGCAGTCTTAACAGAGCCAGCAGCTGGCTTCAAATTACTTAAATTCATATCAAATCTATGTTAAACGATTGATTACTTAATAATAGTTACTAGGTGATGAACCTTAGCAATCTGACCACGCAAAGAAGGAGTATCCTCACGCTCTACAACGTGATTCAACTTTTTCAATCCAAGTGTATCAAGACAGCTTTTCTGGTCCTTAGGAGCACCAATTCTGCTTCTGATCTGCTTAATTTTGATAGTTGCCATAAATATTCCTCCTTTTTATTTATCCTCTAAATACTTTGTCAAGACTCACACCTCTGTTTTGTGCAATAGTCTTAGCGTCACGCATCTCAGCAAGAGCCTCGAAAGTTGCCTTTACAAGGTTGTGAGGGTTTGATGAGCCCTTAGACTTTGCAAGAACGTCAGTAATACCGACACTCTCGAAAACAGCACGCATAGCACCACCTGCTACCACTCCGGTACCAGTAGATGCAGGCTTGATAAATACCTCAGCACCGCCGAACTTAGCAGCCTGCTCGTGTGGAACAGTTCCCTTAAGAACAGGAACCTTTACAAGGTTCTTCTTTGCAGACTCAACGCCCTTAGCGATTGCTGCTGTAACCTCACCAGCCTTACCAAGACCGTAGCCAATGATACCATTACCATCACCTACAACTACAATAGCAGAGAATGTGAAAGTTCTACCACCCTTTGTAACCTTAGTAACGCGGTTAATAGCAACCAATCTGTCCTTCAATTCGACATCGCTGCCTATTTTTACATTTTTTACTGCCATAATTAATTAGAATTTAAGTCCACCATTGCGGGCAGCGTCAGCTACCTCCTTGATTCTACCATGATACAAGTATCCGTTACGGTCGAATACGACAGTAGTAACACCAGCTTCCTGTGCCTTCTTGGCAATCAGTTCGCCAACCTTGGCAGCCTGCTCCTTCTTAGGCATAGCTTCCATGCCAAGTGAAGATGCAGAAGCAAGAGTAGTACCAGTCAAATCGTTAATAACCTGTACATAGATCTGCTTGTTGCTGCGGAATACGCTCAAACGTGGACGCTCTGTTGTACCTGTAATCTTATTACGTACTCTGTATTTGATTTTGATTCGTCTATCTGATTTTGTTGTCATAATCGTAGGAGTTTAAAATTATTTAGCACCAGCTGACTTACCAGACTTTCTACGAATCTGTTCGCCAACAAACAAAATACCCTTTCCTTTGTAAGGCTCTGGCTTACGGAAAGAACGAATCTTAGAGCAAACCTGGCCCAACAACTGCTTATCGCAAGACTCCAATATGATAATTGGATTCTGGTTTCTCTCAGACTTAGTTTCAACCTTAATCTCAGATGGCAACTCGAAGAAAATGCTATGAGTGTAACCCAAAGCGAATTCAATGATGTTACCCTGGTTAGATGCACGATAACCTACACCAACCAACTCCAAAGTCTTCTTGTAGCCTTCAGAAACACCGTGAACCATATTGTTCACCAATGCACGGTACAAACCGTGGAATGCCTGCTGCTGCTTTGGATCAATATCAGCACCTTCAACTGGGGCAAAAGAAATCTTGCCGTCAGTATAATCAACAGATATAGAAGGATCAACAGTCTGTGTTAGCTCACCCTTTGGGCCCTTAACTGAAACCACATTGTCCTTAAGTGTTACTGTAACACCTGCAGGGACTACGATAGGTAACTTTCCAATTCTTGACATATCTGAATCCTCCTATTAATATACATAACAAAGCACTTCACCACCTATCTTAAGTTCTGAAGCCTCTTTATCAGTCATTACACCTTTAGATGTAGATATTATAGCAATACCCAATCCGTTAATAACTCTCGGCATGTCCTTGTAGCCAGTGTACTTACGCAAACCTGGAGTAGAAACTCTCTTGAGGCTCTTGATAGCGTTAACCTTGTTAACAGCATCGTACTTCAATGCTACCTTAATTGTTCCCTGTGGGCCCTCCTCGATGAACTTGTAGTTCAGGATGTAACCCTTGTCGAACAAGATCTTAGTGATCTCCTTCTTCAAGTTTGATGCAGGGATTTCAACAACTCTGTGCTTTGCACTAATTGCATTTCTCAATCTGGTGAGATAATCTGCTATTGGATCTGTCATATAAATGTTATTAAATTAATCAGGACTACCCTGACAATATTTAAAAATGTTCTGTTATTACCAGCTTGCCTTCTTTACACCTGGAATCAAACCGTTTGAAGCCATCTCGCGGAACTGAATACGAGAGATACCGAACTGACGGATATAGCCCTTTGGACGACCAGTCAGCTTGCAACGGTTGTGAAGACGGATAGGATTAGCGTTCTTTGGAATAGACTGCAACTTCTGAGCAGCTTCGTATGCCTCAGCAGCATCGCCTGTGTTAACAATCTTCTTCAAAGCAGCACGCTTCTCAGCATATTTAGCAACAAGTTTAGCTCTCTTTACTTCACGAGCCTTCATTGATTCTTTTGCCATACTTTATTATTTTTTAGCGTCCTTAAATGGTAAACCAAACTCCTTCAGAAGAGCGTAACCCTCCTCGTCTGTTTTCGCAGTTGTAACGAAAGTGATATTCATACCCAAAATGCGCTCGATAGAATCGATGTTGATTTCTGGGAAGATGATCTGCTCCTGAATACCCAATGTATAGTTACCACGACCATCGAACTTGCTCTCGATACCCTTGAAGTCACGGATACGTGGCAATGCCACGCGAACCAACTTCTCAAGGAACTCGTACATCTTCTCGCGACGCAATGTTACCATGACACCGATAGGCATCTTCTTACGCAACTTGAAGTTTGCAACGTCCTTGCGAGAAACTGTAGCTACAGCCTTCTGACCTGTGATAGCTGTGATCTCATTGATAGCAACATCGATGATCTTCTTGTCTGCAGTAGCCATACCAAGACCCTGGTTGATGACAATCTTCTTCAGTACAGGAATCTGCATCTTTGAGCTATAATTGAACTGTTTCATCAATGCTGGAGCGATGCTCTCAGCATAGACTTTCTTAAGGTTTGCAGTATTACTCATTACTTAATCTCCTCTCCAGATTTTTTAGCGACGCGCACCTTAGTGCCATCTTCGTTAATTTTAATACCCACACGAGTTGGCTTACCTGACTTAGGGTCAACCAAATTCAAGTTAGAGATATGAATAGGGGCTTCCTGCTTTACGATACCGCCATTTGGGTTCTGAGCACTTGGCTTCTGGCTCTTAGATACCATGTTAAGACCCTCAACGATAGCGCGGTTCTCCTCAACGAAGACCTTAACCACCTTACCAGTCTTTCCCTTATCCTTACCAGTATTGACGTAAACTGTATCGCCTTTCTTAATATGTAACTTACTCATTACTGTATACTTATAAAATTAAAGTACTTCAGGTGCTAATGAAACAACCTTCATGTTAGCAGCACGCAACTCACGTGCAACAGGACCGAAAATACGACTACCTCTCAACTCACCTGCATTGTTCAACAATACGCAAGCATTATCATCAAAACGAATATAAGAACCGTCAGCACGACGAATTTCTTTCTTAGTACGTACAATCAAAGCCTTTGATACCGCACCCTTCTTTACATCACTTGATGGGATAACATTCTGTACAGCGACAACGATAGTGTCACCTACAGAAGCATAACGGCGCTTAGTTCCACCCAATACACGGATACACTTAGCTTCACGAGCACCGCTGTTATCAGCTACTACCAATCTTGATTCTGCCTGTATCATAATTACTTAGCTCTTTCAATAATTTCAACTAGTCTCCATCTCTTAGTCTTGCTCAATGGACGAGTCTCCATAATCAAAACTGTGTCACCAACATGACTGTCATTCTTTTCGTCATGTGCATGGTACTTCTTAGTCTTGCTAACGAACTTACCATAGATAGGGTGTTTCTCCTTAAACTTAGCGGCAACAACAATAGTCTTATCCATCTTGTCGCTAATAACAACACCTGTTCTCTGCTTTCTTAAATTTCTTTCCATGAGGAGCATTATTTTTTAAGTTCTCTCTGACGCAATTCTGACTTCATACGAGCAATCGTACGGCGCAACGCCTTAATCTGTGCAGTGTTCTGCAACGGAGAGATTGAATGATTTAACTTCATCTGATTGTAGTTAGCTACCTCAGTCTCTATTCTTTCAGCTAAATCCTTATCTGACAATTCTCTTACTTCTGCTATCTTCATAATTAAGCGTTTTTATCGTAATCACGTCTAACAATAAACTTTGTAGTCACTGGGAGCTTCTGAGCAGCAAGGCGCAAAGCCTCCTTAGCGATTTCATAAGGTACACCTTCTACCTCGAAGATGATACGACCAGGAGTCAATGGGAATACGTATCCTACTGGATCACCCTTACCCTTACCCATTCGGACGTCGGCTGGCTTCTTAGTGATTGGTTTATCAGGGAAGACACGAATCCAAATCTGACCCTCACGCTGCATATAACGTGTTACAGCAACACGGGCAGCTTCAATCTGACGACCTGTAAGCCATCTTGTATCCAAAGACTTGATACCGAATGTACCGAAGGCCAACTGGTTACCTCTCTGGGCATTACCTTTGCAGCGGCCCTTTTGCGGTCTTCTATATTTGGTTCTTTTTGGTTGTAACATAATGTCTAACTAATTAGCGATTGTTGTTCTTTTTGTTTCTGAAATTTCTCTTGCCGTTGTTGTTACCATTACCACGACCATTCTCCTTAGCCTGAACGAAGTTAGGCGCAAGATCTCTCTTGCCATAAACCTCACCCTTGCAGATCCATACCTTGATACCAAGCAAACCAACCTTAGTCAGAGCCTCAGTGTGGCAATAGTCGATATCTGCACGGAAAGTGTGCAATGGAGTACGGCCTTCCTTGAACATTTCAGAACGTGCCATTTCTGCACCGTTAAGACGACCTGAGATCAAAACCTTGATACCCTCAGCACCCATTCTCATAGTGTTTGCAACAGCCATCTTGATAGCACGGCGGTAAGCAATCTTACCCTCTACCTGGCGAGCGATGTTGTTAGCAACAATGACTGCATCGAGTTCTGGCTTCTTAATCTCGAAGATGTTGATCTGGATGTCCTTATCAGTAATCTTCTTCAACTCTTCCTTAAGTTTGTCAACTTCCTGGCCACCCTTACCAATGATAATACCCGGACGGGCAGTGCAAACAGTAATAGTAACGAGCTTCAATGTACGCTCTATAACGATTCTTGAAACGCTAGCCTTAGCAAGACGAGCATTCAGGTACTTGCGGATTTTGCTGTCCTCTAGCAGAGAATCGCCGAAGTTCTTGCCGCCATACCAATTAGAATCCCAACCACGGATAATACCAAGTCTGTTACTTATCGGATTAACTTTCTGTCCCATCTATTTAGTCTTTATCATTAGTTTTTGTATCAACGTACAAAGTCACGTGATTTGAACGTTTGCGGATTCTGTAACCTCTACCCTGTGGTGCTGGTCTCATTCTCTTAAGAGTTACACCCTCGTCAACAAATGCTGTAGTTACAAAAAGTTCGCCCTCTTCAGCCTTGCGATCATTCTTCTGTTCCCAGTTTGCGATTGCTGAGCGCAACAACTTTTCTACGCCAGCAGAAGCAGCCTTGCTTGAGAACTTCAAAGTACCAAGTGCTCTATTAACCTCCATTCCACGAATCATGTCAACAACATATCTCATCTTGCGTGGTGAAGAAGGAACATTTCGCATTGTAGCGAAAGACTGGGTTTTCTGTGCCTCTTTTCTTGCAGCAGAAGCAATCTTCTTTCTTTTGCCCATGATTATATTATTCTTCTTTTTAATCTTAACAAATCTCGTTCCTATTTCTTACCTGCGTGGCCGCCGAATCTGCGTGTTGGAGCAAATTCACCTAGTTTGTGACCAACCATGTTCTCAGTAACATAAACAGGAATAAATTTATTTCCGTTGTGAACTGCAACTGTATGTCCCACGAAATCTGGGGAAATCATTGAAGCTCTAGCCCATGTTTTAACAACGTTCTTCTTGCCACTCTCATTCATAGCAAGTATCTTCTTCTCAAGACTTACGTTGATGTATGGACCTTTTTTTAATGAACGACTCATAATTTACTCAATTAACTTAGTTACTTTTTAGCTCTTTCGATAATATACTTGTTAGACTGCTTCTTTGGACGTCTTGTCTTAAGACCCTTAGCATACAATCCCTTACGTGAACGTGGGTGACCACCAGACTGACGACCTTCACCACCACCCATTGGGTGATCAACTGGGTTCATAACGACACCACGGTTGTGTGGACGACGGCCCAACCAGCGTGAGCGACCTGCCTTACCTGATGACTCAAGTGAGTGGTCTGAGTTACCTACGCTACCGATTGTAGCCTTGCATGTGCCCAAAACTTTGCGAAGCTCGCCTGAAGGCAACTTGATAACGCAATAGTCGCCGTCGCGTGAAGTTAACTGAGCGAAATTACCTGCAGAACGAACAAGGAGAGCGCCCTGACCCGGACGAAGCTCGATGTTGTGTATTACAGTACCGACAGGGATGTTCTGCAATGGAAGTGCATTACCAACCTCAGGTGCTGCCTTCTCTCCAGACATCAAAGTACTGCCAACCTGCAGACCGTTAGGAGCAATAATATAACGCTTTTCACCATCAGCGTAGAACAACAATGCGATACGAGCCGAACGGTTTGGATCGTACTCAATTGTCTTTACTACAGCTGGAACACCATCCTTCTCTCTCTTGAAATCGATAAAACGGAATTTTCTCTTGTGACCGCCGCCGTTGTAGCGCATTGTCATCTTTCCGACATTGTTACGGCCACCTGTTGAACGCTTACCGTATACAAGAGATTTTTCTGGTACTGATGCAGTAATTTCTTCGAAAGTACCAATAATCTTGTGTCTCTGACCCGGTGTTGTGGGCTTAAATTTACGTACTGCCATCTTTTATTTAAATATTACTATAAAAATCAATAGTATCGCCTTCCTTCAAAGTCACAATTGCTTTCTTGACAGCGTTTGTGCGGCCCTTAATAAGACCTGCCTTTGTGTAGCGGCTCTTGTTTCTACCTGCGTAGTTAACAGTGTTAACTGCTACAACTGTTACGTTGTAAAGAGTCTCAACCTCCTTCTTAATCTCAAGTTTGTTAGCCTCTGGCTTTACAAGGAAACCATACTTAACCTGAGCCGGCTTAGTGTAAGAGTAAACTGTCTTCTCCTTCTGAACGCCGCCTTTGTACTTGCCATTCTTTGTCTTTACAACATACTTGACAACTTCAGCGGTTGCATTCTTAGCCTGAGCATTCTTCTCTGAGGTGTAAAGCTTCTTATCTTCAGAAGACTTAGTTGTGATTGCAGTCATTTTCTCTGTAATCAGCGGTTTGATAATAAATGCCATATTCTAACCTCCTTACTTGATTAAGATTTTTTCAATTTCCTTCAATGAACTCTCAGTAACGACCAAAGCGTCTGCGTTCAACACCTTGTAAGTGTTAATTGCAGAAGCGATAGCTACGTCAGCGCGCTGGATATTACGAGCAGACAAATATACATTTTTATTTGCTTCTGGCAAAACTACAAGCAACTTTTTATCAGCAACTTTGAGATTATTTGACATAGCAACGAACTCCTTAGTCTTTGGAGCCTCAAAATTGAAATCCTCAACTACCAAAATAGCGTTTGCCTGAGCCTTGTAAGACAAAGCACTCTTACGAGCAAGAGCCTTAACTTTCTTGTTCAACTTGAAGCCATAGTCGCGTGGAGTTGGACCGAATACACGACCACCACCAACCAAAACTGGAGAGTTGATATCACCACGACGAGCGCCGCCGCCACCCTTCTGACGACCAAGTTTGCGAGTAGAACCGCTAACCTCACTTCTTTCCTTAGACTTTGCTGTACCCTGACGCTGATTAGCCATGTACTGCTTTACGTCAAGATAAATAGCATGATCGTTAGGCTCGATAGCAAAGATTGCATCGTTAAGAGTAACCTTCTTACCGGTTTCCTCGCCCTTAATATTTAATACATTAACTTCCATTATTTCTCAATTATTACGATTGAACCTTTACATCCCGGAACAGAACCCTTAATCAAAAGAAGGTTGTGCTCAGGAATAACCTTTAACACCTGTAGGTTGTGAGTAGTTACACGGTCGCCACCCATCTGGCCGCCCATGCGCATACCCTTGAATACCTTTGCTGGGTATGAACAAGCACCGATAGAACCTGGCTTGCGCAGACGGTCGTCCTGACCGTGAGTGCTCTGGCCTACACCGCCGAAACCATGACGCTTAACAACGCCCTGGAAGCCCTTACCCTTAGATGTACCAACAACGTCAACATAGTTAACATCGTTGAACAGCTCAACTGTAATTACGTCACCGAGGTTGTACTCAGTGTCAAAATCTTTGAATTCGGCCAAGTGGCGCTTTGGTGCTACACCAGCCTTCTTAAAGTGTCCCATCATTGGCTTAGAAGTATTTTTCTCCTTAGCATCCTGGAAACCTACCTGAACGGCAGCGTAACCATCTTTCTCGACACTCTTAATCTGAGTAACAACACAAGGACCTACTTCGATAACAGTGCATGGTACATTCTTACCCTCGGCACTGAATACGGATGTCATTCCGATTTTCTTTCCTAATAATCCTGGCATTTCAGTAATTTTTAATAAAATCTTTTAATGTACTAAACCTTAATCTCAACTTCTACACCACTTGGAAGCTCAAGCTTCATCAATGCGTCAACAGTCTTAGCTGTAGAGCTATAGATGTCGATAAGTCTCTTGAATGAAGAAAGCTCAAACTGCTCGCGAGACTTCTTGTTAACGAATGTAGAACGGTTAACAGTGAAGATACGCTTGTGTGTTGGCAATGGAATAGGACCGCTAACGATAGCGCCTGTTGCCTTAACTGTCTTTACAATCTTCTCGGCAGACTTGTCAACCAAGTTGTGATCGTAAGATTTTAGTTTAATTCTAATTTTCTGACTCATTTTGTTTTATTAAATTGTTAATATAATAAGGAGTAAGAGGTATGCCAGTTAAGAGTCATTCGCTAACTGGCACCTCTAACTCTATTTATCCTAATTATACAAGATCTGTACGACCCTTGCACTCCTCAAGCACAGCCTTAGCGATTGAGCTTGATACTGGTGCGTGATGATCGTAAGTCATTGAAGATGTTGCACGACCTGAAGTGATAGTACGAAGTGCTGTAACGTAACCGAACATCTCAGCAAGTGGAACCATAGCCTTGACGATACGAGCACCTGAACGGCTGCTCTCCATACCCTCAACCTGACCACGACGCTTGTTCAAGTCACCGATAACATCACCCATGTTCTCCTCTGGAGTTACAACCTCAAGCTTCATCATAGGCTCCATCAAGACTGGCTTAGCCTTAGCACATACGTTCTTGTATGCCTGAAGAGCACAGATCTCGAATGAAAGCTGGTCTGAATCCACTGGGTGGAACGAACCGTCCTCAAGAACAACCTTCAAAGAATCCATTGGGAATCCACCAAGAACACCATTCTTCATTGCGTTCTCGAAGCCCTTCTGTACAGATGGGATGAACTCCTTAGGAATGTTACCACCAGTAACCTCGTTAACGAACTGAAGACCACCTTCCTTGAAGTCCTCATCAACAGGACCTACATTAACGATGATATCAGCGAACTTACCACGACCACCAGACTGCTTCTTGTAGATTTCACGGTGACCCATTACAGTCTGAGTGATAGCCTCCTTGTAGTTAACCTGTGGCTTACCTTGATTACACTCAACCTTGAACTCACGCTTCAAACGGTCGATAATGATATCCAAGTGAAGCTCACCCATACCTGAGATAACTGTCTGGCCGCTCTGCTCGTCAGTTCTAACAGTAAATGTTGGATCCTCCTCAGCAAGCTTAGCAAGACCGATACCCAACTTATCAACGTCGCTCTGAGTCTTAGGCTCGATAGCGATACCGATAACTGGCTCTGGGAACTCCATTGACTCAAGTACGATTGGTGCATCCTCGTCAGCAAGTGTATCACCAGTACGGATATCCTTGAAACCAACACCTGCACCGATATCACCTGCACCGATTACGTCAACTGGGTTCTGCTTGTTTGAGTGCATCTGGAACAGACGGCTTACGCGCTCCTTCTTACCTGAACGAACGTTGTAAACGTAAGAACCAGCCTCTACCTTACCTGAGTAAACACGGAAGAATGTCAAACGGCCAACGTATGGGTCAGTTGCAATCTTAAATGCAAGAGCAGCAGTCTTCTCATCCTCAGCAGGACGACGATCCTCCTCAGCACCAGTGTCTGGGTTTGTACCGATAACGGCTGGAGTATCTACTGGAGAAGGCAAGAACATACAAACATAGTCGAGCAATGTCTGAACACCCTTGTTCTTGAATGAAGAACCGCAGCACATTGGAGTAATCTGCATAGAAAGCGTACCCTTGCGGATAGCAGCGATAAGTTCCTCATTTGTGATAGAAGAAGGATCCTCGAAGAACTTCTCCATCAAAGCCTCGTCGCACTCAGCAGCATACTCAAGAAGTTTTGTTCTCCACTCCTCAGCCTCGTCTGCCAACTCAGCAGGAATATCCTCTACATCGTAGTCAGCACCCATTGTCTCATCATGCCAAAGGATAGCCTTCATCTTAATAAGGTCAACAACACCCTTGAAGTTCTCCTCTGCACCGATTGGAATATTGATAGGCACAGCTGTAGCACCAAGTACATCCTTCATCTGACGAACAACATCGAAGAAGTTAGCACCAGAACGGTCCATCTTATTTACATAACCGATACGTGGAACATTGTACTTATCAGCCTGACGCCATACAGTCTCTGACTGTGGCTCAACACCACCTACTGCACAATATGTAGCAACTGCACCGTCGAGTACACGAAGTGAACGCTCAACCTCAGCAGTAAAGTCAACGTGTCCCGGAGTATCAATCAAGTTGATCTTGTACTGGTGGTTATCCCAATTCCAGAATGTAGTTGTTGCAGCTGAAGTAATAGTGATACCACGCTCCTGCTCCTGCGCCATCCAGTCCATTGTTGCGCCACCTTCGTGAACTTCACCAATCTTGTGAGTCTTACCAGTGTAGAAAAGGATACGCTCAGAAGTTGTTGTCTTACCGGCATCGATGTGAGCCATGATACCAATATTTCGTGTAAAGTGCAAATCTGTTTTTGCCATAATATAACTTCTTTTAAATGATTAGAATCTGAAGTGAGCAAATGCACGGTTAGCCTCGGCCATACGGTGCATATCTTCCTTACGCTTGAAAGCACCACCCTGCTCGTTGTAAGCATCCATGATTTCAGATGCAAGCTTGTCAGCCATAGTCTTACCACCACGCTTACGAGCAAAAAGGATAAGATTCTTCATTGAAATAGACTCCTTACGATCTGGACGGATCTCTGTTGGAACCTGGAATGTAGCACCACCGATACGGCGTGATTTAACCTCAACCTGTGGAGTTACGTTTTCCAAAGCCTTCTTCCAGATTTCGAGAGCTGATTTCTCCTCATTTGAAAGTTTTGCTTTTACAGTCTCAAGAGCTGCATAGAAAATCTCATAAGATGTATTCTTCTTTCCATCATACATCAGATGGTTCACAAACTTAGAAACCTTTGTGTCATTGAAAACAGGATCTGGAAGGATCACTCTTTTCTTTGGTTTTGCTTTTCTCATTGTTTTGATAAATAATGTTTAGTTTGGGGCTGCTTTCGCTCTTCAACGGTTCCACCGAACCATTTACTCAACCTTGTGCTTCCAACAAACAAAACAAATTAAATAATTAATAGTTTAAAAGGGATTTTTGTTCTCTGTACGAATTACTTGCCAGCCTTTGGACGCTTAGCACCATACTTAGAACGACGCTGTGTACGGTTTGCAACTCCTGCAGTATCAAGTGTTCCACGAACAATGTGATAACGTACACCCGGAAGGTCCTTAACACGACCACCGCGAACAAGCACGATTGAGTGCTCCTGCAAGTTGTGTCCCTCACCTGGGATGTAAGAGTTAACCTCCTTAGAGTTTGTCAAACGAACACGAGCAACCTTTCTCATTGCTGAGTTAGGCTTCTTAGGGGTTGTAGTGTAAACACGAACACAAACACCGCGACGCTGTGGACATGAATCCAAAGCAGGTGACTTGCTCTTGTCTTCCAATACCTGTCTTCCCTTTCTTACTAACTGTTGAATAGTAGGCATTTTGTTTTTATTAAATTATTATATTATTTGTAATTATCCGATTTAAACCTTTTGGGCAGTGCCCATTATGGACTGCAAAATTACTAATAAAATTTCAAATAACCGTACCTTATAATAAGTTTCATATCCAACCGTATTAAAATTTAACGTTTTTTAACATTTATTAAGAATTATGGAGTGATTTTACCTCATTTAAGGTCTAAAACAGGCACAATCAGCAAAATTCAAAATAATGTTTCACAACATATTTTCTCGATTATTGAGCGATGCATTATGCGAATTACAACCTTATTATATACACCTATTCGGGATAATATCCCGGCGATTCTGGGAAACGCCCAGGGATAACAATACTACGAACCATCTGCATTTCTTTTAATGATTATCCTCAATTATCTGGAGAACACCTATCAGCCCAATAACCTAATAACAACACATTTGAAGAAATCCAACCCTCACCTTAAGCGTAATACAGAAAATTTCAGTTTAGCTTAATTACGATAATTATTCTATTGCTTTGACTGTATGGCTATTCACAGGCTTACCCTCCGGCATTTTATTGGCTATGGATTGGCTCCCTTCCGGCTTACATCAATATAAGCATTTCGAACCAATCTCGAACCCTGCCCGAACCTTCCGGCTTGCTTCAACGTACCTTCCCCGTTGCTACCCCGTAGCTACTCCGTTCCTACCCCGTACCTTCAACGTATCTTAAAGCTTGCATCAAGATGCACATCTTCTTGCCGCCCCGTACCCTGAAAGATGTTTTACAAACTATTGCAGAATTGCTTATGCAACGCATATCATATACAAAAAAAGAGGCTTATTAAGCCTCTCCCTTAAAATCTGATAAATTAGGAACGTATGTATCGCCCTTCTGTGCCTTCTGCTCTGGCAACTGAATTGGAGCAACGTTCGACTCAAATTTAGAAATATTGTCTTGCAATGCATAAAGCAATCTCTTAGCATGTTCTGGAGCAAGAATTACTCTGCTCTTAACGCTTGCCTTTGGAACTCCCGGCATCATCTGGACAAAATCAACCACAAATTCTGAGGTAGAATGAGTTATTGCAACTAAGTTTGAGTATATACCCTGTGCCACTTCTGGAGACACTTCGATTTCCAATTGTTTTTTGTTGTTATTTTCCATGTTATAATATTTGATAAAATAGTATGTAATGCAAATATACAATTTTATTTGGAAACAAAGTTCCAACAATCATTAAAATTTGTATATTTGTAAACGATTATTAAAATATACCTTATATTATATATGACTAAGGATTGTATTCGGCACACGATTATACTTACACTGTTATTTATACTTTCGAGTTATTGCAGCAAGGCTCAAGAAAACGAAACTAAGATTCCCAACCTTTCCTTTTCTATCGAAGTACTTAACAGATACACACCCGTAAAACATCAGGGATACTCAAGCAACTGCTGGGCTTTCTCTACCCTGTCGATGCTCGAGTCGGAGATGCTGCGCCTCGGAGTGGACTCTGTAAACCTCTCTTACGACTATGTTTACAGAGGTAAACTAATCGACCAGTCGCTGCACTACTATCGGATGGCTGGGCACGAGGAATTCCGCAAGGGAAGTCTGCCTCATTCGTGTTTCAACGTGGTTAAGAACTACGGAATCGTTCCTCTTTCGACATATCAGCAAAAGAAAGTGAACTACAGCGAACTGAGATTCACGCTCGAACTCTCGCTGAAGGATTATGTAAAGAAAGGCATCGGCTACGACAAAGTTACCGAAGGCATCACGGCAATCGTAGACAAGGCTTTAGGTAAGAAACCCGAAACTTTCAGATACAACAACAAGGACTTTACGCCCGAATCGTTTGCCAACCATCTTCAGTTGAACATGGACAACTACATCGAGATTACCAATAGTCCGTTTCAGCCTTACAACAAAAGATGCCATCTCGACTCTCCCGACAACTGGGAGGATTACGACATGCTGAATCTGGAACTCGATGTTTTGCTGAATCTGGCAAAGAAAGCAATCAGAGAAGGCTACACATTCGTCTGGGATGGCGATGTGTCAAACGAAGGCTACGCACCAGAATTCGGTCTTGCATTCTATCCGAAAAGAAGTTCGATGACAACGAAGAAAAGGGCAAAATTACTGGAAACGTTCGAAACTACAGACGACCACGCCATGCATGCCATCGGACTGGCTTACGACCAATACGGAAAGACCTACTTTATTATAAAAGACTCTTACGGCGTAAGAGGACCATACAGAGGTTTGCTTATGATGTCGGAAGACTATTTCAAGGCAAACACAATCTGTATTGCCCTACACCGCAACGCTTTGAAACTTATTGATGATTAAAGTTTTATCTTTCTGTCGGAGAAAGCATTCTTTTTTACATTCCTGAGGAGCTTTCGCTTGTGCTGCTTCATGTTGCCAAGCGAGACTGAAACCTTTATTTGCTGCTGCCAGTCAATCACATCTCCATCGAAATGGGCAACGGCACCGATGTAACCCTCGAATCCTCTGCCATGGGCAAAGCGATAAAGAGCATCAACTCGGTTGTAGATTTTTGAACGATAGTAAGGGTCGTTCCAATACCATCTGTTAATGCCCAAATCTCCCTGAATCTGCTGCCTTTTTCCGCAGTAGAAAGTCTCTTTAAGATACAGACATTTCAAGCCCAAAGTTGCCTCGAAAAGAATTCCGGGGCGAAGATTCCAATCGAGCGTCTTTCCGCGGCGGTCTCTCTCCATTCCGAAGAGGACGCCACACTGAACAGAAAGAGTATCGAGCGATGTCTGCTCAGTAAAATCGTAGCCAAGGAAACCATTCGAGATTGAATAATCCTGAATGTGCATATCGGCAGGAGCATCGAGCGTGAGAGCGTAATGATAGTAATATCCCTGAACGCCCATGTAAGCATGTCCCATATTCAGTCGAGCTGACAAACCTGCCAAGAACTGCTCGTGACGGTTGTGCCCTATCTGACCTGTCCAGTCGAGCAAAGCCTCTACATAGCCCTTGTCCGTTCCATACTGAAACAACGCGCCCTGAACATTCTTGTTAAAATATCTCAACGAATCACTGAAAATGCAAGTCGGAAAATTGCCGTACAACTCCTCGCGCGGAAACGCTCCGACAAGAACACGGAACGGAGCCCCGTCGTACATATAATAAAGGGTGAGAGTCTCGTCGTTGAACATCTTCTCGCCACCCCAACAATTCACCGCCCCGTAGCCAACTCTAAGCGCATGGACGCTATCTCTGATACCGACTTTCGGCTCAATCCAAAAGCCAGTCAGAGTACCGTCGTTGCGATGCTTGCTCGACAATTCCATATTGTCGAAGAAGCCGTTGGCATCAACATTCCATTCCAATTCTTGCGCAGAGGCAAAGATTGAAACAGACAGAATTATAAAAAAAAAGAAAATTCGCCTGTACATAAACGAAATTTAAGCCATTTTAGCCTTGAAAGCCAATGCATACATTCTGACCTGCTTAATCATTGCAAGCAAGCCGTTACTTCGGGTTGGCGAAAGATGCTCTTTCAGTCCGATTTTCTCTATAAAATAGAGGTCTGCACCGAGAATCTCGTCGGGAGTATGGTCTGAAAGCACGCGGATAAGCAATGCCACAATGCCCTTTACGATAAGCGCATCGCTCTCTGCCTGAAAATGAATGACGCCATCGACCAAATCGGCCTGAAGCCATACACGACTCTGACACCCGTCGATAAGATTCGACTCCGTCTTATACTTCTCGTCGAGCGGCTCCTGCTCATTTCCCAAGTCGATAAGCATCTGATACTTGTCCATCCAATCCTCTACATCCAAGAACTCTTCGATAACCTCATCTTGAATCTCGTTAATAGTTTGTTTCATCCTATAAAATCTTTTTACTTTTCGTTGTATATAACCTGCATCATTGTCTGTCCGACAGCCTTTAGAGTTGATTTGTCGATGTGCTCTACGTCATCGTTTATCGTGTGCCACGTTGGGCCGAAAGAGCACGAAGTTCCTTCGTAATAAGGAATTATATCGATTGTCGGAATATTTGCTATTTTGTTTATCGGACCGTGGTCATCGGTTATGTAGCCGCCTTGCTTGCGAGGGAATACTGATGAATATCCTGCTTCATCGGCAGCGTTCCAGACCTTGTTCACGACCGAGCGCGCATACTCGAGCGAGAAGCCCTCTTGCATGAAGCGTGCTCCTTGTCCGCCAACCATGTCAAGCAAAATGCCGTAACGTGCCTTGTAGCCTGCCACATGCGGATTTGCAGCCCAATACTGAGCACCCAAAGCCCACGAATCCTCGTCGTTGTCAGTGCCGTAATCCTCGGCATCAAGGCAGATGAAATCGATGCCTACATTTATGTTCTTCTGCTGAATCTGACGAGCCAGTTCGAGCATCACGGCAACGCCGCTCGCTCCGTCGTTTGCTCCCATAACGGGAGTTTTGTGATTCTTCTCGTCAGGGTCGGCATCAGCCCACGGACGAGAGTCCCAGTGCGAGCAAACCAGTATTCGTGCACCGTTGTCAACGTTGTAAGATGCAATGATGTTTCGGTTTTTCAGAACAGTTCCGTCGAAAGCCTTAACATCGGCAAACTGCTCAGTTACCGTTGCACCGTATTTTTTGAAAGTCGCAACCAGATAATCTCCGCACTTGTCGTGAGCCTTAGAATTCATCGTTCTTGGTCCAAACTCGCATTGCTTCTGGACAAAAACAAATGCGCTATCTTCGTTAAAAGACGGAGCAAGAACAACTGAATCGGCCTCTACATTGCCAGACTTTGAAGTCTGACTGTGGCAAGCCGAAAAGAACAGAGTTACTAAAGGCAGTAAAAAAACAATCTTATTTATCTTCATACAAAGAATTTATATCAAAAGCGGATACAGCCCTTTGTCTGAACCTCTGTCATGACACGAAGGAAGTTTCCGCCCCATATTTTTCGAATATCTTCTTCACTATATCTCTCTTTTAACAGAAGACGAGTGAAATTTATCAGTTCGCTTGCCGATGCGCATCCCGGAACTCCACCGTCGCCATCGAAATCTGTGCCGATGCCAACATGGTCGATGCCCATTATTTCTACGGCTCTGTTAAGATGCTCTATTGCATCGAGAATCGTTGCCTTGCCATCGGTGCGAAGGAAGCCGTTGTACAGCGTTACTTGCATCACTCCACCTTTCTGGGCAAGTTTCCGCATCTGGTCATCAGTGATGTTTCGAGGATGATTGCACAACGCGCGACTGTTTGAATGCGAGCATACAATCGGTGTAGAACTGATATCGAGTGCATCGTAAAAGCTCTTCTCGCCACCGTGCGAAAGGTCGACCATCATTCCAACGCGGTTCATCTCCTTGATAACCTTCTCGCCAAAATCGCTAACGCCGTTATGCTCGTTTGCGCCCTTTGCCGAGTCGCAGATGTCATTGTCGCCGTTGTGGCAGAGCGTCATATAAACCACGCCGCGCTTTCTGAAAGCCTCGACGTTGGCGATGTCTTTTCCCACGGCATATCCGTTTTCGATGCCCATCATAATCGCCTTTTTGCCTTCGCTTTTTAGGCGATACAAATCGGCTGGAGAATATGCTATGCCTACCGCCGAACTGTTGGCTGCAGCCATCGCCTCAATCTCCGATAGAATATTGTTAGCCTTTGCCGTTGCTGCAAGCAGAGAATTGTCGTCGCGCTCGAGCTGCTTTAGATAAGCAACCATAATCGTAGCATCGAGCCGACCTTCGCGCATCTTGTGCAAATCGACGAGGATTTTCGGGTCACGACGGTCGAAATGAATGTCTTGGTCGAAGAACATCGGCGTGTCGCAATGCGAATCGAGCGACAAAACCTTGTCGTGAACCACCTTCGCCTTCATGAACGATGAGGATTCGCCCACAAGCCACTCAAAGAGCGGCATCATGCTGTCGTCGCCTTTCAAAGCAAAACATTCGGGATGCCACTGAACGCCGATTATCGACTTATGTTCCGACGATTCGACAGCCTCGATAACACCATCGGGACTCGTTGCCGATACCCGAAGATGAGGGCCGGCATTCTTCACCGCCTGATGATGGAACGAGTTGACGAACAATTTTTCTGAACCGAAAACTGATGCCAGAACACTATCCTTCACCACATTAACGCTGTGCGATGCAATGCTTCGGTCAAGATCCTGAGAATGCTTCAGATGCACACCCTCCTGCTGCGAATAGATGTCCTGATAGACTTCACCTCCAAGAGCCACGGCAATCATCTGAATTCCGCGGCAAATGCCAAGCATCGGAATCTGACGGTCGAAAGCCAACCGGGCAAGAAAAAGTTCCTGCTCGTCGCGCATGAAGTTGATTGAATGAAGTTCGCGCACAGGCTCCTCGCCCACAAACAGCGGATTAAGGTCGCCACCGCCCGAGAACAGAAGCCCGTCAACGCGGTCGAGCACCTCGAGCATCGCCTCCTTGTCGGTAAACGGAGGTATGATGAGCGGTGTTCCGCCTGCCTTTAGTACAGACTGATAGTAGCCCTCGGCAATGGTACAACTGGCATCGTTGTAATTGCCCGTGATTCCGATTATCGGTTGTCTTCCGTGGCTTGGGCATTCAGAATGAAAAACTTCATCGCACGCCCCCTTCCAGTCGAACGAATTCATCCTCATCAAGCCTCTTCCTGCTCCTCTGATTTGTTAGCCTGAATTGGAATTTCTTTCTTTATGCTCTGCTCAAGCGAGATAAGAGTCTCGGTTGACACGACGCCCGGAATTTCCTGAAGCTGATTGTTGAGCAAGTCCATAAGATGCTCGTTGTCGCGGGCATAAAGTTTTGTAAGCATTGTGTAAGGACCGGTTGTGAAATGGCACTCCACAATCTCAGGAATCTGATTTAGACGTTCAACCACATTCTTGTACATAGAGCCTTTCTCGAGTTTGATTCCGACATAAGTACAAGTGTAGTAGCCCAGTTTCTTTGGATTTACGTTGTAGCCCGAGCCAACTATTACGCCCATATCGAAAAGACGCTGTACACGCTGGTGTATTGCGGCGCGCGAAACGCCACACTCAGCAGCAACATCTTTGAATGGTATTCTTGCATTTCCTGAGATGATTTTCAGTATCTGTCTGTCCAAACTATCTATTTTCTCCATAATAAAAAAATTATCAATTTGTAAGCAAATATAAAAAATATTTTTAACTTCATCAAGTTATGGCAGAAAAATGCAACAAAAAAAGCGCTACAAACAGATGTAGCGCTTCCTTTATTGTTATTTCGATATCTTTTGCCGACTATTTTTTGGCACGGTGACCACCGTGTTCTGGTTTTTCGACAATATCGAGCAATTCGACTGTAAAAATCAGCGTTGAGTAAGCAGGAATCTGTCCAGCAGCTCGTGCACCGTAGGCCAAATCCTCAGGAATGTACAACTCCCACTTTGAGCCTACAGGCATAAGTTTCAAAGCCTCGGTCCAACCCTTGATAACCTGAGTTACACCAAATTCAGCAGGCTCGTTACGCTTGTACGAACTGTCGAAAACTGTTCCGTCGAGCAACTTACCTTCGTAGTTCACCTTTACGTAACTTGTATCGACAGGAATCGCGCCCTTACCCTTTGTGATGATTTTGTACTGAAGTCCGCTTGGCAAAGTAACAACGCCCTTTTTCTTCTTGTTTGCAGAAAGGAACGCATTGCCAACAGCCTTAGCCTCAAGCTCATTTTTCTTCTTTATGCTGTCAACGCCGTTTTTCAGATACATCTGAGCATCTTTTGTGGAGAAATCAGACTTGCCCAAAACGGCCGCCTTGAAACCAGCAATCACATTCTCGGGAGAAACGGTGTAGGCACTGTCGCCATCGAGCTGCGTCTTGTTGAAGCTGAAAATCATGTCCATCAACTGCGGAGCAACATTCAAGCCTGCATAGTACGCGACCTTCTCCTTGTCGTTTACGCTGTTGAAATAATCCTCCAAACCACGGATAAAATCGTTCATGCAAGAGGCTGTATCAACATTCAGTTTCTGAACAAGGAAAGGCTTCAAGCCCTGTGAGTTTGCGACTCCAAGAGCATAGCCAAGCGAATCGGTGTTTGGGAGTTTTACCTCTCTTACGGCGACTTCGGTCTTAGCCTCTTTCTTGTTGTTTTTCTTGGCTTTCTGTGCAAACGCAAATGTACTGCACAGAAGAGCCAACGCGATAACGCTATAACGAACAGACTTCATTATTTGTTATCCTCCTTCTCGATACCAACAAGTTCAACCTCAAATACAAGAGTTGAGAATGGCTTAATCTGACCAGCCTCACGCTCTCCGTAAGCAAGTTCCTGTGGTATGTAGAGCTTCCACTTTGAGCCTACAGGCATAAGCTGAAGAGCCTCAGTCCAACCCTTGATAACCTGATTTACACGGAACTTAGCAGGCTCGTTGCGCTTGAATGAGCTGTCGAACTCTGTTCCGTCGATAAGAGTACCGCGGTAGTTAACCTTTACCATGCTGTTCTCAGATGGCTTCTCGCCCTTACCCTCGGTGATAACCTCGTACTGCAAACCGCTTGGAAGCACCTTTACCTTTGCGTTCTTCTTGTTGTTTGCAAGGAAGTCCTCATTCTTCTTCTTATAGTCGCCATACTGCTTCTCCATAGATGCCTTCTTGATAGCCTCCATCTTAACGCGAGTAAGCTCCTGAGCCTTCTCAACAGACATCTGACCGCCCTTGCCTGTTGCACCGGCAATGAAACCAGCCATGAAGTTCTTCATGCTGATAGTCTGAGTTGAATCCTCGCCGAAAAGCTCGCGGTTGATGCCCTGCTTCATCTGGCCGCCAATCTGCTGACCGATTGTAACACCTGCGTAGTATGCAGCCTTCTTCTTGTCATCGCCAGCAGTAGCACCCTCTGTCAAACCCTTAACAAACTCGTCCATATAAGTAGTATCAACGCCTACACGCTGTACAAGATAATCCTTAAGTCCCTGAGTCTGTGCCATACCGATAGCATAGCTCAATGTGTCAAGATCTGATGACATATCTGCCTTTGGGGCGCTGTTAGTACATGATGCAGCAAAGCCTGCCAATGCCACCATGCCAATTACGATTGATTTTTTCATGTTTTTGATTTATTAAAAAGTTATTTGAATTCTGAATAATTTTAAAGAACCTCGATAAGCTCTACATCGAAGATGAGCGCGCTGTATGGAGGAATTGAACCGCCAGCACCCTGAGCGCCGTAGCCAAGCTCGTAAGGAATGAAGAAGCGGTACTTTGCACCTTCCTTCATAAGCTGTACACCCTCGGTCCAACCCTTGATAACCTGATTTAGGCCGAATGTAGCAGGAGCGTTGCGCTTGTACGAGCTGTCGAATTCAGTTCCGTCGATAAGAGTGCCTGCATAGTGGCACTTAACCTGACTTGTTGCACCCGGATTCTTACCTGTTCCCTCTTTCAAAACCATATACTGCAAACCGCTTGGCAACACGATAACGCCTTCTTTCTTTGCATTTGCTTCAAGAAAAGCCTTGCCCTCGGCCTCTGCCTTCTTTGCTTTCTCGGCAGCACCCTTTACAGCGTCCTTTATTCCCTTCAGGAAATCGTCCAAACTTGGAAGGTCTGCAATACCCATTCCTACTAATTGCTGACCAATGTTAAGGCCTGCAGAGTAACTCTGTTGATCCATTATTATAAAAATGTTTTTATTTATTATTATTTAATTCTTTAAAGCATGCAAATTTACGTTTTTATTTGAATGTAGTAAGATTGTTTGCTTATTTTTTTAGTATTTTTGCATTATTATGCTAATTTTAACGTATTTATCATGAAAAAAATCGTTGTACTAACAGGCGCCGGAATGTCGGCAGAAAGTGGCATAAGCACATTTCGCGATTCGGGCGGACTATGGGAGCAGTATGATGTTATGCAGGTAGCATCTATTGAAGGTTACATTGCCAATCCGGCACTCGTAACGCAGTTTTATAACGAGCGGCGCAAGCAACTCTTCGATGTTGAACCGTGCCGCGGTCATGAACTATTAGCAGAACTCGAGAAGAACTACGATGTTACAATCATCACACAAAACGTTGACAATCTGCACGAAAGAGCAGGAAGCAAGCACATAATCCACCTTCATGGCGAACTGATGAAGGTTACGTCTTCAAAATCGCCAAACAATCCGCGATTTATCAAAGAACTAACCAAAGACAATCTCGAAGTAAAGATTGGCGACCTTTGCGAAGACGGCTCTCAGGTGCGTCCGTTCATCGTGTGGTTTGGCGAGCAGGTTCCGATGATGGAAGAAGCCATAAACTACGCCGAGAAAGCCGATATTTTCCTGATAATCGGAACATCGCTGAATGTTTATCCAGCTGCCGGACTGATAAACTACGTTCCGCGTTCGGCAAAGGTTTATCTTATTGATCCAAAGGCTGTTTCGGTACCCGGTTCGCACGATGTGAAGATTATCGCCAAAGGCGCATCGGAAGGCGTTAAGGAGTTTATTGAAGACATCAAGAATCTATAAAAACAAAAAAGGAGAATGCAAAAGTATTCTCCTTTTTATTTTTTCAGAAGCATTTTTCTTTCAAGTAACGCTCAACGCCCTGACTTATCGACTCAAGACCGAAATCCACAGGATTTACCTCGCTTAGCGGAATCCACTTGTAGTTGGCAACATCGTCCATCGGACGAATATCGGAATAATTATCTAACGTGCATTCAAAAAACATGTCGAGCGTATGGACGGTGAAGCCGCTGTAAACATATCGGTTTGAGTTTGAAAAGATGTATTTCTTCGACTTTACTGTCAGACCGAGTTCCTCCAACACCTCGCGTTCAATGCCCTGCTCAGCCGTTTCGTAGCAGTCTACAAAGCCTCCCGGAAGGTCGAACGTGCCTTTTGCGGGTTCTTTGGCGCGCTCAACAACAAGCAGTTTGCCGTCATCGACAATGAAGGCTGCCGTCGATGACGCCGCATTAAGGTAGAGCACGAAGCCGCAAGATTCGCATCGCTTTGACTTGAAATCGTTTTCAACAAAGCGTCCGCCACAGCACGGGCAAAACCTGAATTTTTGCAACGGATGTTCCATTATTCAGAAACGAAAGGAGCAAAGACTCTCGAGAACTCCTCACACTCAGACAAACGTCCGTTTACAAGCGTAACAGTATCGACCTGAGCCTTTATCACAAGTTTGTTGTCAGATGCGCGATAGATGTCTTGGAAGAAGACGTAGCGGAGTCCCTCCTTCTTCAGATAAAGTTTTGACACGAAATCGTCGTCGCTCTTCAGCGGAGTCTTGAACTGAATGTTGATGCGTGCAACCACGGCGTCGATGCCGCGAGTGTGCATCTCAACGAAATTTACGCCGAGGCTCAGCAAAAACTGGTGGCGTGTGTGCTCAAGATAATGCTGATAGTTGGCATTATTCACAATTCCCTGAATGTCGCACTCGTAGTCGCGAACTTTCATCTGAAGTTCATAAATATATTTGTCCATATTTTTCGTTCTATTATTTTAATTTAAACAGCATGTTTTCAATGGTTTCTGCAAATACGGGATGTATAGCCCGAGGCGCAATCTCAGCCAAAGGTTCCATAACAAACAGACGCTCGTGCATAAGCGGATGAGGAAGCGTGAGAACATCGGTCTGCACCACCAAGTCGTCGTACATTAGAATATCGATATCGATGAGTCTGTCGGAATACTGTCCGCCGACCGACTTGTGCATGCGCCCCATCTCGCGCTCAATCTGCTGCGTCTTTTCGAGAATCTGTAATGGAGAGAGCGACGTCGTGACTTTTACAGCCGAATTCAGAAACTTGTTTTCGGACTGAAAGCCCCACGGCTCAGTCTCGTAAAAAGCGGACTGGGCATCAACGTGCCCAATCCGCTTTTCGATATGCAGAATTGCCTGTTTAATAAGAGCGTATTTTTCGCCAAGATTTGTACCAAGACTGAAATATACTACACTCATATTCGCACGGACTTTTAATCAACAATAAGCATGGCATCGCCGTAAGTGGCAAACGAATAGTCGTTCTTCAGAGCCTCGTCGTAGGCATTCATAACCACGTCGTAGCCTCCGAACGCACAAACCATCATCAACAAAGTTGACATTGGAAGATGGAAGTTCGTAATCATCGCATCGGCAAGCTGGAACTCGTATGGAGGGAAGATGAACTTGTTTGTCCAGCCCTCGAACGGCTTAAGGCGACCGTCGGTGCTGACGGCTGTCTCGAACGCACGCATAACGGTTGTGCCTACGGCGCAGACCTTTCTGCCTTCCTGCTTTGCAGTATTAACGATGTTGCAGACATCATCGCCAACGAACATCTGCTCAGAATCGGTCTTATGCTTTGTAAGATCCTCAACATCAATATCTCTGAAGTTTCCAAGACCTGCGTGAAGAGTCAGGAACGCACTTTCGATACCCTTGATTTCCATACGCTTAAGAAGTTCGCGAGAGAAGTGCAAACCTGCTGTCGGAGCAGTTACAGCACCCTCGTTCTTTGCAAAGATGCACTGGAAACGCTCCATATCCTCGTCGTCGGCATCTCTTCTTTCCTTCAGAAAATCAGGAATTGGAGCCTCGCCGAGAGCATAAAGAGCAGCCTTGAACTCATCGTGAGGGCCGTCGTAAAGGAATCGCAGCGTACGACCTCTTGATGTTGTATTGTCGATAACCTCGGCAACCATTGAGTCGTCTTCGCCGAAGTAAAGTTTGTTTCCGATACGTATTTTGCGGGCTGGGTCAACCAAAACATCCCACAAATGGAATTCCTCGTTCAGTTCGCGCAGCAAGAACACCTCGATGCGTGCTCCGGTCTTCTCCTTGTTTCCGTAAAGACGGGCAGGAAAGACCTTTGTATCATTAAAAACGAATACATCTTTCTCATCAAAATAGTCGAGCACATCCTTGAAAACCTTGTGCTCAATATCACCAGTCTTTTTGTGTACAACCATCAATTTGCACTCATCGCGATGATAAGAAGGACGCAGAGCAATCCTTTCCTCTGGAAGTTTAAACTTGAACTGTGATAACTTCATATATTGAAAATTTTATTCTGTTTTACAAAAATTACGCCTCTTCGGGCATTTCTATTTCCTGATTGTTGAGCCACTCCTCGAAATCCTCGAGTTGCAGACAGTCCTCAACCTTTACGTCGCCAACCCTTGTGCGTCGGAGCGAAGTGAGATAAGCTCCGCTGTTAAGAGCCTCGCCGATGTCTCTTGCCAACGCTCTGATGTATGTACCCTTGCTGCACACAACGCGAATCTTGATGTAAGGCAGTTCGCACTCCAGCAACTCAATCTCGTCGATGACGAGAGTCTTTGCCTTTAGCGGAACGTCCTTACCCTTGCGAGCCAGTTCGTAGGCACGATGTCCGTCAATCATGCAAGCCGAATAAGCTGGCGGCACCTGTTGAATCTCGCCCACAAACTTCTGAAGCGTTTCTTCTACCAACTCCTTGGTGATGTGCTCAACAGGGTAGGTCTGATCTTCGGGATGCTCCATGTCGAACGATGGGGTAGTGGCTCCGAGTTTCAAACCTGCGACATACTCCTTGGTATGAGCCTGCAGCTGATCTATCTTCTTTGTAGCCTTGCCCGTGCAGATTATCAGAACTCCCGTTGCAAGAGGGTCTAACGTGCCGGCATGACCGACTTTTAGCTTCTTTACGCCAATCTTTTTCGAGATAAGATATCTTACCTTCGCTACCGCCTTGAACGATGTCAGGCGATAGCCCTTGTCGATATAGACAATCTCTCCGTTAAGAAAATTCACCTATAAATATTGTTTTATGTTTAAGCAAAAGCAAAGCCAAGAGCAACCACTCCGATGATTGCACAATATACTGCAAAATATATCAGCTTGCATTGTTTAACAAACTCAATCATCCATTTGCAGGCAAAACATCCGCTTACAAAGGCGGCAACGAAGCCCACAAAGAGCGAAACGGCAGGAACGGCAACCATCTCAGAGCCGTGCTCTGCAAGATACTCGGCTGATGGAGCAAAGAAATGCTTGAAGTCGAGCAAAGCCTCGCCAAGTATCGGCGGAATAACCATCAGGAACGAGAACTGAGCAAGCTTTCTCTTGTCGTTGCCCAGAAGCAAGCCTGTTGCAATGGTAGAGCCAGAACGAGAGAGTCCCGGAAGGACGGCCACAGCCTGCGCAATTCCGATGATGAACGCATGAAGCGGAGACAGTTTCGCCTTAACCTTTTCGTCACTAACTCTGTAGAAATGAGTAAGAGACAGAAGCAACGCAGTAACAAGCAGACATGAGCCTACAATTGCCAGTTTCGCACTCTGGTTGTGGCCATACAAAGCCTCGATAGAATCCTTGAAACACAATCCTACGATTCCCACAGGAATCATCGAAACCAAGATGTTTACAACGTACTTTGTCTCATCGTTCCACTGGAACTTGAATAATCCCTTAAATATCCAAGAAACCTCTTTCCACAGAATAACGAGGGTAGAGAGAACCGTTGCAACATGCACCACGATATCGAATGTAAGTCCTCCGGCCTCTGCCTGAGGACCAAGAATAACCTTTCCGAGTTCGAGATGTCCGCTCGAACTTACAGGTAAATATTCGGTAAGTCCCTGAACAATACCCAGAATTAAAGCCTGAATCCAATCCATTAGTCCTTAATCTCCTTACTATCTTTTTTCTTGAACATTATTGCATAAATAATAAACAGGAAGCCGAAAAGACAGCACAAAGGAGCAATCCTTATTCGGCGGGCACTAAAAATGTCGGCATCGAATGTTCCCTCGGCAGAGCCAGAACCAGACATCAGAATGAAGCCGAGAACGACAAACACCATACCAACTGCCAACAAGATGAAATTCATCTTACTGAAAGCATAATTTGATCTATCCATTTTTGATTTTAAATATAATACAAATCCTTGTCCTTCAATTTCAGGTATCTGTTTACAGAGAAATAAGAAGAACACAATGTTATTATTATTCCGAACATAAATACGCTTGCACACACAATAACAAGCATAAGCGGAGTTATAAACTCTTTCAAGTCAGGGTCGAACTGATACAGGGCATAGGCTGCGCACACAAGCATTACGTTTGCCACAACTGCCGCAATCAGACCAATCCAAAGGCTCTGAATAAGGAACGGACGGCGGATGAAACTCCAACTTGCACCGACAAGCTTCATTGTGTTTATCACAAATCGCCGCGAGTAAATAGACAGTCTGACCGTATTGGTTATAAGACTAACAGAAATCATTGTCATGAAAAACGCTATGACCAACAATACCAAACAGATTTTGTTCGTATTCTGATTCACCACATCAAGAATCTCCTCCTGATAAACCACGTCGAGCACCTTCGGCTTGAGTTTAAGTTGCTTTTCAATCCACTTAATGCTGTCGGAATTTGCGTAGTTCGACTTCAAACTGATTTCAATCGATGCCGTATAGGGATTATGTCCAAGAAAATCCTCAGGATCGGCTCCGAGGGCTATTGCCTGCTCCTTGGCGGCATCCTCGCGCGAGATGTAATCTTTGCTGCGGATAAAGTCGTACCTGCCCAAATCGCGCAGCAGAGCCTTTGCCTCGCCAACAGATGTCTCGTCGCTCAGCAGAAGCGAGAACTTGATGTTCTCCTTAACGTAGTTCGACAGGCTATACGCCGAAATTACAGAAAACACAATAACTCCGAGCAACAATAACACCATAGTGGTACTGATGCACGAAGTTACAAACTGTACATTATAGTATATAGCGCCTTTCTTCTTAGACATGTTGGCAAAGTTAAAAAAAAACGATGTAAATCCCTAATTTCGAGTTACTTTTTTTCAGTCCGTCACCTCAACGCCCTTCAGTGTTGCCGAACTTGATTCAAGCACCTTCACCTTAACAAAGTCGCCAATCTTGTGGTTTCCGCGGTCGAACACGACCACCTTGTTCTGCTCTGTGCGACCGAAGAACTGCTCTTTAGAACGCTTGCTAAAGCCCTCTACAAGCACCACGAATTCCTTGCCGATATCCTTTTTGTTACTCTCGGCAGAAAGTTCGTTCTGCAAGGCGATAAGTTCATTCAAGCGACGTATTTTGGTTTCCTCCGGGATGTCGTCGGGAATATGCTTTGAGGCGTATGTCCCCTCACGTTCAGAATATTTGAACATGAAAGCCGAATCGTAGCCGCAAATCTTCATCAGCGACAGACTTTCCTGATGGTCTTCCTCGGTTTCGGTACAATATCCACAGAAAATATCGGTGCTCAGTCCGCAATCCGGAATAATCCGGCGGATGGCATCGACTCTGTCGAGGTACCACTCGCGAGTATATTTGCGGTTCATCAGTTTAAGAATGCGCGAACTTCCGCTCTGAACAGGCAGATGAATATGCTTGCAAACGTTCGGAACTTCGGCAATAACGCGCAGAGTCTCGTCGCTCATATCCTTAGGATGAGATGTAGAGAAACGCACGCGCATGTTCGGGATGGCTTCGGCAACCCTTCGTAAAAGGGTAGGGAAGTCGATAACCTCACCATCCTTCTCGAACTTGTAGGAATTAACATTCTGACCAAGAAGAGTTACTTCCTTGTAGTTTCTTTTCTGCAAGTCGAGGCACTCGTTGATGATACTTTCGATGTCTCGGCTACGCTCACGTCCGCGTGTGTAAGGCACGATGCAATAGTGACAGAAATTGTTACATCCGCGCATGATGCTGACAAATCCTGACACATGATTCGTACATATACGTTCAGGTATAATATCGCGATAAGTCTCTGTTGTTGAGAGTTCTACATTGATAGTCTTATGACCTGTTTCGACCTGAGCAATAAGATTAGGCAATTCGAGATACGAGTCGGGACCGGCAACCAAATCGGTATGATGATTGTTCATCAAATCGTTTTTTACATGCTCTGCCATACAGCCGAGCACACCGATGTGGAAGTATTTTCCCTTGTTGCGCATAACGTTAAGCACCTCAAGACGGTTGTAGATTTTCTGTTCCGCATTTTCGCGAACAGAACAAGTGTTAAGGAAGACTGCATCGGCATCTTCTATCTTCTCACAAACGTCGTAATCTGCCATTTTCATGATTGAAGCCACAACCTCGCTGTCGGCAACATTCATCTGGCAGCCGTAAGTCTCTATAAAGAGTTTCTTCATTATAATCGATTATAAAATAGTGTGCAAAGATAATTCAAATAGTAGACAAACGCAAATAAAGCTGAGATTTTTCGTATTTTAGGATTGCAAGACGAAAAAACTACGCGGACTGATTTTTCCAAAATAAGTATGAATTTTTTACGCTGTATATGTTAACAAATGTTAACAAACGTTAATATTCGTAAATTACTCCTTGATTTTCTTGCAAAAATAAGGATTATTTACGATTTTTGAAACTGAAAAAAACATTAGATTTTTTCATAGTTAAGGTTTAGGTTAAAAATGGAGAGAAGGATCGCTGCGAAGCTGTCCTTCTTTTTCGTTTTACTGTTTTTTCCGTTTCAGATTATCAAGAACACATTTTATATTGCGCTGAAGCCCTTCGAACTTGGCGCGTTTGACCGCCGAACCCTTGAAAATCTTGCGATAGGTTTCGACGTCGAGGTTTTCCCAATCGGCTGGAGTCATATTCATGAATGCTTCGTTTGGCATCAGACCTTCCTCGCGGGTTGGCGAAGCGAATCGGTTCCACGGACATGCCTTGATGCACCGGTCGCATCCGTAAACGCAACTTTGCATGGCCTCGGAAGCCTCTTCGGGGATATTTTCTCTGTTTTCGATAGTCAGATACGACAAACATTTTCGCGCATCAAGCATTCTATTTTCCTTCAATGCCTTTGTTGGACAAGCGTTTAAGCATTTCTGGCACTTTCCGCAGCGTTCTTTTAACGGTTCGTCGGGCGAACATTTAAGATTTATAACCAACTCCCCAAGAAATACATAACTCCCAACGAACGGAATTACAACCTGCGTATGCTTTCCAATCCAACCGATGCCTGATTGCTGCGCCCAATATTTTTCGAGAATAGGAGCGGTATCACAAAAAGCCCTTCCACTAAATTCAGAAGCATCGCCGAGAAGTTCGGCACGGATATCGTCTGACTGCTCGTCAAGATATTTCGCAACGCTTTCGAGAAGATGTCGGAGTTTTTCCTTCATCACATCGTGATAGTCTTTTCCGTAGGCATAATATGCAAACTGAAGTTGACTGTCGTCGAGTTTTTTCTCGGGATAATAATTCAAAGCAACGCTGACGACGGTTTGCGCCCCATCAACAAGCAACTGCGGATTGGTTCTGATTTCGAAATAGTTGCGAAGATAATCCATGTCGGCGCAATAGTCTTTGTCGAGGCTTTCTCGCAACATTCTCTGAGCCTCGATGCTCACGGGCTGCGCCTTGGCAAGTCCACAAGCACAAAAGCCGAGGCGCTTGGCTTCGGCTTTTATGAATGCAGATATTTTCAGTTTACAGTCCATCAATCAAAAACTTTGAACTCGTAACCCTGCTCCTGTAACCATTCGATTGACTGCGGAAGGGCTGTCTTGAGTTTGTCAATACTCTTCAGCGAGTCGTGAAAAGTTATAATCGAACCGTTACGGGCATATCGTTTTACGTTATTCAACACATCCTCGGCAGTAAGGCGTCGGCTATAGTCGCGTGTAACCAAATCCCACATTATCACCTTGTAATGTCTTCTAAGCACCTCATAGTGAATGAGTCTCATCCATCCGCGCGGCGGACGGAAGAGGTCGGTCTTCAGTACCTTGTTTGCCTTATCAACATTTTTCAGATAATTTACGGCAAGCAAGAACACTCCGCCGATGTGGTTGTAAGTATGGTTTCCGATGCGGTGACCATGGCTCTTAACCAACTCGAACTCTTTGGGATGCTTGCGCACATTATCGCCCACCATGAAGAAAGTAGCCTTTACGCCGTAGCGTTCGAGCGTTTCGATAATCCATGGAGTGGCTTCCGGGATTGGACCGTCGTCGAAAGTCAGATAAACAGACTTCTCCGACGGATCCATTCTCCAAATAGCCTTAGGATAAAGCCAACGCAGATATTTTGCCGGTTGCTCTATTATCATATCAAGTTCAGAATTTCATACTACTCGCCCTCCTCAATGATGCTATCAGAATTGATATCACCTTCGACATTGTGTTCTGCTGGAGCACCAGAATAGCCCATCTTCTTGTAATACAGGTTGATGTAGCTGTCAAGTTTCTTAGCCACATTGTCGCTGTTGCTGAATCGCTGATTGCGCAGCAGACTTACAATCTCGTTGAGGATATAGATGTGATACTGATAATCCTGAGCATTCATCTTGAAGCGATCGGCATTCAGGCTGAGATAGTAATCGCAGTACTCGAAACTCTTCTTTTCCAACTGGTTAAGAATCTTGTTTGCCTGATTCTTCTGTCCGGTAAGGGCGTAGATTTTAGCGATTTCGAGCGAACCACTCTGGAAATCGTGAGGCACGTTGTAAGCAGGAATGTGCTTCTCTACATAGTCTACAACCTTCACAGCCTTTTCTCTCTTGCCCTCGGCAAGCAGATTCTTGGCAAGTTCGCCAAACAGACGACGGTGAGTGTAGCACATGCGCATAACCGTTTCGTCGAGATAGAGTCCCGGAGTTTCAAGACCGCCGAACTTAAACTTGTTCATCAGCATATTGTAAGTCTTGTCAGTATCCATTCTGATGCACTTTGTTGTGTTGAACGGAGTGATGCGATTTACAAGACCTTCCTGAATGAAGTTGTCGCCAAGATTCATGTAATTGTCTGCACCTACGGTAATCGCAACAAACAGAGGACGAACCCAGTTAGTCTGAGCCAGAAGTTCGAGCATCATCAAATCGCTCTTGTAAAGCGCTCTCTTGCCGGCAAGCGAGATGCACATTTTGTCTGGAATAGAGTCAGAAGGCATCATCATTCCGCTCTTGCGAACGGCATTCTTATCGATTGTGATGTAGAGCGTATCGGTAGGAATGAGGTGAGTTTCCTCGTTTGTTGAACGAACCCAGTACTTCAGCACATTCTTCAGTTCGAACGGATCCTTTCCGAATGCCTTTTCAGCCTCTGCTCTGTTCTCGGCATACATCTTGGCAATTGCCTCTTTGTATTCAGGATGAATTGAGATGTACTCGTTTGTACCGCTCTCATATTCATAGCGTTTCCAGTTGATAGGCAGGGCAGGAGAGTCGTAAGCCTGACGGCGCATCTGGTCGATGTACCAGTCGGTTTGCAGATAGCTGAGGTTGCAGACGCGTGCGCTTGTGCCAACGCCCTCGGTCTCCTGATTGTACCACAATGGGAACGTATCGTTATCGCCATTTGTAAAGATGATAGGATTCTGTCCGTTTAGACTGTTCAGATAATTCTGTCCGAAGTCGCGACAAGTATATCGTCCGCTTCGGTCGTGGTCGTCCCAAGTCTGTGAGCACATCTGGATAGGAACGAGCAGACACAAACATCCGACAACTGCCGATGTAACGATGCTGTTTTCCTTCTTCAAAACAAATTTGTTTACATTCTCAACAAGTGCGGCAACGCCCAGACCAATCCATATTGCAAACGCGTAGAACGAGCCGGCGTAAGCATAGTCTCGCTCGCGAGGCTGCTGAGGAGTCTGGTTAAGATATAGAACGATTGCGATACCTGTCATGAAGAACAGGAAGAACACAACCCAGAACTGCTGAATACCAGCCTCTTTCTTCTGGAATGCCTGCCAATAGATACCGAGAAGTCCAAGGATGAGAGGCAATGCGAAGAACACATTGTAGCCCTTGTTCTCCTTCAGCTCGCTTGGCATCTTGTCCATATCAATACCAAGAACATACTTGTCGAACGGCTTGATTCCGGTAATCCAGTTACCGTGCTCAATCTCGCCGTTACTCTGAATATCGTTCTGACGGCCAGCGAAATTCCACAAGAAATAACGCCAGTACATAAAGTTAACCTGATAAGAGAAGAAGAACTTCAGGTTATCAAGCTGAGAAGGCATCTTTACAGATATCATCTCGCCACAACGGTCGTAAGGAACCTGAGTTCCCTCAACACCGCCGAGCCAGTCTTCGTAAGCTTTTGCATGGTCGCTCGAATAAATTCGAGGGAATAGCATGTTCTGAGCATACTCATACTCGTATTTGTTACGAACCACGAAATATCTGTCTGGCTCGTTGGCATCATGCTTCTCCTTGCGCTGATATACAGGCGCGCCCTCCTTTGTTACAGGAACGCAGTATCCGCCATTCTCATCAACCTTAAGCTTAACCTGCGAAGTATAAGCCTGACCGTAGAACAATGGGCGAGAGCCATACTGCTCGCGTCCAAGATACTCGCCAAGAGTGAAGATATCCTCTGGAGAGTTCTGGTCCATAGGCGGATTGGCCGACGAGCGGATAACTATCAGTGCATATGACGAATAGCCGATAATCATAACAAGCATGCTCAACAACGAGGTGTTGAGGATTCGGCTACTTACGATGCTCTTGCCCTGCTTCTTGAAGTTTACTCCGAAGTACAAGACTGCAAGCACCACGATTCCGATAACAACGCTCAAAGCGCCGTGTCCGTAGAACGGAATACCAAGAAGTGCCACAGACAGAACGAACGAAATGTTCTGTCTTACGCGATTCTCGCCTACATAACTCTCGTAAACGCCCCACACAACCGAAGAGCAGAGCAATACAAGATAGATGATAAGACCTGTGTTGAAGCCGAAGCCCAAAGTATTTACAAACAACAGCTCGAACCATCCGCCAACCTTAACAATTCCCGGAACAACGCCGTAAAGCACTGCCACAATAAGAATCATAGAAGCACCAAGCGCAAGAAGCGAACCTTTCAGTTCGGCATTAGGATTCTTCTTGTAATAATAAACAAGAACGATTGCCGGAATACAAAGAAGGTTCAGCAAGTGAACGCCGATACTCAATCCGACAAGGTACGACAGCAGAACGAGATAGCGGTCGCTGTGCGAGTTGTCGGCCTGAGCGTCCCACTTCAGGATAAGCCAGAAGACAACAGCGGTGAACAGAGATGAGTAGGCATAAACCTCGCCCTCTACTGCGCTGTACCAGAATGTATCGCTGAATGTGTAACACAATGCTCCAACAAGACCCGAAGCCATGATTGTCCACATCTTCGAAGAGTTCATCTGCTCCTCATCAGGACATACAAGTTTCTTTGTCAAGTAAGTGATGCTCCAGAAAAGGAACATAATACATGCGGCACTCAACAATGCAGACATGGTGTTTACCATCTTGGCAACGGTTGTTGGGTCACTTGCAAACTGCGAGAAAAGGTTTGCAGTAAGCATAAAGAAAGGTGCGCCAGGCGGATGTCCGATTTCCAACTTATAACCTGTGGTTATAAATTCAGGACAGTCCCAAAAGCTTGCCGTCGGCTCTATGGTAGAACAGAACACGAAAGCAGCAATGGCAAATGTAAGCCAACCAAGAAGGTTGTTTATCAATTTGTACTGTTTCATTTGGTTATAATGTTATTAACTTATTTTTTCAATTTTATATTCAAACGCACAAAGATAGCAGTTTAATGCCATACAATGAGAATTTGTCGACTTATTTTAAGTTCCAGTGATGCGTCGAGCCATGATAGCCGAGCATTCTGTGAGGCAATCCGCCGTGTCCGATGAGTTCGAGAGGACAGTCGAAGTAAGCCTCAAGTTCCTTGGCAGAAATCTGCGTGTCGGGATGATAGCACACCTCGCCGTTTACGCACGCAATCGTCTTTACGTTCTGAAGAACCGTTCCGATATCATGGCTCACAAGCACGATGGCGCAATCCTCGTTTATCTTTTTCAGAAGACGGTAGAGAATGCCCTCGAAATGCTTGTCGATATAAGTGTTCGGCTCGTCGAGAAAAACCACATCGGGCTTGCTTACGATGGCTCTGCCCAACAAAACCCGCTGAATCTGGCCGCCACTGAGCGTTCCGATGGAGCGTTGTTCCAAGCCCTGCAACTCCATCTGGGCAACAATCTCGCTAACGCGCGCGTGATGCTCCTTTGTATAAGGGCGGAAGAGCGATTTCTGCTTACTCAGCCCCGACAGAATTACATCGTAGACCGAAATAGGAAACTGCTTGTCAATCTGCGTGTATTGCGGCAGATAACCGGCATTAATGCTCCTGACTTCTTTGCCGTTCCTGAAGAATCGGATTCTTCCGGCAGTTGGCTTTACAAGACCCAAGATGGTCTTCGACAGAGTCGTTTTTCCTCCGCCGTTTGGACCGATGATGCCCAGAAAATCCTTGTCGTAGATGGTCAGGTTTACGTTTTTCAGCACATATCTTGAACGCGCATCGTATCTAACATCCACTCCCTCAAGCTTAATCAACGGAAGTTTGCTACTCATTGGCAAGAATGTTTGTAATGTTCAGCATTTCCTTCTCCCAATCGTAGGCAAGAGGATTTATCCGATGAGGCTTTGTCTTTGTCTCGCGGCTTATAAGGCCGATGTTTCGGGTATTGAATTCTTCCTGCAAGAAGATTTTCGAAATCTTTTCGTTTCTGCACACATCTATGAGCGAACGCAACTGCTGCGGCGACGGCTCTTTTCCGTCAATCTCTACAACATACTGCATAAGCCCGTAATCGTGCGCATAGTAAGTAAGAGTAGGGTGATAGATGAGGAACGAGCGGCTCGTCTTGTCCTTCAGCGAAGCATGAATCTGACGGTCGACATTCTCAATCCGGACGATGAATCTATCCAGATTCCGCCGATATTCATCGGCATGAATGCTGTCAATCTCGATAAGAGCATTGCAAATGTTTTCGGCAATAATCTTTACATTTCGGGGCGATGTCCAGATGTGCGGATCGGTACTGCCATGATGCTTGTCCGAAGAGTGAGAGGCGATAAGGTCGATGCCCTTACTCGTGTCGTACACCTTTATAGAAGGAACATTCTGCACAAGTTTATCCATCCAACTTAGTTCAAAACCCAACCCGCCAGTTTGCAGATAAGCCTTGCTGTCTGACAGCGAAACCATCTGCTGAGGCGTTGGCTCGTATGTCTCGGGACTGCTTCCCTGAGGCACCATAACCTCTACCGAAACGAGGCTGTCGGCTATCTGCTCAACAAAATAGCGCATAGGCTCGATGGTTACGGTAACGTTTATCCTGTCGAGTTTAGCATTGCCACAGCCAACAAGCGCAACCGACGAAACCATCAGCAGAACGACAAATATGTTTAATGCAAAATGCTTCATTTACAATACAACTTTAAACATTACATAAACTCCAATAACAATGGCATATCTTATAGCCTTGCCCAAGAAAACCGATGTTGTTGTAAGCACCACGTTAGAGCGCAACATTCCGAGGGCGATGGCAATTCCGCTGCCCAAGATAGGCAAAAAGCAGAAGAAGCCAATCCACGCTCCGTGTCCTCCAACAAAACGCTGCGCCTTTTCGAGGCTTTTGCGCTTGACGTGCAGATATTTCTCAATCCATTCCACTCGCCCGAATGTTCCAACCCAATAGTTGAACATGCTGCCCAGAACATTTCCAACAGTTCCAAAGATGCCAATCTTCAGAGGGTCGAGACCGATGGCAAGCAGACCAAGCATCACGGCTTCCGAACTGAACGGAAACACGCTTCCGGCAATGAAGGCTGCCACAGCCATGCCCCAATATCCGTGGTCTAAAAAGAATTGAGTAAAGGCTTCCATATTGAATAAGTTGCCATAAGCAACACTATTACTATCGAAATGTAAAACAAATAAACGCATATCTTGCTGGAGTTCAATGCCATGTTATGTGCAATCATCGGACTGGCATTTAGCAGAAGAACAGCAAACCATACGTTAAAGTATATAGGGTAGAGCCCTATGAAGACGAGCATAGCAAAGACATTAGTCATCAATATTGCAAAGAGGACTCTCGTCTTTATCTTGTCGAAGAAGATGTTGTGCAGATAGTGCGCCCACGAAATGATGAGTTCGAACGCAATCACACCCAAACAAATCCATTGGTATCTGTTGATTACAGAATAGTCGAAATCAGGCTTTACAAACAACCCGGTGAACATCTCAGTCAAGGCACACGCATCGCCAAAGACAATCTCATAAGCCCCGACGAACCAGAACGGCGCAATGATTCCGATTAGCATTGCAAAGAATGTGCGAAGCGTAAGGCTCTGCAACAAAAACATTGCAACAAGAAGGAATGGAAACAAATACAACAACGGCGGAAAGAACAGCAACGCCACTCCATAAACCATGAAAGCGTTAAAAATCCATCCCACGGCATTGTATTGCTGGTATGTCGGAAACAGACAATGATAAAACAGCAGAAGCAATACGGCAACAACTGCGTAAGGCTGAACAGAATGCAGAAAAACGCTGCAAGATGCGAGCAATACAAATACAGCAGATGCCATGTGTGTGCGCGTTCTGATTATGTTATACCGATTGTTGAGTTCCATAATCAGATAAACACACAAATAGTTGAGCATCAACATAAAAGCGTTGCCCAACATCCAGTTCGAAGCAAAACGCCTCGACAGCCAGTTCCAATATCTGCTACATTCTGCCCCTGTGGTTGTAGTCTCTGCCGAGAGAGCGAACCACACAAGCGCAGACACAAAGCAGACAACAGGCAGGGTAAACCTGCTTGCTGCCACCTCGTTCTGTATTCTCTTTATCGACATATATTACAAATCCTGTCCTATGTCTGTACGATAATAACTCTTGTTAAACTTAATCTTCTTGGCACCTTCCATTGACTGTGCCAGAGCCTCTGCCTTGTCCTTTCCGTATGAACTTACGGCAATTACGCGACCGCCATTTGTTACAACCTCGCCATCCTTAACCGTTGTGCCGGCATGGAAGACAATGCTGTTGCTTATATTCTCGATTCCCGTGATTGGGAAGCCTTTCTCGTAAGCCTCTGGATAACCGCCAGATACGAGCATTACGCACACAGCCGAACGCTCGTCAATCTCGAGATTCTTCTCGTTGAGGTTGCCCTCTGCCACGCCTTCGAGCAAATCAACGAGGTCGCTCTTTATTCTAAGCATAACTGTCTCAGTCTCAGGGTCGCCCATACGAACGTTGTATTCGATAACCATCGGCTCTCCCTCAACGTTTATCAGTCCGAAGAAGATGAAGCCTTTGTAGTCGATGTTCTCTTCTGCCAAGCCCTCGACAGTTGGGCGAATGATGCGATCTTCAACCTTCTGCATCCACTCTTTTGTTGCGAATGGAACAGGAGAAACGCTTCCCATTCCGCCGGTGTTCAAGCCAGTATCGTGCTCGCCAATGCGCTTGTAGTCTTTTGCTTCAGGCAGAATCTTGTAGTTCTTGCCATCTGTCAAAACGAAGACTGAGCACTCGATACCACTCAAAAATTCCTCGATAACTACCGTTGCAGAAGCATTTCCGAACATTCCGCCAAGCATCTCCTTGAATTCCTTCTTTGCCTCTTCGAGAGTAGGAACGATGAGTACGCCCTTGCCTGCGCAGAGTCCATCAGCCTTCAGAACGTACGGTGCTTTCAGCGTTTCGAGGAACTTCAAACCCTCCTCGATAGTATTTCCGTTGAAAGTCTTGTATGCTGCTGTCGGAATGTTGTGGCGCTGCATAAAGCCTTTTGCAAAATCCTTGCTTCCCTCGAGCACGGCACCTTGCTTTGAAGGACCGATAACTGGGATTCCTGCAAGTTGAGGGTCGTTCTTGAACACATCGTAGATGCCCTTCACCAATGGGTCTTCAGGACCAACGACAACCATGTTTACGGCATTTTCCAGAACGAATGTCTTGATTGCCGCAAAGTCATCGGCCTTTATAGCCACGTTTTCTCCCACGTTGGCTGTTCCGGCGTTGCCAGGGGCAATAAACAGTTTCTCTACCTTCTTGCTCTGTGCTATCTTCCAAGCGATTGCATGCTCGCGACCACCGCTTCCTAACAGTAATATTCTCATTTTTCTGAAATAGTATTTTATTTTAAAAAGTCGTCAAAATATCTTGTAATGTGTTCGTGCAAGTGAACTCTGTCGAGACCTCGCATATTGTGTTCCTGTCCTGGATATACGAACAGGTCGGGATGTGTTCCGTTGTCGATGCACGCTCTGATGAACGAAAGCGTATGCTGAGGCACGCATGTTGGGTCGTTGCCTCCGTAAATAAGTAATAATCTGCCCTTTAAGTTTGCGGCTTTGTTAAGCAGACTTGTACTCTTGTAGCCCTCAGGGTTTGCCTCTGGAGTATCCATATAACGCTCGCCGTACATCACCTCGTAGTATTTCCAGTCGATAACCGGACCGCCGGCAACACCAACCTTGAATACATCGGGATATGTTGTCATGAGGCTCGTTGTCATGAATCCGCCGAAACTCCATCCGTGAACGCCAAGGCGGTTGGCATCGACGTACGGAAGAGACTTCAGATAGTCTACACCCTTCAACTGGTCTTTCATCTCCTCAACGCCCAGATTGCGGAACGTGCAGTTTTCAAACTCGAGTCCACGGTTCTCGCTGCCTCGGTTATCAACCGAAAAGACGATGTAGCCCTTGCTTGCCATGTACAAATCCCATCCGCGGGCTCCGTAGAAACGCGAATCATCTACAAGATGAGCGTGAGGGCCGCCGTAGACATAGACGACTGCCGGATATTTCTTGCTCTCGTCAAAGCCGACAGGCAGAACGATGCGATAGTACAAATCGGTAATGCCATCGGCTGCCTTTATCGTACCAACCTTAATTTCAGGCATTTCGTAATCCTTCATCGGCTCGGCAGCGGTGAAAATGTTACGCTGTTTGCCTGTAGCTGTATTGATGATATCTGCCTTGAAAGGAACTTTTGCCGAGTTATACTTGTCTGTGATGAACTTTCCGCTTTCCGACAAAGCCACGGTGTGGATACCTTCGGCATCGCCGAGCGGACGTTTCTTCAAAGTGTTCACGTTAAGGGCGAAAGCATTCTGCTTTAACGGACTGATTTCGTTGCTGACATAAAAGATTTCCTTTGTCGCGCTGTTGAATCCGCAGATTTCCTTCACCTCGAACTTGCCAGATGTCAGCTGCTTAACGAACTTTCCATCAGCATTATACAGATAAAGATGGTTATATCCGTCCTTTCTTGTCTGATAGATAAACTGACCGCTGTTCCATGGCAGGAACACGATTGGATTACACGGCTCTACGTACTTTTCGTGCTTCTCGTCGAAGAGAACAGCCTCCTTGTCGCCCGTAGATGCGTTGTAGCGAACCAACTGAGCGTGATTCTGGTCGCGGTTAAGTTCGATAACAAAGACGCTCTTCTCGTCTGGACTCCAGCTGATGTTTGTAAAATATCGGTCTATGCCGTCGCCCGTCTTCAGATAAACGGTCTTGTCGGTTGCCGGATTGAAGACTCCAACGCTAACGACATGACTCTTGCAGCCCGCCATCGGATACTTGTCGGGAACGAGAGTTGCAATGCGTGTGCTTATATCAACCTGCGGATAATCGGGAACCATGCTCTGGTCCATGCGATAGAATGCCATCAAGCTGCCTTTCGGACTCCAGAACGTGCCTTTTTCGATGCCGAACTCATTGCGGTGAACGCTCTGTCCGTAAACCAAGTCGTGCGAGCCATCGGTTGTTACCTGATGAGACTTTCCGCCGTTGTCTACAACAAAGATATTGTCGCTGCTAACGTACGAGAAACATCCCGATTCCTTGCAAAATTCGAAAGCCGATGCGCCTGCCGGCAGAAACATCTCTTTAACAACAGTCTCCTTTGTCCAATCGACCAAGGCGTAGAACTTTCCGTTAGTAACCAACACCTGAGTCTTCTTTCCGTAAGGGAAAGCAGCGTAGAGCAAGTTGCGGATTTTTCCGGTCTTGTTCTTCTCAAGAATGCTGTTTATCTTGTCTATTCCGAAGAGGGGAGAGTGCGCACCTGTCTTTTTGTCAACCTTGCTGCACGCATCAACCGTCAGTTCAACACATTCGTCGCCCCACCAAGCGGTGTAGACGTATTCAGGCCGGAGATTTCTGAAATTTGTTCCTCCTGGAATAACATCGTTAAGAGTTATCGCCTTTTTTGTTTGAGCCATGCCATTCATCGAAGCCATGAGACAGAATAGAATTATCGCTACTTTTTTCATCATCACAACACTAACTTAATCCTCATCCTCTCTACCACGACCGAATGACTTTCTGTCGCCTCTCTTGAAATCTTTCTTAAAATCCTTCTTGAAACCGCCTCCGCGCTTAAAGTCAGACTTTCCCTTACGGTCGAATCCGCCCTTTCTGTCTTTGTTTCTCGAGAACTTGCGGTCGCCGCCTTCCTCGCTGTTGTATCTTAGTTTGCGCGGACGGAAGTTGTCCTTGTCCCTGCCGCGCAGATGATGTCCGTGAACTCCTTCAGTCTCTTCCTGATTATCATCGTCTCGACGGTTGAAATCGCGCTTTGCGCGGAACTTGCGCTCGCGGTTGCGACGACGCTCCTCGTCAGTCTTGATGTCGCCGCCTTCGCCACGGAAGTCGCTCATCTTGCCGTCGAACATCTGATATTTTCTGAACTCGCACTCCAACGCGCCGTTAAAGAGCGGAATGCGTGTTGAGGCTTTCAGTCCGATTTCGTCAAAGCACTCCTTGCGATAACTCAAAATCCAAGCATCGTTACCCTTGAACTCGTGTTTCAGACGCTCACCGATAGTCTTGTACAAACCAAGCAAGTCTGGCGAAGAAATTCGCTCTCCGTAAGGAGGATTAGTAACCATCAGAGCCTTTTCTCTTGGTTCCTCAAAGTCGGCTATATCCTGCTGCATAATTGTAACGTACTTGCTAAGGCCGGCAGCCTTAACGTTTCGGGTTGCAATTTCAACAGCCTGATTTTTAATATCATAGCCATAAACATGGTGGTTGAATTCTCTTTCCTGAGAATCGTCGTTATAAATGCTCTCGAAGAGTTCCTTGTCGAAATCAGGCCACTTCTCGAACGCAAATCCCTTGCGGAACACGCCCGGAGCAATATTCAGAGCGATGAGCGCAGCCTCGATAGGTAGAGTTCCGCTACCGCACATAGGGTCTATAAAATCGGTTGATCCGTCCCAGCCTGCCATCATCAGCATTCCGGCTGCAAGAACCTCGTTAAGAGGAGCCTCTACAGCCTCCTGACGGTAGCCGCGGCGGTGCAGACTTTCGCCCGATGAGTCGAGCGAGAGAGTACACTTGTCTTCGGCAATATGTATGTTAAGTTGAATATCCGGATTGCTCAGGCGGACGTTTGGTCTGTCGCCCGTCTTCTCGCGGAAATAATCGGCAATGGCATCCTTAACCTTGTATGCAACAAACTTTGAGTGGCGGAATTCCTCAGAAAAGACAACGGCATCGATGGCGAATGTTGTCTTGTTGTTCAGAAAGTCGCTCCACTCAATTGATTTAACAGCATCGTAAACATCCTCGGCACTCTTTGCCTTGAAATGCTTTATAGGCTTGAGTATTCTGATTGCCGTACGCAAAGCAAAGTTGGCACGGTACATAAGTTCCTTGTTACCTTTGAAAGCCACCATTCTGCGGCCTATCTCAATTTCGTTGGCACCAAGTTGAGTCAACTCCTTAGCCAATACTTCTTCCAGACCTTCAAATGTCTTGGCAATCATTTCAAATTCTTCCATTTTCTATTTTGCTTTTACGTATTTTCGTTATTTGATTTTATTTGCTCTCTTTGCTTCGGGCTCAACATCCTGCGTAACCCACACGTTTGCCCCAATCACCGCGCCTCGTCCTATGGTTATTCGTCCAAGGATTGATGCGTTTGAATACACAACCACATCGTCTTCGAGAATTGGGTGGCGCGGAATGCCCTTTATAGGATTTCCGTCCTTGTCGAGCGGGAAACTCTTTGCACCAAGCGTTACGCCCTGATAAAGTTTTACATTGTTTCCGATGATGCAGGTTGCGCCGATTACCACGCCCGTTCCGTGGTCGATGGTGAAGTACTCGCCAATGGTTGCTCCCGGGTGAATGTCGATTCCGGTTTCAGAATGAGCCATCTCGCTGATGATTCGCGGAATGAGCGGAACTCCCAGCAAAAACAGTTCGTGCGCCAGACGATAGTTTACCAACGCCTTTATTACCGGATAGCAGCTGATAATCTCGCCGTAATCCTCGGCTGCGGGGTCGCCGTTGTATGCCGCAATCACATCGGTTGCAAGCACTCGTCTTATCTCCGGAAGTCGCGCAATCAGTTCAGAAGCAATCTCCTTTGCCTTAACGCGGTTGTACTGAACGCAAGTCTTGCAGTTGAAGCTCAGTCCTGCCTCGACCTGCTCAACCAGAAGGTCGAACATTCGCTCAACCTTCACGCCGAGCGAGTACTGAACCGTGCGGCTGTTAACAGAGTTCTCGCCATAATATCCGGGAAAGATGATGGCTCTTGCAAGCTCAATAATCTCGTTCAGAATTTTTCCCGACGGCAGGGGAGTGCCGTCCTCGTGCTGATGGAACAAGTCTTTGAGCGAGTTCATATCGCTCAGTTGTTCCACGCTTTTTACGAGTATCTCAATATATTTACTGTCGTCCATCTTAGTTTTTGTTTATGTTAAGACTTTCGGCACTTACAATCTTGTATAGTTTGTCGCTTGGGCGAATCTTGTCTGGTACGACGAACGAAACGTGCTGTCCCTTCGTTGCCTTGTCAACAGGCTTCAGATCTACTCGCAACTCGTCGGCATTCAGATACATGGCTCCGGTTGTTGGACCAGTAATCAGGAGTTTGTCGCCCTTGTTTAGTTCGCCTGCCTCGACTTTGAATTCTGCCACTCCAATCTTGCTGAAATATCTGATTCCCTTGGCAATATATACTTTTCTCTCGGTAGCCTCAGAGCCGTAGTGTCTGCTCCATTCGCCGAGTTTCTGGCCAAGATAGTATCCGTTCCAGAATCCGCGGTTGAAGACGGTTACGAGACGGGCGTCCCACGCGTCTTTCTTCTCTTCGGTAAAAGTTCCGTCGATAACGCTGTTGATAGCCTCGTTGTAGCAACTGACAACGGTGTGGACATATTCCGGACCTCTGGCGCGGCCTTCAATCTTCAAAACTCTGACGCCAGCCTCCATCAGTTCGTCCATAAAGCGGATTGTCTTCAAGTCTTTAGGGCTCATTATGTACTTGTTGTCAACCTCGAGTTCAATATCGCTCTCTCTGTCTTTTACGATATATCCCCGTCGGCAAACCTGCATGCACGCACCTCGGTTTGCGCTGCGGTTCATGTTGTGCAGACTGAGATAGCACTTGCCCGAGATTGCCATGCACAATGCTCCGTGGCAGAACATCTCGATGCGAATAAGCTCGCCCTTTGGTCCGCAGATATTCTGTTCGATAATCTGATCGTAAATCTCGCGAACCTGCTTCAGGTTGAGTTCGCGCGCAAGAACAACTACATCGGCAAACTGGGCATAGAACTTAAGTGCCTCGATGTTCGAGATGTTCAGCTGGGTAGAAAGATGAACCTCCTGACCAACTTTGTTGCAATAAGCCATCACTGCTACATCCGATGCGATTACAGCCGAAATTTTGGCCTCCTTTGCAGCATCAATAATCTGACGCATGAGCACAAGATCCTCACCGTAGATAATAGTATTAACAGTCAAATAACTCTTCAATCCATTATCCTCACAAATCTGAGCCATCTCTTTCAAGTCGTTAATCGTGAAAGTGCTGGCAGAATGCGATCTCATGTTCAGGTTTTCTATACCAAAATAAATAGAATCTGCTCCTGCTTTTATTGCCGCTGCTAATGACTCCCTTGAGCCAACCGGCGCCATAATTTCAAAGTCCTTACGAATCATACATGTACAAATAACGTTGCAAATTTAATCAAATTCTTTGATAATCGACATATTATAATGTACAAATCAACTTTCTACGCTTGCATAATTTGAATAAAAGGCGTATTTTTGCGCCACTAAAACCTATTTGTTCATGACTATAAGACAATCAATACATACATTTGCAACTTTGCTTTTACTGAGCACGATGGTATGCCACGCCGGAATTCCGTGGAATCCGTTCAAGAAAAAGGCAAAGAAAGACTCTATAAAATCCGAAATCATTACATCGCAGAAATGCAACAACGAGTTTCTCGACTCGGCTGCCGTAATTGGCATTGTTGACAATGCCATTGCCATGAAAGTAAACCCTTGGCAGAATGATTTCAGAATACCCCCATTAGACACTCTTGAGTTTTGCGGCGAGAAGATAAGCATGAGCAGATACGACCTGCGCGAACGTCTTGACCGTGAGTTGCTTGCATTCCAGTACGGACACACAAACACGATGCTCACCATAAAACGCGCCAACCGCCTGTTTCCGATAATCGAGCCTATCCTTGCCGAAAACAACATTCCCGACGATTTCAAGTATCTGATGTGCATAGAAAGCAGTTGCAACATCTTTGCACGCTCAACCGTAGGTGCATGCGGCTTGTGGCAGATTATGGAAGCCACAGCCAAGGAGCACGGACTTACAGTAAATGAAATGGTTGACGAAAGATACGACATTGAAAAATCGACCAAGGCGGCATGCGATTATTTTCACAAGGCCTACGACAAATATCACGACTGGCTGACGGTGGCGGCAAGTTACAACGCCGGAATGGCTCGCATCACGCAACAACTTGAACGCCAGCAATGTAAAACGGCACTCGACCTTCACATAAACGAAGAGACTTCGAGATACATGTTCCGCATTCTCGTAATGAAGAAATTCTTCGAGAATCCAAAAGAATTCGGCTTCAAAATCAGAAATATAGACCTTTATCCGCCAATGGAATATACAGAGGAGTATGTTTCGGAGATGGACAACTGGGCTGATTTTGCCTTGGGACAGGGAATCAACTATTCCGACCTTCGTCAGGCAAACCCTTGGATAAGAAATATTTATCTGAAGCAGGAGAAAAAGTCATCGTCATCAGCAAAGAAAAACCGACATCACAAACAGTCGCGCAGCAAGAAAAGTCGCAGCCGCAACCGAAAGAGCCGCCACAGCAAGAAACTCGACGATGTGAGCAATGTTTCATCATCAACTAGCGAGTCGGTCTCAACAATAACAGCCGAGGTTGACACAACAAGCAATCCATCGGCAAAGAAATACAAAGTGCTGATACCAACAAGAGAGTCAATCTACTACAATCCGCAGAAGACAAAGGCTCACAACAAAAATTGGATAACAGAATAAAAAATGAAAATAGGCAATATTGATTTGGGAGAACAGCCCGTTGTTCTTGCACCGATGGAAGATGTTACCGACATCGCTTTCCGCCTGAAATGCAAGAAATTCGGAGCATCGATGGTATATACCGAGTTTGTATCGAGCGAGGCACTAATCCGCTCGGTAAACTCAACCATGCGCAAACTCACCATAAGCGACGAGGAACGCCCCGTCGCAATTCAGATTTACGGAAGGGAGAAAGACGCCATCGTAGAGGCTGCAAAAATAGTTGAGCAGGCAAAGCCAGATGTCATCGACATCAACTTTGGATGCCCAGTAAAAAAAGTTGCAGGAAAGGGCGCAGGAGCCGGTATGCTACAGCACCCCGACAAGATGCTCGAGATAACCAAGGCGGTTGTAGATGCCGTGAATCTGCCCGTGACCGTAAAAACCCGACTTGGCTGGGACAGCGAACACAAAATTATTGTAAATCTTGCCGAGCAGCTTCAGGACTGCGGAATTAAGGCACTCACAATACACGGACGCACGCGCGCCCAGATGTACACCGGCGAGGCCGACTGGACTCTGATTGGCGAGGTTAAGAATAATCCGCGAATGCATATCCCTATTATCGGAAACGGCGACGTAACCACTCCCGAGAGAGCAAAGGAATGTTTCGACAAATATGGCGTCGATGCCGTGATGATTGGTCGCGCCACCTTCGGCAATCCTTGGATTTTCAAAGAAATCCGCCATTTTCTCGACACAGGCGAACATCTCGAGCCACTCTCATTCAGTTGGAAGTTGAATGTTCTGCGCGAAGAGGTTCTCGACAGTGTAAACCGCCTCGACGAGATTCGTGGAATACTTCACATCCGTCGTCATCTTGCGGCTTCTCCGTTGTTCAAAGGCATTCCCGATTTTCGCCAGACACGCATTGCCATGCTTCGCGCAGCAACCGTAAAGGAATTGTTTGACATTTTCGATGTGATAGAAAAACAACTCGGCGATAATTAAAGATAGCCAAATATCAGATTTAAAGCTTATAACTATCAATAAAAACAAAAAGAAAAAAATCTTCAAAAAAAGGAACTTGGCAAAGAAAAATTTTCCAACTTTTTTGAAGATTTTTTCGTAAAAATATTGCAAATATCAAAAAAATACGTAAATTTGCATCGTGTTTTTCATAGTATTAGATTTAAGGTTAACAAGGTTGGGTGCAGGCGTGCACCCTTTTTTTATGCCCTAATTTCTGATAAAAAAATAAGTCGCTCGCCCAACTAAGAGCGAACGACTGTATTACTGATTATTAGCTATAGCTTACAGGCCAAAAGCCTGTTTTATTTTGTCAACATAATCAAGTTTTTCCCATGTAAAGAGTTCAACCTCCATCTCCTTTGTTGGAAGATATCTTGAGGTGAACACCTTTTTCACAACCTCTGGCTGACGTCCCATGTGACCGTATGCAGCAGTCTCTGTGTAGATAGGATTTCTCAACTTCAGACGCTCCTCGATAGCCTTTGGACGCATATCGAACAGCTCATCAATCTTCTTTGCAATCTCGCCGTCGGTCATGTTAACATTGCTGCGACCATAAGTGTTCACATAAATGTTAATTGGCTTTGCAACACCGATGGCATAACTAACCTGAACAAGCATCTCGTCGGCAACTCCGGCAGCAACCATGTTCTTTGCAATATGGCGTGCAGCATAAGCAGCGCTGCGGTCAACCTTCGAAGGGTCTTTTCCTGAAAATGCTCCACCACCGTGAGCACCCTTGCCTCCGTAGGTATCGACAATAATCTTACGACCTGTAAGACCAGTATCGCCGTGAGGACCGCCGATAACGAACTTTCCAGTTGGATTTACATGATACTTGATGTCGCCATAGAACAACGACTGTACCTTCTTGTTCTTAATCTTCTGAATTACGCGAGGCATCAAGACACCGATGACATCTTCCTTAATCTTGGCAAGCATAGCCTCGTCGTTGTCGAACTCATCGTGCTGAGTTGATACAACAACTGTGTCAATACGCTTTGGCTCGCCGTTATCATCATACTCGATAGTTACCTGACTCTTCGCATCTGGGCGGAGATAAGTCATAATCTTACCTTCCTTGCGGATGTCGGCAAGAACACGAAGAATAAGATGTGCAAGGTCGAGAGCCAGAGGCATGTAGTTCTCTGTTTCGGTTGTGGCATAACCAAACATCATTCCTTGGTCGCCGGCGCCCTGCTCCATAGGCTCTTCGCGCTCCACACCACGGTTAATATCGGCACTCTGCTCGTGAATAGCAGAAAGTACACCACAAGAATCGGCCTCGAACATATACTCACCCTTTGTATAGCCGATGTTGGTAATGGTGCGGCGAACCACATCCTGCAAATCGACATACGCATCACTTTTCACCTCGCCGGCAAGAACCACCTGACCAGTAGTTACAAGTGTCTCACATGCAACTTTTGATGTTGGGTCGAACGCCAATAGCTCATCAAGAACTGCATCTGAAATCTGGTCAGCCACCTTGTCTGGGTGACCTTCAGAAACCGACTCGGAAGTAAATAAATATCCCATTACAATAAAATTTAAAAACGTTAAATAATTATTACATGGGGAGAGAAATTGGGGAGAAATGCAACATAGCAGATAAATCCCGCTACGATTTTAGCATTTTTTTTCGTGGTTGCAAGCAGCCCAAATCTGTCCACATTTCTAAAGCGGCTGCAAATATACATCATTTTTATCAAACTTTATACATATCTTCCATTTTTTTTATCTATCTTTGCAACCGATATAATATATTATATAATAACGTTTTAGAAGATATGAAAAAACTGCTTTACTTGCTTACGGGCATAGTGGCAACCACATTCACTGCCTGCGTAAGCATGAATGAAGATAACTTCCCTTCGGGAAGAGAATTGTCGGGAGACGAAGGTATCCTTGTCTATGATGTTGCATGTCCTGATGACGCCCTTAACTTTATGGATTTGGAATTTACATACGTTGATTTCGATTCTGTATCGCTAAGAACAGTAACCAAAACTGAGCGAATAAGCAAACGCAGCGAAAACAGCAATGTATTCTATCTTATTATCGGCAGCGGACGACAGGATACAATAACTAACGAATTGTCTCAGAATACGATAGAGACAGTTTATCTTAACACTAACAACTCAACATATACAAAGGAGTATATGGATCATTACTTTGCATACAGCAAGTTCATAAAAGTTCCTTATGGCAGAGAAGGCTTTGAGTTGAGCGTGAAATATACAACAAAGACTGGCGGCGAAATTGCATTGACCAGGAAGTCTGATGAGGGCGAGATAACTGCTCTTATTGGTCGCGCAAGCGGTCTTATTCACCGCCGTGCAGCAAACGATGGTCTTACACAGCTCGACTATCCTCCATTCCTTGTTTACGGTCTTGCCAATATTGCACCAGAAAATGCTGCAAGTTATCTAAGAACGATGGAAGACTATGATTGGTTGAATTCATACGCTACATTCCCATCATACGAGTTTGCAAAGACTCACAAATATATAATGTCGAGCGTAAAAGCATACGAAGATTGCTACGGTGTAAACTATACTCAGAAGCACGATCTTAGCAAACTTTTGCAGTAAGGATTTTACAAGATAAGATGACAATCCCTCTGTTTGTTTTCTCAAACGGAGGGATTTTTATTTATAAACAACCTAAGACCTAAAATTTTTTTTCTTTAGGAATACTAATCAGAAGAATATTTGCACCATACACATTTATTTATAATACACAAGTTCGGCATAAGTAATTAATCTATAACATGTAAAACAAAGAATCATTATGCAGAAAAAGCCTAAAAAAACTTCAAGCTACGGGGGTAGTAAGTTTCAAATAAGCCGATAGCAAGGAGGTAACAAGGGGATAGTAAGCCGGAAAGTAAGGAGAAGATACGGGGTAGGAACGGAGTAGCTACGGGGTAGGTTCGGGCAAGGTACGTTCAAGGTACGTTCAAGGTACGAGGAAGCAAGCCACATATAAGCCATACCTGCTTACTATTATTTAGCAAAGGTATACGATCCATAGCTAATAAAAAGCCATTAATTCCTTTACAAGATAACGTAAAATTTAGCCAAACATAATAGGTCATTAGAAGCCATAAAATAGTACACCTGATAAAGATATGAAAAATGAGATATGTATAAATGGTGGTCATTAGAAAATACCATTTTCAAAAAAAACTCATTTTTAGATATTTACAAAGAAGATCCTAACAACATATTTTGTTTAAAATCAAAACATATTAGAAGAGCTGCATAAAAAAACAGAAACGTCCAAGAATAAAGTCTCTTGAACGTTTCTATTCACGAGTAATATAATTGTAGTTTCTAATGGGTTCTATAGATTTTTTAATTTATCAAAGTAAATACAACTTCGCCCTTCAGTATGCCCAAGTAGTACATTGTACCTGTCGTTGTGTGCTTAGGACTTCCAAGAGCATTTGTCAAGCCATCAACCTTCGAATTCTTCAATCTACTGTAAGCGTTAGTTGCATTAACATAAGGAACAACATCGTCACCCTTTGAATGGTAGAACTTCACCACAGTTGTAGGACTCCAACCCTTTGTAAGGTTGTTTTTCTCGAGACATTCAGAGATGAGTTTGTACTCTGTGCTGCTATGGTCGAAGAACTTGCTGCTCATAATCTTAGACAAGCGACGTGAGCCGACCTTCTTCTCAATCATCTCGTTAAGTTCGTCAACCGTATAGTTTTTGCTTTCCACAGCCTGAAGTATGCCAGCATTGAGGAAAGCAGAAGTAAAATAATCCTCAACCTTAACATTCTTCATCAAAGTTGGATAGCCTGCCTTCATACCCATTACGATAAGCGGCAACACGCATGGATAAGCAATCTCATCCTGCTGAACATAAGTATCCATTGTTGCCGTTGGGTCGTAAGGACCACCACCGCAATAAGTCTTCTTTAACTTAAGAAGCTGCTTTGTAGAGTAGTCGCAATTGTTCTCGATGTACTTCTGAGTGGCGAGGGCTACCGCGCCACCCTGAGAGTAACCGATTGTATAAGTATAATAGTCCTTTTCCATCTTCATCTTCTTAGTCTTTATGAAGGCGAGGGCAGCCTTAACGCAATCAACGTTGTTACGCGCCGTAAGTTCTTCACAAAGGTAAGGATGAGTAAGGTTAGATGTGTAACCGTAACCAATATAATCAGGACATACCACAAGTGCGTCACCACTGCACAGACCTAATGAATAAGGGTCTTTCTGTGATGGACACTCCGAATTGTCGCACATAGTGTAGTGACAATCCAAGCAGATATAGTCTGGGTCATGATAACCGTAGAAGACACCTTTTGGATAAGCAATCTTGGAAGAAAGTTTGATTGTGTTTCCATTAGCATCGACACTATTATAATATAGTGTATAAGTTTCGTACCTCCAAGTAACGCCTCTTGTTGTCTTCACGTTTGCGTCATCAAGCTCAGAGTATATCTCCTCGCCCAATTTGGCACTCTTCTGAAGAAATTCTTTCTTCAGTTGCTCTACATCTTGCTCCTCCTGAGTAAGGCGAGTAACCTTATTACTATTACCGTACAGATGTTCGGCAAATTCCTCAGGAGTGTAAGACGCAGAATCAGCAACCTCGAAAAATACGTCATCAAGTCCAGACATCACGTCTGCTTCTGCCGTCTGTTTTTCATTTTCATAACTTACTTCTGTGTACTCATCATTGGCACAAGAAGTGATTGTAAGCGCAGCAACAAATGCTGCAACATACATGATGTTTCTCTTCATAAAATCTCTAAATTCTTAAATTTAATTGGTATTATAAGGTAAAGCAAGATTGGGTTTAGAACCTTTTTCTTTGTCGGTGCAAATTTACACTATTTGAAATTTTTGGTACAATATTATCGAATCATTAAATTAGTAAAATCGATTCATATATAATATTTGAACAGATTTTACCAATTTTATGCGTTAAAAATCCTATTATTTATGTTATTATTACTTATTTTTGTAGCAGTTTTTATATTTAAATAAACTATAATTGAACAAACAATGGATAGAATTGTAAAAGTTATTCGTTATTTTATTTTATTTAATGTGCTATTTGGCGCTTTAAAAGGTGTGAATATTAAAGCACAGACAAATACAATAACATGGGACGAATTTGTACAACAACTAATTGACGACGATGAATCGGAAACACAAGGAGTTGAAACATTGGTAGAACAACTTTATGAAATCTACAACAACAAGATTGACATAAACAAGGCTACCCAGAACGACCTGAGACAACTTCCATTCATCGACGAGAAGGACATTGAGAACATTTTGCAGTACGTTTATGTGTACGGTCCTGTGAAAACGCTGTCAGAACTTCAACTTGTTAACAAACTCGACTACAAGAAACGAACCTTCCTCGAACTTTTTCTGACTGCCTCTAACAATACCACCACCGAGGTGACCTACCCATCACTCAGGCAGATTTTGAAATACGGAAGAAGCGAACTGGTGGCTCGCACCGACATCCCGTTAGGGTACAAGAAAGCTGGATACAAACATTATTCGGATAGTATTCTGAAGAAATATCCGAACAGAAAATACAACGGAAATGCTCTTTATCACAGCATAAGGTACAACTTTCACTACAAAGACAATCTTTATATTGGTTTCACGGCAGAGAAAGATGCCGGAGAGCCTTTCTTCAAAGGCAGAAACAAGGCATTCGACTTCTATTCGTTCTATCTGATGCTTCAGAACATCGGAATTGTTAAGCGAGCAATAGTTGGCAGATACAAACTCTCGTTCGGACAAGGATTGGTTCTGAATTCGGGTTTTCAGTACGGAAAAAGTTCGGCATTACGCTCACTTAATAACAACGGTGGAATAAAGAAGCACTCATCGACAAGCGAATACGGATTTTTCACAGGCGCGGCAGTTACTATTAACAATAAACACTATGAACAGACTGTTTATTACAGTTATCAACCTATGGACGCTACGCTGACAAACGACTCGTTGATAAGTACGATAAAAGATGACGGACTTCACAGAACCAAATCAGAAATTGACAAAAAGCATAACATATATAATACACTTGCAGGCAGCAACATAACATTTACTTTCAACAATCTTAAGGTTGGAGCAACGTTTGTTTACAACCATTTCAACACGGCGTTTAAAGAACCTACCTTATATTATAAGGAATTCGACCCTGTTGGAAGCACTTTTTATAACGGTAGTGTTAATATTGAGTATGTTAACAGATTTGTTAATTATTCGGCAGAGATAGCAACTTCAAACAGCGGAGGAATAGCCGCAATAAACTATATCAACATCTCTCCGGTTCTGGGATGGAACATTGTGTGCATCCCTCGGTTTTACTCGTACAGATACAATGCAATCTACTCAAATTCTTTCTCGGCAGGAAGCAAGGCGAAGAACGAGAGAGGATTGTATTTGGGCACAACTTTCGACATAAACAGATACTTAAAGCAAGAACTTTACGGCGACTGGTATTATTTTCCTAAGCCAAAATATCTGATTACCGCTTCATCGCACGGAACAGACGTATATTCGCTCACAACATGGGAGCCAACACGCAGTTTCAGTCTGTCGGCAAGATACAGAGGAAAACGCAGTCAGAAGGACTATAAGATTGACAAAAACGAAAAGGTTCTTGCAACCTATTGGCTTCATACAGCCAGACTTCAAGGCACGCTGAATGTAAGTCAGTTTAAGTTCAAGACAACTGGCTCGTACAGCCTTTACAGGTCTAAATACACATCGAGCAGAGGTTTTCTTGTTCAGCAGAGCGTAAACTATGCCACTAAGAACAACAAATTCAGGACAAATCTCGATGTTACTTGGTTTAACACCGACGATTACGACAGCAGAATCTACGCATACGAGCATAATCTGCTTTATACATTCTCTTATCCGTCGTTCTACTCGCACGGCATGCGCTATGCACTTACAAGCAAATACACTCCGCACAAAAATATCAGCATTCTTCTTAAGGCTGGAATGACTAGGTATACCAACAAAGATAAAATAGGCAGCAGTCAGGAAGAAATAGATTCCAATCACAAGCAAGATCTTCAGGTACAAGTAATGTATAAGTTTTAGAAAAATAACTATTTATTGTTTTATTCTCGCTAAAAAATTATACATTTGCAACGAAATGCGTGAGTTTATTAAAAATATAGTGCTGATAGTATTTTTATCACTCTGCCTGCCGGCTACGGCACAGAGCGATAAGGATAAATACGACCCCGGCGAACCTATTGCCGCACCAAGAATAAAGATTGGCAAGTGCTTGTATAGGGGCGATACTATTGCATACGTAGAGTTACAAAACATTTACATCTATCCTAAACTTGTGTTTAAGAATGATAGAGAGATGGCTCGATATTACAAGCTTGTGAGAAATGTAAAGAAAACTCTTCCGATAGCCAAGCAAGTAAATCAGACTGTAAAAGAAACATACGAAATTTTGGAGACTCTGCCAAACAAAAAAGCAAAGGACGCTCACATAAAAAGAGTTGAAAAAGGCATTAAAGAGCAGTACACTCCGCAAATGAAAAAACTTACATACGCGCAAGGCAAACTGCTTATAAAACTGGTTGACCGAGAGTGTAACCAGCCAGCATACGAACTTATAAAAGCGTTTATGGGACCGTTCAAATCGGGTTGCTATCAAGCATTTGCCTCGGTTTTCGGCGCAAGTCTGAAGAAAGAATATAAATCTGAAACAGATGACAGACTAACAGAACGAGTTGTTCTTCTGGTTGAAAACGGACAATTATAAGAAATAAATGAGTTTCAGAAATCTGAAACTCATTTTCTTTTATACTCACCTAAAGTTAGCAGAGCCACTATTTTATTTAAATTTAAAATTTTCTTTATACAAAGCGAAACGTACACAACAAGAACGCTTAATGGTAATGTTATCAACAACTGCATAAAAATGGATGAATATGGTATAATTGATTCAATCCCAACAATTTTATATCCTACAAACGGCACATTATAAAGAAGAAAAGCATGCAAAATGTATATTTCCTTTGTTTGCGAGCCTATATTTATTAAATAAGAATTTATCTTCTTTGGAATTTTATGCAAATACTTCATAAACAAACTCCAGAAGAATAAAATAAAAACAAAAGTCCTAAATTTTACAAGATAATCAAAATATTCATCTTTGATTATACATGGCACATCAAAAATAATATTCAACGAAAATAATACTACCAACAAAAGTAAAGTGTAGAATACATAATTTTCTTTAAACCAATTATTTACTTTATTAAACTTCTTTAAGAAAACTCCTAACGCCAAGAAAGGTAAATAACCGATATTATCAGTTAATATCCAGTAATCGCCAAATACATATAACAGCTTAACGTAAGTTAACATGTTTAATAAAACATACAATAACACAAATTCGGCAAAGAGGATATAGTCATTCTTTATAGAAAGTCTGCTGTTTATATATTGAATAATTACGCAAAACAAATAGAATTTGAATAAAGCATACAAAAACCAATAATTATTCGAAAAATCAGTTTTCCATATAAATGAATACAACAATGACATTACAAATGCAGGAAGAAGCAATTGCAAAAATTTCTTATATATTTGATTCATAGCTTCTTTGGCTGTTATTTTACAGTCTCTATAAATAAAGTATCCAGAGATTGTAAAGAACAATGGCATATGAAAAGCATATATCCAAGTTTGTAAATTAGGTAGGACAATCTGCTTATTCAGATACAAATTAGGAATTACGTGACCTACAACCATCAAGAATATTGCAAAACCACGCAAGGCATCAATGTATTCAATACGCTTCATATATAAACTTAAAGTTAAAATCAAAGCAAGCACATTTACAAATTAATATTAAGTAAATATGCTTGCCGTTATCTTAATTATTTCTTTGCATCATAAGCATGCTTTGGATAGTCGAGAGTGTAGTGCAAACCTCGGCTTTCCTTTCTCTCAATAGCCTGACGAGTAATGAGATATCCAACATTTATCATGTTACGCAACTCGCAAATATCCTTTGTTGCTTTTACACGCTTGAATAGATTCTCTGTCTCTTCGTAAAGAATATCGAGACGAGTCCATGCTCGTTTAAGACGAAGGTCACTACGGACAATGCCAACGTATGCGCTCATTATTTGACCAACTTCCTTAACATCTTGAGCTATAAGCACTTTCTCCTCGTTGGTAAGAGTACCTTCATCGTTCCATTCAGGAACTTGGTTGTTATATTCGTATTCATCTATGTGCTCGATGCTGTGCTTTGCTGCTGCATCGGCATAAACAACAGCCTCGATAAGCGAATTTGAAGCCAGACGATTTCCTCCGTGCAAGCCTGTGCACGAACATTCGCCAACGGCATACAAGCGCTTGATGCTTGAACAAGCGTTCAAATCTACCTTTATACCACCACACATATAATGAGCAGCCGGAGCAACCGGAATATATTCCTTTGTAATATCAATGCCGATGCTCAGACACTTTGCATATATGTTAGGGAAGTGCTTCTTTGTTTCTTCGGGATCCTTATGGGTTACATCCAAGCAGACGTGGTCTAGTGCGTGAATCTTCATCTCGTTGTCGATGGCACGGGCAACAATGTCGCGCGGAGCAAGACTCAGACGCTCATCGTACTTATGCATAAATTCCTCGCCGTTAGGCAAACGGAGAATGCCGCCGTATCCGCGCATAGCCTCGGTAATAAGATATGCAGGATGAGTCTCAGCCGGATTGAACAGCGAAGTAGGGTGGAACTGAACAAATTCCATATCCTGAACAGTTCCCTTGGCACGATAAACCATAGCAATACCATCGCCTGTTGCAATGTTTGGATTTGTTGTTGTAGAATAAACACTTCCTGTTCCGCCTGTAGCGATAAGAGTTACCTTGCTGAGATATGTATCAATCTTGCCAGTATCAGGATTGAGGATATAAGCACCAAAGCACTCAATATCAGGAGTGCGGCGCGTTACCTCAACGCCCAGATGATGCTGGGTTATTATTTCAACGGCAAAGTGATTTTCGAGAATCTCTATATTTTCGTTGGCACGAACGGCGTTCATCAGTCCGCGCTGAATCTCGGCACCGGTATCATCGGCATGATGAAGAATACGAAATTCCGAATGTCCTCCCTCGCGATGAAGGTCGAACTCTCCGTTTTCCTTCTTGTCGAAATGTACTCCCCACTTAACCAACTCAGCAATCTGCGAAGGTGCATTCTTCACAACCTTCTCGACGGCAGCCCTGTCGCTTATGTAGTCGCCAGCCACCATTGTGTCTTCAATATGCTTTTCAAAATCATCTACCAGAAGATTTGTTACCGAGGCAATGCCTCCCTGTGCCTTAGCGGTGTTTGCCTCCTCAAGGGTAGTCTTACATACGATGGCTACTTTACCTTTATTAGAACGTGCTACTTTTAAAGCGTAGCTCATACCGGCTACACCTGAACCGATAATTAGAAAATCGTATTTTTTTATCATGATGATAATATAAAGTTGGTGCAAAACTATTAAAAATAGTTGGAAAATTTGTAAATTGCCCGCCAAAATTCACTTATAAAGGACTTATATGAACAGAATATTTCATATTAAAACTAATTTTTACGTCTACATATACATTATAGTACTTGCAATATTAGTTTTCGCAATGTTATGGCACAAGAAACCTTTAATAGCATTACCTCTAGCCGTTATGCTTATTATTATTATCGACAAAACCATAAAAGGCACATACACAATAACCACCGACGGCAATTTAATAGTATATCAAGGCACGTTTAGAAGCAAAATTATATTACCTTTGCAGTCTGTAACCAAAATAGAGCGGATACGAAAATATGGCATCAGCGTAGTGGTTCTGCACTACGACTATTGCAAGCATATAGGACTTACGCCGCTGAAGGAAGACGAATTTATAAGAATGATAGAGAAATTCAACAAAGATAATGATAAAGAGATTCTTTAGCATTTTTATTGCCTTTTTAGCATTTGCAGGTAATACATTTGCACAACTTAAACATAATAATCCATATAACGATTACGAGACCACAGCCGATACCATCGAGACGCTTATCGACCGCATTGACAGCGACGGCAACCTGAAGTGGCCTCAGAACTTGCAATACAAACTTGCAAAACTTATAAAGAGCGACTATCTGCAAACCTCGCAGATAGGAATATGCGTGTACGACCTCGATTCTGACTCGCTGCTTTTCAGCGTTAACAGCCGACAACTTTTCCGCCCGGCATCTACCGAGAAGGTTATAACAGCCGTTGCTGCTCTCTCGCAACTCGGAAGTTCTTATCATTTCGACACCACACTCTACGGAAAAGGTATTCATTCGGGAAACTCATTCAACGGCGACATTTATATTGTAGGCGGATTCGACCCTGCCTTTGGCGACGTTGAATTAAACTCTATGGTTCTCGCAGTTCAGAAAACACTCGGAACAAAGGTGAAGGGCAGAATAATAGGCGACATCACGATGAAAGATACTCTGTACTGGGGCGAAGGCTGGTGCTGGGACGATAATATGCCTCGTCTTGTTCCACTTCTTTACAACCGAAAGGACAATTTTCTGCCTTCATTCAAAAGCAAGATGAAGGAGAAACGAATAGAATTCTCAGGCTCTTTTAAGTACGGAACTTGTCCGAAAGACAGCAGCATGATTCTTGTAAAGAGATGCAGCCACTCTATCGATGACATCCTTACGCAAATGATGAAAAAAAGCGACAACCTCTATGCCGAGGCAATGTTCTACCATCTGGGCAAGACAAGCGGCAAGAAGCAGATTTCTTACAAAGACTCGCAGAAAGCCATAGAGCACACAATAACTCTGGCAGGCTATAATCCTAAGAATTACCGAATTGCAGACGGAAGCGGCGTGTCGTTATACAACTATGTATCTCCCGAACTTGAGGTGGGAATTTTGCGATACGCTTATCAGCACACCGATATTTATCAGCATCTATACCCGTCGCTCCCGATTGCCGGAGTTGACGGCACGCTTGCAAAAAGAATGCAATCGGGCACGGCTTTCAAGAACGTAAGAGCAAAGACCGGAACGGTAACAGGCATCAGCAGTCTTGCCGGCTTCTGCACCGCAAAAAACGGTCATCTGCTTGCCTTCTGCATAATAAACCAAGGAATAATGAAGACTTTCATAGGGCACAGATTTCAGGATAGTGTGTGCCAGATTCTTACAGAATAAAAAAAGAGCGCAGATTTTTATTTTCTGCGCTCTTTTTTTACATATTTTTATCAGGAATGATAATAGCCATTGCTATATACAGCAGCAATGCCGAAAAACACGATGCAAAAGTTATAATAACATAACCAATACGCACAATAGAAACATCTACGTCAAGATATTCGCCCAAACCGCCGCAAACGCCAGCGATTATTCTATCGTTAGACCTCATTAATTTCTTCTTCATGGTAAAAATTTTATTTAAATTCCTAACTTTGCAGAAATGTCGAGCATCTTCTGGATAGGCTTTACAGCCTCTTTTGCCACGCTTTCAGATACCTCTATTACAGGCCACTCATACTTGAGGGTGTTGTAGAGTTTCTCGAGAGTGTTAAGGCGCATGTAATTGCACTCGTTGCAAGCACAGCCAGCATCATCGGGAGGTGCTGGAATGAATGTCTTCTCGGGACATTGCTTCTGCATCTCATGAAGAATTCCGCTTTCTGTAGCAACAATGAATGTCTTCTTGTCGCTCTTAACTGCATATTTAAGAAGTGCAGCAGTCGAGCCAATAACATCGGCACACTTCTGAACCGCGCCCTTACATTCAGGATGAGCAAGAATAACGGCATCAGGATTATCAGCCTTAAGTTTAAGAATTTTCTCTACGCTGAATTTCTCGTGAACATGGCATCCGCCGTTCCACAAAAGCATGTTTCTGCCAGTAACGGAGTTGATGTAGTTTCCGAGGTTGTAATCGGGGCCGAAGATGAGTTTCTCGTCGGCAGGAAAACTGTCAACAATCTGCTTTGCGTTCGAAGATGTAACCACAACATCGGTGAGAGCCTTCACGGCAGCCGTTGTGTTTACATAAGAAACAATCTTGTATCCCGGATGCTCTTCTTTATACTTTTTCAAATCCTCAGCCTTGCAACTGTCGGCAAGAGAGCAGCCAGCGTTAAGGTCGAGCACAAGCACCTTCTTGTTTGGACAGAGAATCTTGTTTGTCTCGCCCATGAAATGAACACCGCACATCACGATGATGTCGGCATCGGTCTTGGCAGCCCACTGAGCCAATGCCAGAGAATCGCCCACGAAATCGGCAATGTCCTGAATCTCGCCTTCGGTGTAGAAGTGCGCCAAGATGACGGCATTCTTCTCCTTACACATCTTTCTTATTTCAGCCTTTATATCTGTTCCCTCGTTGACGGGTTCGTTTACAAAACCACTTTTCAACCATTCTTCCTTAATCATATTATTATATAATTTTATTTATTTTATTTTGAAGAAAATTTTATGATGATAATGATTGTCTGTTTATATGGTTTAAAAAAAAGCAGCGTTAAAGTTGCTTTTTAGATTATTGTTTAGGGAGCGAGAGTTATAAAATAATTCTCAACATGCCTAAAGTGCCGTGTGATGGGGCGTAAGGCCGATGTTTTCCCTATTTTTAACATAGTGTTAATACGCTGCAAAGTTAAAATCTTTTGTAGAAAGAGGCTAATAAAAATCCAATATTTTTGGGTTTAAATTTCATTTATATTTTTCTTCTAACTTATTTGGATATGTTGTGCCAATGGCTGTATATAATATTTTTCGAAATCGGCAAGAATAGTTGTTTTTTTCTTTTAATAAGTTTTAAATTACTTTTTAACCACTTTTAAACTATAATTACTATCTTTGCTTCGTCTTTAATTTATTATCATAAAAACTAAACAGCATTAAAATGAAAAAATTATTTCTGTTAGCACTGTTGTTTGTATCGTTGTATGCAAAAGCACAGGAGCCAGAGATTGGTGTTATACCTAACGCTCCGAAGATAGAATGTCATTTTGACAAGTATCTGGCTGCGCCATACTACTTCGACAAGGAGATGGCGAACATTGCTCGAGGCACAATCAAGGAGATTGAATACAAGTCTTTCACCGTTGGAACAACGCGAAAGGCTACAATCTATCTTCCACCAAATTATTCAAAGAAAAAGAAGTATCCAGTTCTGTATCTTCTGCACGGAATTGGTGGCGACCACAAGGAGTGGATGCTTGGCGTTCCTAATATAATAATGGATAATCTCTATGCCAACAATAAGGCTAAGGAGATGATAATTGTGATGCCTAATGGACGTGCCATTCCTAACGACAAGGCTGAGGGCGATATATTTAGCCCAGATAAAGTTAAGGGCTTCGAAATTTTTGAAAGAGATCTCTTGACCGACCTTATACCTTATATAGAAAGTAAATTTAATGTTTATACCGACAGAGAGCACAGAGCCGTTGCCGGATTGTCGATGGGCGGCGGCCAGTCGCTTAACTTCGGACTCGGCCACATGGATAAATTTGCCTATGTAGGAGGTTTTTCTTCAGCACCAAACACAAAGATGCCCGAGCAGCTTATTCCTGATGTTGCAAAGACAAAGAAGGAGAACAAACTTTTGTGGATGGTATGCGGAAATGAAGACGGCTTGATGTTCAACAGTTCGCGCCTTAAGAATTTCTGCGACAAGAACGGAGTGCCATGCACGCTTATCGAATATCCCGGAGGAAAGCACGATTTTGTTGTTTGGAAATACGGACTTTATAATTTTGCACAACTTATATTTTAAGTAAAAAAACGAGGAATGAAAATAAACTCATTCCCCGTTTTTTATTATTTGTTTTCGTTCTCTGCAATGAATTTGAGCAGACGCTCAACGGCTTCTTCTTCCGGAATGTTTTTCTCTATACATTCCTTCTTTTTGTAGAGCGAAATTTTTCCTCTGCCTGCGCCAACATATCCGTAGTCGGCATCTGCCATCTCGCCCGGACCGTTAACTATGCAGCCCATAATTCCAATCTTCAGGCCTTTTAGGTGCGATGTTGCCGCCTTTATCTTGGCTATTGTTTCTTCGAGATTGTAGAGCGTTCTTCCGCAGCCCGGACACGAAATATATTCGGTCTTGCTGGTTCTGAGTCGTGCAGCCTGAAGAATTCCGAATGCCGTGGCATCAACATCATCAGCCGAGAGATTGCCAAGATTAAGAAGCATTATTCCGTCGGTAAAACCATCGAACAGAAGTGCGCTCATATCTGCGGCACTCTCAAGTTGGAAATCGCCCTTCTCTTCCTGGCTTTTGTTGTAATGCTGGAAGAAAACTATTGGGTTTTGCAAACCTTCGCTCATAAGCAAGTGAGCGAGGGCTCGATGTTCGCCAATACGATTTTGGTGATTGCTCTGCGAGATTACCACTACTTCCGGGTGATATTTAAGACAAGCGATAGCCTCGTCGGTGCAAGCCATGTAAGGCAAGAATAAGAATTTAAGCGGAGCCTGACATGCGCTTATGTAAAGCAACTGATCGTAACGGAACACTGGCCATGTGTTAGCCTCGCCGTCCCATCTGTCGGCATCTACGATATAATCCTTGGCTATGCGCTTTTCTGGTGCAGGCAGATTCTGTCCGCAGTAAACATAGTCTGGAGTGAAATCGGCATTGGCAACAGAAGTACGCTTGCCTTCAATGTCGGCAGCAATAACTACCGGCTGATTGTCTCCGCCAATGTTACGGACAGCCTTAGTAGCGCGGCGCGATGGCTTCGTAAAGTTGAAGTTTTTGTCGGCAATTCCCGGAATATACTGATGTCCGGCTCTCTTGCCTATGTATTCAACAAGATGTTTTGCTACAGGAATTTCAGCCTCAGGAGCCTCACTCAGCGAAACTCTAATGGTGTCGCCTATGCCATCGGATAGCAACGCGCCTATTCCAACAGCACTCTTAATACGTCCGTCTTCGCCGTCGCCAGCTTCGGTAACTCCAAGATGTAGAGGGAATTTCATATTCTCCTTCTGCATAACCTCTACCAAAAGACGCATGCTCTGCACCATAACGACGGTGTTGCTCGCCTTTATAGAGATAACCACATCGTTGAAATTCTCCTTTACGCAGATGCGAAGGAACTCCATGCAGCTTTCAACGATGCCTTCGGGAGTATCGCCATAGTGGCTCATTATTCTGTCGGAAAGCGAGCCGTGGTTTACACCAATTCTGATGGCTGTGTGATTCTCCTTGCATATATTAAGAAAAGGTACGAACTTTTCTTCAATCTTCTTTAGTTCCTGTGCGTATTCCTCTTCGGTGTATTCAAGATGCTTGAATGTGCGGGCGGCATCTACGTAGTTGCCCGGATTTACTCTCACTTTCTCGGCGTAGAGAGCAGCCACGTCGGCAACGTGAGGGTTGAAGTGAACATCGGCAACCAAAGGCTGATTATAACCTTGTGCACGCAGTTTTGCGTTGATGTTCTTTAGGTTTTCAGCCTCTCTTACGCCCTGAGTT
>Ga0256405_10001043_pt1 | contig 81945 bp, 72 predicted proteins | sample RumenRJG_02DNA_FD_189096 | JGI IMG/M metagenome (GOLD analysis project Ga0256405, IMG submission 189096) | Bovine rumen microbial communities from Lethbridge, Alberta, Canada - RJG_02 | ecosystem: Host-associated > Mammals > Digestive system > Stomach > Rumen | place: Canada: Alberta... | reverse complement strand
CCCATGCCATGATAACAACAACCATCGTACGGATCGCAGTAGCCAGATTCGATCCGACACCTTCAATTCCTATCTTTGCCAATATTGATGTCAGTGCGGCAAAGATTGCCGAACCAAGCGCTAATAATAACCACATAGTAATACTCCCTCAAATTTCGAGTTGTCGCTCTGACATCCAAACCACAGCCACAACCTTCTGTTATCCAAATCACTAACTCAGCCCTACCGCAAAAACACCTAAACCGGCCACTCAACCCTATGACATCTAAACGGCCTACTCAACCCTCTGTTCGGAGCGATTGATATGCTCTGATAGAGCGATTTCTGATGCCTGTTCCGGCTCCTGCCGCTGACGGTCAAATGCCCGAAAAGCCCGGAAATACAGCACTGTTGACGACTTTATGCATCTTTCCGTGACATCAATACTACCGTCTCGACGTGGAAGGTCTGGGGGAAGAGGTCGACCGGGGTGATGCGCGTAGGCGCAAAGGTGCCGATCTCCTCAAAGCGTGCGAGGTCGCGGGCCAAGGTGGCGGGGTCACAGCTCACGTAGGCGAAGGCCCTGGCCTGCTGCTCAGAGAGCTGGCGCACCACGTCGGCCGAAAGGCCTGCGCGCGGCGGGTCCACGACGATGACGTCGGCGTCGGTGTCGGGAAACTCGCGTCCCGCGTCGCCACCGATGGCATCGACGTTGTCCAGGCCAGAGCGCTCGAGGTTGCGGCGCAGGTCGCGCACGGCGGGGCCGTAGCTTTCTACCGCGGAGACAAAGCCGCAGGCACGCGCCAGCGGCAGCGTGAAGGTGCCGGCACCGCAGTAGAGGTCCATGGCCTCGTCGTCTTCCTCGGGGCGGAGGCCGTCGAGCACGAGCTGCACGAGCCGCTCGGCACCGACCGTGTTGACCTGGAAGAAGGACGGTGCCGAAAGCAGCATCCTCTGACCCGCTATGAGCTCTTCCCAGCTTCCCTTGCCGGAGAGCCGCTCCACGCCCGTGACGCGGCGCGCCTTTTGCGGCCCCTTGGTGAGCACGCGCACCACGGAACTCGCCTTGGCGGCGTCACCCAGCACCTTTGCGACCTGGGCACGGGGGAAGGCGCCCGTGGGCGTCCAGAGGGCGATCTCGAGGTCCTTGGTGCGTCGCGATGCGCGGATGCCCACGCGCTCGACCTCGAGGCCGTGGGAGTTCGCGAGATAGGATAGTGCGCCGGAGACCGCCTTGACGGCCTTTTGGCTCTTGGTGTCAAAGAGGGGGCAGCGGTCGACCTTGACGATGCCCGCATCTCCCGCAGCGTGCATGCCGACCAGGGCCTTGCCGCCGCGTGAGGAGATGCCAAGCTCCACCTTGTTGCGATAGCCCCAGTCGTCACCGGGACGCTCCGCAGGGGCGACGAGGCCCTCGGCACGGGCGGCATCCATGTGGGCGATGCGGACAAGGGAGCCCACGACGTTGTCGCGCTTCTCCTTGAGCTGCGCCTCGCGCGAGAGGTGTGCCCAGGGGCATCCGCCACAGAGGTCCACGAAGGGACAGGGTGCCGTCACGCGGTCACCGGATGGCTCTACCACCTGCAGCAGCCTTGCGCGGGCAAAGGTCGGCCGCTCCTCCGTCACCTCGGCCTCGACGAGGTCTCCCGACACGGCTCCTCCCGTGACGAAGACGGTCTTGCCGTCCTCGCTGTGGGCAATCGCGTCAGGACCGTAGGACATGCGCTCGACGCGCATGGTGAGCTTCTGACCCATCAAAGCAGCCATGTGAGCCTATTCACGCCTTTCCGACATGCGACCGGTGAAGATCGCCTTGAGGCCCATGGCGATGAGCTTGAACCCCACGGCAAAGCGGCCAGGCTTGCGCTTGGCGATGACCTGGGGCTCCTCGGGTGTCGCCGCGGAGCGCGTCTGTGCCTGCTCCCTCTCGACGGCCTCCTCCTCGAGCTCCTCCTCGATCTCCTCGATGATGTGGGCTTCGACGCTCTCGGGCTCTACGGGCGCCGCTTGCTCTGCCGGTGTCTCGGCGGGAGCCTCTCCAGCGGCCTCGCCCTCGCCTTCGGCCTCATCCTCAAACATGTGGCTCGGGATGGCCGACACGCGGCGCAGCTGCTCGAGCGTGAGGTCGGGGATGATGCGGGTGAAGGGCGTCATGGGGGCGAGCTCTGCCTCGTCGGCGCCGGCGCGCATCTCCGCCACGGCGATGAGCAGCTCCTGGCTGTTGATGGCGGGCTCGCCCGGCTCGGGCACGACCTTCTCCCAGGTGCCGTCGCTCGTGAGCTGGCGGGCCTTGGTGTTGTCGGCCAGCTGCAGGTTGACGTACTGGATGACCAGCGAGCGGCAGTAATCGTCGAGGACGGGGTAGGCGATCTCGACGCGGTGCTCGGTGTTGCGGGTCATCATGTCGGCCGAGGACAGGTACACGAGGTCGGTGTCGACGCCAAAGGCGTAGACGCGCGCATGCTCGAGGAAGCGGCCCACGATCTGGCGGACGACGAGACCCTCCGTGCGGCCGGGGACGTTTGCCTTGATGCAGGCGATGCCGCGGATGATCATGACCACGGTCACGCCCGCCTGGCACGCCTCGGCGATCTTGTCGATGACGTCGCGGTCGGTGAGCGAGTTCATCTTCATGAAGACCTGTGCGGGCTCGCCCTTGCGCGCGCGGTCGATCTCGCGGTCGAGGCCCCGCATGACGAGCGGCTTCAGGCTCACGGGAGCGACGCCCAGATGCTGGTAGGAGCCATAGAGGTTGCCGAGCGACAGGTTGCGGAAGAAGGCGTTGCCGTCGTCGCCGATGCCCTCGTGGGCCGTGAGCAGCATGAAGTCGGAATAGAGGCGCGCGGTCTTCTCGTTGAAGTTGCCCGTTCCCAGGCAGGTGATGCGGCGGACCTGCTTGTGCTCGTGATAGGTGATCTGGCAGATCTTGGAGTGGCACTTGAAGCCCTCGGAGCCGTAGATGACGGTGCAGCCGGCGCTCTCGAGCCGCTCTGCCCAGGCGATGTTGTTGGCCTCGTCAAAGCGGGCGCGCAGCTCCATGAGGACGGTGACCTCCTTGCCGTTCTCGACGGCGGCGATCAGGCTCTCGCAGAGCTTGGACTGCTTGGCCACGCGGTAGAGGGTGATCTTGATGGAGATGCACGACTCGTCGACCGACGCCTCGCGCAAGAGGCGCAAAAGCGGCGTCATGGCCTCGTAGGGGTAGAAGAGGAGGATGTCGTGGTCCTCGACCTGCTCGCGCATGGGGCGGCTGAGGTCGACCATGGGGGAGTCCTGCGGCTCCTTCTGCTCGTAGAGCAGCTTCTCGCGCCACTCCAGGGGGATGTGGTCCTCGAGCCCAAAGACGTAGCCGGGGTCGAGTGGCATCTGGGTGTGGAACACGTGGGACGGCTCGAGGTGCATGGCGTCGGTGATGAAGGCGACGACGTCCTCGTCAAGGTCGCGGTCGATCTCGAGGCGTACCGCCTGCAGGCGCAGGCGACGCTTGAGGACGGCCTTCATGTGCTGGCGATAGTCCTCGTCGACGTCAGAGCCCTCGTCCGGGTCGACATCGGCATTGCGTGTGACGCGGATGACGGCGGAGCTGGTGGGGGCGTAGTCGCCAAAGCATTCGGAGAGGCGGGAGAGGATGACGTCCTCGAGCAGGACATAGCGCCAGTTGCGCTGCGTCGAGGGCAGCTCCACGACGCGGGGGAGCGAGTGGGGTACCTCGACTATGCCCAGAAGCCCTTCCTCGTCGGTGCCGTCAAGCGAGCAGATTGCGTAGAGGCGTCCGTTCTTGAGGTTGGGGAAGGGGTGGCGCGGGTCGACGATCATGGGGCTGATGATAGGTGCCACGTTGTGCTTGTAGTACTGTGCGATGGCGCGCAGGTCGACGTCGGTGAGGTCGGCTGCGCGCACGCGCGTGAGGCCAGATCCCGCAAGGTTGGCCTCGATGCCCGAGAAGGCCGCCGCCTGCTTCTTGAGGAGACCGGGAAGAATGGAGAGGGCGTGGTCGATCTGCTCGCCGGGCGTCTCGTTGGAGCGGATGTCGCGTGGTTGGTGCTTGAGGCGCGTGAGGTCAGAGAGCGATCCGATGCGCACCATGAACCACTCGTCGAGGTTGCTGCCGAAGATCGAGACGAACTTCATGCGCTCGAAGAGGGGGACCGTCTCGTCGAGCGCCTCGTCGAGGACGCGCTCGTCAAAGCGCAGCCAGCTGACCTCGCGGCCCTGGGTATAGGAGAAGTCGAGCGTGCGCTCCTCCTCGATGGCTGGCTTGATTACCGCCCGCTTGCGGCTCTTGCCGAGCTTGAGCTCCTTCTTGGAGGGACGCGACGGGGCTTGAGAGCGTCCCCTCTTGCGCTTGTCCTTCTCGTCACGCTTCTTCTTGGCCATGGCACCGACACCGCCTTCTTGTGTAATGAAGATACGAAAGCATATTCTACCGCGCATGAGGTGTGCAGGGAAGGTGAATCGTGAACGGTACGTGCTCCCTTTGCTACGATGGGTCTTCATTAGGGGGAGCGACGGCTGCGGAGGTTGCTATGGCTGCGGGACTTTGCGTCCATTCGGAGATTGGGAAGCTCAGGACCATCATGTTGCATCGTCCGGGAGACGAGCTGCTCAACCTCATGCCCGACAACCTCGGGCGCCTGCTCTTTGACGACATCCCCTTCCTCGAGGAGGCGCAGCGCGAGCACGACGCATTTGCACGGATGCTTGAGGAAGAGGGCGTCGAGGTGCTCTACCTCGAGCAGCTCGTGGCCGAGGCGCTGGACGCCTGCCCAAACGGGCGGGAGCGCTTTGTGGAGTTCTATGTAGAGGAGTGCGGGCTTGAGGGCTGCGACGCCCTGAAGGGCCTTGTCAGCGACCTGCTCCTTGAACAGGGAAGCTCCGTTGACCTCGTGCGCAAGGCCATCGCGGGCATCCGTGCCGACGAGGTGGACGTTTCCGCGCAAGAGGCGAAGTCCTTGGCCGACCGCCTCAACGTCAACGGCAGCGAGGAGGACGGCCTGCTGGTCGACCCGGTGCCCAACACCTACTTCACCCGTGACCCGTTCACGGTCATTGGCGGGGGAGTCGGCATCAACCGCATGCTTTCGGCCACGCGCCGTCGCGAGACGCTCCTGGGGGAGATGATCTTCTCGTACCACCCCTCCTATGCCGGGGTGCCGCGCTGGTATGGGCGCGAGATGCCCTACCACATCGAGGGTGGCGACATCCTCGTGCTCGGCAACCGCACGCTCGCCGTGGGCATTTCCGAGCGCACCCAGTCGGCTGCCGTCGACGCCTTTGCCAAGCAGGTGCTCTGGGGCGGCGAGGAGGCGGGCGTCGACCGCGTGCTTGCCATGCTCATCCCGCGCAAGCGTGCGTTCATGCATCTCGACACCGTCTTTACCCAGCTTGACGTGGACGCCTTTACCATGCACCCGGGAATCCTGGGGACCCTGCGCGTGTTCGAGATCACGCGCGGAAGGCAGGTCGGCGAGGTGTCCATTCGCCAGCACGACGACACGCTGGGCACCATCCTGGCACGCGCCTTGGGCCTCGACGCGGTGCGCCTCATCAGGTGCGGTGGCGATGACGCCATCGCGGCCACGCGCGAGCAGTGGAACGACGGCTCCAACACGTTGGCCGTAGCCCCTGGCCGCGTCTTCGTGTACCAGCGCAACACGGTGACCAACGACATCCTCTACAAGGAGGGCTTCGACCTTCTGGAGATCCCCTCGGGGGAGCTCTCGCGCGGTCGCGGCGGCCCGCACTGCATGAGCATGGCCTTCAGCCGCGAAGAGCTGTAGGTCTCGCAGGTCGCGCCTGACTCAAGGGGGAATATCCCTTGTGAGTCAGGCAAACTGATAGAATCACTACGTACAAGAACAATGCTTTGCCGTTCGCACGAAAGGAACCACCACATGGGCGTCAACCTCTCTGGCCGCAGCTTCCTCAAGTTGCTGGACTTCTCCACCGCCGAGATCGAGTACCTCCTCGCTCTCTCCAAGAACTTCAAGGATCTCAAGCGCACCGGAACCCCGCACAAGTACCTCGAGGGCAAGAACGTCGTGCTGCTCTTCCAGAAGGACTCGACGCGCACGCGCTGCTCCTTTGAGGTTGGCGCCATGGACCTGGGCATGGGCGTGACCTACCTGGGCCCCTCGGGGTCGCAGATGGGCAAGAAGGAGTCCATCGAGGACACTGCCCGCGTACTGGGACGCATGTATGACGGTATCGAGTTCCGCGGCTTCCTCCAGTCCGACGTGGAGGAGCTTGCCGCCAAGTCCGGCGTGCCGGTGTGGAACGGCCTCACCGACCTGTGGCATCCCACACAGATGCTCGCCGACATCCTCACCGTTCAGGAGTGCTTCAACTACGACATCAAGGGCAAGACCCTCGTCTTCATGGGTGACGCCAAGAACAACGTGGCGCGCTCGCTCATGGTCGTCTGCGCCAAGCTGGGCATGAACTACGTGGCCTGCGGCCCCAAGAGCTGCTGGCCCGCGGACGACGTCGTTGACGCCTGCAAGCCCATCGCGGAGGCCAACGGCTGCACCGTCACGCTCACCGACGATCCCGTTGCCGGCGTGACGGGGGCCGACGTGGTCTACACCGACGTGTGGGTTTCGATGGGTGAGCCCGACGAGGTCTGGGCCGAGCGCATTGAGCAGCTCTCGCCCTATCGCGTGACCGAGGAGCTCATGGCGCACACGGCAAAGGACTCCATCTTCCTGCACTGCCTGCCGTCGTTCCACGACACCAACACGACCGTGGGCGCCGACATCGCACAGCGCTTTGGCGTCACCGAGATGGAGGTCGAGGACGCGGTCTTCGAGGGTCCGAAATCCAAGGTCTTTGATGAGGCGGAGAACCGCATGCACACCATCAAGGCCATCATGTACGCCACGCTCAAGTAGGGGAGCGCACATAGGAGGGCGATCATGCTGACGCGCCGTTCGTTCGCAAGGCTGGGAATGGGGGCAGGATCCATGGCTCTGTTTGGTCTGGCTGGTTGTGAGAAGAACGCCGCGTACGAAGGTCGTCTCATCAGGAGCGTGAGCTATACCTCCGGTGGCGGCATGACCGGAGGAGGCCAGTCATCTGAGCTCAGGCGGCAAAAGGATGGCACCGTCACGCTTTCCACGAGAAGTCGCGAGTGGCACAACTCGCGCGAGACCGGCATGGACTACGTGGTCGACGAGAGCGCCTTCGAGCGCTTCGCCCAGATCGCCAACGACTACAACCTGCTCGGCGCATCGAGGCGCAAGGAGAGCGGCCTCATTGCGCTTGATGCGCCGACGAGCAGCATCTCGTTCTCCGTCATGGAGGAGGATGGCTCCTACGACAGTGATGCCTCCTTCAGAATCCGAGACACGCAGGACCTCACAAAGACGGAGTGGGAGGGCTTCAACGCGGTCACGACCGCGCTGGCGGAGCTTGCCGCCGCGAGCGAGGGTGTGCCATACGCGGAGCCCGCGACCCTGACCTTCTCCTTTGACGGCTTCCAGCTCGACGTCACCTTGAACGACAGCCCCGCAGCCCTGGACCTCGCGGAGCGCTGCCCGCTCGACATCGCGCTCGAGAACCACGCGGACAGCGGGAAGGTCTTCTCTCTTGACGAGCCGCTCGACACGTCGGACACGCCGCTTGCCACAGGCGCCGCAGGCACGCTCTGCTACCTCGAGCCGGAGAACGATGTGGTGTTCTTCTACGAGGACGGAGCGCCGTATGAGGGGCTCTACGAGCTCGGGCGAATCGATGACGAGTACCAGGTCTCGTTTTTTGCCGATGTTGAGCCGGGGTCGTACCGGCTCTGGAGCAATATCCCCACCGAATGACGGGACGGTGATCGCATGATGGATCGAAGGTCGTTCATGCAGCTTTCGGGAGGTCTGATGCCCATGCTCGGGCTCACTGCCTGCGAAGACGCCGATGCCGTGCAGCCCGTTCTCGTTGCCGGCGAGGACCTGTTCTCTGTTGGGTATAGCTACGGGGGCGGCATGGACGGCGGCACGGATTCCATATCGCTCACGCGCGACGGCAGAGGCGCGCTGCTCGAATGGAGCAGGCAGGAGACATGGGACGCTCGAGAGAAGAAGGGGCGCGCCAGGCTTGACGCGGCGGCCTTTGACGAGTTCGAGCGCATCGCCCTCGAGTATGACCTCCGCGCAGCCTCCGAGCGTCCGGATAGCGAGTTCCTGGCACTCGACGCTCCCACTTCGAGCGTCACCTTCGCCTATGTTGACGAGGACGGCGAGATGGATGTGGACGGCATGTTCACGGTGAGCAGCACGCAGGACCTCGAAAAAAGGCAGACCGAGGGTTTCCGGACTGCCATAGACGCTCTAAAGGCCCTGGTTAGATAAAAAAAACTCCCAAAGGGGAATTCCCCTTTGGGAGAAGTGAAGGTGCCTAGTACACCAGCAGATGCCTAGTAGACCATGCCCATGGCCTCGCGCACCTCGGCGAGGGTCGCGTCGGCGATCTCGTTGGCGTGGCGGTTTCCCTCGTGCAGCACGTCGCGGATGTAGTCCATGTCCTGCAGGAGTTCCGCACGGCGCTCGCGGATAGGCTCGAAGTAGCCGTTGACCGCATCGGTCACGACGCGCTTGAGCTGGCCCGCGCCGCCCATGCCGATCTCGTCGGCAATCTCTTTGGGGTCACGTCCCAGGCAGATGCCCGCAGTCGTGAGCAGGCCCGAGATCTCGGGGCGGTTCTCGGGGTCGAAGGTGATGTTGCGCTCGGAGTCGCTCTTTGCTTTCTTGATGAGCTTGGCCGTCTCCTCGGCCGTCATGGAGAGGGCGATGGCGTTGCCGTAGCTCTTGGACATCTTGCGTCCGTCGAGGCCTGGGAGGAGCGGCGTGCTCGTGAGAAGGCCTGCCACCTCGGGGAACACCGGCGCGTAGCGCTCGTTGAAGCGACGGGCGATCTTTGCCGTGATCTCGATGTGGGGGAGCTGGTCGCGGCCCACGGGCACGATGTTGCCCTTGCAGAAGAGGATGTCGCAGGCCTGGTGTACGGGGTAGGTGAGCAGAAGGCCCGTGAGGGCATGGCCGCTCGCCTCCTGCTCGGCCTTGACGGTGGGGTTGCGCTGGAGCTCCGCCTCGGACACGAGCGAGAGGAACGGCAGCATGAGCTGGTTGAGCGCGGGCACGGCGGAGTGCGTGAAGATCATCGTCTTTGCGGGGTCTATGCCGCAGGCGAGGTAGTCGACGACCATGTTGAGCACGTTGTCAGCGATGTGCTCGGTGGTGTCGCGGTCGGTGATGACCTGGTAGTCAGCGATGATGATGTTGGTGTGCACGCCCATGTCCTGCAGGCGGACGCGGTCGACGAGCGTGCCAAAGTAGTGGCCCAGGTGCAGGCGCCCGGTCGGGCGGTCGCCCGTGAGCATGGTGTACTTCTCGGGATGGACGGGCAGGTCCGCATGTATCTCGTTGCTGCGCCTGAGCGCGGCCTCGTAGCTTCCCTCGTTGGGCATAGGAGACTCCAAACTTCTCGGTTTTCAACCCTTTAATACTAGCCGAAAATGGCGCGATGCGATACGTAAGGGTGGGACCCTTTCGTATCGGGCTAGGAGCGCAGTTCCCTGCGCACCGCCCTCCAGTTGGGGTAGTAGCGGTCCATGAGGGCGTGGAAGCGCGCGTTGTGGGAGGGCTCGAGCAGATGGCAGAGCTCGTGGACCACGACGTATTCAAGGCATCGGCGCGGGAAGCCGACAAGGCGCGTGTTGAGCGTGATGGCGCCGCTTCTCACGTTGCACGAGCCCCAGCGCGTCTTCATGGTGCGTAGGCGCACCTCGCTCGCGTGCACGCCCATGGCCTCCTCGTGGCGAGAAAAGAGGTCGGGCAGCGCCTCCTCCAGCTGGGTGCGCAGCCATGCTTGGGCGAGCCGCTCGCGGTGCGCGGAAGCCTGCTCGGAGTCGTCGAGCCAGCGTGGCGCGACGTAGAGCACCAGCTGAGCGCCCTCGAGCGCCACATGCTCCTGCCTTGCCGAGGCGGTCTCGGCCACCTTGACGGTGAGCTCCTCTCCCCACAGCCTCGTCCTGCCGCCATCCTCCCAGCTGCTGGCCTCTCGCTCCGAGCGCCCCCGGACCACCTCCTGCTTTCGCCTGATCCATGGCTCCTTCGTGGCGACGAAGCGCTCGATTTCGGAAAGGGGCACCCGGGGCGGGGCGCTCACGTACACCGTGCCGTCGGGTCGGATGCGCAGGTTCACGTTCCTGACACGCTTGCGCTCGAGCTCAAAGCCGATCGTCCCAGCAAAATAATGGGTTTTACGTGCTTCTCGTTTCATGCGTGCGGTTCTTCTCTTCCTGTGGGTTGCCTAGAATGGATAATAGGTACAGGCTCAGCACATTGTAGTTCAGCCCGTCTCCTTGACGGGTAATGCGAAGGGGGAGACCATGGCGAGTTCGTATGGCGAGGATGCAAGCAAGCAGGCGTTGCGCTCGGCGTATATGGAACTCCCCACCTTGTCGCCCTCGCACCAGGCGCGCCTTGACGGGGACATCCTGTCGCACCTGAGGATGCTTGCCGAATACCGTGCCTGTCAGCTCGTGCTGGCCTTTCCCTCGCAGCGCGAGGAGGCCGACACGATCGAGGCGGCACGCCGCGCGCGCGAGGAGGGCAAGACCGTGGCGGTCCCCACGGTCGCCTCGGACGGCAAGATCACCTTCCACCTGGACGACGGAACGCCCCTCTCCATGGACGACGAGCTCATAGACTCGTCGGTATGCCTGGTCCCGGGGCTCATCTTTGACGCGGAGGGGTATCGCGTGGCCTATGGTGCCGGGTACGTGGACAACTTCCTCACCACCTATCCCGGTTGCAAGGTGTCGCTTGCCCGCACGGTGCAGATCAGCTCCAACCCGTTGCCGCGCGACCCGCATGACGTGGCGGTGGACGTCCTCGTCAGCGATGGAGCCATCTGGCGCTGCCGCAGATAGGCGGATTGGCCCACGGGTCATGGGTCGTTCTGGCCCTGGAAGCCGCGTTTTTTTTCATCTGATGCGAAACGGCCCACAAGTCGTGGGCCGTTTTGGTTGGTGGGTAGCTAGACTCCCAGGTGCGCGGCCATGTGCTCGATGGCCACGCGATAGCCGTCAATCCCCAGGCCCGTTATGGTCTCAAGGCATGCCTGCCTGATGTAGGAGACCTGGCGGAAGTCCTCGCGCTCCTCGACCTTGGAGATGTGCACCTCGATGGTGGGGATGCTGATGGCCTTCACCGCGTCGAGGATGGCGATGGAGGTGTGCGTGTAGGCGCCGGGGTTGATGACGAGTCCGTCAAAGACCCCGTAGGCGTCCTGGATCTCGTCGACGATGGCTCCCTCGTGGTTTGACTGGAAGCAACGGCAGTCCGCAAAGCCCACCTCGCGGGCGGTCTTCTTGCAGAGCTCGAGCAGCGCGGCAAAGTCCTCTTTGCCGTAGACGCCCGGCTCCCTGATTCCCAGCATGTTGATGTTGGGGCCGTTGATGACCAGGAGGCGCCGAGCCCTGGGCTGATCGTGGCCTTCGCCGAGGGAAGGCTCGCTGGCTGCACCAAGCTCGTCAGAGGGGTCCAGGTCCGCCTCGCCGCCCTCGTCGTCGAGGAGGTGGGCGAGTTGGGCCATGTCGTCGTCCTGCGCCTCGTCCCTCTTCTCGAGCGCGTTTGCCTGCGCAACATAGGACTTGCGGCGCCCAGGCGAGATGTGCACGTGCAGGTTGGAATGGTGACGCCTGAAGCCCGCCAGGGGGTCAAAGTCGTTAGGGATGCCCGTGAGCTTTGAAAACTCGTCAAAGACGCCCTTGACGACATTTGGCCCAAAGACGACCTCGATGCCGTTGGTCCCGCGCGTGGCCGTGCCCAGCACACCCTCGATGAGGTCGATCGAGGGACGGTTGATGGCCGTCGGGTTGGCAACCGTGATGCGCAGGCGCGTCATGCAGAGAGAATTTGCGATGACGTTGCCCGAGCCTCCCACGCAGCCCAGGACGGCGCTTGCTACATCGCGATAAGACATGCCCGAGACCTCTTTCGTGCGCGTTACAACGTGTTTTAGTATACGGGCCAAAAGCTGGGCAGCGCCTGTGCTTTGCCGTGCTATCGATAAGCGGAAAGGGGGAGGTCAGAGGCCCAGCTTGTCGCGGATGAACGCGGCGTCGCTCGTGGGCGAGCCCGTGCAGCTCACGATGAGGTCGGCCCACGATCGATAGAGCCCCATGCGCTCCTGGGCAAGCTGCTCGATGCCCTTTTGCTGGGACAGGGGGCGCCCCCTGCTCGAGAGCTGGTCGAGTGGGCGGTCAAGGAACACGATGGTGCCGTTCTGGTGCAAGGGTGCATAGTTCTCTGCCCGCGTGACGACGCCTCCTCCGCAGGCGATGACGAGGCCTGAGCGCGCGGCATAGCCCTTGAGCACCTCGGTCTCGCGGACGCGAAACGTCTGCTCGCCCCTTGAGGTGATGTACTCTGCGGGCGTCAGGTCGGTCTCGACGCTGAAGGCGTCGTCGAGGTCGATGAACGGGCGGTGCGTGAGGCGGGCGAGCGCGCGCCCCGCCGTCGTCTTTCCGGCTCCTGGCATGCCGATGAACACGACGTTGGTCGTCTGACGCAGGATGGTTCCCAGAATCTGGTCCACGAGCGCGTGGTCAAGGGCTTTTCCCTGGAAGAGCTCGCTGGCAAAGAGCGCCTGCCAGACCAGCATGGAAAGGCCGCTTTCCGCAGGCACGCCAAGGCGCTCCGCTTGCTGGCAGATGCCCGTGCGCGTGGGGTTGTAGACCACGTCGAGGACGGCGGCCAGATGCGGGAGCCGCTCGAGCGTCCCGTCCGGGAGGGGGGAGGAGGGGCATGTCGGATACATCCCCACGGGGGTCGTGTTGACGACGAGGACGGCGTCGCGTCCGCGTTCCACGAGGTTCTGGTAGTTCACGTCCCCCGTGCGCGAGACCGACATGACGTCGCAGCCCACGGACTCCCGCAGGGCGAAGGTGACGGCCTGCGCGGCACCGCCCGTGCCCAGGACGAGCGCCGCCTTTCCGCCAAACGCCTCGCGTGCCTCACGCCCCAACGCGCGTCGCGCAAATGACGAGACCATGGCCTCAAAGCCGAGCACGTCGGTGTTGTCGGCAAGGATGCGCCCGTCGGGAAGGTGGACGAGCGTGTTGGACACTCCGAGAGCCTCGACGCGCTCGGTGCGCACGTCGGCCGTCTCCGCAGCCAGGCGCTTGTAGGGGATGGTCACGTTGAGGCCACGCCACGATCCCTCGCGCACGAAGGGCACGACCTCGTCGGGCTCGAGCTCCACAAGGTCGTAGGGGACGCTGCCAAGCGCCGCGTGTATCTGCGGGCTCCAGCTGTGCCCCAGCGTGCGGCCCAGAAGCGCGTACGAGACCTTGCGAACCGCGCTCATGCTAGATGACCTCCGCATAGCTGCCCAGGTAGCGCAGGTCCTGGCAGACGTCGGAAAGCGAGTTCATGAGGGTCTGGAACTCGCTCGAGGCGGCGGGGCACTCGACGTCAAAGTAGAACATGAACTCGAAGTCGCGGTCGGGGATGGGGCGACTCTCGAGCTTGACGAGGTTGACGTCCAGGGCATAGAAGCGAGCAAGCACCTTGTAGAGCGAACCCGGCTCGTTGGCGACGACGGCCATGAGGGAGGTGCGGTCGGCACCCGGGTAGATCGTGAGGTCCTTGGCGATGCAGGCAAAGCGCGTGTAGTTGTTCTTCTGGTCCTGGATGGCCTGGTCGGCGATCTTGAGGCCATAGAGCTCGGCGCAGTCGCGCGAGGCGATGGCCGCCACGTCGCCACGTTCGGAGTTGGCGACGAGCTGCGAGGCGACCGCCGTGTTCTCGCAAACGTGCACGCGGCATCCGGGAAGGCGTGAGAGGTAGTCCGCGCACTGGCTGATGGCCTGTTGGTGGCTGTAGACGATGCGCACGTCCTCAAGGGCGGTACCGGGCCTTACGAGCAGGCAGTGGTCGATCTTGAGGCGACAGGTGCGCACGATGTGGAAGTCGTGGCGCATCATGAGGTCAAAGACGTGGTTGACCGAGCCTGCGGTGGAGTTTTCGATGGGCAGGACGCCAAATTCGCAAAAGCCCTGCTCGACGGCGCGGAACACGCCGTCAAAGGAGTCAAAGTAGCTGATCTGGGCGCGCTTGAACATGCGGTCGCAGGCAATCTGCTGGTAGGCGCCCTCGACGCCTTGGCAGGCGACATAGGCCTGCTGGGGAAAGAGCGCCGGCTGCTCGCCAAGGGCAACCTCGACCTTGCGGGACGTCTCGCTCTTGAGGCCCAGACGCTGATACTGCGCCTCGCGCGAGGCCTCCATCAGGACCGATTCGATGACGGCCGCATAGCTCGCGAGGTTCTCGGGAACGCGCTGTGACGCGCGGGCGACGTTGTCGCGCTCGCGGGAGCGGTCAAAGACGGGCTTGCCTGTCGCGCGCTTGTACTCGGCCACGTCAGCCGCCGCCTCCATGCGCTCGAGGAAGAGGTCGGTGATCTGCGTGTCGATCTGGTCGATGCGCGTGCGGATGTCGGCAAGGTCTTTCATGTGTGCTCCCATCGTCTCGTCTCAACTCGTCATATTGTGACGGGTGAAGGCGCGTATGGGGGAGAGTTTCGCAAATGGAGACAATGGCCGAGGTCCCTGACTCACAGGGGTCCCACCCCTGTGAGTCAGAGGGAGTCTGGGGGAAAGGAGAGCCAGCTGTCGAGCAGGGCGAGCGCCATGACGGCCTCCGCCACGGGAACCGCGCGCGGCGCGATGCAGGGGTCATGGCGGCCCTGCACGGAGAGCTTTGCCGGCGTCCCCTGTTCGAGGTCGACGGAGTCTTGTTCCCGTCCGATGGAGGGGGTGGGCTTGAAGGCCAGACGGAAGATGACGGGAGCTCCCGTCGTGATGCCGCCAAGGTTTCCGCCCGCGTCGTTCTTGAGCGGAAGGGGATTGCCGCCCTCGTCCATGCCATAGGGGTCGTTGTTCTGGCTGCCACGCATGCGGGCGGCCGAGAAGCCCGCGCCAAACTCGATGCCCTTGACGGCGGGGACGCCGAAGGCGATCCGCGCGATAGCGGACTCGATGCCGTCAAACAGGGGGGAGCCCACGCCGGCGGGCATGCCGGTGGCGGCGCACTCGACGATGCCACCCACGGAGTCCTTGTCCTCGCGTGCGGCGTCGATGGCGGCGCGCATGCGCGCGCCCGCGTCGTCGACAAGCACGGGGAAGTCCCTGCCGTCACGCAGGGAGGCAAGCTGTCGTGCAAGCTGCTGCCCGGAGCCAGAACCATCGTCAAACGGCTCGTCCGCGATACCCGCGACCTCGACGAGATGTGCCCCTATGAGCACGCCGCGCGCCTCGAGCACCTGCAGGGCAATTCCTCCCGCGGCGCACAGGGGTGCCGTGAGCCTCCCCGAAAAGTGACCGCCGCCTGCCACGTCCTGCGCCCCGTGCCACTTGGCCTGTGCCGTGAAGTCGGCATGGCCTGGGCGTGGCACACGCCTGAGCTCGTCGTAGTCGGAGCTGCGGGTGTTGGTGTTTGCGATCACGCAGGAAAGGGGCGCGCCGCAGGTGGCGCCCTGGGGGTTGAGACCAGACAGGATCTGCACGGCGTCCTCCTCCCTGCGAGGCGTGGACCAGCGGTTTGCCCCAGGGGAGCGCCGTGCCATGAAGCGTGCGAGCGCGTCCTGGTCAACGGAAAAGCCAGCCGGAAGCCCCTCCACGACGCATCCGATGGCGGGGGAGTGCGACTGGCCGAACACCGTCACGCGCAGCGTGGTGCCAAAGGAAGAGGGCATGTTCTACTCCTCAGTCTTCTCGATCGACCCGCCCAGCAGCTCGTAGTCATCCCAGAACGCGGGATAGGACTTTGCGACGCACTGTGCCCCGCGGATCTGTACGGGTCCCTGCGCATGGCTTGCCATGACGGCTGCCATCATGGCGATGCGGTGGTCGTTCGCGGCGTCGACGGTGCCGCCGGCAAGCGCGCCGCCCGTGATGACGAGGCAGTCATCCTCGACATGGGCCTGTCCTCCCATGTCGTTGATCGCGGCGGACACGCTTGCGAGCCGGTCTGACTCCTTGAGGCGCAGCCTCCCGGCGTTGCGCATGCGCGTCACGCCATCAGAACAGGCGGCGACGGCGGCAAGCGGGGGCACGAGGTCGGGGATGTCCGCGACGTCAAGCTCGATGCCGTGGAGACGTTCGTGGCGGCACGAGGCGCTGCCCCGCGTGCGCGAGACGCGAGCCCCTAGGAGCGTGAGCGCGGCCATGACGGCGCGGTCGCCCTGCGTCGAGGTGCTGTCGAGCCCCGTGACCTCGACGCCTCCCTGGGAGAGGGCGCCTGCAGCGAGCCAGAACGCGGCGTTTGACCAGTCTCCCTCGACCTGGATGGCGCCGGGGGAGACGAGGGGGGTCCGCGCGACGTCAAGGCAGAGGTGGGGAATGCCGTCGATGGAGATGTGGGTCTGCTCGACGGCGACGCCAAAGGCGGCGAGCGCGCGGATGGTGAGCGTTATGTAGGGGAAGGACTCCACGGGCTCGCTGACAAGGACCTTGACGGGTCCGTCGACGAGCGGTGCCGCCATGAGGAGCCCACTCACGAACTGCGACGAGACGTCTCCGGGAAGGCGGAAGGTCCCGCCACAGATGGTGCCTGACACCTCGAGCGGGAATATCCCCTGCTCGGAGAGCTCGGCGCCATGGCGCACGAGCTCCTCATAGAGCGGGGAGAGCGGGCGTTTGGAAAGCCTGCCGTGTCCTACGAGCTCGACGTCCTCCCCAAGGGCGGACACGATGGGCAGGAGGAAGCGCAAGGTGGTGCCCGACTCGCCGCAGTCGAGCGGCGTGGCGCGCCGCGGAAGCTCACGGCGGCGCGTGGCGGGGATGCCGACGACGCGCAGGCCCAGGTGCGTCCTGGAGACGATGGCACCCAGTGCGCGGACGCAGGATATGGTCGCCTCGATGTCGTCCGAGGTGGTGGTGCAGTCGATGTCGGTAGTGCCGTCCGTGAGGGCAGCGAGCAGGATGAGGCGATGCGCGACCGACTTTGACGCCACGGCGGCGACGGTGCCCGAGAGCTCACGCGGGAAGATGCTGACGCTCGCGTCGCTCATGCGTCCACCCCACAGCCCAGTTCGACGATGTGTGCGAACTCCCGCAGCGAGACGTGCCTGATCTCGCATCGTCCCACGTCCCCCACGACGACAAGGCTCACCCCGTCGCCATGCCGCTTCTTGTCGTGCGTGGCAAAGGAGACGATGGTGTCGTGCGGGACGTCCGTGTCCGTCGGAAGGCCTTGGGCCGCGACGAAGCGCTCCACCCTCTCGGCAACGCCAGGAGACGTCCAGCCGAGGGATTCGGTCGCCCGCGTCACGCAGCAGAGGCCGATCGCGACGCAGTGGCCATGGCCGAGGGAGAAGCCGGATGCCGCTTCGACGGCATGCCCGATGGTGTGGCCGAGGTTGAGCGTCTGGCGCAGGCTCCGCTCTCGCTCGTCCGCGTTGACGACGTCGCGCTTGATGGCGACGTTGCGTGCGACGACCTCGACGAGCGCCGAGGCGTCGGAGTTCCGTGTGAGGGGTGCCCCCAGGAGGGGGTCGAAGAGCGCCTGGTCAGCCAGCACGGCGTGCTTGACGACCTCCCCGAGCCCGTCGACAAAGACGTCATCCTCGAGGCTGCGCAGCGTCTCGACGTCGGCGACCACGAGCGAGGGCTGCAGGAAGGCGCCGACAAGGTTCTTGCCGGCGCCGAGGTCGATGGCGGTCTTGCCGCCGACGGAGGAGTCGACCATGGCAAGAAGGGTGGTGGGCACCTGGACGACCTGGATGCCGCGCATGTAGGAGGCGGCCGCAAACCCGGCCATGTCTCCCACGACGCCTCCGCCCAGGGCGACGACGACGCTGTCGCGCGTAAGTCCCTCGGCGGCCATCGCCTCGAGGATGGATCCGAAGGTGTCGAGTCGCTTGAAGCGCTCGCCTGCGGGCACGGTGATCGAGGACGTGCGCAGACCCGCCGCCTCGAGCGCGTCGAGGGCTCGCCTGAGGTAGAGGGGTCCCACATGGGAGTCCGTAACGACAAAGGCGGCATCGGCGTCGCAGGCGCCGCGAAGCCTCTCTCCCAACTCGTCGAGGATGCCCACGCCCACGACGACGTCGTAGGCGCGCGATGCAGCCTCGACGCGGATGGTCTCGGTCACGACGCCCTCACCTTCCCTCGATCTCCCGCTTGCGGCGGTCCCCCTCGGCAAGGAGGTCGTGGAGACGCGCCGCGTCACGCGTGTCTATAGCGTCCTTATACTGCTGCAAGTTGTCAATGAGGGTGCCGATCTCTTCGCTGAGGTTGTCCGCATCCTCGAGGAAGAGCTCGCACCACATGTCCGCGTTGAGCCGCGCGACGCGGGTGAGGTCCTTGTAGCTGCCCGCCGAGAAGCCCTTGTGGACGCGGGCGGACGGGCTCTTGACGTAGGCGTTGGAGACGACGTGGGCGAGCTGCGAGGTGAAGGCGATGACCTCGTCGTGATGCTCGGCCGTGGAGAGCGTGAACGACCCGAAGCCGCAGGGCTCGAGGAGCTGCTTGAGCCGCTCGAGGACCGCCACGCGCTCGAAGTCATCCATCTGGGGAGGCACCACCACCAGGGGCGCGCCCTTGAACATGTTGGCGCGGGAATGCGCGTATCCCGAGTACTGCGTGCCCGCCATGGGGTGGCAGCCGATGAAGGTCCACCCATGTCCCTGCGCTATGGCAAAGCACTGCTCGCAGATGGTCCACTTGACGCCGGCGGCGTCGATGACGATGGCGCCCGGGCTGACGAGGTCGGCCTTCTCCTTGAGCCACTGCACGCTCGCGGCGGGATACCCTGCCAAGATGATGAGCTCGCAGGTCTTGATGGCGTCGTCGGTGAGCTCTCCGTCGACGGTGTCAATCATGGCGAGCTCGAGCGTCGACCGCGTCCGGTTCCAGGCATAGACCTCGGCTCCTCCCGCGTGGAGGGCCTTGGCAAAGGAGCCACCGATGAGGCCGAGGCCGACGATGCCGATGCGTCCGGCCATGAAGGTGGGCTGTGCGTCGCTCATGCTTATGCCACCTCCGCGGTCACGGCCTCGCGGATGAGCGCGATACGGCGCATGGCGTCGTCAAACTGTGCGGGCGTGAGTGCCTGGGCGCCGTCGGACCACGCCTCGGACGGGCAGTTGTGGACCTCGATCTCAAGCCCGTCCGCCCCCGCGGCCGTGGCGGCGTAGGCGATGGGGCGCACGTAGCGGGTGTAGCCCGTGGCGTGGCTGGGGTCGGCGATGACGGGCAGGTGGGTCAGGTAGTGGAGGACGGGGATGGCATTCACGTCAAAGGTGTTGCGCGTGCGGGTCTCGAAGGTGCGGATGCCGCGCTCGCAAAGCATGACCTTGTCGTTTCCCTCGCTCATGATGTACTCGGCCGCCATGAGCAGCTCGTCGATGGTTCCCGAGAGCCCGCGCTTGAGCAGGATGGGCAGCCCGCTCTTGCCGACCTCCTTGAGCAGGTTGAAGTTCTGGGCATTGCGTGCGCCGATCTGCATGACGTCTATGCCCTTGTCGACAAAGAGCTGCACGTCGCGCACGTCCATGACCTCGGTCACGATGGGCATGTCGAGTTCGGCTGATGCTTCGAGCAGGAGGTCGAGCCCCTCCTCGCCCATGCCTTGGTAGGCGTAGGGGCTAGTGCGTGGCTTGTATGCGCCGCCTCGCAGGATGGTTGCGCCCGCCGCCTTAACCTCGCGCGCTATCTGGATGAGGTTCTTGCCCTCAACGGAGCACGGGCCCGCCATGACCTGGAAGTTCCCGCCTCCCACGAGCACGCCGTGGCCGCAGTCGACGACGGTGTCTTCGGGGTGGAACTTGCGGTTGGCCTTCTTGAAGGGTTCGGACACACGCTGAACCCGCTCGATGATGTCCATCGACTCGAGCAGGAAGGGGTCGATCTGCGTGGTGTCGCCAATAATGCCGACGATGGTCTCGTTGTCGCCGCGGCTGACGTTGGTGGAGAAGCCGCGGTTCTCGATCCAGCGCACAAAATGCTGCAGTTGCTCTGGCGTGGCTGAGGGCTTGACTATGGCAATCATGGGCAACCTCCTTGACAAGGCGTGTTTTCACAAGGGTGCATGGTAGCACGCCCGGGCACGGAGTCGTGGAGTGTTGGCAAGCGTTAACCTAATCGTCTTGCGACGCCTTACGCCATGTGGCGCGGGGCTCCCGGCGCAGGGGGAAGACTCTGCTCGCTCTTCTGGTCGGCGTCCGCCCAGAGGTCCTTGGGGCCAAGGTTGTGACGCTTTGCGTAGACGAAGAGCGCGACGCACGAGAGCGCGAGCAGGATGCAGGCGCCGATGCCGCCCTCTACGCCAAAGACCGCGTCAAAGAACGGTCCGGACGAGGCGGCGCGGAGCTCGAAGATCGAGTAGAGGGAGACGAGTCCGCTGTTGGGAAGGCCGAAGATGATGTTTTGCGTGTAGTTCCACGCGGTATGCATCATGATGCACGCCCACAGGGCGTCGTAGTAGTAGATGAGCTCCGAGAAGAGGATGCCGATGATGACGACCTGTGCGAAGGGCACTGGTCCCATGCCGGTGTTCCCCAAGTGGCATGCGCCAAAGAATACGGCCGAGAGGACGGCTGCCACGAGGGGGTGGCGGTAGCGACGGGTCAGCTTCTGATAGAGGAACTGCCGGCAGGTGATCTCCTCGGCGCCCGACTGGACCAAGACGGAGACAAAGAGGAAGAGGAGGGGCATCGGCTCGAAATGGTCGAAGCGCAGCTCGATGTTGCCCAGGAGGATTGAGATGACGACGCAGGTGGCGTTGAGGCCAAAGCCGGCAAGCAGCCCGAGCAGCGCGCGTCCGACCGTGTTGCCCTCACGGGCAAAGAGGAACTTCTTCAGCATCGGGCGGTTTGATGGGGGGAGAAGCATGGCGAGTATGATGGCCACCCAGATGCCGATGAAGATGGTGTAGTTCGACGCGCAGACCAGGTAGGCGGGAAGGCTGGTCAAGTCGCTGAGCTCGGTTTCGCCCGTGATAAGCTGCTCGAGGATCTCCGGGGTGAGGTCAATGTCCAGCCCGAGACTCCTGTTGACAACGAGGCCGATGAGCGACCCGACCATCATCAGCAGAAACGTCTCGATCATGGCGATGGGGAAGATGTCAGTGAACTTGCGGCAGGGCCGAAGGAAGCGCTCGAAGAATCCCATGGTCAAAAACCTTTCGAATCGGTCGTATTCAGGTACATTGTTACGCCATTGGGAGTCGGATCGTCTCCAACGCTGCGTCAGTGGTTGGAAACGGGCGGCTTGTGTCTTGTGAAGGCGAGTTCGTGAGGGGTTGCTCGTGACCACCCGCGGCGCGTATGGGGGCGTCCGAAATGGCACCATCGGGGACGGATTGGACACTTTCAGGCACGCAGGCGTCCCAAGTGGCACCGCGCGGGACGGATTGGTCAATTTCTAGTACGCGGGAGTCTCAAGCGTCCCCGCGCGGGACGGATTGGACACTCCCTCGTGTCTCGTTCTGCCTTTTCAGGATAAGTACGGGACACATGAGGTCTTCCAGGCGTCCCGTTCTGTCGTTACAGGATAAGAACGGGTCACTTGATGCCGCCCAGGCGTCCCGTTCTGCCAACGCGTGAACGGAACGGGTCACTTGAGGACGCCCAGGCGTCCCGTTCTGTCGATGTCGGTAGCAAATGGGTCAAACATTGCCGCCTGGGTGACTTGTTTGGTCGTGTCGGGGGATATTTGTGTCACCAACAAGGTGAGTAGCGAAGAAAACGCAGGGTTCGAGTCCCCGCGCGATAGGGCCAAACGTAATGAGGTCGCCGTTGCCGACGACCTCTCTCATATCCTGGTGCCCCCAGGGGGACTCGAACCCTCGACCTTTCGCTCCGGAGGCGAACGCTCTAATCCGCTGAGCTATAGGGGCTTTGCACTTGACGAGTATAGACCAAATCGGCATGGGGAGGAGAGATTGGACAGCCTCCCCACATGTCGTCTCTCCGGCGGTCTTTCCGGCCGCCTTCAAATGTGTGTACGGCATCAATTGTCCGTCCTTTCCCCTTGCCGAGACGTCCGGGTGGTACCCTGATATGTGAACAAGTGCGGCGCCATCCGCACGAATCGCCACAGAAGGAGACCATCATGCTCATGAACATGAAGGAACTGCTCGCCCCGACCGACGAGCACCAGTTTGCCATTCCCGCGTTCAACATCAGTAGCTACGCCATGTTCAACGGCATCATGGACATCACCGAGCAGAAGAACGCCCCCGTCATCATCGAGATCCATCCTGACGAGCTCAAGCACCTCGGCTCCGACGTGATCGCCTCCATCCGCCAGCGCATCGCGGCCTCTCCCGTTCCCGCGGTCATCCACCTCGATCACGGCCCTGACCTGCGCAGCGTAATGGCTGCCATCCGCAGCGGCTATACGAGCGTCATGATCGACGCATCCTCAAAGCCCTTCGAGGAGAACGTCGCCATCACCAAGAAGGTCGTCGAAGTCGCCCACGTCGCCCAGATGTGGCAGGTCTGCACGGATGCCGACGACCCGCGCACGGCCGAGGTTCCTGCTGGGGACCCCTTCGCGTACGTTCCCTCGCTTCTCGCCCGTGACATCTCCGTCGAGGCGGAGCTCGGAAACATCGGCGTGACCGATGCCGACAAGGCCTTTGGCCAGGTCATCCACTACACGCAGCCTGACGAGGCGGTCGAGTTCATCAAGCAGACGGGCATCGACACGCTCGCCATCGCCATCGGCACCTGCCACGGCATCTATCCCAAGGGCTACGTGCCCGAGCTCAAGCTCGACCTTCTCCGCGAGATCAAGGCCGCGATCGCGGCGGCAGGCCTCGACACCAAGCTCGTCCTGCACGGTGGCTCCAACAACCCCGACGACGAGATTGCCGAGGCCGCGCGCATCGGCATCTCCAAGATCAACATCTCGTCCGACATCAAGGTCGCGTTCTACGAGAAGATGCGCGAGGTCCTTCAGGACGAGGGCCTGCGCGAGCCGAACGAGATCGAGCCGCCCTGCATCCGTGCCATGCAGGCCGTCGCGGCGCAGAAGATCGACCTCTTTGACTGCACGGACAAGGCGGGCCTCTACCGCTAGGCAAGCCGTCCTCCCAGCAAGATAGCCTCTTGGGCCCCTGCCGACGTCACCTCGGCAGGGGCCTTTTGGTGGAGGCGGCACCGTGTGGGAGGTGCCTTGACGTACAATCTCCCTTGTCCGCCGATGAGAGGGGTATGTTTGATGTCCGTTGACGAGGAGGGTACGGCCCTCGTCGGCCTGAGCGCGTCTCAGGTCGCAGACCGCGTCGAGCAGGGTCTCACCAACGCAAACAGCGACGTCAAGACGAAGTCCGTTCGCCAGATCCTGGCAGAGCACACGTTCACGCTCTTCAATGGCGTGAACTTTGCCTTGGCCATTGTCGTGTTCTTCACGGGGCAATATCGCAACGCTGCCTTCATGGGCGTCGTGATCCTGAACCTCTTCATCGGGGTCTTCCAGGAGGTGCGTGCCAAGCGCATGGTCGACCGCCTCACGATCCTCACCGCAAAGCGCGTGAAGGCGCTGCGTGACGGACAGGAGCGAGAGATCGCGGTGGAAGACATCGTGGTGGACGACGTGGTGCTCCTGGCGCATGGCGACCAGATCCCCGCAGACGGCGTGGTGCTGCGCGGAGACCCGCTCGTGGACGAGAGCCTCCTCACCGGAGAGAGCGACAACATAGAGAAGCATGCAGGCGACGAGCTGTTCTCGGGCAGCTTCGTGGTTTCTGGAGACGTCGCCTATCGCGTGAGCCGCGTGGGCAAGGAGGGCTATGCCGCCAAGATCAATGCCGAGGCGCGCTACGTCAAGCCCGTCAGCTCGGAGATTCTGCGCACCATCACGATGATCATCGCCTTTGCCGCGATCGTGCTGGTCCCGCTCGGGGTCGGGCTGCTCCTGCGCACCGTGAGCATGGGGGAGACGACGCTCCAAGAGGCGGTCCTCTCGTCGGTCGCCGCCATGGTGGGCATGATTCCGCAGGGGCTCGTGCTTCTGACCTCCGGCGTCCTTGCCATCGCGACGATGACGCTCGGCAACCATGGCGTGCTCGTGCAGCAGAGCTACTGCATCGAGACCCTTGCCCGCGTCGACACGCTCTGCCTGGACAAGACGGGCACCATCACCAGCGGAAAGATGGAGGTCACCTCCGTCGTGCCCTGGGGGGATGCGACGCAGGCGGACGTGGAGCGCGCGTTTGCGACCGTCACGCAGGCAAACGCGGGCGACGCGAACGAGACGGCGCTTGCGCTCATCGCCTACGCGGAGCAGCGCGGCGTGGCCGCCTTCGACGTTGCGCGCAGCGTGCCCTTCAGCTCGGCGCGCAAGTACTCGGGCTGCGTGACCGGCGATGGGCGCTGCCTCGTGCTCGGCGCCGCGCAGTTTGTGCTGGGTGAGGCGATGGCCGACTACCTCGACGTCATTCGCTCGTTCGACGAGCTCCAGCGCGTGCTGACCGTGGCCGAGGTCAGCGCATTCGACGAGTCCGGCGCGCTTGTCGGCGCGCCAATGGTGCTGGGCTTCGTCGCCCTGCGCGACGAGATCCGTCCCACGGCGGCCCAGACCATCGACTACTTCCACGACCAAGGTGTGAACCTCAAGGTCATTTCAGGTGACGACCCAAGGACGGTGTCGGCCATCGCCGCCTCGGTGGGCATCCAGGACGCGGACGCTTACGTCGACGCGACGACCCTGCATACCGACGAGGAGATCGTCGAGGCGGCTCGCACCAAGAACGTCTTTGGCCGGGTGACCCCGCAGCAGAAGCGCACGATCGTGCGTGCGCTCCATAAGGACGGGCACATCGTCGCCATGACGGGAGACGGCGTGAACGACGTGCTCGCCCTCAAGGAGGCCGACTGCTCGGTGTCGATGGCGTCAGGCTCTGCGGCGGCGCGCAACGTGAGCGAGATCGTGCTCGTCGACAACGACTTCGCCCACATGCCCGAGGTCGTCGCGGAGGGACGCCGCTCCATCAACAACCTCACCCGCTCCGCCTCGCTCTTCCTGGTGAAGACGGTGTTCTCGGCCCTGCTGACACTCGTGTGCATCGTGCTGCCGCCGTACCCCTTCATTCCGATCCAGATGACGCTCCTGTCCTCGGCGGTCATCGGGTGGCCGTCCTTCGTCCTGTCGCTCGAGCCCAACTTCGAGCGGGTGAGGGGCAACTTCCTCTCGAGCGTGCTGAGGCGCTCCCTGCCCGCGTCGGTCGCCATCGTGGCCGCCGCCCTCGCGGTGCAGGTCGCCAAGGTGCCGCTCGGCCTTACCTACGAGCAGGCCTCCACCTGCTCGCTCTACCTCTCGGCCCTCATCGGCTTTTCCCTCATCGTCCGCATTTCGATGCCCCTCACGCCGGTCCGCGCCGGACTGCTCGTCTCGGTCGTGGGAATCCTCGTCGTCGGGTGTGGGTTCTTCCCCTGGTTCTTCAGCCTTGCCGACATCACGGTTACCATGGCGTTATTTCTCGGTGCCTGCGCCCTTTCCGCCCTTGCGTTGTTCCATATCCTGTATGAGCGCCTCAATGGCGGTGGTGTCGAGGATGACCCGCTTGCCGACGTGGTGCGTTGGCTCGAGAAGCTCTATGATCGCTGGCATCCTGCGCCTGCAGATGCCTAGGTGGAGAGGACCGAAATGTCTCAGATCACCCCAGAGTTCGTCCAGGCCGTCGAGGTCGCCGCAAAGGGCCGCTTGCTGACCGCGGGCGGCATCACGCGCCTCGTTCACGACGTCACGGTCATTCCGGGATCAGAACGCCTTCCGCGGGCGCTTCTGACCCTGCTTGAGAACGTCGTGCGTCGCGTGGAGGACCCCGAGCGCAGGGTCGCCCAGGCGCATGCCATCGTCTCTGCCGGTCTGTCCGGCGAGCAGGGCGACGAGATCGAGTTCATGCCTGCACGCGTGCTCTTCCAGGACTTCACGGGCGTGCCCGTCTTTGTAGACTTTGCCGCGATGCGCGACGCCGCTGTCAGGCGCGGCGTCGACCCCGCCCTGGTCAACCCCAAGATTCCCTGTACGCTCATCATTGACCACTCCGTCATTGCCGACGAGGCCGGCAGTCCCGGCTGCGCGGGTCGCAACGAGGAGCTCGAGGTGAGCAGGAACCGCGAACGCTTCGCCTTCCTCAAGTGGGCGTCCAAGGCGTTCCAGAACGTCGAGATTGTGCCTCCCGGAGGTGGCATCTGCCACCAGCTCAACATCGAACGCTTCTGCCGCGTGGTCATGTGCGACGCGCTGGCAGAGGGCGACGTCCCCGTGGCGTGCTTCGACACGCTTGTCGGTACCGACTCCCACACGCCTACCGCCAACGGCCTGGGCGTCGTCGGTTGGGGAGTGGGCGGCATCGAGGCCGAGGCCGCGGCTCTCGGCCAGAGCGTGTCCATGCTCGTGCCGCCCGTGGTCGAGCTGCGCCTCACCGGCTCGCTTCCCGACGGCGTCTCCGGCATGGACCTTGCCCTCACGGTGGCCAAGCTCCTGCGCGAGGCGGGAGTGGTGGGAGCCCTCGTCGAGGCGACGGGGGAGGGCGTCTCTTCGCTTTCCGCCACACAGCGTGCCTGCGTCGCAAACATGACGCCGGAATACGGTGCCACCACCACGCTCTTCCCCGCAGACGACGTGACCTTTGACTATCTCACGCTCACGGGTCGCGACGAGGCCGAGCTGGCATTCGCGCGTGCCTACCTCCAGGCGCAGGGCGCCTATGGAGCCGGTGGCGAGCGCGTCTATGCGCGCACCGTGGAGCTCGACCTTTCCACGGTCGAGACCTGCCTTGCCGGCCCGTCGCGTCCCCACAACCGCGTGACGCCCGCCGGTCTGCGCGAGCGCTTCCGGGGCGTCTCGGCCGAGCACGGGCATGCCGACCTGTCGGAGTGCCGCAGCGTCACCGTGGGTGACGAGACCTTCGAGCTGGGGCATGGCACCCTTGCCATCGCCGCTATCACGAGCTGCACCACGGCGACCGACCCCGCGATGATGGTCGCCGCCGGCCTGCTTGCGCACAAGGCCGTCGAGCGCGGGCTTGTGGCCAAGCCCTGGGTCAAGCGCATCTTTGCCCCGGGAAGCCAGACCGCCGAGCTGCTGCTCAAGCGGGCGGGTCTGACCGACGACCTCTTCAAGCTCGGCTTCTACACCTGCGGCTTTGGCTGCATGAGCTGCATCGGCAACTCGGGAGAGATCCTGCCCGCCCTGCATGACCTGTCGGGCGACCTCGAGCTGACGAGCGTGCTGTCAGGCAACCGCAACTTTGACGGGCGCATCAGTCCCGACGTCGCGCAGAACTACCTCTGCCAGCCCGCGCTCGTGGTGGCGTACGCGCTCGTGGGCACCATGGACGCGGACCTTGCCAACGAGCCGGTGGGCATCGCCTCCGACGGAAAGCCCGTGATGCTTTCCGAGCTGCTGCCTACCACGGCAGAGATCGAGGACGTGCTCGTGCAGACCCTGACCGACGACCTCTTTAGGGAGGGCTCGAAGGGGCTCTTCGAGGGGTCTGCCGCCTGGAGGGGCATCGAGGCGCCCGAAGGCGACACCTTCGCCTGGGACGAGTGCTCCACCTACATCGTCGAGCCTCCCTACTTCGTAAATCCGCAGCATCACGACGTGGTCGACCTCAAGGGCGCGCGTGCGCTTGCCCTCCTGGGCGACTTCGTCACGACGGACCACATCTCGCCCGCGGGATCGATTGCTCCCGACAGCAAGGCGGCCCAATACCTGGTCTCGAGCGGCGTCGAGCGCAAGGACTTCAACACCTACGGCGCCCGCCGCGGAAACCACGAGGTCATGATGCGTGGCACCTTTGCAAACGTCAAACTCGAGAACCGCCTTGCGCCCGGGACGAAGGGGGCTTGGACCAAGAACCAGCTCACCGGAAATGTCGAGCCCATGTTCGACGCAGTCTTCGCTCCCGAGAAGGGGTATGTCGAGGCGGGAGTCCCCCTCATCGTGCTCGCAGGTAAGATGTATGGCTCGGGATCGAGCCGCGACTGGGCGGCCAAGGGCCCTGCGCTCCTGCATGTGCAGGCTGTGCTCGCGGAGAGCTTCGAGCGCATCCATCGTTCGAACCTGGTCCAGATGGGAGTCGTCCCCCTGCAGTTCAAGGAAGGCGAGGGCGTCGAGTCCCTCGGGCTGGACGGGACCGAGACCTATGACTTCGACCCGATTGACGTGAGCGCGGGGCTTCCGGCCAGCAGGACATGTGGCGTGCGCGCCACGCGCGGCGACGGGAGCGTGGTCGAGTTCGAATGCGTCGTGCGTGTGGACACCCCCATGGAGGGTCGCTTCCTCTCCTCCGACGGAATCCTGCCCTACGTCCTGGAGCACCTGGGATAGGGGAAGCTGACTCACAGGCTTTGCTGAACACCCAACGGCATTGCCCGTTCCGTTGCATATGGCGGAACGGGCAATGCCGTTGGGTGTTCAGCAAAGCCTAAAGCATGGAGCTATCCAAAGGACTTGCTGTAAGGCAAGCATTGCCTTTGTCGCAGGTAAACGGGGTAATAACCCTCAAGGTAAGGTAGACCCTTACTTCCAACGACTTTCCCATGGAGACGCTCAAAGGTGGGTATCCTAAAAAGGTATCGCGCATGCATGCCGCATGCCGTCGCCCATGTCCGGAGGTCATCTTGGTCTGCCCACATTGCGGAACTCATGTGCCTGACGATGCCGTCCGCTGCCCGGCCTGCCGAGCCGAGCTCGAGTCGACCGTGTCGATGGGGCGTCTCGAGGGCACGTTCTGCCCCTCATGCGGGGCGCTCGTGGTTGACGGGCAGAGCTCGTGCCCTAACTGCGGCATGCCGATAGAGGCCAAGGCCCCCGCCGACCCCGATGCCGTTCCCGTCGTCGAGCGGCCGACCATCGAGACCGAGATGGAGACCGCGGCGCTCATCGAAAGCGCGATCCCCTCCGCACCCGATGCGGCCGAGGTTGCCCGCCAGGAGCGGGAGTACGCGCCTCCCACCAGAAACCTCGCCTTTGCCGCGCTCCTCGCGCTGCTCGTCATGGGTGGCATCGTGCTCGTCATCACCCACCCCTGGAACCCCCTCGCCTACGACGAGCGGGCGACGGAGGAGGCCGACCTCTCGCATGTCGGCTTCCCGGGCGAGCGCGAGACGCTTTCGGGGCAGGACTCCGACCCCAACGCCGAGTTCGAGGTCCAAAGTGCCGACGAGCTGTCCTTCGAGACGCTGAGCGACTCCTATTCCGCGCTCGGCGAGCTCCATGACGACCTGGAGGAAAGCGAGCTCTCGCTGCGCTCCGCCCTGCAGGCAAATGACCAGAGCGCCCTCGTCAGCGGCGCGCACGACATGGAGGAGATCGCCCTCAGCGCGAGCAACCTCGTCGACACGCTCTATGGCGTCGACGTCACGTCGGGCACCTACGTCGAGGAGCGCGAGACGCTCCTCGAGCTCGCAAGCTGGCTCCGCAACTGGTCGGATGCGCTCGAGGCTGCCTGGACGACCGCCGCGGAGCAGCCCGGTGCGGGGGAGGACGAGGTGCTCGCGCCCCTGGTTGCCCAGGAGGAGGATGGCGTGGACGCGTATCGGCGGCTCTTTGAGGAGGCATACCCCTCGTCGAGGCCCCAGGTTACGTCTACGGAAGAATAGCGCCGCCTCTCTGCCGAATATGTGAAACCGCGTTCGTCCTGCTAGAATTCTTTGGTTAGGTATGTTGATTGCAAGCACGTTGCGTGGGTGGCCACGCTCCGAGGAGGACACATCATGGGCTTTCTCCCAGACCCGCTCTATGAGCCCCGCTACGAGGTCATAGGAGACGAGGTCGCGGTATTCGAGACGAGCAAGGGCACCATCCGCGTGCGTCTTGACGGCAAGGGCGCCCCACGCCATGTCGCAAACCTCTGCGAGCTCGCCGAGTCTGGCTACTACGATGGCCTCAAGTTCCATCGCTACGTCCCCGGCTTCGTGATCCAGGGCGGCTGCCCCAACACCCGCGACATGACCCCGCAGGAGGTCGCCGACGGACGTCCGGGCCCCTTTGGCCGTCCTGGCACCGGCGGGCCCGGGTATCGCATCCGGCAGGAGTACACCACCAACCCCAACAACAGCCACGTCGACGGCGCGCTCGCCATGGCGCGCTCCCAGGACCCCGACTCCGCGGGCTCCCAGTTCTATTTCTGCCTGGGACCTCAGCACGGGCTCGACTCTGGGTATACGGTATTTGGCACGACGCTCGAGGGGATGGACGTCATCGCCGCGCTTCGCGCAGGCGACGTCATCGAGTCCGTCCGGATCGAGCACGCATAGCACGAACGGCTAAGAGCGCACGCACAGTACATATCGGCTTGGCTTGGCACCAACGCGCAAAGCACGATGACACGAGGAGTGACAGTGAACCAACAGGCATTTGATGCGGGTAAGGCCGCATACAGGAAAGGCGACGTGCTGGGCGCCATCGAGGCGCTCGAACAGGCGAAGCAGCCGGGTGAGGTGTCGGGAGCGGTCGACCACCTCCTGGGCAACTGCCTCATGAAGCTCGGTCGGTTCTCGGAGGCCGCGTCGGCATACGGCGACGCCCTCCAGGACTCCTCCTACGGCAACGCGGGCGCCCTGGCCTGCAACCGTGGCCGCGCCCTTCTGGCGGCCGGCAAGCCCCAGGAGGCAATCGCGTCGCTCACGATGGCGACCAAGGACGCCTCCTACCCGACCCCGTACAAGGTCCAGGTCGCCCTCGGCAACGCCTACCTCAAGGTGGGCAACCCCCGCGACGCGGGCGTCGCCTTCCGCAACGCCGCCATCGACGAGGCGAACCCCGACCCCTCGTCGGCGCTGCGCAGCCTCGGCTCCTGCTTCGTGCAGATGGGCCGTCCCGTCGACGCCGTCGAGGCCTACCGCACGGCGCTCGACTTCTCGACGCCGCAGGCTAACCAGAACGCCATCTATGCCGACCTTGGCATGGCATACGTCGCCGCCAACCGCATGCCCGAGGCCGTTGACGCCTTCACGCATGCCACCGCGGACGGCACCTACCTGCTCTCATCCGAAGCGAGCGTGGCCTTTGACGCCGCCAAGCGCGCGAGTTCCGCCATCTCGGGCGGCAGCCCCTCCGAGACCGACGCGTTCCTTGCTGCCGCCGGCTACGGCACGGGCAGCTACGACCCGCTCGATCCGCTGGGCGAGTCCGGTGAGTTCATGCCCTCGCCCGAGGACACCGGCTTCTTCTCGGTCACCGAGAAGGAGCTCGTAGAGCAGGACCGCCGCAACCGAAAGGTGCGCCGCAAGCACAACCACACCGGCCGAAAGATCTTCATCTTCCTGCTGCTCCTCGCGCTCATCCTGGGTGGCCTCTGTGGCTATGGCTACTACAGCGGCTACGGCTGGCCGACGCAGGAGGCCGTCGTGAGCAAGCTCTTCACGACCAAGGCCGAGGGCGGCGACATCTCCGACCTGCTCGACGCCACCGTCACCAACGAGGCAAAGACGCAGATCTCCTCCGTGCTGCCCTCGTCCTCGACGGGCGTCAAGGTAAGCGGCGTCGACCGCTCCATGACCGAGACGACCGTGTTCTGCACCGCCACGCTCTCCGCTGGCGGCGAGCAGAGCTACGAGGTCCATCTGCTTCGTGACGGCATCAGCTGGAAGGTCGCTTCCGTCTCTGCCGTGTATCCCTCGCAGGGCGGCGTCGCCCCCTCGCTTGATGCCGCCACCCCGGAGCTGACCGAGGGCGAAGCCGGCGAGGAGGCCACGACCGAGGCGCCTGCCGAGACTGAGGCCGAGGCCCAGTCCGAGGCCACCGAGGGCGAAGGCGAGGCTACCCAGGAGTCCGAAGGCGCCTGGGAGGAGGAGGGGACCGTCGCGGAGTAAGATCGCGGCGGCTGCCCAGCATTGAAGGTAGACGCTACATGCCGGGGTGCGCGGCGCCCCGGCGACAGGATTGGGAACCATGTCACTTCTTGACACGCTCTTTGGGGAATACGATGGCGATCTCGCCATCGACCTCGGAACCGCAAACACACTCGTCGCCGCGCGTGGGCAGGGCATCGTCTTGAACGAGCCCTCGGTCGTGGCGATCGACAAGAGCGAGGACCGCGTGCTTGCCGTGGGCGCAGACGCCAAGCGCATGATCGGCCGCACCCCCGGCTCCATCATCGCCGAGCGCCCCCTCAAGGACGGCGTCATCGCAGACTTCGACGTCACCGAGGTCATGCTCCGCTACTTCATCGAGAAGGCGCGCGGGTCGCGGCGCTATCCGTGGTCGCCCCGCCCACGCGTCGTCGTGTGCGTGCCCTCAGGCGTCACCTCCGTCGAGAAGCGCGCCGTCTTTGAGGCCACCATCTCGGCGGGCGCGCGCCAGGCCTACCTCATCGAGGAGCCGATGGCGGCCGCCATCGGTGCAGACCTGCCCATCGAGGACCCGACGGGCTCCATGGTCGTCGACATCGGCGGCGGCACCACCGAGGTCGCCGTCATCGCCATGGGCGGCATCGTCGTCTCGCAGTCCATCCGCACCGCGGGCGACGAGTTTGACCAGACGATCCTCGAGCACGTCCGCGAGGCGTACAACCTCTCCATTGGCGAGCGCACCGCGGAGGACATCAAGATCAAGGTCGGCTCCGCCGCGCCCCTGACCGAGGAGCTCGACGTCGAGGTCAACGGCCGTGACGTCATGAGCGGCCTTCCCAAGACGGTGCGCATCGAGAGCGAGGAGATCCGCCGCGCCCTCGACAAGCCGCTCGACGCCGTCACCAAGGCCGTCAAGGACGCCCTCGACGTGACCCCGCCCGACCTCGCCTCCGACCTCATGTACTACGGCGTGCTGCTGACGGGTGGCGGTGGCCTCCTGCGCGGGCTTGACCAGCGCCTTCGCGAGGAGACCGGCGTGCCTGTCAACGTGAGCCCCACCGCCCTCGAAAACGTCGTCATCGGCTGCGCCAAGGTGCTCGAGGCGAACGCGCTCTCGGGAGGCTTCGTCCAGAGCTCGGCTTCGTAGGGGACTGCCGCAGATGCCGCTTACGGGCAAGGGAACGACCACACGTCCAAACATACGCAGGGGCGACGCCTCGACAGGCGGACGCCTCCTGATCGTCTTTGTCGCGATCTCGCTCACGCTCCTCTTCCTGGGGACGCGCGAGGGGCCATCCAAGGTCCTCTCCCGGACGCGCGACGTGTTCCAGACCATAACCAAGCCCGTGCGCTACCTCGGCGCCCTCGTCGCCTCGCCCTTTGACGCGGCAGGAAACGTGGTCGCCAACCTCACCACCGACCAGGAGACCCTCTCCGAGCTTCGCGCCGAGAACCAGCAGCTGAGGGCGCGCAATGCCGAGCTCGAGGAGGCGGCTCTCTCGACCGGGCGCCTCGAGGCGCTCCTCGAGCTGAAGAACGCCTACTCGCTCACCTCGACGGGCGCCCGCATCATCTCGAACTCCTCGGACTCCTGGACCGCCACGGTCGTGTTGGACAAGGGCACGTCATCGGGCATTGCCGTGGGCATGCCCGTCACCGACTCGGTCGGTGTCATTGGCCAGATCATTGCGTGCGGCCCGACAACCGCCACGGTGCGCCTCATCGTCGACGAGAGCTCGGGCGTCTCTGCCATGGTGCAGTCGAGCCGCGCACAGGGCGTGCTCAAGGGCTCCGCGACCGGCTCGCTGCGCCTGACGCTCATCCGCACCGACCAGACGGTCGCCGTGGGTGACACCGTCGTCACGAGCGGGCTGGGAGGGGTCTTCCCCAAGGGCCTCCCGCTCGGAAAGGTCGTCAGCGTCGAGAAGCCGACGGGCGCGCCCTACTACGACATCGTGGTCGAGCCCCTCTCGTCGGCAGAGAGCCTCGAGGAGGTGCTCGTCATCACCTCGGTGACCGCCGAGCAGCAGGCGACCGCCGAGGACATCGCCGAGGCCGACGCGCAGGAGACCTCCGGCCTCGAGAACGATGATGCCATGAAGCCCCAGGAGCTGTCTGACGACAGCGTCACATACGACGACGTGGAATACTAGGCGCGAGGGGAGGGCGAGCCGTTGCAGGTCAAGGACAGAAACAAAAACCGCAGGAGCATAGGGGCGCTCGCGCTTCTGGCGCTCTTCTTCCAGCTGGGCATCGCCCCCGCAATCGCGCTGGGTGGCGGCCATCCCAACTTCGCGTTCGTCTTTGCCGCCGTCATCGCGTTGTCCATCGGGGGCGGGACGGGAGTCGCCTGCGGCTTCGTCTCGGGCCTCGTCTATGACCTCTCGACGACGGGGCCCATCGGCCTCATGGCCCTGCTCCTCTCGATTGCCGCCTACATCTTGGGAGTCGAGGTGCGTGACCGCATTTCCGAGGAGCCCATGATGACGCTCATCCCCTTCTCGGTAGCCGCGCTTTCGGTGTCGCTCTGCTATGGCCTCTTTGCCCTCGCCTTTGGGGTGGGGGAGTCGCTCTTTGACGCGGTCTTCCTGCGGGCGCTTCCGTCAGCCCTGCTGACGGTCATCGTGTACGTGCCGTTCCTCATCTTCATGGGCAGGTCTCGCAGGGGCGGTGGCATCAAGTCCGGAACGCCTGGCCGCCAGTCACGCTACACGCTTGGAAACCGGTAGATTCCATGCGCGCCGTCCTCATCATATGTGGCTGCCTTGTCCTTGCCGCGCTGGCCGCCTTCCTCTACTCCCGACGTGCCAGCCTGCGCGAGACCTTCAAGCTCGACATCGGAAACGCCGCCCCCACCGCAGCGGGAGGCTCGGACACGTCGACCGAGAAGGGCTTCCACACCCGCCTCGTGGGCCTGGGGATCTTTTCGGGGACCATCCTTGGCGTGCTTGCGGCGCGCCTCTTTTCCATGCAGCTCCTGTCATCCCATGACTACGAGGAGCAGGCCGAGTCAAACCGCACGCGCACCGTCACGACGGCGGCGCCGCGTGGCCGCATCCTCGACCGCAACGGTGTCGAACTCGTGACGAACCGTCCCTGCCTTGCCGTCGCCGCCGAGCCCGACGTCGTGGACGACGAGATCGAGATGCAGCTGCTCGCAAACCTCATCGGCATGCCCTACCTTGCCGTTCGCCGCAAGATCCAGAGCCAAAACGAGGGCGCCCAGAGCAAGCGAACGGTGGCCGTGGACGTGTCACGGCGCGTCGTCGCTTACATCGACGAGCATCCCTACCTCTTTGAGGGCGTCGAGGTCCAGGAGCGTACCGAGCGCCTCTATCCCAACGGCAGCCTTGCCGCGCACGTCCTTGGCTACACGGGGACGGTGAGCCAGGAGCAGCTCGAGTGGAGCCAGGACCCCCGCAACACCGAGGGCATCAAGTACAATGCCGGCGACGTCGTCGGCCAGGCGGGCGTCGAGTGGCAGTACGAGAGCGTGCTCCAGGGCATCCGTGGCGAGCAGGTCGTCTATGTGGACGCCTACGGAAGCGTGCTCGACAGCTCGTCATCCATCGACCCCCAGAGTGGCTCCGACGTCGTGCTGACCATCGACGCAAAGGTCGAGCGCGTGGCGGAGGAGTCCCTCGAGCGCGTCATCAAGCGGGTCCACGACAGCGGGCAGCCAGACTGCCTCGCCGGCTGTGCCGTGGCGATTGACGTTACCAACGGCGAGATCATCGCCGCCGCCAGCGAGCCCACCTACAACCCGAGCGTCTTCACGGGCGGCATCTCGTATGACGACTGGGAGCGCCTGAGCTCGGAGGAGAGCGGAAGCCCCCTGCTCAACCGCGTCATATCCGGCCAGTACCCCTCAGCCTCGACCATCAAGCCGCTGGGGACCTTCGCGGCGCTCGACTATGGGCTCGCGACGCCCGAGACCTCCTACTACTGCACGGGTTGGTGGACTGGCTTTGGCGAGGATTACGGCCAATACTGCTGGAACCACGACGGGCATGGCGGCATGACGCTCCAGACGGGCATCACGTACTCGTGCGACGTCGTCTTCTACGAGATCGGCATGGGCTTCTTCTACTCCGACAACCCCGAGGGGTTGCAGGAGACCTACCGCAAGTGGGGCCTCGGTTCCGCCACCGGGATCGACCTGCCCTCCGAGGAGTCCGGGCGCGTGCCGGACGCGGAGTGGAAGTGGAACTACTGGGACACCTCTCCAGACGACGCGCGCTCCTGGCAGGGCGGCGACAGCACGAACCTTTCCATCGGGCAGGGCGACCTGCTCGTGACGCTGCTCCAGATGGCCTGCGTCTATTCGGGCATCGCCACGCGCGGCACCATCTGGCGCCCCCACGTGCTGAAGAGCGTGCGCTCCTCCACGGGGTCGGGCACGGTCATCGACCACAGCCCCGAGATCCTCCACAGCATCCAGGAGGAGTCCGGTCACTACGACCTGATCCAGGCGGGCCTTTCGGGCGTCATCTACGAGGAGTCCGCCGCGCAGGCGAGCCACTTCACCAACATGAACGAGCTCGTCGCGGGAAAGACCGGGACCGCGGAGCGCGCGGGCCAGAACCCGACGGGCTGGTTCATCGCGTACGTTCCGGCCGACAAGCCCAAGTACTGCGTCGCGTCGCTCGTCGAGAAGGGCGGCTACGGCAGCGAGTCCGCCATGTACGTGGTCCGCGACATCATGGGCGCCATCTATGACGAGCCGGACACCTCGGACGCCGTCGACAGCTCGGGCGTGAGGTAGGAGAGGGGGAGAGATGGCTGCACCAGAGCTTGGCGCGTCGCCAGCACAGAGGCACATGGGCGCGAGCCCGCGGCGTGACGACGCGTCGCAGGTCCAGCGACGCTCAAAGTCGTCCCTCGCACAGACCTTCTACCTTCCGCAGCTCGTCCCCGCCCTCCTGCTCATTATCTATGGGGCCGTGGTGATCTGGTCCGCGTCCCTCAACATCTATGACGCCAACTTCCCGCGCCACATCATCGGAATCGTGCTCGGCCTCGCCACCGCCTGGTTCATCAGGAACTACGACTACCGCGCGTTCGCCAACATGTCGACGGCGCTCCTCGTGTTTGACTGCCTCCTCATGATCTCTCCGCGCATCCCTGGCCTGGGCGTCTTTGGCATGGGCATGACGGGCTGGGTGCGCGTGCCCTTCATCCACCTCACGTTCCAGCCTTCCGAGGTCGCCAAGATCGTGACCATCTTCCTCATGGCGTCGCTCGGCGCCCAGTACAACGGCAAGATCGAGAGCCTGCGCGAATACGTCAAGCTCTGCGCCATCCTCACCGTTCCCTTCCTGCTCATCCTCCTGCAGCCCGACCTCGGGACGGGCCTCATCGTGCTGGTGACGGGGGCGTCGATCATCATCTGTTCCGGCGCGCGCAGAAGCTGGGTGCTCGTGACCATCGGCCTCATTGTCGCGGTTGCCACGATCGCCATCATCACCTCGATGACGCCGGGACTTCCGCACATCCTCAAGGAGTACCAGCTCAATCGTCTCATCGTCTTCGTCGACCCGTCCGTCGACCCCGGCGGCAGCGGCTACAACCTCCAGCAGTCCAAGATCGCCGTCGGCTCGGGTGGCCTTTTTGGCAAAGGAATCGGCAACGCCAGCCAGTCGGGCACGGGCTTTCTGCCCGAGGCGCACACCGACTTCGTCTTTGCCCTGCTCTCGGAGGAGTTCGGCTTCGTGGGATCGATCTCGCTGCTCGCGCTCTTTGGCTGGATGATCTTTGCGACCCTCGAACTGGCCCAACGTCTGGAGCAGCCCTTTGGCAAGCTCGTCTTGGCGGGCATCGTCACGATGTGGTCGTTTCAAGTCCTGCAGGAGGTGGGCATGTGTATTGGTATCATGCCCATCACGGGCATCCCGCTTCCCTTCATCAGCTTCGGCTCGACCTCGATGGTCGCGCAGTGCATGGCCATAGGCGTAGTCCAGTCGGTGTGGCATTTCCGCACCAAGGCGGCTTAGTTCAAGCCACGGCGTCGCTGGTCTTATTTGCAAGGAGGGCCGTATGGCAACAAGCAGCAAACTACCCATGAGCCAGATGGCCGAGGTGCTTGAGTCGGCACGCGAGGCAGACCGCGAGCGTCTCGAGCATGTCGAGGTCGCGATCCTTGTCGACTCCCAGGCGCCAAGGCCCGTCGTCATCTCGGTGCGCGACGCGCTGCTCCCCGTGCACAGCAACGCCGCCGTCCGCGTCCAGCTGCTTGGCGAGGTGACGCTTCCCCTGAGTCCCCGACCCGACGTCTGCGTCGTGGTTGCCGGAGGCTCCGACGAGCTCGTCAAGCAGGCAGCCTCGTCCGCCGCGCGCCAGGGCGTCCCTGTGGCCATCGTCTCCGAGAGCGTCCTCGACGCCCCGAGGCCCGAGCTGCCCGAGCACCTTGCCGGCCTCATCACCACGATCTTCTCGGTCAACGAGGCGGTGAGGGGCGCGCAGCTCTCCAACTGGCTCGTCTCCTCGACGGCAAAGAGCACCGCCATCGCCTCAAACTTCCCCTTCTGCCGGCGCGCCCGCGTGAGCGACCTCATGAGGGATTACGCAAACAAGAACGCCGTCGTGGGCGCCATCGGGAGCCGTGGGGGCTCCGACCTCGTCGCCATGACGTCAAACCAGGCACGTCTGGCGCTCGACATCGCCGCCTCGTACGGGCGGTCGCTTTCCATGTCGCGCGTGCAGGAGCTCGTGGGCGTCGTGACCGCCGGCGTGGGGTACCGCGCCGTGGCGCGCAGCGCGACGAGCATGCTGCCAGGGCTGAGCTGGGCGCTCAACGCCGGTGTCGGGTACCTGGGCACCGTTGCCACGGCCAACGCCATTGCCTCGCACTACGAGCGCGAGGATGCCGGAGAGCAGCCCCTGCCGCGCCTGAGGGCCCTTGCGGGCAGCCTCGGAACGCTCGTGACCTTGCGCCCGTCGCTCTACGTCATCCGTGCGCTGGGCGAGGGCATGGCCATCGCCTCGGGAGAGTTGGACGAGCAGTGAGGCTTGAGCGTACGGACCGCTATGCGGACCTGGAGCCCCTTCTGGCAAAGGTGGAGCACCCCGCCCGCTACCTCGACCACGAATGGGGCGCCACCGAGGAGCAGGACGGTCCCTTCCACGTGTGCATGATGTATGCCGACGTGTACGAGGTCGGCCAGCCCAATCTGGGCATCGCCATCCTCTACAACGAGCTCAACGCCGCAGAGGGCATCTCCTGCGAGCGCTGCTACCTGCCCTGGACCGACATGTCCGCGCTCATGCGGGAGGTGGGCGTGCCGCTGCTCTCCCTCGAGACGTCGTCGCCCGTCGCCTCGTTCGACATCGTCGGGTTCACGCTGGCGCACGAGATGATAGCGACCAACATCATCGAGGCGCTCGACCTCGCGCACATCCCCGTGCGCGCCGCGGAGCGTGACGAGGACGACCCGATCGTCATTGCGGGCGGTCCCTCTGCCTGGAACTGCGAGCCCCTCTGCGCCCTGTTTGACGCCGTGCTCCTCGGCGACGGCGAAGGGGAGATCGTGGACGTTGCCCAAGCCGTGAGGGCTGCGCGCGAGGCGGGGGCGACCCGCGCCGAGGTGCTGCGGTCCCTGGCACGCGTCCAGGGGGTCTACGTCCCCTCCCTCTACGACGTGGTGGTCGACGAGAGCTCCACGCGCTGGGGCTATGCCGTTCCCAAAGAGGGCTCGGGCGTGCCCGAGGTCGTCTACAAGCGCTGCATCCCCGACCTCTCCGCCACCGACCCCGTTCCCCAGAAGATGGTTCCCTACATGGGGATCGTCCAGGATCGCCTTGCCATCGAGGTCCTGCGCGGCTGCGCCCGCGGCTGCAGGTTCTGCCAGGCGGGCATAACCTACCGACCCGTGAGGGAGCGGCCTTTCGAGCAGGTCGTCGAGGCGGCGGAGCGCGGCCTTGACGAGACGGGCTACGACGAGGTCTCGCTCTCGTCGCTCTCCACGACGGACCACTCGCAGTGCGAGCGCATCCTCCTTCAGCTTGACGAGCGCCTGAGGGCCAAGGGGGTGCGCGTCTCCATACCGTCACAGCGCCTTGACTCGTTTGGCGTCGACATGGCGGCGGCCGTGTCGGGGTCGCGCAGGGGAGGGCTCACCTTCGCGCCCGAGGCCGGTACGCAGCGCCTGCGAGACGTCATCAACAAGAACGTGACGGAGGAGGACCTCGAGCGGGCGGCGCGCAACGCCTTCGAGCTGGGCTGGCGCCGCATGAAGCTCTACTTCATGATGGGGCTTCCCACCGAGACCGACGAGGACATCCTCGCCATAACGGCGGCGGCCCAGCGCGTGCTCGACATCGGGCGCGAGGTCGTCGGGCGCGGCTACAAGAGCGGCGTGAGCGTCTCCATTTCCGTGGCCGTCTTTGTGCCCAAGAGCCACACGCCCTTCCAGTGGTGCGGCCAGCTTCCCATCGAGGAGGTGCGCCGTCGCCAGCAGCTGATGCTGCACTCCGCAAAGGACCGCGACATACGCATCTCCTACCACGACGCACAGGTGTCCGTGGTCGAGGCCGCGCTCTCCAAGATGGGGCGCGCGGGGTTTGAGCTGGTGTATGGCGCCTGGGAGCGCGGGTGTCGCTTTGATGCATGGACGAGCGAGTTCAAGTATGACCAGTGGGTCGAGGCGGGCCACGCGATGGGCATCGACATCGAGGAGCTGGCCGCAGAGCCGACGCCCCTCGACGCGCGCCTCCCGTGGGACCACACGTCGCCGGGCGTCTCGAAGGGCTTCCTCCTTCGCGAGTGGCGTCGCGCCCTCGAGGGAAAGACGACGGCTGACTGCACGATGACGAGCTGTGCGGGGTGCGGCGTCTGCCCGACGCTCGGCGTCGACAACAACATAGCCGGTGATCGCCATGGCCGATGAGCTCTTCCGCCTCCGTGTGTCCTATGCCAAGGACGGCCGCCTTGCATATCTGGGGCACCTTGAGGTCATCAACACCGTCGAACGCTCCATTCGCCGCTCGGGGCTTCCCTTTTCGGTGGGAAACGGCTTTGCGCGGCGCATGCGCGTGCAGTTCTCGCAGGCGCTTCCCGTGGGGGCCTCGTCGCTCGGGGAGTACTACGACGTGATGCTCACCAGCGAGGTCGACACCCAGGAGGCGCTGGAGCGCCTCAAGGCGGCCTCGCCCCGTGCGCTGGGGCCGATTCGTGCCGCCTATGTTCCGCGCAAGACGCCCGCGCTCGAAGCCTGGCTCAACAGGGCACTTTGGCATGTCGAGCTGCGTGGGGAGGGCCTTGATGCTCAGACGCTCGACGAGGCGATCGCCGCCGTCTCCAGGCGCGGAAGGATCGACTTCATGCGAGGAGACAAGCCGCGCAGCGTCGACTTGGGCCAGACGCTCGTGTCCTGGAAGTCGGCGCAGGAGCCCTGGGGCGTCTCGCTCCAGCTTGAGACGCGCTCCTCAAACCTCGGTGCGCTGCGTCCCGCGATACTTCTTGACGCCGCGTTTGGCGAGGATTGCCTCTCCGGAAGTGCCCGCCAGTCCCAGCGCGTGTGCCGCACGGGCCAGTGGCACGAGGAAGATGGGCGTCTTGTGGAGCCATTCGACATGACTTTTGCGTGGTCATTGACGTAGTTGCCGCATGCGAGTAAGATTGCGAACTGTTGCAGTCAATCAGCAATGAAGGGTTAAGTATGTACGCTATCGTTTCCACTGGTGGCAAGCAGTACAAGGTTGCCGAAGGTGACGTCATCGACGTCGAGAAGCTTGAGGCGCAGCCTGGCGACAAGGTCGAGCTTGACGTTCTCCTGCTTGCCGATGGCGCCGGCGTTGTCGTCGCTCCCGACGAGCTCGCCAGCTCCAAGGTCACCGCTGAGGTCGTAGAGCAGTTCAAGGGCAAGAAGGTGCTCGTCTTCAAGCTCAAGAAGCGCAAGCGCTACCATCGCACGCGCGGCCATCGTCAGAACCTGACGAAGCTCAAGATCGTCACCCTCCCCGCGCTCAGCGCCGAGTAGTCCACCCACACGAAGTTAGGCAGGTACCATCATGGCTCATAAGAAGGGTCTCGGCTCCTCGCGCAATGGTCGCGATTCCAACGCCCAGCGTCTTGGCGTGAAGATTTACGGTGGCCAGAAGATCAAGACCGGTCAGATCATCGTCCGTCAGCGTGGCACGCACATCACCCCTGGCGAGAACGTCGGTCGCGGCAAGGACGACACGCTGTTCGCCCTCGCTGACGGCGTCGTCGAGTTCACCAAGGGCGTCAAGCACTACGTGCACGTCCGCACGGCATAGTCGCCATCAGCTTTCTGTCGTTCAGACACAAGACGGGGTCCTGCTGCGGTGGGACCCCGTCTTTGCTACCATTTAGAGGCCATCACCATTCAAAGACAAGGAGGGCACGTGCCCACCTCTACCTTCACAGATCTCTGCCGCATCAACGTCAAGGGCGGCGACGGCGGCGCTGGCTGCATGTCCTTCCGACGTGAGGCCTTCGTGCCCAAGGGCGGCCCCGACGGTGGGGACGGGGGCAATGGAGGCAACGTCATCCTGGAATGCGACCCCCAGCTCTCGTCGCTCATCGACTACCGCTACAAGCATCACTTCCGCGCCAACCGTGGCACCCATGGCCAGGGCGCGCGTCGGCATGGCCGCGCTGGGGAGGACCTCGTCCTGCGCGTCCCCATGGGCACCGTCGTCCGGGAGCTCGACCTCGAGACGCTCGAGCCCCTCTATGAGCTTGCGGACCTCACCCAGCCGGGAGAGCGCGTCGTCGTGGCGCCTGGCGGGATCGGAGGCCGCGGCAACATCCACTTCGTCACGTCGGTGCGCCGTGCTCCCGCGTTTGCCGAGAAGGGCGAACCGGCAATCGAGCACTGGATCGAGCTCGAGATGAAGCTCATGGCGGACGCCGCGCTCGTCGGGATGCCCTCGGTGGGCAAGAGCTCGCTCATCGCGCGCCTCTCCGCCGCACGTCCCAAGATCGCGGATTACCCCTTCACCACGCTCGTCCCCAACCTGGGCGTCGTGCGGTCTAAGTCGGGGGAGTCGTTCGTCGTCGCCGACGTCCCGGGCCTCATCGAGGGGGCGAGCGAGGGACGCGGGCTCGGCCACGAGTTCCTGCGCCACATCGAGCGCACCGCGCTTCTACTTCACGTGGTGGACGTGACGGGGGGCTACGAGGGCCGTGACGCGGTCGAGGACTATGAGACGATCAACGCTGAGCTCGCGGCCTATGCCAGCGAGCTTGCCGTCCGTCCCCAGATCGTCGTGGCAAACAAGTGTGACATGCCGGGGACCGAGGACGCCGTGGCGCGGCTCAAGGAGCGCGCCGAGCGCGACGGGCATCCGTTCTTTGCCGTGTCCGCCGTCACCGGAGAGGGCCTGGACCAGCTCGTGAGCGTGACCGCCTCCGAGGTGCTGGGCCTGCGCGCGGAGCTTGCCACGGCCGAGCCCTCCGATGACCGCAGCTCCATCTACGAGCGCGAGCGCCAGCGCCGGGACCGCACGGTGAGCATCGCGCGCGACCACACGGGCGCCTGGCGCGTCTCTGGTGGCGCCATCGAGCGCATGGTGGTGCAGACCGACTGGGAAAACGACGAGGCCGTCTCGTTCCTGCAGCACCGCTTTGACCGCATCGGCCTTGACGACAAGCTCGCGGCGCATGGCGCCAAGCCGGGCGACGAGGTCCGCATCCTTGGCTTCGAGTTCACCTACGAGGGCGAGCCCGAGGACGACTACGCCGAGCTCGACGAGTCGATCGACCTTCTGGACGAGGGGGAGTGAGCGCCATGCTCGTTGTCGTGAAGGTGGGGTCGTCCACGCTCGTCGACGCCTCCGGCGCCCTCGACCGCGCCTACATCCGCACCCTCTGCGACCAGGTCGCCTCCCTGGTTGACGTTGGCCATCGCGTCATCGTGGTGTCCTCGGGCGCCGCTGCCGTCGGCAGGGAGCGGCTGGGGTTCACCGCGCGTCCCTCAGACATCCCGAGCCTGCAGGCCTGTGCCGCCGCGGGGCAGGCGGCGCTCACCGAGGCCTACGCCGAGGTGCTCGCCGACCGCTCCATCCCCTGTGCCCAGGTCCTTCTCACCAGGCGCGACGTCGTCGACCGCGAGGGCTACCTCAACGCGCGCAACACCTTCGGCCGGCTCCTCGACCTGGGTGCCGTGCCGGTGGTCAACGAGAACGACACCGTTTCGGTCGCCGAGTTCGCCTTTGGCGACAACGACACGCTTGGTGCCATCGTGTCCGCGCTCGTGGGCGCTGACCTCTACGTCATCTGCTCTGACGTCGAGGGGCTCTTTACCGCAAACCCAAACGTTGACCCCACGGCGTCGCTTGTGGAGCACGTGGAGCGCGTGGACGCCGACATCTCTCAGATGGCTGGCGGAGCAGGCTCGTCTGTTGGGACGGGCGGCATGGCATCAAAGCTTCGCGCCGCGCGCGCGATGATTGCGGCGGGCATCCCCACCGTCATCTGCCAGGGCCGTGAGCATGACGTGGTGAGGCGCGTCGTGGGCGGCGAGTCCGTGGGCACGCGCTTCGAGGCGCCTAAGGGCTCTCCCCATGGAAGCGCGCTCAAGCTGTGGATCGGCCTTGCCGAGATGCCGCAGGGGTCGCTCGTCCTGGACGAGGGCGCCTGCCGCGCGGTCCTCGAGCGCGGGGCATCGATCCTTCCGGTCGGGGTCGTCCGCGCGGAGGGAAGGTTCTCGGCCGGCGACGTGGTGAACGTGCTGAGCGAGCAGGGCGACCTGCTCGGTCGCGGCGTCACGCGCTATTCCTCCGAGGAGGTGGCGCGCGTGCACGGCCTCAAGCTTGACGTCATCGCCCGCTTCATGCCCGAGAAGGACGCCCAGCCGGCGGTCCATCGGGACGAGCTCCTGGTGTTCTGACCCCTGGCACCTTGCCAGAGGAGGGGAATGAGATGGTTGCGACCTTTGCCGAAGAGGAAGTCGAGCGCGTGGTCGAAGGCGTCGTCGAGCGGGGAGACCTGCCCCTGCTGGGACAGGACCCGCATGCGACCTATCGCCTGGGGATCATGGGCGGCACCTTCGACCCGATCCACAACGGTCACCTCGTCGCCGCCGAGCAGGCCTTTGGTGACCTCGGCCTCGACGTCGTGGTCTTCATGCCCGCGGGTCGTCCCGCCTTCAAGCTCGACAAGCGCGTCTCGTCCGGCGAGGACCGCTATGCCATGACGCTGCTTGCCACCTCCGACAATCCGCACTTCCTGGCGAGCCGCTTTGAGGTCGACCGCGAGGGCGTGACCTACACGGCCGACACGCTCGAGCTCATGCGGCGCATGTATCCCGAAAACGTCGAGCTCTACTTCATTACGGGTGCCGACGCCATCGCCGACATCGTCCGCTGGCGCGACGCCGACCGGATCGCGAGCTGCGCTCGGCTGGTGGGTGCCACGCGCCCGGGCTACGACCTCGACCACGCGCGGGCGACCATTGCCGCCTCGCCGTACCCCTTCGACGTCACCTACCTCGAGGTGCCGGCGCTCGCCATCTCGTCGAGCTACCTGCGCGACAGAGTCATGGGCGGGCAGAGCCTTCGCTACCTCACGCCCGACCCCGTGAGCGGATACATACAAAAGCATGGGCTCTACGGGGTCCCGCACGGCCGCTACGAAAGCTGAGGGGGCTTCTGATGGGTTGGCAGTGGAGCTGCGGAAGCGCAACGTATGACAAGCGGCAGAAAACGTGTCTCGAGCGCCTGGAGGGCGACCTGCGCGCCCATATGGAGGCCGTCAAGCCAAAGCGTTTTGCGCACTCGCTTTCGGTCGCGCGCACGGCCGAGCAGATGGCCCTCGCCTATGGCGTGAGCCCCTTCGAGGCCCGGGCGGCGGGCATCCTGCACGACTGGGACAAGGTCCTCTCGGCGCAGGAGCAGATCGACCATGCGCGACGCCTTGGCGTCGACCTCGGGGTGGATGCGGAGCTCGTGCAGCCGCTCCTTCATGGCATCACGGCGGCCAGGACACTGCCTGAGCGCTATCCGGAGCTTCCGGCATCGGTCTGGCAGGCCATAGAGCGTCACACCATAGGCGCCGCCGACATGTCGGACCTTGACATGGTGGTCTTCGTCGCCGACGGCATCGAGCCCATCCGCAAGGACGTTCCCGCAATCCATCGCGTGCGGCATCTCGTCGAACAGGACGCACCGCTCTCCGAGGTCTTCTGGGCCTCGTTCTCGTCGGGCGTCTCCTACGTGATCGAGACGGAGCGCTATTTGTATCCAGGCACCCTGGACATCTACAATGAGCTTGTACTAGCGCGCATCCGCAGAAGGTAAAGAAAGGAAGCACCTATGCCAGTTACGTCCCTTGAGCTTGCGAAGGTCGCGGCAGTCGCGGCAGACGACAAGAAGGCGACGGACATCGTCCTCATCGACCTTACCCAGGTCTCCGACGTTTGTGACTATTTCCTCATCTGCACGGCTGCGAACAAGCCGCAGCTCGATGCCGTCATCGAGGCCATCGAGGAGAAGGTCAAGGCCAACTGTGGCGAGCGTCCCCTTGCGGTCGAGGGACGCGCGGGCTCCAACTGGGTGCTCATCGACTATGGCGTCGTCGTGGCGCATGTCTTCAAGCCGGAGGTGCGCGACTTCTATCGCCTTGAGCGCCTCTGGGGCGAGGCGCCGCGCGTCCACCTGGGCCTCGAGGGCGAGTCCGAGCCCGAGACCGAACCCGATGTGGCCTCGGAGGAGTAGACCCACCAAAGTCTTCCAAGGGGACCGTCACCTGGCGGAGGTCGCGACGTCTACTGCGCGTCGAACTTGCCCGTGGGCATAGTGTCGGAGATGCCGTCCTTGAACCTGAGGTCGCGTCCGTAGCCGATGGCGGCTGATCCAAACCTCTTCTTGACCTCATCGGTGGCGACGGAGAGCTTGCGCAGGTCCCGCTTACGTGGCTGAGCCTCCTGCTCGGCATCGCCTGGCTCCGCAAAGAGCGAGAGCTGCTCTCCCGCGTCGGCCTCGAAGCCGCTAATGGCGACTCCCACGAGCCTGACGGGCGTTCCCTCCCGCCAGAGCTGGCCGAGCAGCTCCTGCGCCACCGGACCAAAGGTGTGCTCGTCGTCGGTGCGGTGGGCGAGCTGACGCTGGGCGGTGTGGGAATGCCTGAAGTCAAACTTGAGCTTGAGCGTCACCTGAGAACCCGCGAGGCCCTTTCTCCTCAGGCGGGCCCCCACGAGGGCGCTGACGTGGTCCACGGCGGCACGCAGCTCAGACTCCGTCGTGAGGTCGTGGGCAAAGGTCCGCTCGTTGGAGACCGACTTGACGTCGTCAGGCTCATCTATGGCCTTGACCAGGCTGCGCTCGAGGCCTGCGGCGCGCTCGACCATGTGCGGGCCAAAGACCCCAAAGAAGCGCCTCATGTCGCGCTCGTCCTGCCGCGCGAGGTCCCCTAGGGTCCTGATGCCAAGCTCCTCGAGCTTTGCCCCCGTGGCGCTGCCGATGCCGCTCATGGAGCGCACGGGGAGCGGGGCCAGGAAGGAGGCCTCGAGGCCCGGCAGCACGACCGTCAGCCCGCGCGGCTTCTGGCGCTCGGAGGCAATCTTGGCGACCGTCTTGTTGACGCCGAGGCCGATCGAGCAGGTGATGCCCAGTTCGGCCACGCGCGCCTGGATCCTGCGGCAGATGCTCACGGGGCTTTCGCGCGAGAAGCGCCCTGGGGTGACGTCAAAGAAGGCCTCGTCGATGGACACCTGCTCGAGGAGCGGGGTCTCGTCCGCGATGATAGCCATGACCTTGTCTGACATCTCGCGATAGCGGCCGTAGTGCCCATGCGTCCAGATCGCCTGGGGGCAGAGCCGCTTTGCCTGGAAGGAGGGCATGGCGGAATGGACCCCAAAGGCGCGCGCCTCATAGGAGGCGGTGGAGACGACGCCGCGCCGCTCTGCCGATCCGCCTACGATGAGGGGCTTGCCACGCCATTCGGGATGGTCAAGCTGCTCGACGGACGCAAAGAACGCGTCGAGGTCCATGAGGCCGATGGCGGGGCCATCCCAGCCAAGGACGTCCAAGGCTCTGTCGCATCTGCTCTCCATGAGCATTAGTATATACGAACACGTGTCCGAAATTGTGCGTCAGAGCGTGACGGTGAAGGTGGTTCCTGTCTCTTTGGTGCTCGTGGCGGCAATCTTGCCGCCATGTGCCTCCGCGATGCCCTTGGCGATCGCGAGGCCCAGCCCAAAGCCGCCCGTCTCCCGGTTCCTGGCCTTGTCGGAGCGATAGAAGCGGTCAAAGAGGTGGTCGAGGTCCTCCGGCTCGATGACGGGTCCCTGGTTGTTGACGGAAAGCGTCTCGTGGCCTTGGGAGCGCGCGAGCCTGACGGAGATGGTGGACCCGGGCTCGGCATATTTGCAGGCGTTGTCGATGAGGATCTTGGCGAGCCGCTCCAGCCACTCCGGGTCGCCCTGTACGTGGATTCCGGGCTCGATGGTCGACTCGATGAGGCACGAGCGCTCGAAGGCGATGGCGTCGAACTCGAGCGTAGCCGAGTCCACGACGTCAGACAGGTCGACGTCCTCGCGCCGCATCACACCCGACGAGGAGCCCTCGTCTGCGCGGGCCAGCTCGAGGAGGTCGTTGACGAGCGAGCGCATGTGCGCCGCCTCGTCTGCGGTGCTGTTGACCCAACGCATCGCGTCCTTGCCGAGCGAATCGTCGTTCTTGAGGATGTCGGTGTTTGCGATGATGACGGAGAGCGGGGTCTTGAGCTCATGGGAGGCGTCGGCGATGAAACGCCGCTGGTCCTTCCAGGCCTTCTCGACGGGAGCGAGCGCCCACGACGAGAGGAGCCACGAAATGCCAAAGAGGGCGGCGAGCGCCACGACGACGATGATGGCGTCGTTTCGGAGCTGGTCTGAGAAGGCGCTGTCCGCGGCCGTGGTGTCGACGATGGCGACGCGCACGTAGCTCTCCTGCTCATAGACGCCAAAGTAGTCCTCGTCGTCGACGTCGTCATCAAAGAGGGGCTCGACGCCCTCGCTCTCGTAGCGGTAGGCGCGGCGCCAGGCGACGTGGAGGTCGGCTATGGAGCCGCTCTCGTCGCTGGATTCCAGGGCCTCGTGGACGACCTCGGCGAGCACGGACGAGTTGATGGCGAGGGGGGAGCGCCCGGTCCTTATGACCATGCCGTCCTCGGACACGTCGACGGCAAGGGCAAGGAGGTGCCCTCCCTTGTTCTGGCCGTCCCCGCCCCCATGGTTGCGCATGCTTCCGAGTTCGGGAAGGTGGTCGAGGTCGTCGTTGATCGCCCGCTCGAGCGACTCTTCAATGAGGTCGCGCTGCGTGTTGAAGGCGGTGAGGAGCGTCGACCCCAAGACGCATACCAGGACAAGCCCCGTGAGCGCCACGGTGATGAGGACGAACTTCCTTCTCAGTTGGCCGAGCATGTATCAGTCCCTTATGCTCCGAGATTCTCGAACACCTCAAGACGATACCCCAGCATGCGCAGCGTGGTAATCTGAACCTTCGAGCTGAGATGGTTGATCTTCTTGCGGAGGAACGAGACGTACGCCTCGACGGAGTTCTCGGAGGCGTCCGCATCGACACCCCAGACGCGCGTGAGGAGGTCCTGCTTGGACACGATGCGGGAGGTGGAGCTCATGAGCATACGCAGGACCTCGAACTCCTTGCCGGAGAGGTGGACGCTCTTCTCGCCGCAGGAGAGGTCGTGGGTCGTGAGGTCGAGCGTGAGGTCGGCATAGGTGACCTGGTCAAGCATGACGTCGCCTTGGCGTCGGGTGAGGGCGCGCAGACGCGCGAGCAGCTCGGGGGCCTCGAAGGGCTTGGTCATGTAGTCATCAGCTCCGGCATCGAGGCCCTCGACCTTGTCGTTGGTCTGGGTGCGCGCGGTGAGGAGCAGGACGGGCACGGAATTGCCGCGACGGCGCAGCTCGTGCACCACCTCGAGGCCATCCATGCCGGGGAGCATCACGTCTAGGACGACGGCGTCGTACAGCCCGCTGTCGGCAGACATGAGGCCGGACCGGCCGTCATAGACCGCATCTGCGTTATAGCCCGCGTCAACGAGGATGTGACAGATGGCATCTGCGAGGTTCTTCTCGTCCTCGACCACTAAGATGTTCATATGCAATCCTCCTAGTAACACACTTATACAAACCTGAAAAATACCAGTTCAATACAACAATCGTAGACTAAGTATCTGAATTTCATCTTAAAGGATGACCATGTACAAGTTGTTCTACATTCATTCACAAAAACTGCACCTTGCGCTGGGTGCCCAGTGTCGTATCATGGATAGCTGCTGTATGGCTATGCGGCGCAGCCTCACTCACTAGACCACGTGCGCCGCCCGTTTGGAGGAGTTTTCATTGGCAGTTAAGATTCGTCTGGCCCGTCACGGCGCCAAGAAGCATCCGTACTACCGCGTCGTCGTCGCCGACGGCCGCGCCCGTCGTGACGGTCGCTTCATCGAGCTGGTCGGCCGCTACAACCCGCTGACCAACCCCAAGGTCATCGACATCGACCTCGAGAAGGTCGACGCCTGGATCGCCAAGGGCGCCCAGCCGACCAACGCGGTCTCTCACCTGATCGACATCGTGCGCGAGGGCACCCCTGCGCCCGAGAAGAAGCACAAGCTCTCCAAGAAGCAGGCCGCCAAGGCCGCCGCTGCCGCGGAGTAGTTTCGTGTCTGACACGTTCGCAGACGCCGCCACCAGCGAGATGCCCTCCGACAAGGTCGCCGACCTTGTGGAGTACATCGTCTGCGGTCTCGTCCAGGACGAGGACGCGGTCTCCCTCGACGTCACCGACGGCGAGGACGGTGCGCTCATCGAGGTGACCTGTGCAGCCGAGGACGCTGGCCGCATCATCGGTCGTCGTGGCCGCACCATCAAGGCCATCCGCACGCTCGCACGCGCCCTTGGTTCGCGCGTGGGCACCGCGGTCGAGGTCGAGGTCCTGGGCTAGCGATTTGGTGCGCGAGCGATACAGAGCCATAGCCCGTGTGGAGAAGACGCACGGGAAGAAGGGGGAGGTCGTGACGGTTCCCGTTCACGGCCTTCCCCTTGTATTGGATGACGGCATGCACGTCGTGCCCGTGCCGCCTGCCCTCAAGGGCGCGCGTACGCTCACGGTCGAGTCCGCGTCCGATGGCGCATCCGGTCAGCTCGTCGCCTTTCGGGAGGTACGCGACATCGGGGCCGCGAGCGACCTCGTCGGCAAGACGCTTCTCGTGCAGGAGGCAGAGCTGCCCTCGTCCTTCTCGATGCATGACGTCGTGAAGCTCGTCGGCAGGGAGGTCGTCGACGAGGAAATCGGCTCGCTTGGCCTCATTGAGGAGGTCATGCAAGGCGTCGCCAACGACGTGTGGGTCGTGCGGGGCCCGCACGGCGAGGTGCTCGTCCCCGTGGTGGACGAGTTCATCGTCTCGCTGCCCGCAGAGGGGCCCATCGGCGTCAAGGTGCCCGACGGGCTCGTGGAGGGCGACTGACATGCGCATCGAGGCGATCTCGGTCATACCTCAGGTCTTCGAGCCCTATGTGAGCTCGTCCATCCTGGGCCGCGCCCAGAAGGCGGGCGTGTTCTCGTTTGAGGCATACGACCTGCGCGAGTGGACCCACGACCGTCACCGCACCGTCGACGACGCCCCCTTCGGGGGAGGCCAGGGCATGCTCATGAAGCCCGAGCCCATCTTCGAGGCGGTGGAGGACGTATCGGCGCGCGACGCAGTTCGCCCGCATGTCGTGTTCTTCTCCCCGTGTGGGACTCCCTTCACGCAGGCGGTCGCCGAGCGACTCTCCAAGAAGGAGCGCCTGCTCTTCGTCTGCGGGCGCTACGAGGGGATGGACGAGCGTGCCTACACGCTGGCCGACGAGGTCGTATCCCTGGGGGACTACGTGCTCACCGGTGGCGAGCTTGCGACGCTTGCCGTGACCGACGCGGTCGTGAGGCTGTTGCCCGGCGCGCTCGGAGACGAGATGAGTGCCCTTGACGAGTCGTTCTCGGATGGGCTGCTCGAGTATGCTCAGTACACGCGCCCCGCGGAGTTCAGGGGGATGTGCGTGCCTGAGGTGCTGCTCTCGGGCGACCATGGCGCCGTGGGGCGCTGGCGCAGGGAGAGCTCGCTCAGGAGGACCGCGGCGCTGAGGCCCGACCTCATTTCGTCTGCAGACCTGAGCGAGTCGGAGCGTGCCCTGGTGGCACGCCTCCTCGAGGAAGAGAAAGAAAGCGCGGGGGAAGGGGGAGCGCATGGCCAAGCACTTTGACCGATCCGCCATCCTTCCCGAAGACCATGCCGAGCTCGCCGAAGGGACGATGACCGAGGGGGACTTCGTCGTCACACCCGAAGCCGATCCCTTCCAGGGGGCGTCCGAGCCCAGGGACGCATGCGAGTCCGTCGACGTGTTCGAGGCCTCTGACGCAGCCGACCCCGAAGGCGGGGAGCAGAGGGAGCTCATGCCCGCATGGTTCGACTTCCTCCTCACGGCTCTCGTCACCATCGCCGTCGTCCTGTTCGTGCGCGCCTTCGTCGCTGACACCTACGAGGTCCCGACGGGCTCGATGCTCGAGACCATCCAGCTGGGGGACCGCCTGGTGGGGGAGAAGCTCTCGTATCGCTTCCGCGCGCCCCGCGCGGGCGAGGTCGTGACCTTCCAGGACCCGACCGATGCGCGCATCACCCTCATCAAGCGCGTCATCGCCACCGAGGGGCAGACCGTGGATCTCGTGGACGGCATCGTCTTTGTCGACGGCGTCGCGCTTGACGAGCCCTACGTGCTCGGAAAGGAGAGCTGGCCCATCGACCGCTTTGCCCCGACGCTTTCCGAGGAGATCTCGTACCCCTATGTAGTCCCCGAGGGGCATGTGTGGGTCATGGGGGACAACCGCACCAATTCGCTTGACTCGCGCTACTTTGGCGCCGTGCCCATCGACACGGTCGCCGCGAGGGCGCTCTTCATTTTCTGGCCACCAGCCGATGTGGGCACGCTCTGAGCGAGCCTGCGCCGGAAGAGTTTCGACAATCGAGGGAGAGGGACGTGGACACCAACGTAAGTACCCTGACCTTCCAGGACATGATCCTGGCACTCACCAAGTACTGGGCCGACCTGGGCTGCACCGTCATGCAGCCCTACGACAGCGAGGTCGGCGCAGGAACCTTCCACACCGCGACGACGCTGCGCAGCCTCGGTCCCGCCGCATGGCGCACCTGCTACCCGCAGCCCTGCCGCCGCCCTGCCGACGGCCGTTACGGCGAGAACCCCAACCGCATGCAGCACTACTACCAGTTCCAGGTCATCCTGAAGCCGTGCCCTGCCGATTCCCAGGACCTCTACCTTGGCTCCCTCAAGGCGATCGGTCTCGATCCGGCCGAGCATGACGTGCGCTTCGTGGAGGACGACTGGGAGAGCCCGACGCTCGGTGCCTGGGGGCTTGGCTGGGAAGTCTGGATGGACGGCATGGAGGTAACCCAGTACACCTACTTCCAGCAGGTGGGCGGCATCGAGGTCGATCCCGTTCCCGTCGAGATCACCTATGGCCTCGAGCGCATCGCCATGTACATCCAAGGCGTCGACTCGGTCTACGACCTCGTGTGGAGCTACCTCCCCGACGGTACGCCCATGACCTACGGCGACGTGTTCCACGAGAACGAGTACGAGTTCAGCTGCTACAACTTCGAGGTCGCCAACGTCGACCTCATGAGGCGCAAGTTTGACGAGTACGAGGCCGAGTGCCACAGCTGCCTTGCGGCCAAGCTCCCGCTTCCCGCCTACGACTGCGTCATGAAGTGCAGCCACGCCTTCAACATCCTCGATGCGCGCGGCGCCATTTCGGCGACCGAGCGCGCCAACTACATCCTGCGCGTACGCACCGTGGCAAAGGCCTGCTGCGAGGCGTACCTCGAGCTCGTCGCCTCAAAGTCCGAGGCGCACAGGGAGGTGGCATAAGCCATGGCAGACACCCGAGACTTCCTGCTTGAGATCGGCTGCGAGGAGATGCCCTCCGCGCCGCTCATGAAGGCCCAGGAGCAGCTGGGAAAGCTTGTGGAGAAGGGGCTTGACGCCTCCGGCCTCACCCATGGGGCGGTGAGGACCCTCTCCACGCCCCGACGCCTCGCCGTCATCGTCGAGGGCTGCGCCACGGCGACCGACGAGATACATGAGGTGCTTCGCGGGCCCAAGGCGCAGATCGCCTTTGATGCCGACGGCAATCCCACGCGCGCCGCAGAGGGCTTCGCGCGCAAGAACGGCATCACGGCCGCAGAGCTCGTGCGCCGCGTCGAGCCCGATGGCAACGAGTACGTCTTTGCCGAGCGCTCCGTCGCGTCCGTGAGTGCCCTCACGCTGCTCTCCACCCTCTGCGAGCAGACTATCGCCTCCATCCAGTGGCCCAACTACCGCAGCCAGAGATGGGGGAGCGAGCACCAGACCTTCGTGCGCCCCATCCGCTGGATCTGCGCGCTTCTGGGAGACGAGGTCATCCCCGTCTCGTATGCTGACGTCACGAGCTCCAACGTGACCCGAGGGCATCGCGTGCTCGGCCCGGGCGACCATGTCGTGAGCGAGCCCGCCGCCTACGAGTCGGTGCTCGAGGATGCCTTCGTGCTGGGCGAGGTGCGCCGCGCCGAGGCCATCCGCACCGCCATCGCCCAGCTCGAGCAGGAGCGCGGGGGCGCCCATGTCGACACGCCCAAGGGCGTCTTTGACGAGGTCGTGAACCTCTGCGAGTGGCCGACGGTCGTCGTGGGCACCTTTGACGAGGAGTTCCTGGCGGTCCCGCACGAGATCATCGTCGAGGCGATGCTCAAGCACCAGCGCTACTTCCCGATCTATGCCGCGGACGGCTCGCTCACGCGCGAGTTCGTCATCGTCTCCAACGCCAACCCTGCCGTGAACGACACGGTACGCTCCGGCAACGAGCGCGTCGTGAGGCCGCGCCTCGACGACGCCAAGTTCTTCTATGACGAGGACCTCAAGGTGGGGCTCGACGCTTTCCGCGAGCGCCTCTCGCAGGTGGTCTTCCAGAAGAAGCTCGGTACGGTCCTGCAGAAGTCCGAGCGCATGGAGGTGCTCGCCAACAAGGTCGCCCTTGACGCGACGGGCGACGGCTCTGTCGCGCGCGAGGCCGCCCGCGCGGCGCATCTCGCCAAGGCCGACCTCGTATCGCAGGCCGTCGTCGAGTTCACGAGCCAGCAGGGCGTCATGGGTGGCTACTATGCCGCCGCGCAGGGCGAGTCCCCGCTCGTCTCGACCGCCATCGCGCAGCACTACCGCCCGCGCTTTGCGGGTGACGTGCTTCCTGACACGGTCGTGGGCAAGGCGGTCGCCATCGCCGACAAGCTCGACACCATCTGCGGCATGTTTGCCATCGACGAGCCGCCCACTGGCTCTGCCGACCCCTTCGCCGTGCGTAGGAGCGCCATCGGCGTCATCGCGATGCTGCGCGAACTTCCCGGCGTCTCGCTGACGCCCCTCATCGAGCTTGCGCTCTCCTCCCTTGTCGACCAGGGCATCGAGTTCGACCTGGCTGAGGTCGCAAGCAAGGTCTCGGCCTTCTTTGCCGGGCGCCTCGTGGCCATCGCCCGCGACGAGGGCGTGGCGCCCGACACCATCGAGGCTGTGAGCGCGGTGGGCGTCATCGACCCCGTGGAGTTCCTCTCGCGCGCCCATGCGCTCGAGGATGCCCGCGATGGCGCGCCCGAGCTCTTTGACGACCTCGCGACCGCCTACGCGCGCGCTGCCCACCTCGCCGACGCCTCCCTTGGCTGCGAGGTTGACGAGACGCTTCTGGGCGATGCCGAGCGCTCGCTGCTTGCCGCCTGCGAGCGCGGTGCCCAGAATGTGGAGAAAGCGTTGACTTCCGGAGACTATGCCGGCGCCACTGCCGCTCTCGCCGACCTCAGAGAACCAATCGACCGGTTCTTTGATGACGTTCTGGTCATGGACGAGGACACTCGTGTAAGGGAAAACCGCCTCCGTCTTCTCAACCGTTTCGCCGCCGTATTTGGTGGTGTCGCCGATATCGGAGCGCTTTCTCGAAAGAAGTAGGGGTAGAGTGGTAGAGTCAGCCCCCGGACTTTGGAGGAAAAAACATGGCAGAGCCCAACGTTGAAGACCTGATCGTCGAGGAACCACCGGTCGTTATCGTCATCTCCGATGCTCGCGGAAAGACCGCCGCTGGCGTCGTCGAGGCTGCGGCTGCGCAGTTCGTGGAGGACGTCATCGTCATCAAGCAGCTTGGCAATGTGCGTTCGATTGACATGGTCAAGGACTACCTTGACGCCAACGTGGAGGACGGCAAGGACGTCGCGGTCTTCCACACCATCGTCAACCAGAACCTCCGTCGCGAGATCCGGCGCGAACTTGACGCGCGCGGCATCCCCTCGATTGACCTTCTCGGCCCCTCCATCACCATCATCTCCACGCTGACGGGCGAGGAGCCGGTGTACGAGACGGGACGTCGCACCAAGGTGCAAATCGAAGAGGCATAGTGGCCTTTTGTCTGGTACTATAACTTGTGGTAACGAGAGCGCCTGCTGCGGGTGACCGCTGCAGGTGCTCTGTTGGAGAAAGGACGGCACAAAACGTGCCGTCAAAGTGAAAGAAACGGAGTGTGAGTATGGCTGAGAAGCATGTATATCGCTTCGGGTTTGACGCCGACGGCAACAACGTGAGCGAAGTTGCCGGCGCCACCGTCGACGAGGCCAAGTGGATCACGGGCGGCAAGGGCGCCAACCTTGCCGAGATGGCAGCCCTGGGACTTCCCGTTCCCTCTGGCTTCACCATCACCTGCCAGACCTGCGTCGCCTATTCCAACGCTGGCAACGTCTGGCCTGAGGGCGTCCTCGACGAGATCGACGAGTACCGCAAGGACCTCGAGGACCGCATGGGCAAGAAGCTCGGCGACGCCGAGGACCCGCTGCTGGTCTCCGTCCGCTCCGGCGCTCCCTTCTCGATGCCCGGCATGATGGACACCGTCCTTAACCTCGGCCTCAACGACGACTCTGTCCAGGGCCTCATCAAGCAGACCGACAACCCCCGCTTTGCCTACGACTCCTACCGTCGCTTCGTGCAGATGTTTTCGAGCGTCGTCATGGGCGTCTCCGGCCAGCTCTTCGAGGATGCCATCTCCGCCAAGAAGGCCGAGAAGGGCGTCAAGCTCGACACCGAGCTCGATGCTGACGACCTCAAGGACCTCGTCGCAACCTTCAAGCAGATCTTCTCCGACAACGTGGACGTCGCCAAGTACCCCGAGGTCGACGTTGACGGCAAGGCCGTCTTCCCCCACGACCCAATCCTCCAGCTCCGTCTTGCCGAGCAGGCCGTCTTTGGCTCCTGGAACACCGAGCGCGCCATCCTGTACCGCAAGCAGAACAAGATCGACGACAACCTGGGCACCGCCGTCAACGTCCAGGTGATGGCCTTCGGCAACAAGGGCAACACCTCCGCCACCGGCGTCGCGTTCACCCGCAACCCCGCCGACGGCACCAACGAGCGCTACGGCGACTTCCTGGTCAATGCCCAGGGCGAGGACGTCGTGGCCGGCATCCGCAACACCGAGCCCATCGCTGACCTGCCGCACGTGCCGGGTCTCGAGAAGGCCGGCGAGGAGCTGTTCCACGTCTTCGAGATCCTCGAGGACCACTATGCGGACATGATGGACCTTGAGTTCACCATCGAGCAGGGCAAGCTCTACATGTTGCAGACCCGTGTCGGCAAGCGCACCGCGCTTTCCGCCCTCAAGGTCGCCATCCAGATGTACGAGGAGGGCCGCATCACCAAGGAGCAGGCCGTCATGCGCGTCGCTCCCGAGCAGCTCGACCAGCTCCTGCACCCGCAGTTTGACGCTGCCGACATCAAGGGCCGCGAGGTCCTGGCCAAGGGCCTGAACGCAAGCCCTGGCGCAGCCGTGGGTGGCGTCGTGTTCTCCTCCGAGGACGCCGTCGCCTTTGCCGCCGAGGGCAAGCCCTGCATCCTCGTGCGCTGGGAGACCACGCCCGACGACCTGCCTGGCATGGACGCCGCTGACGGCATCCTGACCTCGCACGGTGGCAAGACCTCCCACGCGGCCGTCATCGCCCGTGGCATGGGCGAGCCCTGCGTGTGCGGCGTCGAGGCCCTGCAGATCAACGCAGCCGCCAAGACCTGCTCCATCGCCGGCACCGACATCGTCCTGCACGAGGGCGACGTCATCTCCATCGACGGCACGACCGGCAACGTCTACCTGGGCGAGGCCAAGCTCATCCGTCCTGAGCTCGGTGGCGACCTCCAGACCATCCTTGACTGGGCTGACGAGATCCGCTTCAACGAGGAGCGCGGCCGCGTCATGGGTGTCCGTGCCAACGCCGACAACCCCGACGACGCTCAGCTCTCCCGCGACAACGGCGCCGTGGGCATCGGCCTCTGCCGTACCGAGCACATGTTCCTGGGCGAGCGCAAGTACCTCATCCAGAACTTCATCCTTGCCGACGACCCTGCCGTCAAGGCTGACGCCCTCGCCAAGCTCGGCGAGGCCCAGAAGGGTGACTTCCTTGGCATGTTCAAGGCCATGGAGGGCCTGCCCGTGATCGTGCGTCTGCTCGATCCCCCGCTGCATGAGTTCCTCGACGCCCCGCGCGAGCTCGAGGTTGAGATTGCCAAGCTCGAGGCCGCCAGCAAGGCGCTCGAGGCCGCTGCTTCCGTCGACGACACCCTCACCGACATGAACGAGGAGCTCGAGAAGACCATCGCCGTCAAGCAGGCGCTCCTCAAGCAGCTCGACTCCTTCCAGGAGGCCAACCCCATGCTCGGCACCCGTGGCTGCCGCCTCGGCTTCCTGTATCCCGAGCTCAACCACATGCAGTTCAAGGCCATCGCCAGCGCTGCTGCCGAGCTCATCAAGGAGGGCGTTGACGCCAAGCCCGAGATCATGATCCCGCTCGTGGCCTTCTCCGAGGAGCTCAAGCACCTCCGCGCCATGTGCGAGGCCGACATCGCCGAGGTTGAGGCCGAGTACGGCGTCAAGCTCGAGATCCCCATCGGCACCATGATCGAGCTGCCGCGTGCTGCCATCACCGCCGACCACATCGCCAAGTACGCTGACTTCTACAGCTTTGGCACCAACGACCTCACGCAGACCTGCCTCGGCTTCTCTCGTGACGACGTTGAGTCCTCGTTCCTGGACACCTACATGAACGAGAAGCTCATCAAGACCAACCCGTTCGCTACGCTCGACCGCGGCGTTGCTCGCCTGGTCCAGATGGGCGTCGAGGGCGGCAAGTCCACCAACCCCAACCTCACCTGCGGCGTCTGCGGTGAGACAGGTGGCGACCCCGACTCCATCCAGAAGTACTACGACCTTGGTCTTGACTACGTGTCCTGCTCGCCGTACCGCGTGCCCATCGCTCGCCTTGCGGCTGCTCAGGCCAAGATCAACTCCAACGGTGGCGCCCAGACCATTCCTCCGCGCGTCTAGTCTGGTAGCTTAACCACACGGTGTTGTAGGGGAGGGGCCTTCGGGTCCCTCCCTTCTTTTGTGGATAAGATCACAGCAAAACCTGCAGGATGTTCACTCGAATAGTCATGTTTGCCCATGTCGCGGTGCTGGGCTGAGTACAATACGCTTAAGTGAAAGGCGGGAGGTGCGCATGAGGGTGGTAACGAGGCAGCAGCTCGAGGAACGCGAGCACGCGTTACTCTCGCCAGAGGCCACGTTTGCGGATGCTACGCGCGGTCGCGAACGCACTGAGGAACCAGACCCACTGCGCACCTGCTTCCAGCAGGACCGCGACCGCATCCTGCATTCCAAGAGCTTCCGTCGGCTTGCCAACAAGACACAGGTGTTTCTTGCGCCCGAGGGTGACCATTACCGCACTAGGTTGACGCACACGCTTGAGGTGGCTCAGGTCGCGTGCGCCATGGCGCGTTCACTCGGCCTGAACGTAGATCTGACAGAGGCTATAGCCTTGGGCCATGACCTGGGTCATACGCCCTTTGGTCACGCGGGGGAGCGCGCCTTGCGCAAAGCCCGGGCGCTCTATCGAGGCGTGGAGCCACGCACCAAGGAGGCCGACGACCTGTTCCGTCACAACGAGCAGAGCGTGCGCATTGTGCGGCTCTTGGAGCGTGATGGCCGAGGCCTTAACCTGACGCTTGAGGTGATGGATGGCATGTGCTGCCACACGGGTCCTTTGGCGGCGATGACGCCCGAGGGACGACTGGTGGCTCGCGCGGACCGCATTGCCTATATCTGCCATGACATAGATGACGCTGAGCGCGCGGGTCTGTTGAAGGAGTCGGACCTGCCTGTTGAGGCTTGTGAAGTGCTGGGTCATTCTGCAAGCGAGCGCATCGAGACCATGGTGCACGACGTAGTGCATACCAGTGCGGCAGAAGGTGACATTGCCATGTCTGAGCGCGTCTGGCACGCTGCCACGTGCATGCGCACCTTCCTGTACCAGAACCTGTACGAGCAAGGCGATGCCAAGAGCGAAGAGCCCAAAGCCGAGCGTGTGCTGGCAAGCCTGTTCACGCACTTTGTCACGCATCTTGACGAGGTGCCGCACGAATACCGCCTGCATGACGATCCGCCTGACGTACAGGTGGCTGACTACCTGTCAAGCATGACCGACCGCTATGCCATCCGCGTCTATGAGCGCCTGAACGTGCCCAGAGGGTGGGGGATGCGCTCGTGACCTGCAAAGACGGTGCTTGGTATGTGCATTGTGACAGTTGTGAGGTTCTTGTCACGAGGCCCAAGCTTGCCTATACTATTCCCTTGTGTGTAAACCTATGTGTCGCTCACGTCTGGCGGCACCTCTAGAGAAGAACGAGGTACGAGTCATGGATTACATTCGCGCGATTGAGCGCCAGCAGATTCGTGAGGACATCCCCACGGTCATCGTTGGCGACAACGTGAAGGTTCACTATCGCATCAAGGAAGGCGATCGTGAGCGCGAGCAGGTCTTCCAGGGCGACGTCATCCGCATGAGCGGTGCTGGCGCGCGCGAGACCTTTACCGTCCGTAAGATCAGCTTTGGCGTTGGCGTCGAGCGCACCTTCCCCCTGCACAGCCCCAAGATCGCCAAGCTTGAGGTCGTCCGCCACGGCGACGTGCATCGCGCCAAGCTCTACTATCTGCGCGACCGCATCGGCAAGGCAGCTCGCATCCGCGAGAAGCGCTAGGATTTATCAGAGGAATCCTGCCGCCCCGGGAGACCGGGGCGGTTTTTTTATGCCGCGAGGAGCTGCGGCAGACGGGAAGGACGCCATCATGGCCTTTGAGGGGACGCGCGCGGCAAGCGCCAAGGAGGTTGCCGCGCTCTTTGCGAGCGCCACGCCCGAGGAGTTTGACGAGCTGTCGCGGCGCTACCGTGAGGACCCGCGCAAGCAGGTCATCCATGCCCTCGAGACCGCCGAGAGGCGCATAGGGCGCGAGCGTGCCGAGCGCGAGCGCGTCCTGGGCATGTACGAGCTCCAAAGGACCATCGCCAGTGGGGGTGTAGCCATCGGGGTCGACGAGGTCGGCCGCGGGGCCCTTGCAGGCCCCCTGACCGTCGGCGCGGTCGTGCTTCCCGATGACCCCATCATCTGGGGCATCAACGATTCCAAGCAGCTTACTCCCGCGCGCAGGGAGGTCCTTGCCGCGCGCATTGCGGAGGTCGCCGTCGCCATCGGCATCGCGCATATCGAGCCCTCGTCCATAGACGCCGTCGGCATGGCTACGGCGCTTCGCATGGCCATGGCACAGGCTGTCGAACAGTGTGGTGTCGATCCGGATGCCGTGATCATCGACGGTAACCCCGTGCACATCCACCCCAAGGAGCGGACCGTCGTGAAGGGTGACGCAAGGGTTGCCTGCATCGCGGCTGCCTCCATCGTCGCCAAGGTCACCCGAGACGAGCTCATGGTCGCCCTTGATGACGAATACCCTGGCTATCACCTTGCTGCCTGCAAGGGCTATGCCTCTCCCGAGCACATCGCTGCCATTCGCGCACATGGTCTGACCGACATACACCGTGCGTCGTTTTGTGGAAATTTCTTGGAGACCCCTCGTCTCTTCTAATTGCATCGAACCCTAGCCTCGCACCAGCGCCTCTCCGGTAGCTGGCCCTCCCATGCCCTATTGGACGCTTCGTCAGCTAGGTGCGAGCGGAGGGGCAGGCATCGGAGAGCCTCGTGCAAGCACGCACCCTCACACTCTTTCTTCGGCCCGGTTCGGACGAGGAGGAGAGACATGGCAGGGGAGTCAGTTGCCGCGCGTGCGGCGCAAGATGTGGGTGCAGCCGAAGTGATGAGCTTCACGCGGTTCCCACGAATCATCAAAGGCAAGGACATCACGAGCTATTCCCAGCGCGAGGTCGGCCTAGAGGGCGAGAACCTCGCGTCGCATCGACTCGAGCTCAAGGGATACGAGATACTCGAGCGAAACTGGCGGTGCCACTGGGGAGAGGCGGACATCATAGCCCTCGACGAAGGCGAAGTGGTGCTCGTCGAGGTCAAGACGCGCGTCGACATAGACGCCGCGCATGACGTCGTTCCCGAGCTTGCGGTCAACGCGCAGAAGAGGGAGCGCTACGGGAAGATTGCGCTCGCATACCTGGGCGAACACCCTGGGCTGCCGTCCGTGCGCTTTGACGTCATCGCCATCGTGTTGGTGTCCAACGAAGTGGCGCGTCTCCGACACTTCGTCAATGCCTTCACCTGGGAGGACTAGCCATGGCCGCGTTCTCGGTCCGCGGAGCGGTCGTCCGCGGCGCAGAGGCCACCCCCGTCAGCGTCGAGGTGAGCATCGGAGGCGGGCTCACGGGCATCAACATCGTCGGCATGGCCGACACCGTGGTCATGGAGGCACGCACGAGGGTGCGCTGCGCCCTCACTGCCTGCGGCTTTGAGGTGCCGCGCGCAAACGTGACCGTGAACCTCGCCCCCGGCGAGCTGAGAAAGACCGGCACGGGACTCGACCTGCCCATGGCCGTGGCCATCCTGGCCTGCACCAAGCAGATACCGGTCGAGGGGCTTGACGACTGCCTCTTTGCCGGCGAGCTGACGCTTAACGGGGAGGTGCGTCCCGTGCGCGGCACGGTCGCCTATGCGCTTCTTGCGGCACAGGACGACCTTTCCCTCATCCGCGCCCCCGAGCAGCCGTCTGGGTGGCTCGTCTCCGACAAGGAGCGAACCATCTCGGCGCTCACCCAGCTTCGCAAGGGCGTGCGCGACCTCACGGGAGGGGAGTCGGGAGCGGGCCCCATGAAGCGGGCGGAGCTCGGCGAGTCTCGAGACAGCGACCTCGACTTCGTTGACGTGGTTGACCAGGAGATCGCCAAGCGTGCCCTCGTGATTGCGGCGGCTGGAAGGCATGGCGTGCTCATGATGGGGCCTCCAGGAGCGGGAAAGACGATGCTCGCCCGAAGGATGCCCACCATCTTGCCGCCCCTTTCGAGCGAGGAGCGCATCGAGGCGATGCTGCTGCATTCCGTCGCTGGACAGCCCTTGGGCGACATCGACATGGGAGGTAGGCCCTTCAGGGCTCCCCACCACTCCATATCCGTCGCGGGGCTCATCGGGGGAGGGCGGCCCGTGACGCCGGGCGAGGTCTCGCTTGCGCACAAGGGCGTCCTGTTCCTTGACGAGCTCCCCGAGTTCAACGCAGCTGCCCTGCAGGCGCTCAGGCAGCCGCTCGAGGACCGCAAGATCAGGATTGGCCGTGCGGACGGGGCGTATGTGTTCCCTGCCGACTTCATGTTCGTCGCGGCGGCCAACCCCTGCCCCTGTGGGCATCTGGGTGACCCCGGGCACACGTGCACCTGCCCGGCGAGCAAGGTGCAGGCCTATCAGGGAAAGATCGGCGGACCCCTCATGGACCGCATCGACGTCTTCATCGACGTCGCACGTCCCAGCTCGAGAAAGGTCATCAGGGGAAGCGAGGGGCTCTCCTCCGCGCAGATGGCGGACCAGGTCGCTGCGGCACGCGAGTACCGCGCGTGGCGAGACGCGAGGCTCGGCAAGAAGGATGTGTCCGCCGTGTCGGACATGGCGATGGACGACCGCGCGCGGACGGTCCTGGAGGGGCTTGCGGAGCGTAAGGCCTTGGGGGGACGAGGCATCGCGCGCGTGGCCAACGTCGCCCGCACGATAGCCGACCTGGCGGAGCATGAGCTGGTAGGCGCGGAGGACGTGGTCGAGGCATGTTCGTATCGACCGAGGACGGAGTAGGCATGGAACAGAAGAGGTGCGAGATCGCAGAGACGGACGAGGCGTACCCCAAGGTGCTCTTTGAGCTCGAGGAGCCACCCGAGAGGCTCTACGTCATTGGTGACCCGGAGTCGCTCACGCTGCCGTCGCTTGCGGTCATCGGCGCGCGCCGGGCGACGCCGTATGGGCTTGCCGTGGCGGAGATGGCAGGGCGCATCGCCGCGGAGTGCGGGATCGCCCTCGTCTCTGGCGGGGCGATGGGCTGCGACGCTGCCGCGCTCAGGGCGGCGCAGCGTGCGGGAGGCGTCACCGTGGTGGTCAGCGGAACGGGTGCCGATAGGGTCTACCCCCAGACCTCGCGCGACGTGTTTGAGGGGGCGCCCAGGGGAGGCGGATGCGTCGTTTCGCTGGAGCACTGGGGCTCGCCACCCATTCCCTACGTCTTTCCCAAGCGCAACCGGGTAATCGCGGCGCTGTGCGAGGCCCTCCTGGTGGCAGAGGCCGGGGAGCGTTCGGGGACGTCCAGCACGGCTGAGTGTGCCTCGGACCTGGGGAGGACGATCTATGCCGTGCCGGGGTCGATCTTCTCGCCGGAGTCCGTGGGCGCCAACCGGCTCATATGCGAGGGAGCCGCGCCCATCGTGTCCGAAGAGGACCTGGAGATGCGCATCTCCCTAGACTTTGGGGCGGTCAGGCTCATGATGCCGGGGCAGAAAAGGGAGCTGGGAAGGATACTTTCCGCCCTGGTGTCCTCACCGATGCGTCCCGACGACCTCGCCAACCGTCTGGGCGAGCCGGCCCTTTCGGTATTGGTGGCGCTTTCCGACTATGAGGCGAGCGGTCTGGTCGTGAGGCTTCCTGACGGCCGCTACTCCCCGTCGCGGGATTGTCTGCTGTCGCGATAGAATGGGAGGGCATGAAGAGAAGAGAGGGAAGGGGTGCCATGGCTGACGTCCGATCTGGCGATGGGCACGTGTGTGTGATTGGCGCCGGACTTGCGGGGTCCGAGTGCGCGCTTCAGCTCGCGCAGCGCGGCGTCTCGGTCACGCTCGTGGAGCAGCGTCCCGTGCACAGCTCGCCCGCCCATCACAGCGACCGCTTTGCCGAGCTCGTGTGCTCGAACTCCCTCAAGGCCACGCGGGTCGAGAGCGCGGCTGGGCTGCTCAAGGTCGAGCTTGACGCGATGGGGAGCCGCCTTCTGGACATCGCGCGAAGCTGTGCCGTTCCCGCGGGTGGGGCGCTTGCCGTCGATCGTGACGCCTTCTCCCAGGCGGTCACCGACGCCGTGCAGAAAGAGCCGCTCGTCACGGTCGAGCGGCGCGAGGCGACGTCCATCCCGGAGGGTCACGTCGTCATCGCGGCGGGTCCGCTCTGCTCCGAGGCGCTCTTTGCCTCCATCGCCGAGCTCGTGGGAGGGGAGCACCTCTCCTTCTTTGACGCCGCGGCCCCCATCGTAGAGGCGGACTCCCTTGACCGGTCGGTCATCTTCGAGCAGTCGCGCTATGGGGAGCGCGGTGAGGGTGACTACCTCAACTGCCCCATGACCAAGGAGGAGTACGAGGCGTTCTGGGAGGCCCTCGTGGGCGCCGAGCGCGTCATATCAAAGGACTTCGAGCAGGCGGACCTATTCCAGGCCTGCCAGCCCGCGGAGGAGGTGGCGCGGAAGGGCAAGGACGCGCTGCGCTTTGGCGCCCTGAAGCCCGTCGGGCTCGTGGACCCGCGCACAGGCCGCCGACCCTGGGCCGCGGTCCAGCTCCGTGCCGAAAACGCGGAGCGCACCGCCTACAACCTCGTGGGCTTCCAGACCAACCTCACCTGGAAGGAGCAGGCCCGCGTCTTCCGCATGATCCCCGGCCTGGAAGACGCTACGTTTGCCCGATATGGCGTCATGCACCGAAACTCCTTTGTCGATGCGCCGCGCGTGCTCGACCCCACCTTTGCCGTGCGAGGCACCGCGGTGCGCCTTGCGGGGCAGATCACGGGGACCGAGGGCTATGTCGAGGCGATCGCCTCCGGCTTGCTTGCCGCGGCCCACACCGTCGCCGACATCGAGGGGCTTGCGCCCGTGTCCCTTCCGCGCACGACGGCGCTCGGGTCGCTCGTCTCCTATGCCACCGATCCCGCGACCATGCCCTACCAGCCCATGCATGTGAACTTTGGCATCATCGCGCCTCTGGGAGGAGGGCGTCTGGGCAAGCGCGAGCGCTACCGCGCCTATGCCGAGAGGGCGGCCCGCGACCTCAGAGACTACCTCGTGTCGCGAGCGGACCTCTTTCCCCAGGCCGACCTCTCGGCACTCGACCTCCCTCCCTTCGAGGCGCAGGCGCGTCGGGGGAGGTCATAGGAGATGGCTGAGGGAGCCGAGGGGCGCCTTGGGTCGCAGGAGCAGTTTAGAGGCCACGTGAGGGGCTTTGTTAGCTACCTCTCGTCGGTGCGCAACCTCTCTCCCAACACCGTCCGCGCCTACGAGACAGACCTTGACGCGTTCTGTTCCTGGGTGGAGCGCGAGGGGATAGACCCGCTCGTCATCTCCCATCGCGAGCTCCGGTCGTTTCTGGCGGAGCTGTCCCGGGCTCGTTACACGCCGCGCACCATCAACCGACACCTCTCTGCGGTGAGGGCGCTGTATCGCTGGCTTCTGCACGAGGGCGTGACGCAGCGCGACGCCGCGGCGGCGGTCGCAAGTCCCAAGCTCGCGCGCACGCTGCCCAAGACCATGTCCGATGCCGACGTCACAAGGCTGCTCGAAAGCGTCGACACGACATCTGAGGTGGGTATCCGCGACCGTGCGTTCCTTGAACTCCTCTACGCCTCGGGTGCGCGCATTTCCGAAATCTCCGGGCTTGACGTGCGTGACGTCGACCTGCGTGACGCCCAGGTCCGCCTGTTTGGGAAGGGGTCCAAGGAGCGGATCGTCCCCCTCTACGACTCCTGCCTCTCTTGGGTCAGGCGCTACCTCGACGAGGCACGGCCCCTTCTTTTGGCAAAGCGCAAGGGAGGCTCCCCAACGTCGGCGCTCTTCCTCTCCACGAGGGGAAACAGGATGTCGGCCGCCGCCCTCAGGACCTGCTTCGAACGCCAGGCTCGCATCGCGGGGCTCGACAGCACGCTCACCCCGCACGCCATGCGTCACACCTACGCGACGGAGCTCCTGGGCGGCGGGGCAGACATGCGCAGCGTGCAGGAGCTGCTCGGCCATGCGAGCCTCTCGACCACGCAGATCTACACCCACCTCTCGGTCGAGCGGTTGAAGGAGGCGGCCCGGCAGGCGCATCCCAGGGGCGAATAGGCCCTTGCGTGCGGTGGTACGGTCTGTGGAGCGTGCATGTGGGGGAGTCTCGCGAGCACAGAGGTCAAATGAGCTGCTATACTGTCTGGTTGCTGTGCGTCCGCACGGCATCAATTCGCACGCGTGACGACTCCAAGGCCACGGTGCCCGGGACTCCAAGCCAGGTCCTGGGTGGCATTTCGGGGGATGACCTCACGCGGAGGACCAACCATAGGAGGTTAACATGGCTGTCAAGATCAACATCAAGACCCTGCTCGAGGCTGGCTGCCACTATGGCCACCAGACGCGCCGCTGGAACCCGAAGATGCGTCCCTATATCTTCGGCGAGCGCAACGGCATCTACATCCTCGACCTCAAGCAGACCGTCATCAACGCCGACCAGGCCTACACCTTCATCAAGGAGACGACCGCCAAGGGTGGCTCGGTCCTGTTCGTCGGCACCAAGAAGCAGGCTCAGGAGCCCATCGCGACCCAGGCCCAGCGCGCCAACATGCCCTACATCAACCAGCGTTGGCTCGGCGGCATGCTCACCAACTTCGTGACGATGCGCTCCCGCATCGAGCGCATGGAGGAGCTCGAGGCCATGGTCGAGGATGGCCGCATGGCCGCCCGTGGCAAGAAGGAGCAGGCGGTCCTCACCAAGGAGCTCGAGAAGCTCCAGCGCAACCTCGGTGGTGTCCGCGACATGAAGACCCTGCCCCAGGCCATCTTCGTGGTCGACACCAAGCGCGAGGAGATTGCCATCAAGGAGGCCAACCGCCTTCACATCCCCGTGATCGGCATGCTCGACACCAACTCCGACCCTGACGTGGTCGACTACGGCATCCCCGCCAACGACGACGCCATCCGCTCGGTCGCCCTCATGTGCGAGCTCGTCGCCGACGCCGCACTCGCCGGCTCCGGCAAGGAGCAGATCTCCGTCGAGGAGATGGCCGGCACCGAGGCAGAGGCCCCTGCCGAGGAGGCCGTCGAGGCCCCTGCCGCAGAGTAGTTCGCCCACGCATCGACCGTTCAATTCCCAAGGAGGAACACACACATGGCTCAGATTACCGCCGCTATGGTCAAGGAGCTCCGCCAGATCACCGATGCTCCCATGATGGAGTGCAAGAAGGCCCTCACCGAGGCTGAGGGCGACATCGAGAAGGCCATCGACGTCCTGCGCGTCAACGGCCTCGCCAAGGCCGTCAAGAAGGCCGGCCGCGACACCAACGAGGGCGCCATCGCCGCCTACATCACCGAGGACGGCAAGGTCGGCTCCCTCGTCGAGGTCTCCTGCGAGACCGACTTCGTCGCCACCAACGCCAAGTTCAAGGGCTTCGTGACCGACCTCGCCAAGGTCGTCGCCGAGTGCGACCCTGCCGACATCGACGCCCTGCTTGCCTGCCCGATGAACGGCGGCACCGTTGACGACGCCCTCAAGGAGAGCATCTTCGTCATCGGCGAGAACCAGAAGATCGTCCGCTTCGCCCGCATTGCTGTCGAGAAGGGCGCCATCGCCTCTTACATCCACCATGACGGCAAGCATGCTGACCTCGTCGAGTTCTCGTTCAACAACGACGCGACCGCCGACAACGACGAGTTCAAGACCTTTGCCCACGACGTGGCCATGCAGGTCATCGCTGCCGACCCGATCTCTGCCACCCGCGATGACATCCCTGCCGACGTCATCGAGCACGAGACCGAGATCTACCGTGCCCAGGCTGCCGAGTCCGGTCGTCCCGAGAAGTTCTGGGATGGCATCATCAACGGCCGTCTGAAGAAGTTCTTCCAGGAGCGCGCGCTCACCGAGCAGGCCTTCGTCAAGGACAGCAACGTCACGGTCTCCGAGCTTGCCACCAACGTCTCCAAGTCCGTTGGTGACGACATCCAGATCGTCCGCTTCGTCCGCTTCAACTTCGGCGAGTAACGCATCAGAGGCCCCCAGGCCCTTTGCCTTATGAATCTGACGCCCCCTGAGCCAGTTCGGCTCAGGGGGCGTACTAGTGTAGGGTGCCGTTTTCAGGTGCTCTGGTGTCGCTGGTCGATGCCTCGCGAGGTGTGACGGTTGCTCTGTTAGAATTTGAAAGAATATGTCCCCGTGCTCTTTTGGGAGGTTTCGTGTCTGACTACAAGTACAAGCGCGTCCTGTTGAAGCTTTCCGGTGAGGCGCTCATGGGATCGCAGGACTTTGGCATCGACCCTGCCGTTCCCCAGCGCATCGCCAAGGCCATCAAGCCCGCCTATGAAGACGGCATCCAGATTGCCGTCGTGGTGGGCGGCGGCAACATCTATCGCGGCGTCGAGGGCGCAGCCGAGGGCATGGACCGTGCCCAGGGCGACAACATGGGCATGCTCGCCACCGTCATCAACTCGCTTGCCCTGCAGGACTGCTTCGAGAAGAACGGCATTGACTGCCGCGTCATGAGCGCCATCGAGATGCACGCCATCTCCGAGACCTACATTCGCCGTCGTGCCATCCGTCACCTCGAGAAGGGTCGCCTGACCATCTTTGCCGCAGGCACCGGCAATCCCTACTTCACCACCGACACCGCGGCGGCCCTGCGCGCCTGCGAGATCGGTGCCGAGGTCCTCATGAAGGCCACCAAGGTGGACGGCATCTACGACAAGGACCCGGTCAAGTATCCCGAGGCAAAGAAGTTTGACACCATCTCGTACCGCGACGTCCTCAAGTGGCGCCTGCAGGTCATGGACGCCACGGCTACGGCGCTCTGCCAGGACAACCACATGCCGATCATGGTGTTCAACATGGATCAGGACGGTGCGATCGTCAACGCCCTCAAGGGCCTTCCCGTGGGCACGACGGTCGTGGAAGAGAACTAGGGGGAGACTCATCATGAGCGAGTACACCGACTCAGCCAAGGAACAGATGGAGAAGTGCATCGGCGCCCTTAAGCACAACTTTGGCAAGGTGCGCACGGGCCGCGCTAACCCGCATGCCCTCGATGACATCCGCGTCGACTACTACGGCGTTCCGACGCCCATCCTGCAGCTCGCGGGCGTGAAGGTCCCCGAGGCGTCCATGCTCGTCATCGAGCCTTGGGACAAGAGCTCGCTGCGCGCCATCGAGCGTGCCATCATGGATTCCGACCTTGGCATCACGCCGTCCAACGACGGCGTGTGTATCCGTCTTCCGTTCCCCAAGCCGACCGAGGAGCGCCGCCGCGAGCTCGTCAAGGAGTGCGGTCGCTACGCCGAGCAGGCAAAGGTGGCCGTGCGCAACGCCCGTCGCGACGCCAACGAGGAGGTCGAGTTCCTCGAGAAGGAGGGGGAGCTCACCGAGGACGACCTGGCTCGCGAGAAGAAGGCCATCCAGAAGCTGACCGACGAGTACACCGCCAAGGTCGAAGAGCTCCTCAAGACGAAGACCGCCGAGGTCATGGAGATCTAGTGCAACGAGACATCGAAAAGCTCAAAGCGTACTTCCAGGACGCCCCTGCCGACATCTCGCTTGACGACGTTGACCTTGAGCGCCTGCCGCGACACGTCTCGCTCATCATGGACGGCAACGGCCGGTGGGCGCAGGCCCGTGGCCTCGACCGTTCCCGCGGGCACGTCGCCGGCGTGGACTCCCTGCGCGAGGCCGTCACGACGAGCGTCCGCCTTGGCGTCGACGTGCTGTCCGCCTACGCCTTCTCGACGGAAAACTGGAAGCGCCCCCAGCGTGAGGTCAATCTCCTCATGCACCTCTTTGCCACGACGCTCGTCAAGGAGCTGCCGCTCTTCCACCAGGAGAACGTTCGCCTTCGCTTCCTGGGGGACCTCGAGGCGCTTCCCAAGGAGACCAGGGACGTCTTCCAGCGTGGCCTTGACGAGACCGAGCGCTATGACGGCATGACGTTTGCCCTGGCGGTCAACTATGGCTCGCGGGCAGAGATCGCCCGTGCGGCGCGCCTCGTCGCGGCAGACGTCGCGGCGGGAACGCTCTCCCTTGACGACGTCGACGCAGACGCCATCTCGAGCCGCCTCTACACCGCCGGCCTTCCCGACCCCGACCTGCTCATCCGCACCTCGGGCGAGCTCCGTCTCTCGAACTACCTGCTTTGGCAGCTTGCCTACACGGAGATGTACGTCACCGACACGTACTGGCCCGACTTCGACCGCTGGGAGTACCTCAGGGCCGTGAGGGCGTTCCAGGGACGCGGGCGGCGCTATGGGGGAGTGGTGAACTCGTGAGCGAGCAAGAGCGTTCCGACAAGGCACAGGCCCAAAACGCATCCCCGAACACGCGGGTTGGCGGCGGCAGCACCCTCGAGAACAGCATCGACCGGCTCGAGCGCTTTCGCGCGTCGCGCAAGGCCCGCTTTGACGAGGGCGCGCTTCGTGGCCAGAAGGTCCGTGGGTGGACGGAGAAGCTCATCCTCAGGACCGCGACGGGCGTGCTGTATGCCGTCATCATCATCGGTTGCCTGTACTTTGGTCGCATCCCCACGTCGGTGGTCATATCTGCCATGGCGTGGCTCTGCTGCTCTGAGTTCTTCCGCATGGCCCGTTCCGCGGGCAGGATGCCCAACGACGCATGGGGCCTCGCTGCGGCATTGGCCTATCCGCTGGCACCGCTTCTGCCCATCTCCCACAGCATGCTCCTCGTGACGGCGCTGCTGCTCTTGGGGTGCGCGGTGTGGTACGTGTGGACCCCCCGGGCGAACATCTCCGATGTCGCCATCACGGCGTTTGGCCCCATCTACACCTCGATGGCGTTCTCGTGCATCTCCTTCATCCGCGCCTCCGACCCCGGCTGGGGAGGCTTCTTCCTGACGCTGGGTGTCATGGGGTCCGTCTGGGCAAACGACTCGGCCGCCTATCTGGTCGGCTCGAGGCTGGGCAAGCATAAGCTTGCGCCCCGCATCTCTCCCAACAAGTCGGTCGAGGGCTTCTGGGGCGGCATCGCCGCGTCGATGGCCGTGTGGGCGCTCATGGGCGCCTTCAAGATCCAGGGCCTCACCATGCCGCACGCTCTGCTTACCGGAGCCATCGTCGCCTTCACGTCTGTGGTGGGGGACCTCTTTGAGTCCCGCATCAAGCGCGGGGTGGGCGTCAAGGACTCCGGCGACATCATGCCGGGCCATGGCGGCCTGCTTGACCGCTCCGACTCCATGCTCTTCGGGGGCATGACGGCCTACGTTCTTCTTCACATTGGAGGAATTCTTTGAGCATCTTCCTCGACAACTACGCCGAGCTCATTCGGCGCCATCCCATGCGCGTCGCCGTCATCGGCGCGACGGGCTCCATCGGCAGGCAGACGCTTGACGTGTGCCGTCACCATCCCGACAAGCTCGTGGTCACGGGTCTTGCCGTCAACGACTCCGTCGACGAGCTCGTCCAGGCCGCCCGTGAGTTTGGCGTGCGTCGCGTCGCGATCGGCAATCCCGAGCACGCCCATGACGCCATCCTCGACGAGCTGCCTGACGACTGCGAGGTCAGCTTTGGTCCCCAGGCGGTGGCCGAGCTTGCCGCCCACGGCAGCCATGACTGCGTCATGAACGCCGTCGTCGGGGCGCTGGGCATCTCCGTGGGGCATGCGGCCCTCGTGGCTGACAAGATCTTGCTCTACGCCAACAAGGAGTCCATCGTCGTGGGCGGCGACCTGCTCATGCCGCTCGCCAAGCCCGGCAGGCTCATCCCCGTCGACTCCGAGCATTACGCCATCTACGAGTGCCTTCTTGGCGAGCGCATCGAGGAGGTCCACTGCATCTGGCTCACCTGCTCCGGCGGTCCGTTCTACGGCATGAGCAGAGGCGAGCTCGAGCACGTCACCGCCGCAGACGCCCTCGCGCACCCCAACTGGAACATGGGGCCCAAGATCTCCATCGACTGCGCGACCCTCATGAACAAGGGGCTTGAGGTCATCGAGGCACAGCACCTCTTTGAGGTCCCCACCGACAAGGTGCGCGTGCTCGTTCAGCGCCAGAGCCACATACATTCGATGGTCGAGTTCGTGGACGGCACCGTCAAGGCGCAGCTCGGACCCTCCGACATGCGCAACCCCATCCAGGGCGCCCTGAGCTTCCCGGAGCGTTGGGAGACCTGCTGCGAGCGCGATGACTATTGGCACATGCCGCCCATCACCTTTGGCGAGGCCGACGAGGAGACCTTTGGCTGCCTTGCCCTGGCCAAGGTGGCAGGGCGCACGGGCGGGACGCTCCCGTGTGCCATGAATGCCGCAAACGAGGTCGTCAACGAGGCGTTCCGCAGCGGCCTGTGCGGCTTCCTCGACATCGAGAAGGTCGTCTCCGAGGTGATGGACGAGACCGTGGTCGAGCAGGTCGAGACCATCCAGCAGCTCAACGACGTCGATGCGTGGGCACGCGAGCGCGCTCGCGTGCACCTGCAAGAACTCAAGGCGTGACGTAGCGCATGTCGGTGTTCATGGTCGCGTTCTGGGGACTTCTGGTCCTTTCGCTGCTCGTGTTCATTCATGAGGGTGGGCACTACCTTGCCGCGCGCGTCTTTGGCATGCGCGTGACGGAGTTCTTCCTGGGTCTGCCGTCTCGGCTGCGCCTGTCGCACAAGTCAAAGACCTACGGCACCGAGGTGGGCGTCACCCCCATCCTTCTGGGAGGCTACACCAGGATATGTGGCATGGAGGGCGAGCAGGACGAACTGCTTGCCCCCGCACTTGCCTGCGTACAGCGCCATGGCAGCGTGCGCGTGGCCGACCTTGCCACGGAGCTCGGGTGCGACGAGGACCGTGCCTATTCCCTCGTCGCCACCCTTGCCGACTGGGGCTCGATCGCGCCCCTCTACGACCCCGCGCTCGGCGAGCAGGTGGGTCAGGCGGATTGGCCCGCTTCGTTCCAGACGCTTGCGCGTGACGACCAGCTCCTCAATGAGTACGACCGGGGCCACGACTTCTCGCGGGCTGGCTCGACCGCGCAGGGAGAGCCTCGTGTCCCCGACATGTCGCCGAGCGAGTTCCTCGAGCACGAGCGCAGCCACACCTACCTTGGCGGGTCCTTTGTCGCGCGCGTCGTCACCCTCATGGCGGGGCCCTTCGTGAACATCGTCTTCTCCGCCCTCCTCATCACGGCGACGCTGTGCATCTTTGGCATGGAGGTCATGACCGGCAACGGCTCCGAGACAGTTCTCTGGCGCCCTGACGTGCTCACCGCGCTCAAGTTCTCGTGGGACTATGCCGTGACCGTCGCCACCTTCGCGCTCAGGCTCATCATGCCGCAGCACACGCTGGAGGTGCTCGAATCCTCCTCCTCGGTCGTCGGGATCTCGGTCATGGCGTCCGAGGCGGCTAAAACGAGCCCCATCGACCTCGCCCTTCTCGTGGCGTCCGTCTCGATGTCGCTCGGCTTCATGAACCTCCTGCCGATTCCCCCGCTTGACGGCGGAAAGATCCTGATCGAGGTCATCCAGCTCGTCACAGGTCGCCCGCTTTCGATGCGGGCGCAGTCCATCGTGAGCTACGTGGGGCTCGCGTTCTTCCTCTTCGTCTTTGTCGTGGCCTTGCGCAACGACATCGTTCGCTTCGTCTTAGGGTAGGTACCGCTATGGCATCGAATTCCAAGGGCGCCTCGGCGCCGCGCACGCATACGCGTCAAGTTATGGTCGGCAACGTTCCCGTCGGTGGGGGTGCTCCCGTCTCGGTGCAGTCGATGTGCACGACTAAGACCGATGACCCTGCGTCGACGCTCGAGCAGATCCGGCGCCTTGCCGATGCTGGCTGCGAGATCATCCGCGTGGCCGTTCCCCAGGCGGAGGCGCTCGATGGCTTCAAGGAGATCTGCGCGAAAAGCCCCCTTCCCGTCATTGCCGACATCCACTTCGATCACCGGCTTGCCATGGGCGCAGCCGAGCGGGGTGCCGCTGGGCTTCGCATCAATCCCGGCAACATCGGTTCCTTCGACAAGGTTGACGCCGTCATCGACAAGGCAGGGGAGTGTGGGATCCCCATCAGGATCGGTGTGAACGCGGGCTCCCTCGACCCTGCGGTCGCCGAGCGCCAGGACCTCACGCTCTCCGAGAAGCTCGTGGCCTCGTGCGCTTCCTTCGTGCGCCACTTTGAGGAGCGCGGATTCTCCGACATCGTGCTTTCGGCCAAGGCCCATTCGGTTCCCGTCACAATCGAGACCTATCGGGAGCTTTCCCGCGCGCTTCCCGAGTACCCCCTCCACGTGGGCGTGACGGAGGCGGGAACCTTGCGCCAGGGGACGGTCAAGAACTGCGCCGCCGTCGGCACCCTGCTTTCCGACGGCATCGGCGACACCATGCGCCTCTCGCTCACGGCCGACCCCGTCGAGGAGGTCGACGTGGCCTGGGAGCTCCTGTCTGCCCTGGGGATGCGCCGTCTGCGCCCCGAACTCGTGAGCTGCCCCACCTGCGGACGCACCCAGGTCAACCTCATCGGCATGGCCGAGGAGGTCGAGCGCCGTCTTCGCGACGTGCGGGCGCCCATCAGCGTCGCCGTCATGGGCTGCGTGGTCAACGGCCCGGGAGAGGCGCGCGACGCGGACCTCGGCATCGCCTGCGGCCGTGGTCAGGGACTCATCTTTGCTGGTGGGGAGCCTATCCGCAAGGTTCCCGAGGACCAGCTCGTTGACGAGCTCTTTGCCGAGATCAAGGCGCGCTACGGAGCCTAGGAAGGTTTCAGACGGCGTGTAATCCGCCTATGGGTCGATTATGGGTATGAAAGAGGCCCAAGCAGCGTATGCTACGCTGCTTGGGCCTCTTGATGTGACCGTGTGGCTGCTGACCTGCTATGCGGCGGGGTTCAGGGCCTCCTCGTTGAGGTTTTCCTCCACAGGAGCCTCTGTCGCCACGGTCTCCTCAGGGACGGCCTCAACCACAGCAGGCTCCTCGACGGGGATAGCCTCCTCAACGGGAGCAGCCTCCTCGATGGTGACAGTCTCCTCGACGACAGGAGCTTCCTCAACCTCGGCCGATGTCTCGTCAACAACGACCGTCTCTTCCTCTACGAGGGGCTCTGCAACCTCGTCAACAACCACAGGAGCCTCCAGGACCTCCGCGGGCTCAGCCGTGACCTCGAGCTCTGACGGAGCAGCGGCCTTCTTAGCCACCGCACCCGTAATCGACTTGCCGCCGCCTGTGAGCGCCGAGGAGTTGGGGACCGTCGACTCAACGTACTGGTTAGACTCCACGAACCGAAGAAACTCGGATGTGGCCTCCTTCTCGTTGTCGAGCGGCGTCAGGTAGTCCTGGCCAAAGCTGAAGAGGATGGAGCCGTTGGGAGTGAATTGGCGGCTCTCCTGCGCCTCGAGGGCCAACATGTAGTTGAGGAAGGTGTTCACGAAGCTGAGCGAGTCCGCGTCCCCGTGGTAGGTCTGCTTCCCGTCAGGGACGCCCTTGACGAACTTGTTCTCGAAGTCCGCGGTGTCCTTGTAGACCTTCTCGCCATTCTTTGTGGGGGCAAGGTCATAGATGACCTGGTCGAGCGTGTCTCCGTTGTGCATGCGCTCGAGGATGGTGTTGAGGCCGCCCCGCAGCTTCTCGGAATAGATGATGGTGTAGGGATCGCCCTGCTCGTCAGTGCCCTGCTCGATGGCGGTGCCGTCGTACTTCCGCGCCGCGAGCTCGCTCAGGTAGAGGCTGGCCAGGTAGCCCGTGACGTAGCGGTTCTGGTCGGTCGCGACACGGTTGCCCTCGTCGTCGAAGCCCCTGCTGTACGAGATGTCGAAGTAGGCGTCCTTGCCGTCGACCTTGCCGTTGAGGTAGTTTTCGACGGTGTTCATCTCTGTGTAGCTGCTCTGGTAGCCGCCCTCGACATTGCTGTTGGCGCGCAGCTCCTTGAAGACGTCGTAGCGGAACTGGTAGTCGTTCTCCACGGCAGAGGCCGTGCCCTCGATGAACCAGTGCGGGAAGCGGGTGTCGACCCAGCGCTGGTAGGCAGCGTCAGTGGGGAAGCGCCCGCTGGCGTCGGTCACGACGTCGGCCGGGTCGGTGCCTCCCATCATGCCCGTACGGTTGTAGTCGTCCATGATGGCGTGGAAGTGCTCGTGCACGATGGTGTTCTCGAAGGTCCGCATGCTGTTGCCGTCGCGGGCAAGGACGAGCTTGCCTGTGGCGGCGTTGCACACCGGGTTCCCGTTCTCGTCCTTCGTGACGAGGCTCGCGGTGTCGATGCCGACCATGTAGCAGTACTTGATGTTGCCCTCGCGCTCGATGGCGTCAGCGGTGACGTAGGCGAGGGCGTTCTCGACGGCCGTCTCGTGTTCGGGCAGGCCGTCCATGTCGCCCTTGCGGTAGTAGACGTACAGGCCGATCTCCCTGCCGATCTCGCCATTGTCGGCGGCGGCGCGAAACGCCGGGAAACTGTCGAGGAGAAGCTCGACGGCCTGCGGCTGCAGCTTGTTGATGATGAGGTCGAGGAGGAACTCGAGGTCCTCGTCGGTGAAGTTGTCGCGAGCAGTCTGGGCGCAGTAGATGTCGACCCAGGTGACGCCGCCCATGGCCTGGCCCTGGTCCTCCACCGCAGGAACGGGAGCGGGAGCGGGCGAAGGTTGAGGCGTCGGCGTGGCGTTTTCCTCCTGCCTCGCATGGACAAAGAGGTCCCTCAACCGCGCGGGCAGGATGTAGGTGACGTCGGTGGAGGAGTCATAGATGGAGATGATGTCGTTGCCGCCAAAAAGCTTCGTGAGCGACTCGGAGAGCGTGACGACGTAGCTACCCCCGTTAACCGTCTTGTCCTGCGGCACGAAGAAGGCGATGACGGGCAGGTAGTCCCGACCCTCCTCGGCCTCGGTCGCAAGCTGGAGGTCGTCCCTCACCCACAGCACGGGGACGTCCCACGAGTCGCCCTCAGCGGCGCGCACGGTGGCCTTGTCGCCAAGCTTCGCGCCGGCCTTGGGTGCGTCGACCTCGTCAATCTTGAGGTCGCTGACGACGCGGTCAGCATAGTAGGTGTGGTTGTCCACCGTCACCTCGGCCTCTTTGTCTTCCGCGTATGCCCTGACGGGGGCGACGGCAGGCAGGCATACGAGCAGTGACAGGGCTGCCGCGATGATGCGGATGCGTGCTGAGTGCTTCATCGTACACGCTCCTCATGGTCACCAGGAGACTTGTGTGTCCCCGCAAACTTCCTCTTAGGGTATTCTATACAAGTTATCGCGATTCCGCACTTCGTGGAAAGGAAAGAGAACACATGAAGTCGTATATGAAGATGTCGAGCCTCTACGCGCCCACGCTCAAGGAGGACCCTGCCGAGGCCGAGCTCGCGAGCCACAAGCTGCTGCTGCGCGCCGGCATGATCCGCAAGACCGCCGCCGGCCTCTACAGCTACCTGCCCCTGGCCTGGCGCTCCCTGCGCAAGATCGAGGCCGTCATCCGCGAGGAGATGGAGGCCATCGGAGCGCAAGAGATGCTCGTGCCCATGATTGTCCCGGCCGAAATCTGGCAGGACTCGGGCCGCTGGGACGTGTACGGCCCGGAGCTGCTGCGCCTGCGTGACCGCCACAGCCGCGACTTCGTCGTCGGCCCCACGCACGAGGAGACCTTCGTCGACCTCGTCAAGAACGAACTGCGCAGCTACAAGCAGCTGCCCGTCACGCTCTACCAGATCCAGGACAAGTTCCGCGACGAGATGCGCCCCCGCTTTGGCCTCATGCGTGGCCGCGAGTTCATCATGAAGGACGCCTACAGCTTTGACGCCACGGTCGAGGGCATGCAGAAGAGCTACGAGGAGCAGAAGGAGGCGTACGCCCGCATCTGCGAGCGCTGCGGCCTCAGGGCGCTTCCCGTCGTCGCTGACTCCGGCCAGATCGGCGGCGACACCTCCGTGGAGTACATGGCCCTTGCCGAGGCCGGCGAGGCCGCGCTCGTGTACTGCGACTGCGGCTATGCCGCCGACGTCGAGGCCGCTCGTGCAGGCATCGCCATCGAGGAGGGCCCCGGCACGGAGTGCGAGCGCATCGAGACCCCCTGCGAGGGCTCGATCGCGGCGCTTGCGGCGTTCCTCGGCATTTCCGAGCGTGCCTGCCGCAAGAGCTTCGCCATCATCGCCGAGGACGAGACGCCGGTGCTCTGCCTGCTTCCGGGCGACCACGAGCTCAACGACGTCAAGGCCGAGCACGCGTTTGGCCACTATGACGTGATGACCGAGGAGCAGATGGCCGAGTATGGCCTGGTCAAGGGCTACATGGGACCGATCGGTGCCGACAAGCGCGTGCGCGTGGTGGCCGACGTCTCGCTCAGGGAGTCCCAGAGCTGGCTTGTCGGCGCCAACGAGGCCGGCTGGCACATCAAGGGCGCGCGTCCGGGCCGTGACTTCGAGGTGGACGAGTGGCTTGACCTCGCTTCGGCCAAGGAGGGCGACCGCTGCCCCAAGTGCGGCGCGCCGCTGAAGTCCGCGCGGGGCATCGAGGTGAGCCAGGTCTTCCAGCTTGGCACCAAGTACTCCGAGGCCATGGGTGCAACCTTCGCCGACGAGAACGGCCAGGAGAAGCCGTTCCAGATGGGCTGCTACGGCATCGGCGTGTCCCGCACGCTGGCCGCCGTGGTTGAGCAGCACCACGATGACCAGGGCATCGTCTGGCCCGTCTGCGTCGCTCCCTACGAGGTCGAGATCGTTCCCCTGGAGACCTCTGACGACCTCGTGTGGCCTGCGGCCGAACGCGTCGCACAGGGCCTCGTCGAGGCTGGCGTCGAGGTTGTGGTGGACGACCGCAAGGAGCGCGCGGGCGTCAAGTTTGCCGACGCCGACCTCATGGGCTTCCCATATCAGGTCGTCTGCGGCAAGCGAGCCGTCAAGAACGGCAACGTCGAGGTCAAGAACCGCGCGACGGGCGAGCGCTGCGAGGTCGCGCTCGACGAGGTCGTGGCCTATCTTGCCGAGAAGGTCACCTCCCAGAGGCTATAGGCCATCCATGGCTGCCGACGCCATAGTATTTGATGTCGATGACACCCTGTACGACCTTGCGGGGCCGTACAGGGTTGCCTATGCCGAGGTGTTTGCCTCACGCTACGACCTTCCCGTCGACGAGCTCTTCAAGATGAGCCGTGTCCACTCCGACGAGGCCCTGGAGCTGCTGAGCGCTGGAAGGATAGACGAAGAGGACCACAAGGTCCTGAGGGTGCAGTGGACCCTGGCCGACTGGGGTGTCGAGGTGTCTCGAGAGGAAGCCCTCACGTTTCAGAGGGTCTACGCCCAGGCGCAGGAGCACATCGCGCTCTATCCCGAGGCTGTCGAGATGCTCGACGCCTGTGCCGCGTCGGGGGTACCCCTTGGCATCATCTCAAACGGCGATGCGGCCCATCAGCACCAAAAGATGCTGCGTCTGGGTCTTGACCGGTGGTTTGACGAGGGCCACATGGTGGCATCCGGTGACGTGGGCGCGCACAAGCCGGCTCAGGCTCCCTTCCGGGCCATGGAGGCGCTCCTGGGTTCCTCTGGTGCGGGCGTGTGGTATGTGGGAGACACCTACGAGACCGACGTCATTGGGAGCAAGCGTGTTGGTTGGAGCTGCGTCTGGGTCGACGTGCGCGGCCGCGTGGTGCCCGCGGTGCCCGAGAAGCCCGACAAGGTCGTGCACAGCCCCGCCGAGATGCGTGACGCCGTGGTTTCCCTGCTCGCATAGATCTTTCTGCAACTTGCGCCCACCGTCGTGTTGGGACGTTGGGCGAGCAGGCTGTTAACAACCCCTTTTCCCGCATCGTAGGATGGTCACATAGGGAGAGGGGAGTGCGTCATGCAGTACCTGTGGCTCTGTCTTCTGTGCCTTGTCCTCGCCGTCATCTTCATCGCGGTCGAGAAGGCGGAACGCTATGTCGAGGCCGATGCCATCAAGGGCCTCGCCTCGCTCTGCTTCGTGGCGCTCGGGTGGCTTGGCTCGCGTGGCCTCATCGGAGCGGAGGATCCGGCCTATGTGGGCCTCATCCTGGTGGGCCTCGTGATTGGCGCAGTGGCAGACGTCGTGCTTAACCTGCGCTATGTCTTTGAGGGCGAGAAGGGCAAGATCGCCTTCCTCGCGGGCATCCTCGTGTTTCTTGCGGGCCATGTCGCCTATCTTCTCGCCGTGGCGCGCCATTGCAACGCCCTGCCCGTCCTTGTCGGCATCGGGCTCGTGCTGACCGGAGCCCTCATGGTGTGGATCTTCCAACGCATCGAGGCGTCCATCGCGTTCAAGGTCTTTGGCGTCTTCTACATCGGCGCCATCACGATCATGAACTGTGTCGCGCTGGGTGCGCTCATCTCTCATCCCAGCGCGCATGCGGCCATGTTTCTGGTCGGCGCGCTGCTCTTCCTCGTGAGCGACATCATCTTGATCCTCAACACCTTCGGGCCCGAGAAGCGCTTCTCCTGGCGCGTCGCCAACCTCATGATCTACTACGTCGGGCAGCTGCTGATCGCGCTTTCGCTGCAACTGCTGTAGGGGAGAGCCTGGCGCGTGGATGCGACTGCCGGCTAGGTGGTCGTGTGGGGCGCACGTGCTGGCAGTCTGAGCACATTGTCTGTAGACCTGAGAGGACCTTAGTGACCCAACTATCCCCTGCGGTGACGACTTGAGTCGCTTGCAGGGCCGTGAGTGACACAATCATCCCGTACTGTAACGGTTTGTATCGCCGTCGGATTCCAAGGTGACACAACTATCCCCTGCGGTGACGACTTGAGTCGCTTGCAGGGCCGTGAGTGACACAACCATCCCGAACTGCGGTAGGTGACTAAAAAACGGGTTATAGGACAAAATGTGTGTCCGCCTAGTCCCAGTCCCTCCTCCACGGGATCGACCTGTGCAGCTCCTCCCACACCAGGCCATCTCCCCACTTCCGTGGGCCGATGGATGCCCTGTTCTCGTA